>Ga0207646_10006963_pt1 | contig 11590 bp, 12 predicted proteins | sample KBSK5502metaG_FD_184343 | JGI IMG/M metagenome (GOLD analysis project Ga0207646, IMG submission 184343) | Corn, switchgrass and miscanthus rhizosphere microbial communities from Kellogg Biological Station, Michigan, USA - KBS K5-50-2 metaG... | ecosystem: Host-associated > Plants > Roots >...
CCGGCGTGAACCATTCGTTGGACAGCCAGAAGTGGGGACGGAACAGGAGCTGCCGGGCTTCGAGTTCGGCGTAGAGTTGCTGGATCTGCGCAGACAGGAACGCTCCATCGAGGGTGACCGCGAGTTGGTTCATCGGCAGGTCGAGGAGCTGCTCCGTCGCCCACGACCCCCACTCGGGCTCGGGCACCGAGCGGTCAGACGCAGTCATAAAGTGAAGCGGCGATCGGTGCATTGATACATGAACCCACGCTGTACGTCACGGCACATTGCACGGGAAAACGAAGGAAGGAGCGGAGCAGAAAGGGCATGGGGGCCTCGCAGGCTGTCTCTGGCCTGTAGGATACATCGGCATCGATATTTTTGGAAGCGCCTGCTAGCGCGAGGGACGCGGCGAGGAATTCAGTGGCTGGAAGGGCGTGGTGGAATTATATTGGTTAATGGGGTTCAGCGGGTTCTTGGGATTATATTGGTTGGTGGGGTTGTAGGGATTGCTCGGATTGTATTGGTTCATCGGATTTGCCGGATTGCCGGGATCGTATTGATTGATGGGATTCAACGGATTCTTCGGATCGTAGGTGTTGATCGGATTGAGCGGATTATCAGCACGGTACCGATTGAGCGGGTTGAAGATATTATAGTCGCGCTGGTATTTCTCAGAGAATCCGGATTCGGCATGCACCGATGTGACGGAGAAGAACAGCAGGAGAAGGAAGAGAAAGGCAACTCCCATGGCGATCCTCCGAATGACGAAACCACTGACGCCTTCAGCCTACTCCCCTGTCGAACGCAGCGCAACCAGCCGGCAGGGGCTCACACAAAAGTAAAAAATCTCGAACCTCTTCTAAAAACCAGGAGGCTCTCGAATCTTATGTTTCCATGAGACCATACCTGTTAGGATGGTCTTGCCTGCTTGATCACCCTGACATCGATAGAAAGGAAGCTTTTCTTGACCACAACAAAACTCATTGCCGCATTCGTCGTGGTGTCTCTGATCGGAGTGCCGACCGTCTCCTTTGCAAGGGCGAAAGGTGGATCCGGTGGAGGATATTCCAGCGGTTCGAGGAGCAGTGGCTCCTCAGGAAGCATCGGCAGCCGGGGATCACGCACCTATGACCAGAACGGTGCGAAACCGATCGAACAGTCGACCACGCCAAGGCAGTCAACGGCTGCATCGCAACCAACGGCCGGCAGTTCAGCTCCAACCGCCCAGCCAGTGCCGGCCAGGCAGCCCTCGTTTTTGCAACGCAATCCCCTATTGGCCGGGATCGCAGGAGGCATCGCCGGATCATGGATCGGCCATATGCTGTTCGGAGCGACGGAGAGCAGCGCAAAGACCAATGAGGCCGGCGAACATGTCGGCGAGGCTGACCAGGCAGCCGGGGCCTCCAGTTCCACCTGGATTCTCCTCCTTCTCATGCTCCTGGGAGCCGGAATGCTCTTGTATTTTGTGAAATTACGACGGCCCCTCCCGGATTTTTCAGGAATCACCCGGAGCAGCGCAGTCAGCGGGTCACTGCCGGCAGATTCGTCCACCACGACCCGACAGACTACGGCGGTTGTCAGTGGCGTCACTGCTGCCGACAAGGCAACCTTTCAACAACTGCTGATTGACATTCAAACGGCCTGGAGCAAACAAGACCTCGCCGGCTTGAGACGGTACGTGACGCCGGAAATGCTGGCCTATTTCAGCACCGCCTTGGCCGAACACACCAGTCAGGACATCGAGAATCATGTGGAAGATGTGGTACTCGTGCGTGCAGAGGTCCGGGAATCGTGGACCGAAGACGCGACGCAGTATGCGACGGTGGGGCTCCGCTGGAGTGCGCGTGATTACACCGTGTCCTTGACAAAGAAGCGTGGAGAACCAGGCCATCTTGTCGAAGGTAGTGAAGAGACGCCGACCGAATCCGGCGAAGTGTGGACCTTCATGCGATATCAAGATGGGAAATGGTTGCTGTCGGCGATTCAGCAATAAAAAAAGAGGAAGGGCACCCACGTTGGTCCTGTGCTCCCGGAACGCGCGCCCTCAGAAGGGCCTCGTTCGACGGCCGCACTTAGACCAACGCGGGTGTCCTTCCAGCAAAAGAAACGAGCAAGCTTAGGTGAAGCATTATAGAAAAATAGTGGTGGCTCAACGCGCGTAGTCAAGGACTGGCTGACGCTCCCATTACTCCTTTCTCCCTGCTCACTCCTGTCAAAACTCAGCGCTAGCGGCTCCGAATAGGTTCCTGACTTCGTGCTCCGATACGCTGCATACACTTCCTGTTCCTTTCTCACATCTTCAGCTTCTCGCAGTTCGTTCTACTGCGCTCATAATCGGTATTGAACCATCGCCGTCTGGATCGCTACGGTCTGGTCGAAACAATCCCACGAGTCAAACACAATCAGGATCGTCAGCATAGGTCATTCTCCAACTAGGGTTTTATCCAGGTAGACCTTGCCTCCTCAAAGTCGATAAAAATGACAGCATGAATGAGCAGATCTCCCCGCTGGTTCCGCATCGCAATTGGATCTTGCCGCACAAAACCCGCGCCGTGGATACACTCGGTGTAGCGGTCGCGCTGGTGTTTCTCGTCACGATTACGGTGCTGGCCGGGGGGCGCGGCGAGAAGACGGCAGAGGAGAATGGCTCTCAGGAGCAGCCGGTGCATTCGACACAAGTCGATGTCCGCTCATCGTCCAAGGGTGTTCTCGAATCGGATGGTGCCACGCCAGCTCAGTCAATGACAGGACTCAGGCAGGAATTGGAAGACCCGAGGCGAGGCGAATAAACCCCCTGACTTCAGCCTGATCGAAATATTCTCACCATGCGTTTCCCTGACAGCGAGAAAGGCGTCGTGCCTATCAAGAAAGAAGTACAACAGTTCATCATTGCATGTGAGGGCCTCTGTCGGTTGTTTTCCAAAGGCGAACCGCTCAGTTGTCATGAAGCCGAGATTCTGAACTGCTGCATGGACGAGCTCTCCTCTAAACGGCGACTTCCCAGTGCGGGTCGGCCACAGGCACATCCAAAGAAAAGGGTATCGTGAGAACTAGGGTTTCCCCCGGTCCTTATGGGGTTAATGGTTTCGGTAGACTTCCGAAACCGATTCGTTCAACTTTTACGGTTGAGGTGTATCCATGATGACAAAGCACGTGAATGACCTCGTCTCTGATGAACGAGGCCGGCGAGAATCGAAGGGCTTTGAGCCCCATTCTACTATAGGCGGACAGGCCGTGCTGTATTGCGGCGAATGTCACGCGACCATCCCCTCCGACCGCGTGGCGACAGGACCGGTTCAAAGTTGGCCCTATTGTCCGGTCCATCAGAATAAGGCGCTGATCGTTCGGTCGTTTTTGAGCTGATCAGGCGATTGAAGCACACCGGTTCCCTCCGTGTCCGTGTGCTCTGGTCCAGCTTGTCCTGCAACAGTGCGTCACACCGTTGCGTCAGATCCAACGCCCTTTACACAGGGTGTCTTTCCCGCTTTATCGGCAAGACGTCCTCGCTGCTCGCCATGCTTCTCCGTCCTCAGATCGCGATTGGATATGCACGCACACGTCAAGCATCCACTCACACGACTGCGTCATTCACCAGCTCAGAGGCTGCCACCTTCTAACCAGGAAAGCATGTGGATGGCCTAACCTCAGGAGAGGTAGAATGCCCTTCTTATCCTGTCCCCGCAAGCGACGTTGCTTCGAAACGACCTCGTTTTTTTCCAACACCCATGAGGCCCTCAATGAATAGACAGCGGCCGTCTGCTCTCCGGCACTTTGCGCACGACCATTCACTCACCCTAGTCTGTGTGTTGTTACTGTGCACGTGGATCATCCTTTACCGGCGGGCTGATCCCGAAACACACCTCGGCGCATTTTATGGCAATGCCATCGCCGATTGGTCAGGTACCGTGCTCATCGTCATGGCGACCAAATGGCTGTTCGAGAAGGGGTCGAGTGAAAGCCGGAGAATGCCACGGCATTTTAAAAACCGCTTGCGCGAATTCCTGATCTCGCATTCATTGACCATGTTTATTGTGCTCACAGGGATTGGTTGGATCATCCTCTACGATGCACTCAATCCGATGGACAAATGGGGCCAGGTGGTGGGGAATATCGTGTCTGAATGGAGTCAGGTTCTAGGAACAATCCTCTTTACCAAAGTGCTCATTGAGCGGGGCTCGAAAGAGAGTCGCTCATAGGCTCAACGCACATACTTCTCTATTCCCTTCTCACGTCTTCGGCTTCTCGCAGTTCGTGCCACCACGCTCGGTGCACAAGCGGTATCGGACCATGTCCGCCCATATGGCCAGGGTCTTATAGACATCATCCCAGGAGTCGAACGAGTCTGCATCCAAGCGCTTGTTGCCCACGCGTCGATCCGCCGCGGCTCCGAGAATTTCCCCGGTCTGCGCGTCGGAGATTTTCACTTCGATGCTCGCGTCGCCGACAAAGAGCGGTTTCCCGGTTCCGAGGTTCTTGAGCAAGGAGCCCAAGGCCAGCACGTTCATCGGAGCAGGAACCGTAGACACCGCACGCAACACCACATAGGCCGGATCGGCTCTGGTGATCGCGGCCTGAATCCGTAACGTGTGAGGCTCGGGCTCCGACACCATCTCATAGTCTTTCGACAGGCTGAGAGAAACATGGCCATAGAGGAGATCGGCAACATGTTGAACTTCCTTCTGGCGGGTCGCATCCGTGGTAGGAGCCCCCCACACCTGCGCATGATCCAACAGAATTTTCGTGTAGGTCCCACGGGGAATCGCTGCTACGGCCGGATTCCTATAGACCAGCAAGGCTTCCCCTTCCCCACCCTTCTGCATGACGGGGTACAGATCACCGAGAAACCCGGATGTCTCAACGGACCGCGCCTGCTTGGTTGGAGCGCAACCCCAGAGAAGCAGGATCGCGCAGCAGGACGCGATGATTTTGGACGAACGCATGAAGCATTTTCCTATGCGAGAAGTGAAACCATGCCGAGTTCGCATTCTTACGGCACCCTCACTGCTATCGGCTATCCAGATCATTGGCGATTCATCACGGCGTTCTGGCTTTCCTCATTCATCGACTTCCCCTCATCATGTTTGACGGGTTTCACGGTGGAAGCTTTCTTGCCCGTCTCCTGCTTTGCTGCGGGAGAATCGCTGAAGGTTGCGCAACCGGTCACGCTGAGCAAGAACATGAAAAGAACTGCCGCCGTCACAATGGACATGGGACTCCCTGATCCTGAGTGTTCCTGGCATCCTGCACGCCTCGCACGTCTCGTGTCAAAGAAACGAGGGTGGCTGGGACCACCCTTTCTTTCTTCCTGCCTGCTCCTCTGGTGCAAAAGCGTGAGGAGCTTTCTTTGCTCCCGGGGAGCCCACCCTCAGAAGGGCCTCCCGCGACGGCCGCAGCCAAAGCTCCTCACGTCTTTGCTTGGCTGGACATTGCACTGGAGAAGAAGCGTGTCAGGCATCTTCTCGATGCAGATCAGGCTCGTAAGCGACGACACCATGGAATCAGAACGGCCGTCAGAACGGCAGCCGCGGCCGTCACGCCTGCCGTCGACACGAGACTGACTGATGGTCCCATGCGATCGGCAATCCATCCGCTCGCCGTCATCCCCACCATCGCGGCCACGAGCGTGCCGGTATTGAAGACGCTGAACACGCGCGCCAGCATGTGCTTCGGGGTCCGCTCCTGAAGCGATGCGGAGACGAACGGATTGACCACGCCGGAACAGATGCCGACCGCGGCGAGCAGTAGGGCAAGGATGGGAAACGATGTCGTCATCGTCAAGCCGAACATGGCGAGCGAGCCAATGGCGGACGCCACGGAAATCAGCCAGAGGCGCCGACACAATTCGCCCTGGGAAACGGCAGCCATCCACATGGTTGTGGCGAGCAGACCCAAACTCAGTGACGCCCAGAGCCAGCCGAGTTCCACGGAGTCGGCCCGGAGATATCCTTTGGCCAGCACCGGTAGGAGATAGATGAACGCCGTAGAACCCAGCGTAGACAGCGAGGCGACAGCCATCAGGAGCAGCATGAGCCGGTGTTCGACGAACACGAATCGAAAGCCTTCCCGGAGATCTCGCCAGGCCTCCGTCGCCGGGGCCGAGCGAGGACCGGACCGTCCCTTCTCCTTGACCGTCAGCGGAATCTTGCAGAGCGCGGACGCCAGAAACGTACCGGCATTCACGTAGAGCACGTTTTGAGCACCGATGATCGCGATGAGCATTCCGCTGATGGCGGGGCCCAGCAACTGACCGATCGTCATCGTGCCTTGATCGAGCGCGTTGATCTGCGTCAATTGGTCGGACGGGACCAGCTGAGGCTCCAGGGCCTTCATGGCGGGACCGAACGCCATGGAGAACATCGCCGTGATGAATACCAGGATATAGAGCAATGGCAGCGTCAACAGCCCCATCCAATAGATCGTCGGGATGAGCGCCAGGAGCCCCGCCCTGACCGAGTCGATAACGATCATGGCCGTTCGCTTCGGCACCCGATCCAGCAGCACGCCGGTGAACGCACCGAAGACCAGGGGTGGAATCGTCTGTAAGATGCCGATCATCGTCATCTCCAGGGCCGATCCGGTGAGATCGTAGACGAACCACAACAAGGCCAATTTCGAGAGCCCGTCCCCGACCTGGGAAATGGCTTGCCCCGTCACCAGCCAGGCAACATCTCGATTCTTGAGCAGCCGCTTCCAATCGGAGGACGCAACGAAGAATGACTGACGCGTGGCCATCATCAAACCTCAAATAACAGACCGGCTTACCTATTACACACAAGCAGACCTATGACTTCCCATGGCCGCGAAGCGTCACAACGAGAATCCTTGCATGTGCCCGGAGCAGCCGCGTGAATACATGAACCTCAACCGGCGGGACGGTGGAAAACCGCTCGCCCTCACCATTTATATATATAGGGGCATAGGGGTGATCATACCTGGAAATCGAGTGGGACGGGGGCCTGTCGATCTCCCTTGCTCACGCAACGCACAATACAACCGTGCTCGTCCGATGCGCGCCGTGAAGGGCAGGGAATGCGACCGTCGTGAGTACCTGTCCTCTACTTTGAGATTCAAGGGGTAGGTTCTGGCTGCCGGGGCTCGCGACCCGCGATTTAGGAAAACACGTTCACCATCGCAGCCTATTCAGGATCGCCCTTGCCTACCCCAGCCAAGAAATGCACGAAGGACTAGCAATCCCCATCAAACAGTGAAGAGAAGGCATGTCAATTCGTGCCTTATTTCGAATGGTTTCATCAATTAAAGCACTCAATCTTTTCAGGCATTTAGCATAATCTTGGCACAGCGTGGTCCGGTGAGTTTCATTTCAATTCGTCGGGCTTGACATTTCTTTTCCTGGAAGCCCACATTCACTGGTTCATCAAAGCCTCTTGAGCATACTACCAAGAACGAGAGGATGTCCCCGATGGCTCGATGGGCCGCACAGTGGTGGGAGCAGTTCCGTCTCCAACACAAAGTGTGGACGGTGCTCTTGCTGATTTGTGTTCCGCTCATTGGGGGTCTTGCGACTCACCTCTATATCGTTCAACAGCTCCTCTCCAACCAGCAACAACGACATGAGCTCGTGCTTGTGCGCGAGCATGTGGAGGTGTTGCGGCGACTCGCCGTAGACATTGAAGATGGCTTTCGCGGATATGTGTTGACCCAGCAGCCCATGTTCCTGGCTCCGCTTACCGAAGCGGAATCGAGGGTTGACCCAGCACTGGCTAATGCTACGAGACTGATGGCAGGACTGTCAGGTTCTTCGGAGAGTCTCGAGCCGATTGGGCGGCAATTGAGAGGCCTTCTGCGGTCGAAGCACGAGTTGATCGCCAACATTCAGCAAGGGGACATGGCCAAAGCGCTGGCGTATATCCGGTTGGGGGAAGGGCTTCGGCTGTCCGACCGCCTCCGCCAGGATCTCCAGGCCATCGAAGACCGGTTGCAGCACCAACGGAAGTCGTTGAACGCCACGGCTGAAGTGCTGTCCCATCGGATGTTTGTCGGGCTGTGGATTGCGCTCGCAGGTGTGGTGGTTCTGGGGTGGATCGGTTCACGCGTGCTGGCCCGCTCCCTGACCGATCCGATTACGCGGCTGCAATCAGCTACAGCACGGTTAGGAGAGCATGTCGATCCGGCCGAGATCGGGGAGTTATTGGCCCCTGCCGGCGCCTCCAAGGATGAACTCGGTCAGCTGGCTGAGGCCTATCTGACTATGGCCCGGCGCATTGGGACCCACATCCAAGAACTCGAAGTCCTCAATACCATCGGGCAGGACATCAATACGATCGGCCCGGACGGGCTCGACGGGGTCTTGCGCAGAATTTCTGACCGTGCGGCAGAACTAGTCCGTGCAGATGTCTGTGTCATGCTCATCCGGAACGAGCGGATGGGGTGTTGGGTCGTCGAAGCTGCTTCGGGAGAGTGGAACGATCGCCTGGACAATTCTGTCATGTTGTGGGACGAGCTTCCCATCAGTGTTGAGGCCTATGAAACCCGCGATGTGGCCATCGGGGAACGGCTTCGCTCCGACGAACGGCCTCAATTCTCGCGGCGAAACCTAATGGGAGACAGCATGCTGGCTGTTCCGCTATTAGCCCAAGGAAAGCCCTTCGGCGTCCTCGTCCTCGTGTGCGAACAGCCGCGATCAGCTGGGGAGTGGAATCAACGACTCGCGAAGGGCTTGGCTCAAGAGGCTGCGCTGGCCATCTCGAATGTGAAACTGTATGAGGCCGTGCAGCAGCAACAGCGGGGGCTGGTTACACGCCTTCGACAGCTCGAGCATCTTGCCGAAACCTTGGCTCATGATCTCAAGGGGCCGGGAGCTCGCATGGAGGAACTCGCACGGTTGCTGGTTCAGCAGGCCGGTGGGCAATTCGATGACCGGACGAAGCGGTGGCTAGCCCTTATCGAGGAGAATAGCAGGGATCTCGTGCAGCGAGTGGAAGGGATCTTGACCGTGGCTCGTGTCGGTATGGATCAAGGCGCCATCACGGCTGTCGATCCGACTGCAATCATTAGCGAGGTATTGAAAGCCCGAGCGGGTGAGATCGACCGGCTTGGCGCCGTAGTATATGTTGAACCTGGGTTACCGTTCGTCGCCTGTCATGGTGCCTATCTTCGGCAGATCTTCGATAACCTGGTTTCGAACGCGATGAAATTCACTCGAGATGGAGAGTCACCCGTAGTGAGGATCAGCGGACGTGTACAGGGTCCTATGGTGGCGTTCTCTGTGGAGGATCACGGGATAGGGGTCCCTTCGACCCAACGTACTCGAGTATTTCAACCGTTTGTCCGTTTGTTGATGTCGGAGGCAGTCGGCAGTGGGATCGGCCTGACCATCATCCAACGCATCGTGGAATTGTATGGCGGCAAGGCGTGGATCGACGGACCCGAGGGGTCCGGCTGCATAGTACACTTCACGGTCCCAGGTTTTCAGGAGCAAGAGAGAATCTAAATCGCCGGGCCGGAGGTATCGAGGGTTCCCTAATGTGGTCGATGTCGTCCGGGGGAGGGTCCTTTGAGGAAGGGGGAGATGATGACACGTAGCGGGGTTTCCGACATACGACCGACCAGAACCAAATCCAAAGTGCCGTTCACGATCCTGATCGTCGAGGACAATGCGACGGACGTTGAGTTGATGCTGCATGCCCTCGAAGCGGCGGACTTGAACCCGCTTGGGGGAGACTTCGATATGGAGATTCGTGCCACGGCGGAAGGGGCCTTGCAATTGCTCGGGGAACGGGCCGTTGATCTGGTGCTGACTGACATGGTGTTGCCGGGTATGGACGGGTTGGACCTTGTCAGCCGCATTCAAGCGATCGATCCAAACTTGCCGGTATTGGTGGTGACGCGGATGAATGCAGTTCCTCTGGCCGTGGACGCGATGCGGCGAGGCGCGTTCGACTATGTGCTGAAGCCCGTCAATGCAGAGGATTTGGGGATGCGGCTCCATCGGGCGATTCGAATCTCTGAAATCCTGCGCCGGCATGCGGTGCATGAGCAACAGGACCGGCAGGAGTTCGAAGCCAATAGTTTCCTGGGGAATGGTGCCTCCTTCGAGCAAATTATGCGGAGTATTCGTGAGGCGGCGCAAGTCCGCTCGACGGTCTTAATCACCGGCGAAACCGGCACGGGGAAGGGAATGATTGCACGGGCGATCCATCAGCAAAGCCCGGAAAGCGATCGCCCGTTTCAAGTGATCGATTGTACGACTGTTCCGGAGGGGATGATGGAGTCCGAGTTGTTCGGGCATGTCCGGGGAGCCTTTACCGGCGCGATCGCCGATAAGCCGGGTCTCATTGAGTTGGCAAATGGCGGCAGCGTGTTCCTCGATGAAATCGGAGAGCTTCCCCTTCTTCTCCAATCGAAGCTCTTGCGCGTCTTGGAGGAAAGTGAAGTGCGTCCGGTGGGTGGAACCAGAGTTCGCCGGGTGGAGATGCGCTTTATCGCTGCGACCAACCGGAATCTCGAAGCCCGGGTGCGTGAGGGCACATTCCGTAAGGATTTATACTATCGGCTCGCGGTCGTCTCGATTCGGGTGCCCCCGCTCCGTGAGCGTCGCGAAGACATTCCCGTTATCGCCCGCCATATGCTCAACCGGCTGGCTCGAGCCATGGGCAAAGCTCAGTGCCATTTTGACGAAGAGGCAATGGCGGTCCTTGTGTCCTATTCCTGGCCCGGGAACGGGCGAGAACTCCGCAACATTGTGGAACGGATGGTCATGCTCGCGACTGATGACACCATTCGGGCGCGAGACGTCCGAAGTGTGCTTCCACAGAACGAGGCCGAGAGCCTCGCATCGGTCGATCCCAGTTTGACGGTCCTGCCATACATGGAAGCGAAGGAGCGAGCACTCGAAGAATTTACGAAATCCTACCTGCGAGTCAAACTCGCGGAGCATGGCGGTGTCATCACGAAGGCTGCTGAACAGAGCGGAATTCCACGGCAACATTTCTCGCTGCTCATGAAACGATTTCTGGGAAGCGAGGGCGTCGAGAATCAGTAGCATGTGTCCCCCCTTCGTAACAGCCCTTCCATTCAGAGCTCGTTCGCTGTTCATCCCCCGATATCACGTTTCCTTTTCGTTGCATAACCATCGCGTGAAATGGTCCACGATCCGTTTTGCCAGGTCGTCAGGCTTGGTATCACTGACGAATATACGAATATGCGAGCATAACAAATTGACATGTAACGCAATAAATACGACTTATCAGATGATGCATATCATCATATTCGCATAAAGAAGCCGCTGCTCATTTTCTTTCCCCAATTCCTTTTCGAACTCTCCATTTTTTTCGTTCTACCTCAAGGCGTTAGCACGCGCGATCTCGTTGGCATCGACGTCTTGGCACTTCTGGCAACTCTCTTGCTGTAAGGCTGTCCCACTGAGTGTAGTCGCCGGCATATTTTAGGCACTGCCTCAGATTCTCGAAAGCGAAGGGAGGTGGCCTGAGTTTCAGCGGTGCGTTAGTGAAGTCGCGTGGGCTTATTGAAGCTCTCAACTCTTAGGAGGTGTGACCCATGTTTTTGTCACGTAGGCAGTTCTTAAAAGTCTCCGTGGGGACAGTCGCCGCGGTGGCGGTGGCCGATAAGGTCCTGGCGTTGACCGCGC
>Ga0207646_10006964_pt1 | contig 11590 bp, 8 predicted proteins | sample KBSK5502metaG_FD_184343 | JGI IMG/M metagenome (GOLD analysis project Ga0207646, IMG submission 184343) | Corn, switchgrass and miscanthus rhizosphere microbial communities from Kellogg Biological Station, Michigan, USA - KBS K5-50-2 metaG... | ecosystem: Host-associated > Plants > Roots >...
GGCCCTGGCTGTCGCTCTCGATGCCACGCTGGTGCGCGGTCTGCTGGTGCCTGCTACTATGCGGTTGCTCGGTAATTTGAACTGGTGGCTCCCTTTCGTAGGCGTCCAGCGTCGCCCATCTTTACTAGCTGAAAGCTATGCTACAGGAGAATCAGGTAATGGTAGTGGAGGGGGCCAACCTGCTACACCCGTGAAGGATACCGGTGTAGGAGGAAAGAGATGAAAAAGAGTATTAAGGGCATTACGTTGAAACGAAATTTCGCCTGGTTGTTCGCTCTAGTTGTCCTGCTTTCCTCCTGTGGCTTCCCAGGTATAGTGTCTACCTCAGCCCAGTTGCCTGTGGTGAATACGACACCTACAACACTATCACTGCCACCTATGCGCTTTCCCCAGGATGAGGCTGCGCACAGCGACTTGACCGAATGGTGGTATTATACAGGGCATATGAACGCCGTAGCGCCTGGTGGCAAGGTGCATCACTATGGTTTTGAACTGGTCTTCTTCCAGGTTTTGCGGAGCGATCTTCCTCCTGTCTATGCAGCGCACTTTGCCATCAGCGATATCACGCGCGGCGAGTTCCATTTTGATCAGCGTCGCCAGAGCGAGCCTGGTGCAGTGATACCCAATGGCACTTCAACTAAAGGCATAGATGTGCATCTCGGCGACTGGTTGATCAGAGGTGTCAATGGCTTCGATCACCTGGCGGCAAGTATGGCTGACTACATTTTGCACATAGATCTGCGTGGCCTTAAGCCCCCCACATTACACAATGGAAATGGTATCATTACCTATGGGCTAGGTGGTTTCTCCTACTACTATTCACGCACCCGCATGTCCTTGTCCGGTATACTGATCGACCACAACCGGGCTTTACAGGTGACCGGTGAAGCATGGATGGATCATCAATGGGGCAACTTCCTCACGCTTGGCAGCGGCGGGTGGGATTGGTTCAGCATGCAACTGAACAACAATACTGAAATGATGTTATACTTGATTCGAGATGCTACCGGCCGAATCGCCTCGACGTATATCGGCTATATTGATCCCCGGGCCGAGAGCTTTCTATTGCCTGCGAACGCGCTGAAAGTGACTGTGCTCGATCATTGGAGAAGTCCGGTGACCAGGGCAAACTATCCATCGGGATGGAGACTTGAAATCAACAACCCGCAGCTACAAGCCTCGGTTACACTCATCCCTGAATTGAAAGATCAAGAACTTGTGGCGTATCAATCGACGGGAAACAGCTACTGGGAGGGCGCTGTAAACATTCGAGGGCAAAGTGCTGGACGAGCTGTGAATGGCGAGGGCTATGTGGAATTGACGGGCTATGCTCACGGATAGATGAGTTAATGTACTCTGGTACTAGTTCTCCCCAAATTGATGAGCGTACAGGACCTTTGATAGTATAATGCACAAGGGAAGTCACATTGAGGTCGCTTGTGGGGTATGATATACTCATCAGGTACCTTTAGGCTATGGAGTCTTCAACGTCCTACCTATGTGATTTCATTTGTATTACATTGTGATATGGAATGTGCTACAATGTTCATCCATGCATGGTTGTGTCTATTTGACGGTTGCAGTGAAGTCTGGATTGCGAACTGGTTGGTTGTAATCGGATAATGGATGATATCTATTAGGAGATCCAGGAAGCATAGATGGAGAGCGGGACACAGGCGCCCACACAGGAACAATCTGCCCTTGTTGAACGTGTTGCACGTATTATCTCGCGAGTACGTGGAGCAAAACCCGATTATGCTCGTTTGGCGGCGGAATTAGAGCCTGCAATCCCTTTTGATGTCTTCGGTATTGTTTTATTACGTCATGACAGAGAGGCTGTCCGCGTAACAGTCTGTACGCGCAGAGCGGATGGCTGGGTTGCGCACTACCATCAACATCCTTTGAAGGAATCGATGGTTGAACGCATCTTACAACGCCAGGAGACCCGGGATGCTCTAGATGTGGCGCGAAGCGAGCTACATGAGGATACAGACTCACCCGGTACCGGCATCCAGGCTGATGTAGCTGGGATAGAGGTACGACGCTATCCTCATGGCCTGGATGGCTCCCCCGCCCAGAGCGGTGATGCACTGAGCGGTCACCCTTACCTGCATGCGGCATTGATCGCACCCCTTGTAGTAGAGGATCAAGTGCTTGGATCGCTTGAGCTTGGCAGCACTCGTATCGATGCATATACAGGTGAAGCGCTCCAACGCCTCATCAGCGCTGTTGCGAGTGTCCTGGCTGCAGCTATTGAAAGCGCCCAGGTAGGTGGCAATGTAGAAATACAGGACCGGCAGCGCGAAGAACTCAAGAATGTATCCAGCGCCCTCACCTCAGCGATGGACCTCTCCATGATCCTCAACAGGATCGTGGCCGGTATTGCAAAAGCGCTGAATGTCGCCTCCGCCATTGTAACCCTGGATCGACATCATGGCAGCTTGAAGCTGGAGGCCCAATACGGCCTGGATTTCGGCATCCTGTGCAAGATCATTGACCGGGAAATTGTTTTGAGCGAGCAGGATATCATCGGTTTTACGCTGCGCTTGCAACAACCTGTTATTTCAAATGATATTGCCCAGGACAACCGTTTTCCGGCAAGTCAACTATTTGCTTCGAAACTTGGCATTCGTTCTATCTTCAGCTATCCGCTTGTGATAGGTTCCACTGTCTATGGCGCACTCTTGCTTTGTTCCCCTGAGCCAGGAGGCTTTACTCCGCTCAAAATTGATATACTGTCGCTCTTTGCCAGCCAGGCCACGATCGCTATTCATAATAGCATGTTATTGGAAGCAGCGCGTGAGCGAAGACGTTTTCAAGAAGCAATCGAGCACTTAGAGCATGCTCTGCGACAGCCAGGTTTGGCCAGTGCGCAGCAACAAGACGACCTTGCGTTGTTTGAACAGGTACAGAAAGAGTCTGAACGTGCTTTTGGTGTAAGTTTTGGTAGCCTGTTACACTTTATCAGTGACCATTTGCTGACACGTAGTGAACGCGACCTGCAAGATATACTACATGCAGTCCAGGATGAGCAACGGGCTAAAGATGCCGGCCATTTAGCCGGAACCGCTATACCCTTTCTTGAGGAAAGAACTGAGGTCCTTGTGCAAACAGCTCAGGCTGCTCTGGCTAACACGGGCTTATTAGGAGACTTTAGCGCAGCGCTTATGACTGCCATTGACTCAGAACGCACGCTTTCAAGTGACATCACTGAAATAGCGCAACTCTATGAGCGACTAACACATGAGATGACAAATCCCTGGTTTGTTACAGATACCCAGGGGCGTTGTATCTATGCAAATGCTGCTGCCGAAATATTTTGTGGTATACGCCTTGGCCTGGATAATTTAGGAAACCTTGGTAGCCTGCATGGACTAACAGGTGGGATAGGGGCCGATTCCCGGAGTGTTGAGACACATGGGTGGCCTCAGGAGAGCCAGGTGCATTTCGATACACTCGTGCCTTTCTCTCAGGCTGTGATCCACCGGACTACTTCGTTTACTCTGCGGGAGGCGTTTTCCAGGTTACTGCCACGAATACGCAATACTGATGAAGTACTTAAGTATCTTGTGGAGTTTGCCGGTCCCGACCTCGCTCACTCTAATATTGGTGGAGAATTAGGCGAGCGCAAACGAACTGGCTTTGCTATGGAAGCACAGCCAACGGATTCTTTGCGTTGTGTTATCGCTGCTGATCCTGTGCCAGGACATTCTCCTGAAAGCTCCCATATAAGTCAAGGTGCTACTGGAAATAGAGAACCGGGTTCTTACAAAACATCCCGAGAGGCAATCCCGAGGAATCGCTTTTCAGGTCGGCGCGCTATGCTATTGGATAGTGCTCCCTCAGATCGGCACTATCAGTTTACGCGCTATACTCTCTATGATCCCTATGGACAGCTTCTAGCCAATGCTTTGCAGATTCAGGATGTCACCGAGCAGGTACGTGATGAAAGAAATAAATCGGTACTGCTCTCAACCGTTTCACATGATCTACGCACACCCCTCACAACTGTCAAAGCTGCGGTAACCGGGCTCTTGCAGCCGGATGTTGTGTGGGATGAACAGATGCGTCTTGAAATACTTGAAGATATTGATAGCGAGGCGGATCACCTGTACGCGCTGGTGGACTCGTTGATCGAAATGTCCCGCATTGATATGGGGGCGCTCGTGCTTGCAAAAGAGTGGTGTGACCTGGTTGAAATTGTAGATAACACGCTCGCTCGTGCTGAACGACTGCTTGCAGGGCATCCGGTGCGTACACAATTTCAATCGCATCTGCCACTGATACAGGTTGATTATGTACAGCTGGAACGGGTTTTACATAATTTGATTGAAAACGCCGTTCGTCATAGCCCGGAAAATGCCGAGATTATTTTCACTATTGATAGTGTGGCAGGGGAAAAGGTGGGAGTTGCTTTGCCCGAAGCTTCTCAAGTTTTCTTACGCGTGCAAGTCATTGATCATGGGAGTGGGGTGCCAGAAAGTGAGCGTGAGCGCATCTTCAAAACCTTTTATAGTTTGGACCCCCAGGGTATTGGGCTTGGGCTCGCCATTTGCCGGGGAATTGTCGAAGCTCACCAGGGCCGAATCTGGGTAGAACCTGCCCCAGATGGAGGGTCGTGTTTTATCTTCGTACTACCTATTTCTTCATGAGGGAGTATTTGCTCCATGAAATCTAAAGGTAAACGCATACTTGTTGTGGATGACGAACCATCGATACAGCGTATTTTACGCCGCAATCTAGCGATTAGTGGGTATGAAGTGCTGGTTGCGGAAACTGGGGAGCAGGCTTTAGAGATGGTGCGTATCAATCAACCCGATCTGATCCTGCTTGACTTATGGCTGCCGGGTGAGATAGATGGTATCGAAGTATGCACGCAGGTTCGTCAATGGACACAGGTGCCGATCATTGTCTTATCGGCCAGAACGGACGAAAAACAAAAAGTCCAGGCGTTAGACCTGGGAGCAGATGATTACTTAACTAAACCATTCAACAACGAGGAATTGCTTGCTCGGGTGCGTGCATGTCTGAGGCGGGTAGCGAATGTTTCGGAGGGAGAAAATGCTCAGCAACCCGAGATTTTGACAAGCGAAGACGGGTATTTAAGTATGAATGTGGTGCGGCGGCAAGTGCGTGCGGGCTCCCAGGAGGTAAAGTTAACTCCGACCGAGTTTGAGTTGTTACGGCAGTTGATGTTGCATGCTGGTAAAGTGCTGACCCATCGTGCTCTGCTAAGGGCGGTTTGGGGGCCCGAATATGGTGAAGAAGCTGATTACTTGCGGGTGTATGTGCGACAGCTCCGCCTGAAAATCGAAGTTGAGCCCTCGCAGCCCAGGTATATTCTAACCGAACCGGGTGTGGGCTATGTTTTTCACCCACAGGTTCGAACAGAAAGTAATGGTGCAACACAATCGCTTGCTTCACCTACAATCCTTGAAACGGAGGCCAAGTGAGTTTTTGCTAAGGTACCTCCTACCTGGTGAGAACTTTAACGAAATTTTAATGGGTTTAGCCTGTTTTTTTATGTATGCCTAACTTGTTTTGTCGTACACTGCAATATTGTGATCTACTTGTTTTGTCGTACACTGCAATATTGTGATCTCCGGGGTTCTTTATAGCAGTAATAGTGTGGGGATGGGACGGCAAAGGGATGCTATTTTCCGCAAGGTAAAGGAAATAGGAAACAATGGAGCCGCAAGACAGCATTATGGATGGGGACTTACAGACGCTGGGTCTCCAGTCCATCCTGAAAATGCTCGCATTAAGTGGAAAAACTGGGACGTTATTTGTACATTCGGGGCCGGAATCGCTCTCTATCAGCCTGCGCAAAGGCCAGATCGTGGCGTTGCGTGAAAAAGGTCCCATCCAGCCAGATTTGCTCGGCATGCTCTGCCTGATCAATAAACTCGATCCGCCACGTGCACACCTCGTGCGCGAGGTTGCGCAGGGAAATATGCAGGTTGAGTTGGCAACGCTGGTTGATCGTAACTGGATGAGCGCCGCAGAAATGCAGCAACGTCTCGAATTTGCCGTCACCCAATCAATTAGTCATGCGCTGCGCTGGGTGGACGGGTATTTCTCCTTCCACCGGCAATTAGTTGCTATGGAAAGTCGCATGCAGCCGCTGGATATCGATAGCGTACTCCTTGAGGCGCTGCGCCAGGCTGATGAATGGGAGGAAATGGGGGAGACACAACTGACGCGCACGACAGTTGCTCGCTGGCTTCCAGAGGTGAGTAATGATGTGCGCAGCCTGGGGTTAAGCCAGGAACATATCGAAGTCCTGTGTCTTGCTAACGGTGAAGTACCGTTGCAAGCAATGGCAATGGTACTCATGATTCCAGAGGCACGCGTTGCTCATGTTATGAATCGCCTGCTGGAGCTTCGCCTGATCGAGGTAGTTGATACGACATTAGAGGCCCAATTGCAGCAGGATCTCTCGAACATCATCATCATGTCCCAGCATATGTTGGCTCAACAGCAACAAAATCTCGCCCCTGAACAGCATCTCCTGGGACTGATAAAAACACTGTCACAGTGTATTAACGGACTGCTTATCCATCACGGTACCTATGCAAAAAGCCTGCGCGGGCGAGGACAGCTTCCTGTGGCAGAGATCGTGCGCTATTTAGAGCGACGTTTCGCTCAGCCATTACATTTAATAGCAAAGCAGCAGTATTCTATCCTGGAAACGGCAATATTCGCGAATGGTCAACTCGACTGTATGGAAATCATAAACCTGGATAAGTTGGTGAAAGGAGAGAAACTGGAGGAGTTTTATTGGGAGGCTGTACTGGGGCTTGCAACGTTCTTACGTACTGTTTTTGCGACCTTGTTGAACGATGAAGTGGGTGATTCGCACACAGGTCGCCAGCTCAGCTACGTCTGGAAAGCTTTCCTTACGGAAATTGACCAGGAGATTCAACAGTACCAACTCTACCGTGCGCATCAGAACACGCAGCAACGTAATCGGTATAGTGAAGTTACGTTCCCAAATGGGCCAGGTTGGAGTAGTGTCCCTCACAGTGAAGGCAACCCTTACTGGTCGCCTGAGACGCAAAGGAGGTCAATCTAGATGATCGAACCAGTACCAACGGTTCTAGTTGTAGACGATAGCCCCACCGTACGGAAAATTGTTCAAATGACCCTACAACGTGAGCGGATCAGAGTGATTACTGCTGGAGATGGTCTCAGTGCTCTCACCTCGGTGGCCGATGAAATGCCTGCCCTTATCCTCTTAGATATTCAGTTGCCCCGCATGGATGGGTACCATATTTGCCAGATAATACGCAAAAACTTGCAGTTTCGTACAATACCTATTATTATGCTCAGTGGGAAGGATGGATTATTTGACAAGATGCGGGGAAGGCTTGCGGGATCAACTGAGTACTTGACGAAACCATTCGACTCGGCGGAACTGATCCAGACGGTCAAAAAGCATCTGATAGGTTGGCAACAGCGCATGCCGCCTCAGTATGAGAGCATGCGCACTCGCCTGCGACGTCGTGGATAGCCCTGTCGAGCCGGTTAATAAGAGGTGCGCGTTAACTACTGTTTTTCGGCAAATAATTACCGCACAGAGAACTCAATAACCTATAGCCAATCTTTCCCATTAACTGGGCGTATTGTGTTGCGCCCCTAATAAGGAGAGGTATACTGTTATGCCAGTGCAGAAGGTGCTCGTAGTTGATGATAGTTGGACAGAATTAACCATGATTGCCACACCATTACGTAATTATGGCTTTGATGTGGTAACTGCTGTGGACGGCGACGAAGCTCTTGAGAAAGTCTTCAGGGAACATCCACAGTGCATCGTTCTTGATGTGGTTTTACCCAAACAGAACGGGTTTCAATTGTGTCGCAGGCTCAAAAGCCTGGATGCAAGTAAGGATATACCAATTATCTTGTTGACAAACAAAAATACTCCACTAGACAAATCCTGGGGACTACGGCAAGGTGCCGATATGTACATGACAAAGCCCTTTAACGAGGATGAGCTAGTGAACAACGTTCGTCGTCTCGTGTAGATTTAGGAGTTGCAAATGGTGCAACGTAATACAAGACAGCCGTCGCAGTCCACCTCCGGTGGGCTGCGACGCCAAAACGAAGCCGCTACTACTACTTCCTACGGAGGTGATCCACAGGGTAACTCACGTAATTATCCTGCGAACGTTCTCTCTGCAAGGGATATCGCGAATGCATCGCTAGAAGCGGTTGTCGTCGGTGAGCAGTACCTGGTCTTTTCACTGCTTGGTCGTGAGCTCGCCCTCAAAGCTGAGCATATCCAGGGCGTAGAGCGTCTTGCAGATGTGACTCCTGTTCCAAATGTTGCTCCGTGGATCAGTGGCGTCATTAACTTGCGTGGCTCCATTGCTTCAGTAGTCGACCTGCGGGCGTTCCTGGATTTGGAACGCCTGCCTTTTAACCCAAGAACCCGGTTACTATCGGTACAATACAACGAAATGGTGATCTGCCTGGTCGTTGACAGCGTCAGTGAAATGATTCCTATCCCTCCAAATACTATTAATGAGAATTTGCGCCAGGCCAATATTCCACGATGGTTGGCTCCCTATGTTTCTGGGAGCGCACTGGTGGGGACTCGAATTATCACCTTGTTGGATGCGGCTCGTTTGCTGTTCTCAGACAAGATGCAACACTATGCTTAGAAAAAGTTAGATGTGGGCATCTCAGAGATGCCATTACATCGCTACTTCACACGAGAGGAGGCCTGGTGGATGAATGATACTGAAAGAGGCGGAATGACGGTAAGTTCACTGTTGGTGACGGGACTTACTGCGTCAGTAGCCATTCCTGTCATCGCTATTATTGTTCTTGGTGTTTTAAGAGGTTTTGTCGATCAAACGGCGTTTGTGTACGCTGTGGGGGTGTGCGCCCTGGTCGTATTACTTGGAGTTTTAACAGTTAATTATTTTGTGCGGCGCAAAATCCAGGATCGGCTGCTGGGACTGGTTGATGTGTGTCGAAACTTTGCAGGGGGAGATCGCGCTGTTCGCGCAACGGTTACAGGCGATGATGATTTTGCTATGCTGTCTATGTCTCTCAATACACTACTCGATAGCCAGGGATTCACGGGTGCCGGGGCAATATCGGGTAGTGGTAGCGATGCAGCCGCTCTACAGGCGCAAATCGAAAAGCTCCTGCAAGAGGTAAGTGCTGTCGGTGATGGTGATCTGCGCGTTCAGGCGGAGGTGACGCCGGACACGCTTGGAGTCCTGGCAGACTCTTTCAACTATATGATTGAAGAGCTTGCCAAGGTTGTTGGTCGTGTGCAAGCCACTGCGGTGCAAGTGACGAACGCGACACGCCGCATTCTTGACCGCTCTGATGAACTTGCTCAGGCCTCTGCCACGCAGGTGCAGCAGATTCAGCAGACGACCGAGGCTGTTGAGGCATTAGCTATCTTCATTCAAAACGTTGCGCGTAATGCTCAACTGAGTGCCGAGGCAGCGCAAGAGGCGTTACGTAACGCTAATACCGGGCAGCAGGCAGTGCGCCAGTCCATTGATGGTATGATGGTCATTCGTGAGAACGTCCAGGAAACATCAAAGAAGATCAAGCGCCTGGGTGAGCGTTCCAATGAGATTGGCGAAATTGTGCGTATTATTGAAGACATAGCAGATCAGACAAATCTGCTGGCGCTCAATGCTGCTATCCAGTCTGCAATGGCCGGAGAGCATGGGCGAGGATTTGCTGTGGTGGCCGATGAGATCCGTCTCCTTGCAGAACGTTCGACCGAGTCAACAAAACGTATCGCTACCCTGGTCAAGAGCATCCAGGGCGATACGTTTGAAGCGGTGGTTGCTATGGAAGACAGCACACAGGAAGTTGTGAAAGGTTCGCAGCTTGCTGACGAGGCTGGCCGTGCCCTTAACTCCATCTATACTGCAGTGGAACGGCAGGCCCAAATGATTGAGTCCATCGCTCGCGCTGCGAATGAGCAGGCGCAAGTTTCAGAAAATGTTGCGGTTGCAATGGGCCAGATCTCGGAGATTACCAGTCAGACCAATGCAGGAACACAAGAAGGGGCTATGAGTGTAAGCTACCTCGCCGAGCTTGCGGAACAACTGCGCGCCTCTGTATCCACCTTCCGTTTGCCCGAACGCGCCAATGAGATGATGGATGCACTGCCTACTAATAACATGGCAGGTGTGCCAGCCTTGCCCGGCGGTGGTGCTGAAGAATTCTTCCAGCAGCAAGAAATGGGCATGAACGCTGGTTGGAACCAGGGCTTTTCGTCTGATTTTCTCTCGCTTCCCCAACCTCAGGAGTCAAGTAATTCCGGTTCTCTCCAGTTTGCGTTCAGCAACCAGCAAGATTTTGGAGCGCAGCAGCAGAACTTTGCTGGCAAGTCTCAATATGCAGGTCAACAACCCTTTGGAGGTCAGCAATATGGGAGTGGGAACCCGGCTGGATTCGACGGGCAGCAGTTTGGGAATCAGACAGGCTTTAACGGGCCACAATATGGAAATCAGCCGGGATTCGATGGGCAGCAATTCAGTGGTCAACCATCTTTCGGTGAAATGGCTGGATTCGGAGGCCAGCAAAGCTTTGAAGGGCAGCAACCATTCGGTTCTATGCCTGAAGCCGGGTTTGGAAGTTCGAATCAATCGACGCTCCCCATTGCAAATCAGTCACAAGGGTTGGTGGGAGGTCCGCAACAAAGCTTTGGACCGCAGCAGGGGCAGCCTATGGCGCCTCGCCAGCGTTGGAGAAGCCCGCAGCAGAATCAGCCTTCGTTTGGACAAGAGCAGATGCCTTTCCCGAATAATGGATATCAGGGACAGTAAGTTTCAACCTGGTGAAGCAAAGCTTCACAGGCTGCGAAACTAGAATGAGTGGGTGCGCGGAACATGTCGAATTCATTTGATAAACTATCAGTCCTCGATTCGTTTATCGAGGAGGTAAATAGTTATTTGCCGGAAATCGAGGCAAATCTTGGTCGTTTAGCGCACACGCCTGGTGATATGGAGGCGCTCGAAGAGACGTATCGTCGTACTCATACCATTGGTGGCTCTGCCTCAATGATGGATTTTCCCGGCCTTGCACACGTCGCTCATGGTATGGAAGATATCCTGGGTGATGTCATGGATGATATGGCTACACTCGATTCACCTACCATCGGGCTTTTGCAGCGCTCTCTTGCTCGTATGCATCGGCTTGTTGACGGCATTCGCAATGGCATCAACGAGGATGCTGTAATAGCAGAAGATGACGCTGACTATTCCCAGTATCGTGTAATGCTGGAATCGGCTGCGCGCAATCAGGACGGCCGGCCCCCTGTTGATGACAGTAGGGTTCTGGGGGATGCAGCCGCATCATTTTCCCCCGAATCTGCTATAGCTTCTCTCGATGAGATGATAGCTTCGTTCCGCACACCTAGTGTAGCTGCGGGTGAAGAGATTTCCTGGCCGGAAGAACTAGGGGCGGCCACAAATGGCGGCCTAACATCCCCGTCCACTCAAGATACTCTACCCCAACCACCTGTCAAACCCGAAGTGCCTGCGCCAGCCGAACCGGTCCGGCCAAGTGCTTTGGAGATGCTTGCTGCCACAGCGCGCCATCAACCTCC
>Ga0207646_10006971_pt1 | contig 11584 bp, 10 predicted proteins | sample KBSK5502metaG_FD_184343 | JGI IMG/M metagenome (GOLD analysis project Ga0207646, IMG submission 184343) | Corn, switchgrass and miscanthus rhizosphere microbial communities from Kellogg Biological Station, Michigan, USA - KBS K5-50-2 metaG... | ecosystem: Host-associated > Plants > Roots >...
TTTTGGCGCTCTTGGTTTTGGTAGCCATTGAGTAATGCGGCGCGTCTCTTGCGGCTGGTTTTGCCGAGCAGTCGAAGGCTAGCACACCGCCTTTAGAGTACCAACTTAAGTTGGTGTCGGAAGCCCGCGCGTCAGCAAGGGCGAGTTGCGCATCGGTTTCGTGCCTTCCCTCACGGACGGGCTGCTGACACCACCATCCTGGTTCTTCTCCGCCGGTTTGACCGCATGGCCTCGGTGACTTAGCATCACGATTAAATCATTATCTGGACAAGAGGATCCAAGCCCTTGGAAATGGACGATCACACAAAGAAGCTGGCGGAAGAAGTCGGCACGGCAATCAACGAGTCAGTTCAGCAATCAGCGAGCGTGGCCGCCGCCATTGAGCGTCTGCGCGAGGCTGGCTTTGAAATGGAGCTGACGTTGAAACTGGAGATAGGCCTGCGGCCACAAGGCGCTGAGGATGAATCGGGGACCGCGAGTCCGGGATCGCTGGAATTGACGGATGAAGACCTGCGAGTGCTGCGGTCGATGAAGATCAAGATCGAACCGGAGGAGTAAAACCTGTGCAGAACCTCTCGGTTTGAGTTGTGGATTTATTTTCCATTCGTCATTCGACATTTTTCATAATTTTTCATTTGTCATTGGGTTCCGCGTAATCCTCGCGCGGTTGTCAGCATCGTCTCCAGGAACAATTTCCACCTCGGTTCACTAAGCACTCCTGTCTGAATACCCAATGGACCAATGAAAAATGTCAGATGACAAATGGAAAATGGTCTTCGCTTCTCTACTCCGGCTTCTCTTCACTGCCGGTAAGCACTTGTTGACGCAACGCCGCGGCTCCCATTAATCCACCCATACCCATCGATTCGACAGCGCTGCTGGGCACCAGCATCAAAGCGCCTTTCTCTTTCAGACCCTCGTACAGCATGTTCATGGCGCGCAGGTGCAGCGCGGTCGGATTGTTCCGATAGGATTCCGATGCCTTATCGAACTGGGCGGCGATTTCAACTTCGGCCTGGGCCAGGATCACGCGCGCGGCTTTCTCACGAGTAGCCTGTGCTTCGCGTGACATGGCGTCCTGTAGCGCGGTGGGAATAATCACGTCGCGCATTTCGACCGATTGAACCGTCACGCCCCACGGATTCGAGCGCTCATCGATTAGCTTCTGCAATTCGTCTTCGATGCGCTCGCGTCCGCGCAGCAAATCACTCAGCGAAGTGCGGCCAATGATGTCGCGCAGCGCCGTCTGCGCCGCCCAACTCACCGCCGCCGGATAGTTCTGCACTTCGAGTGCCGCTTTTTCAGGATCGTAAACCATCCAGAACAGCACGGCGTCCACGTTGACCGGCACGGTATCGCTGGTAAGCGTTTCTTCGGCGGCAAACGCAGTAGTGATCACGCGCTGATCGATCCAGGCGGATATCTGATCGACGAACGGCACGATCCAAAACAGCCCTGGTCCGCGCAGGCCGACGAACTTGCCTAAACGCAACACGACGGCCCGTTCCCATTGCCGGGCAATTTTCGGCGATTGCGCCAGCAGCAACCCGAGCAGCACTCCGACGATCGCGCCGCCGGGATTCAGGGTCATGAGCGTCGCCAGCGCGCCGACGGCCACGGGCGCGAGAAATGCCAGTACTGCAATAAAGTTCAGCCGCGGCGCGTTGGGCACCGGCAGGTTGCTTCGGTTATCGAGCAGTTGAATGTTAGCCATACGTCTTCATCTCCTTACTTGCTTTGGTAACGCAAGTTGTTAACTTGCGGAGGTGCTGGTGCAGTTTGATGTGGCACGCGCATCCTGCGCGTGTATTCACGGGCGGGACGCCCGTGCCACTTTCTTAAACTGCACTAGTACCACTTGCGGACAATCGTCATGGAGCAGACCGCAAGTCAAAAACTTGCGCTACTTTTGGCGTCTGCTTTCCAGATGTTCAATCACATCCTCAATCGAAAATCCTCGGGTGTGCGTTTCCGCGATGAAATGCTCTGCCAGCTCGCGCAGGTGGCGGTCGCGATCGCGCCGGCTCGCGGCCTCGTTCGGCCGCGCAGTGATAAAAGTTCCAACGCCTCTGCGTGTCTCAACCACGCCGGCACGTTCCAGTTCCGTGTAGACCTTCGCGACGGTATTAGCGTTTATGCGCAGTTCAACGGCCAACTGCCGGACCGTGGGCAATTGCTCGCCAATGCGCAGCTTTCCGGTGGCAATCGCAAACCGGATCGCCCGTTCAAGCTGAGCGTAAAGCGGCGTTGGGTGATTTGCGTCTACCTGAAACATCGTTGCCCCATTGTACTACGACACTGGTACAAGTAAAGTTTTGAGGTGCTTGACCTCTGCGGCTGCAAAGATCCTTACATATTCAAGAACACAGAAAAGCCTTATCTTGCATGCGAGTTTACCGGCATGAGTGCGAGAAGCGCCTGAGTCCGCAAAGCGGACGACGTGAAAATAGCCCAGCGATTTATCGCTGGGATCCGCGGCCGAGCAAATAGCCTAGTCCGCGAAGCGGACGACTGAAATGGAGATGAGACAATGCCACATTCTTATGTGAGCAACCTAGTTCACTATATCTTCAGCACTAAGGAAAGATTTCCATTTATCGATCAAGAGCTGGAATCTCGGCTTTGGCCTTACATGGGTGGTATTGCCAGAGAGAATGGAATGAAAGCCCTCGCGATTGGTGGAACTCATGACCAGGTTCATACACTCCTATCGCTGCCGGCAACTCTGAGCGTGGCCAAGGCAATTCAGTTGATCAAAGGCGGATCGTCAAAATGGGTTCATGATCGACTACCGAAGTATCGAAAGTTCGAGTGGCAAGACGGGTACGGCGCTTTCAGTGTCAGCGCGTCTCAAATGAAGCAAGTCATTACTTACATCGACGGACAAAAGGAACATCACCGGAAGAAGACTTTCGAAGAAGAATTCGTGGAGTTTCTTGATAAGCATGGAGTGCATAACGATCCGCTCTACGTCTTTCGATAATTTCAGCCGTCCGTTTCACGGACTTCGAGATTGATTCCGGTCGTGATCCCAGCGCTGAAGCGCTGGGCTACTCTCAATCGTCCGCTTTGCGGACTTGCCAAGTGCCCGTGAAACGGGCAATCGAAAATAGCTTAGCGATGTATCGGTAGAGTCAGATTCGCAAATTTGGAAAATGTCCGCACACCAGAGCGCCCGATTTTGCGCCCGCGCAATCCCTATGTTATCTTCTCCCTCTTTAAAACCCTTCCAGTTTTGGCCTGTAAGGCTTCGGCATTAACTTAAGAGGAGTTGACGGAAATAAATATGGCTACGCCTAATGGAAATGGCACGAACGGGCATGTCGGTCACGTCGTGCAGATTATTGGCCCGGTGGTCGACGTCGAATTTACCGAGAATTATCTGCCGCCGATTTATGAAGCCCTGCGGATAACGTCCGACGGTTTCGACGTGCCCGAACCAATCAATGTGATCGCGGAAGTGCAACAGCACCTGGGTGAAGGCCGCGTGCGCGCGGTCTCGATGCTGCCCACCGACGGCATGGTGCGCGGGATGAAAGCCATCGATACCGGTGGCCCGATCACGGTACCTGTTGGCGAAGGCACGCTTGGTCGGATAATGAATGTGATCGGCGATCCGGTCGACAACCTCGGGGAAATTCCGCATCAGCAACGTTATCCAATTCATCGTCACGCCCCGACTTTCGAAGAACAATCGACTGAGTTGAAAATGTTCGAAACGGGAATCAAGGTTATCGACTTGATTCAGCCGTTCGTGCTCGGCGGCAAGATTGGCCTTTTCGGCGGCGCCGGCGTGGGCAAGACCGTCATCGTGATGGAGCTCATCAACAACATCGCCAAGGCCCGGGCCGGCTTTTCAGTTTTCGCCGGGGTCGGCGAACGCACGCGCGAGGGCAACGACCTGTTGCGCGAGATGGTCGAATCCAAGGTCATCGACTTTGGCGAGTCGTTCTATAAGAACACGGAAGAGACCGGCGAGTTCGACATGACCAAGGTCGACATGAAGGCGATAGAGAAATCAAAGGTGGCGCTTATCTATGGTCAGATGACTGAGCCGCCGGGTGCGCGTCTGCGCGTGGCCCTGTCTGGCCTAACCGTCGCCGAATATTTCCGCGACCAGGGCCTGGACGTGCTGCTCTTCATCGACAACATCTTCAGATTTACCCAGGCCGGTTCGGAAGTGTCGGCGCTGCTGGGCCGCATGCCTTCGGCTGTGGGCTATCAGCCTAACCTGGCTACTGAGATGGGCGAGATGCAGGAGCGCATTACTTCGACCAAGACCGGATCGATCACCTCGATTCAGGCCGTGTATGTACCGGCTGACGATTACACCGATCCGGCGCCGGCCACAACGTTCGCGCATCTTGATGCAGTCACGGCTTTGTCGCGTCAAATTGTGGAGTTAGGAATCTATCCGGCGGTTGATCCGCTGGCGTCGTCATCGCGCATTCTGGATCCGCGCATTATCGGCGAGGATCACTACAACACGGCGCAGAACGTGAAGCTGATCTTGCAGCGCTATAAGGATCTTCAGGACATCATCGCGATTCTGGGTCTCGACGAGCTTTCCGAAGAGGACAAGCTGGTCGTTTCGCGCGCGCGTAAGATTCAAAGGTTCTTTTCACAGCCGTTCCACGTCGCGTCGCAGTTCACTGGCCGCGAGGGCAAATACGTGAAACTCGAAGACACGATCAAGGGCTTCAAAGAGATCATCGAAGGCAAGTATGACAAGATCCCCGAGCAGGCTTTCTTCATGGCCGGCGGGATTGAAGAAGTCGTCGAGGCCGCGAAGAAATACGCATAAGATAACGAGTCAGAACCGCCTGCGGTAGCAGGCGGTTGATCGTGCAATGGAGAAACTTCCGTACTGAAACATAAACCGCCTGCGGAGCAGGCGGTTGATCGTGCAATGGAGAAACTTCCGTACTGAAACATAAACCGCCTGCGGAGCGGGCGGTTGATCGCTACAACGTAGAACGTTTGGAACTACAGATAAACCACCCGCTACCGCAGGTGGTTCTGACAAGATGGCCGAACAACTTCAACTGGAAGTCGTCACTCCTGAGCGTCGCGTGCTCTCAGAGCAGGTGAACGCCGTTACCGTGCCCGGACGCGGCGGCGAGATGGGCATTCTTCCCGGCCACGCGCCCTTGATCTCTGAGCTGCGGACGGGCGTGCTCTCGTACATCGAAGACGGAACGACTTTTCAGTTGCACGTCTCAGGCGGTTTCGTCGAGGTCAACGACGATCGCGTCTCGGTGCTGGCGGAAATCGCCGAACGTCCGGAAGAGATCGACGCTGCCCGCGCGCGCATGGTTCGCGAACAAACTGAAAAGCAATTGAGTTCGTGGAGCGGAACCGAAGAGGACTTTGAGAGGGCCCGCGCGAAACTAGAACGTTCGATGGTCCGTTTGCAACTCGCCGGCTCCACATCCCAACGTTAAGTCTTAATCCGCGAAGGACGAGATTGATTGGCAAAGGGAGATTTCTCTTTGCTGGGAGCGCGGACGTCCCGTGCTGGGAGCGCGGACGTCCCGTCCGCATTGAGCGCGCAGCGCGAATATCGGTCCCTCCCGGACAATTTGTGCGCCTTGCGGTGCCGTGCGGACGTGATGTCCGCGCTCCCACCTAATTCGTTTCCGCACCCAGCCGAATCGCTTTTCGCATCTCGCGCACAGCTTGATCTAATCCTACAAATACAGCCTGCGAAATGATGCTGTGGCCGATGTTGAATTCCTCAATCTCGTCAATCCGGGCAACTGCGCCAACGTTCCGCACAGTAAGACCGTGACCGGCGGCGACATGCAAACCATATTGAGCAGCCAGGGCCGCGCCTTCACGGAGACGCCGCAGTTCCTGATTAGCGCGCACAGCGCCTTCGCCGTGAATTCCGTGTCCACCCAGAGTTGCTTCAGCATAAGCGGCCGTGCATAGCTCGACCTGCTGCGCATTGACTTCACGGGCGGCTTCGATTTGCTGGGGATCGGGATCGATGAACAGACTTGCGACAATGCCGGAGTCGCGCAAGCGATTCACGGCCGCGCGCACAATGGCAAGGTTTGGCCGCACGTTCAGACCCCCTTCAGTCGTAATCTCGCGTGGGTTTTCCGGCACCAGCGACACGGCATCAGGTTTCACGTCGATGGCAATCTTCATCATCTCTTCGGTAGCTGCCATCTCAACATTCAAGTAAGTCGTCACTGCGTGTCGCAGCACGGTCAGATCCGCGTCCTGAATGTGGCGGCGATCGCCGCGCAGATGAATGGTGATGCCGTCCGCCCCTGCCTGTTCACACATCATGGCGGCGGCGACGACACTCGGCTCAGGCGCACGTCGCGCCTGACGCACGGTGGCGACGTGATCGATATTGACGTTCAGTCGTGCTGACATTTCTTGCTCCAGATTCAGGAAGAATAACCACAGAGGGCGCAGAAGAGGCAACACCAGAGGCGCATCATCAACCGCCCGCTACCCGCAGGCGGTTCTGAGATTCCTGGTTTTTCTCTGTGTCCTCTATAGTAAATGATTTCAAGCTCCAGCAGAGCGATACGGACTCGCCGCCAGTCCTTGCCTTACCTCAACCATCGCCGCCGTCCGCGCGGCGCTGATGGCCTCACTGTAGATTCCGCGGTCAACTTCGCGGCGGATGCGTCGCACTTCGTCAAACATGCGAAAGCTATCGCGCATAACCGAAACCTTGCTGGCGGGATCGTGATCCCAGCGGACCGGGACTTCGCGCAGCCGCAAATGCGCCAGATAGGCGAGGTAAATCAATTCCACATCGAATCCAAAGCGATCAATCTGGGCCGCTTCGATCAAAGGCCGGCAGACGTTCATGCGAAAAGCTTTGAACCCGCATTGCGTGTCCCAAAACGGCAAACCTGTCGCCAGCCGCACGATCAGATTAAAAACGCGGCCGCCTTGTTCGCGACGCCAGGGCTGATGCACCCCAATCAGACTGCGATCGAGTGCGCGCGATCCGAAGGTCAAATCGCATTCACCGTTCAGAATCGGATTCACCAGCTTCGGTGCTTCGGTAATCGGCGTTGAAAGGTCAGCGTCTGAAAACAAGACGATATTAGCTTGCGCAGCCATCAAGCCGGTCCTCACTGCATGGCCCTTTCCGCGGTTCGGTTCATAACGAATTACTCGCAACACCACGGTTGCGGAATCCGCCAGGCTTTGTTCCGCGACAGCCGCGGTATCATCGTCGGAACCGTCGTCCACCACGATCAATTCATTGTCTTCGCGACGCTGGTCCAAATACGAACCGATGGCGCGCAACGATGCGCCCAGCCGCTTGGACTCGTTGAAAGCGGGAACCACGATGGATAACTTCGGCGTCATCGCTAATCGAAGCCATTCTCAATGAATACGGTTTGACGCACAAGCCGGGTGGCGACTCGATTTAGTCCTGGCTCTGCACAAACCTCTGCGTTCCTCCGGGTAGCGGTGAAATACCTTAACAAAGGAATCACCGCAGAGACACCGGGAGCGCTGAGAATTTACAGAGAATTGAACATGGGACCCTTCCCAGGCAAGCCCGCCTTCAGCGACCGCCAATCGCTGTGTTATATTTTGAGCTCGAAGGCGCCGTCAAAGTCGGCATAAGGTCCCGATGAATCGCAGCTTTTCAATCGTCGCAATTTTGGTAATCGTGAGCGCCAGCCTCGCCGGTGGACTGCAATCGCGCACCAGCCGCCGGCGTGCGGCGACTGCCAACGCGGCCCGCGTCTCCCAAACTTCAGTCACAGACAAATACGAAGCAGATAAGATCGAGAACGATTACCGCGAGGCGATCTCGACGGTCGAGCAGAAATACGCCGGCGAGATCGACTATGAAAAGGCCACTCAGGCCGCCATCCAGGGAATGCTGTTCACCCTCGATCCGCATTCGGTTTACTTTCCCTCGGCGGAATTCAAGAAACTAAAAGAGGATCAGTCCTCGAGTTTCTATGGCATCGGCGTTCAGATTTTACGTCACGACGACGGCGTTTATGTTCAGTCGGTAGTAGAGGGCACCCCGGCCGCGCGTGCGGGCTTGCGTTATGGGGACCGGATTCTGGAGGTTGACGGCAAAGACGCCCGCGATTGGTCCAGCGAAGAGGTTTCGAAAAATGTGCGCGGCGCGCGCGGCGAACCGGTGCAACTTAAAGTTGAGCGCGCCGGTGAGGAAGTTGCCGTCAATTTTAAGATCGTGCGCGACTCAGTCCCACTGCCTTCGATCCGCAACGCCTTCATGATTAGCGCCGGCACCGGATACGTCGGTCTGGTTGGCGGTTTCCAGCACACAACCGATGACGAGCTGCGCGAATCCATAGCCACGCTAAGGAAGGACGGCATGCGTCAAATGATCCTCGACCTGCGGAATAATCCCGGCGGTCTCCTGGATCAGGCGATTGACGTTTCCAGCGAGTTTCTGCCGCGCGACAAGGTAATTGTGTCCGTTAAAGGCCGCAGCGAGTATCACGAGCCCGCCGTCTACAAATCCGGTGGCAGCAATCCGGAAGACGTGCCGCTGGTGGTATTGATAAATCGGAACACTGCGTCAGCTTCGGAAATTGTGGCCGGGGCCATTCAGGACCACGGACGGGGCCTGATTGTCGGAGAGACCAGTTTTGGCAAAGGATTGGTTCAGCACGTTTTTCAACTTCCGTTCAATACCGGATTGACGCTGACCACCGCGCGTTACTACACGCCTTATGGCCGCTCGTTACAGCGGGACTACTCGAGTGGTTCGCTTTACGACTACTACGTCCGTCACGATCAGAATGACAATCAACAACCGACCCAACCGGGCCAGCCATCTCCCAGTGAATCATTACCGCCGCGCGACTCTAACGCCCCGGCGTTTCACACCGCGGCCGGCCGAATCTTTTACGGCGGCGGCGGCATCACACCGGACATCGAAGCGCGTCCCTTAACCGCGACGCCCGCTCGGGCCCGCATCATCGAATCGGTGTTTTATTTCACGCGCACACTGGCCGCCGGCAAACTCCCGGGACTCGAGGCCTATCGGGTCGACAAAGTCGATTACGCTCGAAATCCCAAAGCGACGGACTATCCGATAAACGATCGAGTGCTGGAGGCCTTTCGTAACTATGTACGCAAAGATCAAGCGCAGCACTTGCAAACAGCTCAGCTTGACGCCGATTTGGATTTCGTAAAGCTCCGCTTGCGTCAGGAAATAATCACGGCGGCATTTGGCGCCGACGCCGGCCAAAGAGTCCTGCTGGAAAGCGATCCGCAAACTTTGCGGGCCATCGGCGTTTTGCCGGACGCGAAACGCCTGGCCGAAAGTATTCGCAATGGAACTCCGGTTAGTTTCAATTTCAAGCCGGTACGACGCCCGTCGATGCTTCCCTTCCTCCCTGTCGTCGAAGAGCCGGACGAGATTCTCGTCTGAATCCAGTTCGTACTGTCCTAATTGAAATCAGAGCACGAGTGTTTGGCGTGGGGCCCCTCCTTAATGGACTTAGTCCGTTTTACGGGCTCGTTGATCTATCTTAGGGCGTACCTTCAAGCTCTTCTTTTCTGCTGCTGCCGCGCCTGAAAGACGCGATCCAGAATGGCCGCGCGGCAAATCAAACAAATTACGTCGGCGGGCTTCCTGGCCGTCTTCGTTGTCTTCGCACCACATAAAAAACAGAAGACATCAGCTTGTTTCAATCCGTGATGTTCCGAGCGGCCGTGACGTTCTGGTCGGTGGTGGAAGATAACCATCTTTTCTATGAGCATGCTTGTCTGCTGATCGTTCAGATTTCAAGAACGCTTCACCACACTCGCAAAAATAATGCCGCTCAAGAAAAGACCTCGACCACTGGAAAAGTCTGCGGCTGACTTCAAAGCAAGGCACTGTCTTCACTTCGCGCGATTTGACTTTTCCCCGCGGTCGGAATAGAAGTGGCCTCGATCCATCATTCCGTCACTCGAGGGAAACTATGAATCGCAGAACCTTCGTCCGTAGCAGTGTGATCGGCGGAGTCGGGTTGGCAAGTGTTAGCGTCACCGGCACGGCCACGAAAGCTTCGGGCGTCAACGGCCCCTCGGCCGCCTCCCCACCGCCCGCATTTGAACTTGATGAGCTGTCTGTCAGCGAATTGCAGAGCGGCATGGCCGCGGGGAAATTTACGGCGCATTCACTGGCGCGAAAATATCTCGATCGGATTGACGACGTCGACAAACACGGCCCGGATCTCAATGCGGTAATCGAGAGAAACCCGGAAGCTCTGGCGATTGCCACCGAACTTGACCGCGAGCGCAAGGCCAAAAGATTGCGCGGCCCACTGCATGGCATCCCCGTCCTAATCAAAGACAATATCGACACTCACGATCGGATGACGACCACCGCCGGCTCGCTGGCGCTGGGAGGGTCAATTCCGCTGCAGGATTCGTTCGTCGCGAGGAAGCTGCGCGACGCCGGCGCGGTAATTATGGGAAAGACAAATCTGAGCGAGTGGGCGAACTTTCGTTCCAGTCATTCGAGCAGCGGCTGGAGTGGACGCGGCGGGCAGACGAAAAATCCTTACGTGCTCGATCGCAATCCTTGCGGGTCGAGTTCCGGCACCGGTGCGGCCATTGCCGCGAACCTCGCGGCGATCGGCGTCGGCACGGAAACTGACGGCTCGGTTGTTTGTCCGTCAAGTGCGAACTCGCTGGTAGGCATTAAACCTACCGTAGGATTGATTAGTCGCGCGGGAATAATTCCCATCGCGCACAGCCAGGACACGGCCGGCCCCATGGCCCGCAGCGTAACGGACGCGGCGTTGTTGCTCTCTGTGTTGGCCGGGATCGATGCGCGCGACGATGCAACTCGGGCGAGCACCGGCAAATCATTTGCTGACTACAGCAAGTTTCTCGACGCGAATGGCTTGAAGGCCGCCCGGATCGGCGTTCACCGAAAGGGATTCGGCTTCAGCGACGCTGTCGACAAGGTGATGAACGACTGCATCGACCTCATCAAAAAGCGAGGGGCGATCGTAATTGACCCGGCGGACATTCCGACTCAGGGCAAGTTTGACGATTCCGAATTGGAAGTATTGCTTTATGAATTCAAGACCGATCTGAATTCGTACCTGACATCGCTCGGCCCGCGCGCACCGGTGAAATCTTTGAAAGAGATTATCGACTTCAACGAACAGTATCGCGATCGAGAGATGCCTTATTTTGGTCAGGACCTTTTCATCAAGGCACAGGCGAAAGGACCCTTGACCGACAAGGCCTATCGCGATGCACTGGCCAAGAATCATCGCCTGTCGCGCAAGGAAGGCATCGATGCCGTGATGGATCGAAACAAGCTCGACGCGATGATCGCGCCGACGGGTGGCCCCGCCTGGCCTACGGATTGGCTGAACGGCGATCACTTCACCGGCGGTTATTCAACTGCTTCGGCCGTTGCGGGTTACCCACACATCACGGTGCCGGCGGGTTATGTGTTTGGATTGCCGGTGGGAATTTCGTTCTTTGGCCGACCATGGAGCGAGCCGGCCTTAATCAAGTTTGCTTACGCGTTTGAGCAAGCGACCAGGGCGCGGCGCGCACCACAGTTTTTGCCGACGGCAAAATTGAGTTGAGCGGAGTGCAG
>Ga0207646_10006975_pt1 | contig 11580 bp, 10 predicted proteins | sample KBSK5502metaG_FD_184343 | JGI IMG/M metagenome (GOLD analysis project Ga0207646, IMG submission 184343) | Corn, switchgrass and miscanthus rhizosphere microbial communities from Kellogg Biological Station, Michigan, USA - KBS K5-50-2 metaG... | ecosystem: Host-associated > Plants > Roots >...
GGCGGCACGTACCGCTCGCGGGAAAGGGCCTCGAGCCTTCTCAGAACTTCTCGCGCTTCCTTGGCCCTGCCCGTCTGCGCAAGAACGTAGCCCCTCAGTGAAACCGCCTTGCTGTTGCCACCCGACAGCCGCGCCGCATCCGTGAGCGCTTCCAGCGCGAGATCGGTATTACCCAGCTGTTCGTACGCCTGTCCAAGTTGCATGTATCCGATCCAGAATTCCGAGTCGATGCGTGTTGTCCGTCGCGCGTGTTCAACGGCGGCGGAATACTCGCGAGTCTGGAACGCAACCTGAGACGACAGCGCGTGGTTTATCGCCTCTAACGGGTCAATCTCGCGTGCGCGCCGCATCTCTGATTCTGCTTCGCCGTGCCGACCGGTTTGCGACAGGGCGTGTCCCAGTACTCGATGCGCCGACGCATTGTTGGGATCGAGGCTAATCGCCCGTCGGAATCCAGCTTCGGCAGCCTTCCAGTCCCAGTCAAATAACCAGTTTACGTAGCCGACAACGAACTGAGTCTCAGCGAGGTTCGGATTTGCGCGGACCGCCTGAGCCGCGGCGTCTCGAGCGCGAGGCCATACTTCGAGAGGGCGTGCATCGCTGTTCATGGCGCTCGAGCTGTAAGTAAAAGCGAGTCCCGACCAGGCAAGAGCGTAGTTTGGATCGAGCGCAATCGCATGTTCGTACTGTTGGACGGCACGCTCGTTCGAGTCCGGTCTACGCCAGTTTTCAAAGTGCCGTCCCCGGAGATACGCATCGTATGCGTCGGCGTTCTGCGTCTGACGGCGCACAAGCCCGCTCAAGCGATCGGGCGAAAGCCGGAAGCGAACTTGCTCCGCGATGGCTGCGCTCAGTTCCCGCTACAGCTCAAGCATGCTGCTCGGCTCCCGATCGTAGACCGCCGACCAGACCTGCACCTGGTCACGAGCGCGAATCAGTTTGGAGGTCACGCGCAGCCTACCTCCTTCGGCCCGAAGCGAACTTCCAGGAGATAGTGGGCACTCAGTTCGCGACCGATCTCGGCAAGCGACTTGGTCGTGCGCTTGTAGGCCATGATCGACGTCCGACCAATGACGCTGACGTGCTCGGGATCGATCTGCCCGACCGATGCAATGGTTTCCTCGGCCAGCCCATCGGCCAGGTATTCTCGATCGCTGTCGCCGCTGAAATTCTCAAAAGGCAAAACGGCGAGCGTCACCGGGGAGGTGAGTGGCAATATCGGTTCATCGCAGCAGAGACGGCCTCAACTGCTGCGATGAACCGATACCCTTTTCCCGTAACTGTTTCGACAAAAACGGGTTCCTCTCGGGAATCGCGCAATGCCTGGCGGATTTTCCGAATAGCCGTGTGAACGCCTGTCTCGACGTCGACGAACACGTCCTTCCCCCACAGCCGATCGACGATGTCTTCACGAGAGACGAGCAGGCCTCGACGTTCGACCAGCATGATCAGCAAGCTGGTCACGTTCCATCGTGGCGGAACGCTGAGCGAGAGCCCTGGTACCCTGGCGTTCGCGATAGGTCAGCGCAGTTCGGGACACGGTAAGTGGGCTCGCCAGCACGCGGGCACCTACAGTCAACGGATGGTGGCGCTGCTTCTCTTTAACACTGACCCGAATCTGCCCGGTACCCCCGGCTTCGACCCGAGTAAACCTATTTCACCTGGCTTTTTCGCTGGCTGGCAGACTATCAGCCACACCGTCCAACTTACGGATGCCGACCATCTCGCGTCGAGCGGGACCAACGCGTTCTACAAGACTAATGGCGAGTTGTACAGGAGCGGCTGCTCGACATCGATTGGCCAGCGGTTCAAGTAGCCCGCAAACTCCGCCAGGAGCGCCAATGCGGCCGCTCGCTGCGTCTCTTACGCGGCGAGCGGCCATTCAATGCGGAGGAGTGGACTGTCAACTGCCGCACGATCGACGACGATTCGGACATTTTGGGCTGCCACGCAGAATCGGATTGGTAACGAAAAATTCGGTGTGAAACCGCCAACACATGCGACGACGCCATCAAACATGCCAGTGGCAACCCAATCGCTGGTATTGCGGCGAACGTGAGCTAATGATCAACGGGCGTACGCGCGCGTGTCGCGTCTGTTGTACACAGATAGTCCCGATAGGAGCAGAGCTGAGCCAGCAGATCCTTTGACTCCTCGAGGAGCTTTGCCTTTTCCGCTTCTCCCACCAGCAAGATGATGTAGTCGTCGCGTCCCTTGCTCATGCTCAGCATGAACGGATACTGTTTGCTGAACCCATTCCCGCCGATGTCGGCGTCTTTCAGATTGGGCGCATAGAACATATAGTGCGGCATATTCATTGTGGCCACTCCTGAGCTGACGTAGCCACGCATCAGCGGAGCGATCATGTAGGCAACACCCGTGCGCGACGGATTCGGATAGCTGCGTGTCTTGAATTTCTGAATGATTTCGCGATGAACCCTCATCGCGTCCATCCCTCTCGCTCGCATTTCAGCCGCCAGGAAATAATCCTGCAGGAGGGTCTTCGAACCTTCAGCGTCATAACAAACCGGCCAAAAAATATCGTCTCGGAATGGTTCGTCAAACTGCCAGTCGCTACGCACGACGATGCAGCTCACGCCGTTGGTCCCTTTTTGGCGCAGCAAGTATCCTTTGGCCGGATCCAACACATAAGTCGTCGCGTTATCCCTTAGATGTGGAGGCGCGGCGCTCAACGCAAAGCGGATTTCCAGCGACTCCGGCATTCGTTCGAGCTTTGGGGAGGCGCTTGTGCGGCTTACCGTCTGGCCAGGACAACTTACGCCGGTAAGGATACTTGCCAACCCCATGCAGGCTAACAATCTTATGCACACACTCCTTCTTTGCATGTCTTTGTGGTTCCTCTTTGCGGTCTTCTAAAATTCCCAGTTCATCAACCACACGTCGGCTTCGCTTGCGACTGCAGTGAAGTAGATGGTGCGATTGTCGCGGGAGAGAGCGGGGCTGCCGAGATCCACATCTTCATCAGTGACAGTCAGGACGGGCTCGACCTTTCTCGATTTTGCATCGAGCAAAAAAATCTTCCCCTGGCTCACAAACAGGATCCGGCGTCCGTCGTTGAGCCAGACCGGAAAGTCTCCAAAATCCGTGATCCAGTCGTATCGACGCGAATCCAGATCATAAAGGCCGACGCCGGAGTGGATGCCGCCAAAGAGGTGGCGTATGCCGGCGAGCCGGTGTCCGTCAGGCGACCAGGACCACGCTTCGAATGCGACGCCAGGCTCAATCGGAGCGAGGTGCACTGGAGTCTGTTCGCTCCAGGGTTTGCCGGGCTCAAAGATGACGGCATCGTTTTCAGGATGATGTATAGAGTAGGCAATTTTCAGCCCGTCGGCTGACCACGGAGAATAGTGGCCACCGCTGCTTTGCGTCATCTGCTCGAGGCCGCTGCCATCGCGGTTGATCGCCCAGATTTCGTAATCGCCGGTTCGGCGCGAGCTGAACGCAATGCGCTTTCCATCGGGCGACCATCGCGGCCAGGCATATCGATAATTGTCCGGCGTCAGATCGCGCAGATCGCTGCCATCGGTGCGCATGATAAAGATGTGACGGAGGTTTCCCAGAGAGTAACCCGCGAGCCATTCACCATCGGGCGACACGTCTGGAAACCACAACTGTGCCGAGCCACGCGTGATCGCGATGGGATCGCCAACAGCCCTCGCTCTCGACGGGTCAAAACCGATCTTCTTGAGATTCCTGGTTTCCTGCAGCGCCACGTAGGCAAGATGGCGCCCGTCGCGCGAAAAGCTGAGATGCTGGGCTTCCGTCGATGCGCCGATCGCAGTGACCGCTTCGGGCATTCCTCGAACTGCTCCGGATTTTTCGTCCAGAGCAACGCGCCAGATATTCATGCTGCCGCCGCGATTGCTGCAGAAATAGAGATAGCGGCCATCTGGCGACCACACGGGATTCCAATTCGTGCCCGCCCCGCTGGTGACCTTGCGCGCTTCGCCTCCTTCGGCAGGGATCGTCCAGATATCTTCTCCCTGTCCGCTGATATCCGGCCGAGTCCAGTACGCGATTCGATAACCGTGGGGGGACCACGCCGGCTGCAACGCATCGCCGGCAGTGATCATTCGTTTTTCGCCGGTGGCAATCGCGAGCGTCCAGATCTGGCTTTTGGTCGGCCGCGTCAGCGGCCGATTGATGACTTCCGTCGCGACGACAATCTTCTCACCATCGGGCGACCACGCGGGGTTGTATCCAAAATCCGACATTCTTCTTGCGGACTCGCCGGTGGCCCCCATCACGTAGATGCCGCCGCCTTCCCGCTCGGATCGGAAAGCAATACGCTCTCCATCAGGGGAAAACGCAGGCTGCGTATCATCGGCCATCGAACCCTGCGTCAGGTTCGTCGCATTCTTGCCGCCCACGCGCTGCAGATAGATGCCCCATTTGCCCGACGCATGACTGGCGTAAACGAGCGACTTTCCGTCCGGAGCCAGAGAAGGGAACAACTCCGCACCAGACTGATCGGTGATTTGTGTGAAGGCCACGTTTTTCGCGGACGGAGCCGCATCGTTTGTTCTCAACGCAGACCACAAAAGCAAACTCCCGCCAACCAGGACGACCACCGCAACCGCGGCCAGGCTTAGTTTGACGCGGCGTTCGCGCGGCGAAAATTCCAGACTGCGCCTCACGTCTTTCAAGTCGCTTGCCAGATCATTTGCCGTCTGGTATCGCTCTTCCCGGTCCTTTCGCAGCGCTTTCATGACGATGGATTCCAACGCTGCAGGCACCGGCTCTCTCGTCAATGCCTCCAGCGGACCCGGCTGCTCACACAAGATCGAAGCGATGACATCGCTGTTGGTCGGTCCGGAAAACGGAACGGCGGACGCGAGCATCTCGTACAGAACGACACCAAGCGCCCAAATGTCCGTGCGCGTATCCACACGCAATCCTCGAGCCTGTTCCGGCGACATGTAATGGGCCGTCCCCATCAGCATTCCCTGCTTCGTCGTCAATTGCGCCGTCAGGAAAGTTGGCGCGCCTGGTTCGCCGGATTCAGGTTCCGTCAATTTGGCCAGGCCGAAGTCGAGCACTTTCGCAATGCCATCGGACCTGAGCATGATGTTTTCAGGTTAGCCGGAGGTAGGTTTCATTGACAAGCGCCGTGGTCTGCAGCGTGTGGCCGGGACGCTCGCGGCTCATGTAGCGATGCGCCAGGCGGCGCAGCTCGTCGTGGATCAAAGGCATGAGCTTGTCGAATGCCGACTTGTCGCCATCGCTCCACTGGGCGAGCAGTTGGATCACCTCGTGTTCCGGGGCTTCGTGCACGCCGCGCATTTTAGCAATTTTGAGCCAATTCGCCGCGAATTCTCGCTTAACGGCACAGGAGGGAGAAATGAAACGCACCAAACTCGTGTTATTTCTGGCGGTAAGCGCCCTGTTCGTGATCGGCGGTTATCGCGTCTCGCGCGCGAATCATCAGGAAGATGACGAAAAATATCTTTTCGTGTGGGCCGGCGATCAGGCTCGTACCAAGCCGGACTTCCTGGCAGTCATCAACTTTGACGAACACTCGCCGCATTACGGGAGTGTCATCAACACTGTGCCGCTGCCGGGCCCCGGCGCGACCGGTAACGAGCCGCACCACGTCGGACTTTCTGCCGACGGCAGAATTCTGGCGGCCGGCGGGCTCCTCAGTGTTTTGAAAGGTCAGAACGAAGTCTTCTTTTTTGCGGTTTCCGATCCTCGCTCGCCTCGATTCCTGTCTTCGGCAGACCCGCCCCTGTCTTCGGTAACCGACGACTTCTACGCGATGCCGAGAGGCGGGTTCCTGGCGACGATGATGGGCGGTCCTGCAGGCCACGCTCCCGGCAGAGTCGTGGAATTCGATTCCAGATTTCACATCGTCAAGGAATACCCCGAGACACCGCCCGACGACGGCTTCAACCCGCACGGCATCGCCGTGCGGCCGGATCTCAACCTGATGCTCACCAGTGACTTCATCTGTCCCTCAACCACGCTCGACGTCGTTCCCGGCGATCTGGACCTGAAGGGCAGCATCCGCGTATGGAATTTACGGGATCGATCGATCGTGAAGACGATCACCGTCCCACACGCCGGAGGAACGATCGATGTGAAGATGATTCCTGGCAGCCCGCATGGACTGGGTTACACCGCGGGCATGATTGACGACAAACTGTATCTGGTCGATCCGAAAGCCGGCACCGCGACGCCGGTCTTCGACTTCTCCTCGATCGCGAAAGGCGGCTGGCCTCAATTGATGCGCATGACCCGCGATGGGAAGCGGCTGTTCATCACGATGAATCAAGCAGGCAAAGTCGTGATGTTCGATACGTCCACGCCGGCGCGACCCGAGGTGATGGATATTCTGGAATTAGGGAAAGATGCCGGCCCGCACTATCTGCAGCTCACCTCGGACGACGAGCGTCTCGTCGTGTCCGATTACTTCCTCAACGAAGATACGTTTGGCAAAGTGCATTCCGAAGGAGATCACAAAATCCACGTGGCGCGGGTGAAGCATCATCGCCTGGAGCTGGATCCGCGGTTCCAGTTGGATTTCAATTACGCGTTTTCAACCGGGTCGGCGCGTCCGCACGGCATGGCGATGAAGTAGAGCATTGGAAATTCCAAAATTGGAGATTTCTGGATTTCTGAATATGAAGAAATTTAGAAATTTCCAATCTTGGAATCTCCAATGCCTTCATCCTTCGGCAGCGACTGCGGCGATCAACGCCTTGATGTAGCCGAATGCGAAAGCGAATCCCTGGTAACTATTCGAGTCGCCCTGGATCTTCGGCACGTGATCGGGCATCATCATGCCGTCGAAGCCGACCTCCTTGTATACTCGCATCGCCTTGAGCATATCGACATCGCCGTCATCGATGAACGTTTCCTGGAAGTTGAGAAAACCTCCACGGATGTTTCGGAAATGGACATTGAAGATCTTGCCGCGGCTGCCAAAGTAACGGATCACGTCGAAGATTTCTCGCCCGGGATTCTGGAGCATTTCAGCCACGGTGCCCTGGCAGAAGTTCAGGCCGTGGTAAACGCTCTCCTTGATGGAAACGAATCGCTTGAGACCATCAACTGAGCCGAGCACCGTTTCGACGCCCCTGAAACCGCGGCCGCGGGGCATTCCAGGATCCTGTGGATGGCATGCCAGCCGGACTTTGTATTCTTCCGCGACAGGAACGACGCGTTCGAGGAAATACGTGATGCGTTCCCAATATACGTCCGCGTTGACGGGTCCAGCCTCGGTCAACGGCGGATCCTGTTTGGCCTTGTCGTAGACGAACGTGCTGTATTCCGCGCCGCCGCGCCCTTTCGTTGGTTCGGTGCGCGGAACACCGAGGAACGTGAGGTTGTACTTGAGCGTGGGGATCCTGGCGCGGGCGGCGTTCCGAATCATTTGACAGACGTCGTCGATTTCCCGATCCCGCTCGGGACTCTTGCCGAGCAGGATATTCGGAAGCTCCGCCTTCGTGATGTAGTTCGAGCTCATGGGCAGCGGCACCACATCAAGTACGAGGCCGAAGGACTCGATGCGCTCGCGAAGCCTGGAGAGACCTTCCACCGACCAGTGCTCGTCAAGCCGTTCCGAAGGGAGACGGCTGCAGATGTAATTGACGCCAAAGCCGGCGAGGACGCGGAGGATTTCATTCGAGTCGCCGTGCTGGGTCCCCACCTTCATCAATGCTTTCCGCGGCTTCGCTTTCTTATCCGAAGACTGGCCTGACGGCCTCGCAGCCACTTGCGCTTCCACAACGGCTTCCGCGAGTCCGCCCATGGCTAATCCACTGCCGGCCACACGCACGAATTTGCGTCGATCCATAAGTCCCTCCTTGAATTCGAAATGCCCATTATATTCCGAGCGAAGTAAACGTACGCGTCTGGCCTCGTTCTCGAGGGCGATCTTCATTTCAGGGCTTATTCTCCAGCCTTTCATAATTCTTTCGTCATGAACACGCTGTTCGGGTCTTCGACGTAGTCTGCAAACGGACCACACGGCTTGAAGCCGAACTTTGCATAAAGATTCTGCGCGGCCTTGAAGGCATCCATCGAGCCGGTTTCCAGGCTGACTCTTTTGTAATTTCGCCTTTTCGCTTCCTCCAGTATGTGCTCGAGCAGCCGTGCCGCTACGCCCTTACGGCGATGCGCTGAAGCGGTGCGCATCGATTTGATTTCTCCGTGCTGAGAGTCGAGTTCCTTGAGGGCGCCACATCCCAGCAGTTCCGTTCCTCCCCACGCGCTCCAGAACGTGATGTCCGGCTTTCGCAATTCGTCCAGGCTCAGCGCATGCATGCTTTCGGGCGGAGAATTTTCGGCCATGTTCCGCAAATGCTCCCGCAGCAGTTCCGCTATTTGGGGACCCGTCAAATCATCAACTTTGATCTGCATAAAAATCGGTTTCAATTACCGGTAGACCACCACCATTCGCCGAAAAGCTCTCGTCCGCCACCAGGCGTTCGTTCATAAATACCCTCGGCACCCTTGATATCAACAACGAGGACAATCTTATGGTGAAAACGGAAGAGAAGAGAAACCCGGTTTGGCTCCAGCTCCAGGGTTATAACGTGGTGGCGTTGAAGCCGGGGTTCGACGAACATACCGGCGAACTCGAGCGGGCGATCCAGAAGGGAATCCCGGCCTATCCGGATTTGGGTCGCGCGGATTTTTATGACGTCGCGCTCGAAGAGGGCTGGGCCTACGTTCATGTGTATCGAGACGGGCACGCCGTCTATCTGGTCGCCTATTCCCGTTCAGATGCGGAGGGCTTGCCTTGTTATCTTGAAACGTTCAATCCAGCAAACCTGCCGTTCTACAAAGAACTGGGTTTTCGGATCGAAGGCGCCGGTCGAATTCCCGGCGGGCCGAACTTTTGGGCGATGGTTCGAGGGCCGCGGGCGCAATCGAAAGCAGGCTAGTCGGCCTCGAGCTTGATTAACGCTGGGCCGTAACCTCGAAGATCGCAACGAAGCTGCCTTTCGAGGAATTGCCCCACGAAATGACGGGAACACGGACAATTTCAGCCACAGTCCATTTGGCGATCGGTTTTACATAAATGCTGAACTGTCCTTCGGCGACAGCACCGGTGCTGCTGATGCCGCGAACCGTGAGCTCGACGGTTTCGCCTTCGAAGCGAGACACCGGCTCCCAGAAAGGGAATGACTCTGCCTTTCGCCAGCCCATCCCGGATCAATTCATACGGAGGCACGCCGTACAGCCCGCTTTCCAACGCGACCGCCGAGGCTCCGGCCGACGGACTTGACCGCTGTCTCATGGGAACCACCTGGAGGGTTCGAGAGACGCAAGGCAAGCGTGAGACCAGATGAAAGAAATTGAATCGACTATGAAAGCAACGGCAGAGGCCCGGTTGGACCTATCTGATCAGGTAGTTTTGAATCCAAACAGTTTCGGAGCGGGACTTACCTCAACTGCACGGTTTCGGTGCGCCCGGCGTAGATACCATTGAACAAAAACTTGAACGTGCCGTGAGGTTGGCCGCGGTACGTGATTTCAGGACCGTACAGGAATAGCTTGCCCTTTCCGACCTGCGCGTCCACGACGGCAACAGAATCCTTCAAGTAGCCCTGGCCCCATCCCCAGCCGCTGCGCAGCGGCTTGTCCGAATCGAACCATGCCACGGGCCTGACGCCTTTACTTTGCGCATCCGGTTTCAACTTGAACGACGGATCATTCTCGAAAAAGAAATCCACATTGTCGCTCATGCCGAACGCGAGGGGATTCGTGTTGTCGACTGCAGCTTGCAACACCGAACCGGGCACGTAGAATTTCGTTCCCGGCAGAGCGGTCTCCTTGCCATCGGGAGACTTTTCGATCAATGCGCTGGCCAGCGGCAAACCCAGCGCTAGCGCGAAACTACTCGAATTGCCTATCGCGACAACCGTGCCGCCGTCCTCCATGAACTTCTTCAATTGAGGAAAAGTCTTCTCACGCGTGATAGCTCCCACTCGTTCGCGATATTCCGGCGGGACATTCTGGGGAGCCACAGCCGCTGCCGGCGGCGCGTCACCGCCACCTGCGGTTGGGGCGGCCGCAGGAATGAGATCGCTCGGCAAGACAATCACGTCGAATTTCTGCGCGAGATTTCCCTCATCGAGCGTTGGCGGGAACACCTGTGTGAATGGAAATTCGAACTTCTCCAATTCATATCGGATCCAACCGGAAGGCGCCGATCCGCCGTAGCGATCGACCAGGCCGATGCGCAGAGGCCTCAGCGTCAGAGCTTCTCCGCCCGGCATGGCCGTCACGGCTTCGAAATTCAGACCGACATCGCTCGCGAGTTTCTGAAGTTTAGGCAGCGTGGATGGTTTCGTGGGAATGAAGTGTGTGCCTGCGGGCCACTTCTTGCCGTTTGCCGTGAAGCTGTTTTTCACCCAGTACACGTCTTCGCTGGAATTGAGCAGCCGGTTCACTGCGACAAACGAATCGTTCAGTTCGTGACTGAGTAGATAGCCGGCCGGAGCAGTCGCCTGCGTAATCTTGCCCACGGATGGCTTGACCTCTTCGATGGGCAGCGTGTCGCAGGGGCATTCAAATCCGTCGAGGATACGATCGAATTTCACGCCCATGGTATAGGCCAGCGTCCAGCCGGTGTTGTCGTAGGGCCGCGTCGGAGGCGCGCCGGGATAAGCGAAGTCATCCGGATGGTCCTGGGGCTCGAACATGTCGAGAATGTGAGGCCGGTATGCCTGATTGGTTCTCACGACGTATGAGCCTTCCGGATACGTCTTGCCATTGATCGCAAACGACGCCGACGTGCGTTGAATTTCGACGCCGTTCTTGACCAGCGTGTTGAGGAATTTGATCGCCGTGAGGAAATCCGGCTGGTCGGATGGAATCACGTAACCTCGCGGGTCACGCACTTTGCGATCGTGGAGCAAGTCCCAATATTTTTTCGCCGCCTCACCGGTCAAATTACCACCGCCGCGCTGACCTGCGCCACCACGCTGGCCGGGCGCCGCTTGCTGCCGCTCTGCGTTGGCTGCAGCTTCGATGGCCTCGAGCCTGTGAGGACTTACCGTCCATGTGTTTCGGTTCCCCCGCTCGATCGAATTCTTTCCCATCAAGTATTGGTTGAAGAGGATCTGATCCTTGTGTCTCGATGCGTAATCGAGAATCGCACGATTCGCCGTAATCGAATATTCGATCGATTGGCGGAAATGCCAAAGCTGTGGAGCGACGGGATACATCAGATCCTGCCGCGGAAGCTGTTGCCTGAAGATCAGCGGGATCTCCTGCGGCGTCGGGTTGCCGATGGACTCCGTGAGAATTCCGATCATGTTGTGGAAATACGTCGTCGTTCGGAGGCCGCCGTTGTACCACGTCGAGTAGTTCGCATTTCCGCGCATCGTCACACCAGGCTTGTTTTCGGCGATGAAGCGGCTGTGCATCGCGCCCGAGATCTCGTCCAGTTCGGAAAGGACCAGCGGATCGAAATTGAAATTGAAGGGATCGCGAAAAGGCGGTGAGAACATCACCGTGCCCGCAGGCCCGGTTTGATGATGGTTGTACATGATGACCGGATAGAACTCGCGATAGAGGATCCTGTTGATCGCATCCGACTCCGAG
>Ga0207646_10006976_pt1 | contig 11579 bp, 8 predicted proteins | sample KBSK5502metaG_FD_184343 | JGI IMG/M metagenome (GOLD analysis project Ga0207646, IMG submission 184343) | Corn, switchgrass and miscanthus rhizosphere microbial communities from Kellogg Biological Station, Michigan, USA - KBS K5-50-2 metaG... | ecosystem: Host-associated > Plants > Roots >...
CAAGAGGACGCTGACCTCCTTGCTTTCTTAAATGCTTGCATTCGGCTCATGAAGGTCGATGGTACGCTCCAAAGTCTTGACAAAAAGTGGAAGTCACTTGGTCATTTCGAGCAGTTCAAGTTCATTCCAGGAGAAGGACTCGTTGAATCGGGCAAGCGTACGCAGTGAAGTGAGCGCGGCTAGACATGGGATACGATTGGGATTTCACCGTATTTCAGGAATATTGGGCTGCGCTTCTTCGTGGTCTTTGGGTAACAATTCACCTATCTTTCCTTTCTTCTGTCATCGGTACAATCATCGGCTTCGCGCTTGGTATCTTTTATCGTTTAAAGCCTCTAGACCGCCTATTGCTCCCTGTCAATGACGTTCTTAGGGCGATACCGATGCTCGTGCTGATGTTCTTTTTCTACTACTTCCCTTACTTACAGATTCTCGGCAGGCGCCCTCCCTCAGCATATTTTTCTGCGCTAGCTGCACTAACCCTTGCACAGGCAGTATTCACTGCCGACCTAGTCCGTGCCGCTGTAGATGGGGTACCAACAAAGACGATTTTAGGCGCGCGTTCTTTAGGATTACGAGAACCCACAATATGGCGATACATTATCCTTCCTGATGTAACCCGTCAGATTCTCCCATCTCTCGTCGCTTTCTTTATAGGCAATATTAAGCTGTCGAGCCTTGCTTCTGTAATCGGAGTCGAAGACGTGGTGTTCGTAGCTAAGGTCGCTGTCGGACAAAGATTTCGCTCTCTGGAGGCATGGGTTATAGTTGCGCTCGTTTACGTTGCCTTAGTAATTCCTCTAAGCTATCTAGCGCGTAAACTTGAAGGGTCGGAATGGCTGAGAAGAAGGTCTTAAATACAAGAATTCTTGCTCATGGGATACAAAAATCCTATGATGATCAGATGGTTCTCCGTGGCGTCGATATTTCTGTAGCACAAGGCCAAACCCTTGCGATTGTCGGTCGTAGCGGTTGTGGCAAGAGTACCTTGCTTAGGTGCCTAAGTGCCCTAGAGGAGCCTGATGACGGCGATGCATTTCTTGATGGCCAGCAGTACATCGAGTCTGGTGAGACTCTCTTTGCACCTTGGGAGATCCGCCAGAACATTGTGATGGTGTTCCAGGACTATAACCTTTTTCCTAATATGACAGGAGGGAGAAATATAACTCTCGCGCTAGAGAAAACCAAGGCTATTTCGAAGGCTGAAGCTGAACAACACGCTAGGAGCATAGCTCGTAAACTTGGTATTGAAAAAGCACTTTCGCGATACCCTAATACGCTTTCAGGCGGTCAAGCGCAAAGATTGGCTCTTGCCCGGGCAATGGTTTTGCAGCCTAAGGTTCTACTCCTAGATGAAATAACCTCTGCACTGGACCCTGAGACAATCATCAATGTGGTTGACGCAATACGAGACCTTCGATCCGCAGACACGACGGGTGAATTAACGATAATCTTGGTCACCCATTTACTACGTTTCGCCTCCGATTTCGCTGATCGGATCGCTTATATGCATGATGGTGTAATTCTTGAGGAACTTCCCGCAAGAGACTTTTTTGACTCCTGTGCACGCCCTGAGACACAGAGTTTCGTATCTGCATTTCGACGTCCGATCTGATGTCAGGACACATTTGAGAAGGTCCGAACGACCGCTCATCCCTTCCCTCAAGTACTGTCTGACTCTTCCTCCCCAGAGGAACTGCTACGCATCGCGCGCCCGCGCGAGCTTTCGGGAGCGACCTGGGTGATCCCCTTCGAGGGGCAGAAGCTTTTCGTCACAGTCAACCACGATCACGCGCGCGTGCTGGAAGTCTTCTGTGCCGGCCCCGTCTCACCTGGCGTCGGCATGCTCGCCTCAAAGATGCTGCGGGGCAGCTTCACTGCTTCCGAAGTCGCTCGCTGTCTCAATAAAATCACGAGCACACACTCCGTCTGGTTCAATCAGCGGCTAATTACTTCGCCCGAGCAGGCCATCGCCGAATGCATTCTGATCACCCTCAGACGCCTTGAAGGAAAGAAAGATGCTCCGGCCAAGGCCGCCACGCAGTTTGCTGACGTAGACGGCCACCCTTCGGCGCTCGCCATGAGAGAACTAATTGCCCAAAGCCCTGGACGGGTCTGTCCCGAATGCGGCGGCGAGCAACTCCTGCGCAACGGGGGATGCGATTACTGCCCCGCCTGCGGTTGGTCGAAGTGCAAGTAGGTGCGAAAAGAATGATCGGGACAAGACTCGTCTCAAGAGGTTTTATGCGGGTGACCCGGCGTCGCCCTTGCCGGATCTGCGGCAAGCCGGACTGGTGCACCTATACCCGCGACGAAGAGGTCAGCATCTGCGCGCGCCAGACAGTCGGAGCGAATAAGATCAATGCTCACGGCGAGGGGATCTTTGTCCACGAGGAACGCGATCTCAATAAGCATGTCTTTATCCCGGCACCTAAATCGCCAGAGAAACACCGCGCCCCGATTGAGGTGCGCGACGCAGTCTACCGCGAACTGCTGCGACTTTCGCCCGCCACCAATTACACGCCAGCCCTAGTTGAAGGCCCCGATGGGCTGCTGGCGCGCGGCTTTCAACTCAACCAGCTATCCAGTTTCGGTGCGCTACCTCCTGAGATCGAGGCCAGAGACGATCTTGCCCACCTGCTGCTCAAACATGTTCAGAAGCGTTTCTCTTCAACCATCGCTCTGGACGGAGTACCGGGTTTCTGGCGAGATTCGCTTGGTATTCACCTTTGGAAACCCAAGACATACCGAGCGCCCAGACTGCTCATCCCTTATCGTGACGCAGGAGGACGAATCCAAGCGCTACAGATGCGACGCGCCAAGAGGCATGGGGATCAAGGAAGCCATTACCTTTGGCTTTCATCATGCGAGGAACCTGGCGGCGCCAGCTCAGGCACCCCTCTCCACCACACCTTTCTCGACCGGAATTGCCCAGAGGATAGAGTGCGCGTGATCACCGAAGGGGCCCTCAAAGCCGAGGCCTTGGTCGCCTTGCGCCCGAATGCCTTCGCTCTCGCTACGGGCGGCGTGAGCGTAGCGCACCAGGAACTGATCTCCGCCACGCGGGGTCGTCAGGTGTTACTCGCCTTCGATCAGGATTATCACAGCAACAGGGTAGTGTGCCTACAAATGGCCTCGCTCATCGCTTCACGCGTCGCAGCCGAAAGGATTCATTCAAGCACGCGGATCGCCCTTTGGGATGCACGCTTCAAAGGCATTGATGACGCGGCTCTGGCTCAGGTCAAAATCACCTCTCTCTCAATTTCAGAATGGGTTGAACGCCTCAGCGCAGAGTTTCGTGAGTTCGTCAATAAGCGCTGGGCTGAAAGCGATGTCCAGATCCTGCCAGCCTCTTGAAGGGGAAAGGAGCAAGGCGGCATTCATCACAGTTGTGCAGCCGTCGTCCGTTCGCTGTCCGGTTCTTCGGATTACAACTTGGTCTCGTTTGAGGCGATCTATCTTCTCGGCGAGCTCCGCAGCTGGCACGAACCAGGCTGCTCTTTGCATTCAAGGGTAAGACTCGAAGCCAAGCGCATTTCGCCCGACTTCAAGTGCCGCCGCTTATTCTGAGTTGACTAGCTCTAAGACTCTGGTCTGCTCTCGCTGGTATGAACCGTAGCTTTCAAAGTATTGAGCGTGGAGAGTGGCCAAATTTCGGATGAGAATTTGGTGGGTGCTTAGATTCAACTCTTCCACGAGCATCACGTAATTCAAAATCAACTCACCCAGCCGATCCATCAAGAGGCTGGGCGAAAGAGGGGCGCCGAGAGAGAGATGATCTTTAACGTGCTGCTCCACCAGTCCGGCTTTCGTCAGCAGGCCCAGCGACCAGCTTGAGAGCGCCGCTTGACGGGTCAAATCGGGATTGGCCGCCTGTTTAGCGATCATCTGATATTGCTGTAAGTCCATCTCAATTCTCTCCTAGTTGAAAAACGCGATGAGCATCGTATCAAGTGTGCCTAGCTGGCGGCCCCGCAAGTGAGACGCCTGATACTCGCCCTGAAAAGAACGAGCAAAGGGCAACTTACGCGACCTCACCACCTCACGGTAGCTAGAGCTAACCAGATGCTTCACCGAGCGATGACACCATCACTAAAACTCCCCACCTTCAGCTCTGCAATTTCCGCGCACAAAATTCTTCTCTAGGCAAACTCCCGGTTCTTTTCATCTCTCACATTGTATTTTGACAGGTCGGCCAAGCGCCTCAAGCGAGCTCTCACCTCTCCAGGCGTGAAGCAAGGTGTGGACGCTCAACAGCCACTTATGGAATTACCACGGCCGTTCACGCCTGTCGGAAGGCTTGCTCGGGGAAGATCTCGTTACCTGAAGCGAGCGAATGGGCCATCACGAGTTGCTTTCAATCTGTTCACATCCCTTTTATAGAGCGTTGCGTTGATAGGTTTACTATTGCAGCGCCAAAACCGGCGAATTTCCTCGAAAATCGGCCTGTTTTCTGAGCCAAAAGGTTAACTTTTCAATGCAACGATCTATAGCACCCGCGACAACTTGTTCCTTCAAGTTTCAACCTCCAAGCATCGGCTGCGGTCAATTCGCAAAGCCTCTTCGCCACGGCATAGTCATTGCCCAAGCAGTATTGGCCGGGCATCTGCCATCACTGGTGAAGATGATTCGCCGAGCGGGACAGCCGGAGCAGCCACAAAATAATCTGAGGGAGAAGAGAGATCTATGCGACGCTCACCAATCACAAAAACGATCTTTTCGGGGCTAACCTTTGGCGCTCTTCTGTTGTGCGCTATGGTATCCCAGAGCCTGGCTCAAACTCAGACCCCGGCAGGCACTGTGATCTCAAACGCCGCTTCAGCCGCCTACAGTGATCCAAGCGGCAAGAGCTACTCTTCTCAATCAAACGCGGTTACGACGACCGTCGCGAAAGTCGCCGGACTCGTCATCACGCCGGACCTGTCTCCTCTGGCTGCCAATCCATATAGCAATGTGGTTCCCGGCGAAATCAGGGGCGGCGGGATTGAATTCGCCTTTACCAACACCGGGAATTTCACAACGACCATCACCATCCCTTACAACAGCTTCTATGTCATTGGTCCGGGGAGTATCGGTCAAATCACTACCAGACCGGGCTACGTCAGCGGCAATGGTTATAGCGGGACGATCAATCGCGGGGTCTTTGACGTCACGATGTCCCTAAGTCCAGGCCAAACAGGCTACGTTTCGGCGGACATTTCCATTGATCCTAATGCTCCCGTCGGCTCGACCATCGAGTTCGTTTGCGGCGACGCGGCCACCGGTGGCCCCAATTATGACAACCAGCCGGCTGACTTTTCAGCCAGGGAGGTGCGGACGCTCAGCACTGACGCGGTCAACGGTCAGCGCGAAGCGCGCGGAAGCTTTCGCACTACAGTTGAGAGTAATGCGATCATCCAACTCAATCTGACTGCGCCTTCCGGCCCGGTCGCTCAAGGTTCAGACATCACCTACACCTACAGCGCCAGCAATTCCGGGCAACGGCCGGCGAATATCATCGCCCTCAACTCCACGACCGGGAGCCAGGCGGGAGTTGGCGTCTATCTCGTCATCCCCGTTCCACTCAACACCACTCTGAAAAGTGGGCAGACCTTTCCGACGGGAACGCTCTACACCACTGCCCCTATATCTACAGCCCCGACACAATACGGTGGAGGCAGCAACCCAAATATCTGGCTTCAGAGCCCGCCGGGCGGATCATTGGCCAGCATCACGCGGATTGCGATCCCAGCGAATGGCACAAGCAGCTTGGCTCCGGGCGCAACCAGCGCCAGCTTTAGCGTCACCGTGACGGTGAACCCTGGCACCAACGCCTCTATCCCTATCGCGGCCATCGCCGACCTGTTCGCCCAGGCATATGCGCTCCCCAACCTGATCACGGACCAATCAGGCGACCGTGTCCCGAACGCTGGGGACGGCAATGCCAACTTCAACGAAGGCGCGCAGTCGGGCAGCATTGACGGAGACGGGATCATTCAGTACACCACGCTCCGACTCACGGGGAGCGTCCTGCTCGGCCCCAACGGCCACCCTTCAGCCACGGGACCGAGCGGAAGCACGAACGATGATTACTCGAACCTGAGCGTCACCACCGGAATCGCGGGCGTGGCTCCGGGAGGCGTGACCACAAACACGGGCATCATCATTTTCACCAACACTCTTCAGAACACGGGCAACGGCAACGACACTTTCACGCTCACAGCGCCCACGGTTCCGACCGGATTTACCGTGGAAATCAGCACTAACGGCGGCGCCAGTTACACAACGTTTTCGGGCGGCGGGTCGCTCACATTTGCCCTCGCCTATCAGGCTTCGGCCAGTGTGATGGTCCGCATCACGGCCCCTGCCGGCGAGCCAGTATTCACCGGCTATGACACAGTCTTGCGCGCCGCTTCTGCTAACACGCCTGCCTCGACCAATGACACCATTGACCGGCTCTATACGGGCTTTCTGCGTTTGGATAAGACTGCCGCTGTGATTAACTCTACCGGTATCGGAGGGGCCACTGACCCAGTGCCTGGAGCAATGATCGAGTATGCGGTCACCTATACGAACATCTCTTCTTCCGGTGGAACGGGCAATCTGACCCTCTCGGCCTCCAACCTCGTGATCACTGAAGACGGGAGCGCGGCCCCGAACAACTGGGCCGGGACGACGGATCAAGTGGTCGGCTCGGCTGCGGACAGTCTTGGCGGAACGATCACGGGTGACACAAACGGCCCCAGCTTGCTCAAGGATACGGTTGGGGGGCCCATCACACCCGGAGCCTCCGGGACCTTCCGGTTCAAGCGCCGCATCAGGTAACGATGTGTGGGCCACGAACCCGAAGACGGCGCGGATGAGGACCTCTCCTACATCCGCGCCGTTCTTTGATGCCGACGCAATCCGCCGGGTCTGATCTGCTAGCCCTCGGTCTTCGCTAGATCGACTTTGTCGGAAGTGGCCGGCCGGTTTCGAGACTAACCTTGGGTGTGATAGGCACTGGGGGTGAACTCCTGCGGTGGGACCTATTCGCCAGATCAGCGAGACGGAGCCGTACGACGTCTGCGCCGGGCAAGCAGTCGGGTGAGACGCTACCCGGTCGGGGTTCAGTCGGTATCCCCAAAACCATTAAATGCAGCGTCATTCTTCGCCAAGACTGAAACCTAATACTCACCTCCGTCACTGACTAGCTGGAACCATCCCTGTTCAGGAGGACCTCATGGAAACTCTCTGGCAAGACTTGCGCTACGGCGCGCGCCTGTTGTGGAAGAAACCCGGCTTCACCATTGTGGCCGTGCTCACGCTCGCCTTGGGCATCGGGGCGAACACAGCGATTTTCAGCATCATCAACTCAGTGCTGATCAGGTCGCTGCCCTACCCGAACGCAGAACAGCTCGTGAGGGTTTGGGAAACGTTTCCAGGCGGCGGGCGGAATTCCGTCTCCGCCGGTGCGTTCAAAGACTGGCGCGCACATAGCTCTAAATTGGCGCACGTCGCGCTCTTTAAAGATGCGCGGCTCAATCTCACCGGCAGCGGCACGCCGGAACATGTCGCTGGGTTACAGGTCACCGCGGAATTTCTCTCGGTGCTCGGCGTCACGCCGATGATCGGACGTGGCTTTGTGGCCGGGGAAGATGCGCAGGGCGGTAACAATCGGGTCCTCGTTTTGGCGCATCAATTCTGGCAGCGGTGCTACGGCGGCGCTGCGGGCGTTATCGGGCAGACGGTTTCACTCAATCAAATTCCTTATACGGTCATTGGGGTCCTGCCTCCCGGTGCGCTGCTGCAAGACGAGGCTATGTTTCTCCTGCCCTTCATCGTTGATGTAGATTCCGACACGGTGAAATGGACACGCGGCTACGGCTGCTGCGGCGCGCTCGGCCGCATCGCGCCAGGCGGCACGCTCGCCCAGGCCCAGGCTGAGTTGCGGGGCATCAGACAACAACTCGCCGCCGAATATCCCGCCTCCAGAAAAGATTGGAGCGTCGGCGTCTTCCCGCTGCAAGAGGATGTGACCGGAGATGTCCGCCCGACGCTCAGAGTCCTGCTCTCGACAGTTGCGTTGGTGCTGCTCGTCGCCTGCGCGAATGTTTCCAACCTGCTGCTCGCGCGTGGCCACGCTCGCGCTAGAGAGATGGCCATTCGCGCGGCGCTTGGCGCTCATCGAGGACGCATCATTCGTCAACTGCTCAGTGAGAGTTTATTGCTCGCTTTGCTCGGATGTGCGCTCGGTCTGCTCCTCGCGGTCTTCGGCATCAGACTGCTGGCCGAGATGGTGACGGGGCAGCTCCCGCAAATGCTGCGGCCTGAACTGGACCTCAACGTGCTGGCGTTTGCGATTCTGACCGCGGGCGGCTGCGGCTTGCTCTTCGGCATTCTTCCGGCCATCCGTGCGAGCCAGCCGGACTTGAATCACGTGCTGAAGGAAACCGAACGAGGCGCGCTGTCTGCTTCCAAGCGGCGCTCTCAGTCTCTGCTGGTGGTCGCCGAATTCGCCTTCACGCTGGTCTTGCTCATCGGAGCGGGCTTGTTCCTGCGCAGCTTTATGCGGCTCCTGGAAACCGACCCCGGCTTCAATCCCAAACAGGTACTGGCCTTCGACCTGTCATTTCCCAAGGCCAAGTACCCGAAAGCAGAGGATCAACAACGCTTCCTCAAAGAGTTGACTGGGCGCATCGCGGCCTCGCCCGGCGTCGAGGCAGTGGGCGCTGCGACCACCTTGCCGCTGAGCAATCGCGGTCGCGGTGGCAGTGTCAGCCGGGCGGATAGACCTGCGCAGGGCGGCTATGGCGTCGCGGACGATTTTGTGAGTGGTGATTATTTTTCAGCCCTGCAAATCAAGCTCCTGCGCGGTCGCGCGATTACGGAAGCCGACAACATCCCAACGGCGCCACGCGTGTTGGTGATTGATGCAAAGATCACCCGCGACCTCTACCCTAATGAAGACCCGCTTGGCAAAACGCTCACTTATGCGGATCAGTCCTGGGAGATCGTGGGCGTCGCTGCGCCCATCCGCCACGCCGGCCTGAGCATTGATCCAGGTCCCAGAATTTATGGTCCGCGCGCGCATTTTTCTTATCCGACCGCCGGGATGGTGATCCGTTCTTCGCTGCCGCCTGCAACGCTCGTCGAGACGGTCAGAAAAACCATCCTCGCAGCCGACCCCGATCAACCCATCGCCAACGTGCGCACACTCGAAGAGGCCGTCCAGAAATCACTGGCCCGGCAATGCACCACGCTCGTCCTGTTGGGACTGTTTGCGGGGGTCGCCATCAGCCTGGCGTGCGTCGGCATTTACGGCGTGATGTCATACTCCATCGGACAGCGCACACGCGAACTCAGCATCCGCCTCGCCCTGGGCGCACAACGCCGGCAGATCATCCGGCTGGTGCTGACAGGCGGGATGAAACCGGCGATGGTTGGCATCGGCATCGGCTTGGCATCGGCCTTCGCTTTAGCGCGATTGGTTGAGGCGCTGCTCTTTGAAGTGAAAACACACGACCCGTTGGTCTTCATATCCGCCGTCTGCTTGCTTGGAATCGTGGCTGCGCTTTCCATTTACCTGCCCGCTCGTCGCGCGGCACGGCTTGATCCAATGGTGGCGCTAAGGAGTGAATGATTGAAGAGAGCGGCGCTCCTCGCCTGCTTCATCCCGGCGCGGCGGGTGATGAAGGTGGATCCGATGGTCGTACTACGGTGTGAATGAAGCGCCGGCCAAGGACTACAGGCAGAGCCAAGCCAGCGGGCGGTGGCCTGAGAGCCGAATCCCGATTGTGGGACTCAGTCATCCCACAAGCGCACAGTCTCGCGGCCAGACGGCGGCGGAGGCTGAGCGCCAAATCCAAAGCTTCAAACAGCTTAAGTTGACCTCCCGGCTGGCACGAGATTTGGCTCCGAGGGCGGTAAGCATGAGTGTCAGGCTGCGGCCGCAACGGCGTCGCAGGCGGTGACTGAAAGAGAAAACCTGCCTTTGAGGAGGATGCGATGGGAGCCCTGTCTCAAGACCTGCGCTTCGGGGCGCGAATGCTTGTCAAGCAGCCCGGCTTCACGTTGATCGCTGTGGTGACGCTGGCGCTGGGCATCGGCGCCAACACGGCCATCTTCAGCTTCGTCAATTCGCTTTTCCTGCGCCCCTTGGCGGTTGCGCATCCCGACCGCGTGGTGCGGCTGTACGCCGAAGACGCGCGGGGCCGCAAGTTCGATGTCTTTTCCTATCCGAACTACGCCGACCTGCGTGATCGCAGCCAGGCGCTGCAATCGCTCGCGGCGCACAGTTACGTGGCCGCCAGCGTCGGACTTGGCGCGGGGGCGGAAGACACCGCGGGCGAGGTGGTGACGGGAAACTATTTCAACCTGCTCGGCGTCAACGCGGCGTTGGGGCGCGTGCTCTTGCCCGAAGATGACGTGACGCCCGGCGCGCATCCCGTGGTGGTGATCAGCCACACGTTTTGGCAACAGCGCCTGGGCGCCGACAGCAGTCCAGTCGGCAAGAAGCTTTACATCAACGGTCACCCATTCACGGTGATCGGCGTTATGCCGGAGAGCTTCAAAGGGACATATCAAGCCTTTACTGCTGATTTCTGGGCGCCGCTCGTGATGCAGGGGCAAGTGCGGCCCAGAGGCCTGACGCTGGATAGTCGCGGTTGGGGTTGGCTCAGCGGGACGGGGCGGCTCAAACCGGGTGTGACGCTCGCGCAGGCGCAGGCTGAACTCGACCGGCTGACGGCGCAACTGCTACAGGAGCATCCGGAAGGAAATCGCGGTGTGAGGGGCTTCCGGCTCTTTCCCGCGAGTGCGCTGCCCGAAGAGTTCAGGCAAGGCGCCTCCGGAATGCTCAAATTTTTTATGGCCATCGTGGGCCTGGTGCTGCTGGCCACTTGCGCCAACATCGCGGGGCTGCTGCTGGCGCGGATGACGGCGCGCCAGCGCGAGGTGGCGGTGCGGCAAGCGCTCGGTGCAACGCGCGGCAGACTTGTGCGCCAGTGGTTGACGGAGAGTTTGTTGCTCGCCTTCCTGGGTAGTGCCGCCGGATTGTTGTGTGCCGGGTGGGCGGCTGACGGCTTGATGATGTTGGAGCCGCCGGACTTCAGAAACTTCTCGCCCGCGTTGCGCTTGGATGTGCGCGTGTTGGGTTTCACGCTCGCGCTCTGCGGGTTGGCAGGCGTGTTGTGCGGCCTCGTCCCTGCGTTGCGCGCCAGCCGGGCAAATTTGATCGCCGTGCTGAAAGAAGGCGGTCTGGCCACCGCCGGCGGACGGCAGCGTGCGCGCTGGCAGCAAGCGTTTGTCGTGGTGCAAGTGGCCGTCTCGCTCGTGCTGCTCGTGGCCGCCGGGTTGTTGTTGCGCAGTCTGCAAAACACTGCCGCCTTCGATCCCGGCTTCACGACGGACAACTTGTTGCTTGCGCAAGTTGACCTGCGCCGCCAGGGCTACGGCCCGGAACAGGGGCAGGCGTTCTACCGGCAACTGATGGAGCGGCTGAAGACCTCGCCGGGTGTGCGCGCGGTGACTTCCGCCGTGCTCGTGCCGTTGGGAGTGGACCGCGAGTCACGCGGCTTTCGCATTCCGGGGCACATGCCGCCGAACGGCGACACGTTTTT
>Ga0207646_10006977_pt1 | contig 11578 bp, 8 predicted proteins | sample KBSK5502metaG_FD_184343 | JGI IMG/M metagenome (GOLD analysis project Ga0207646, IMG submission 184343) | Corn, switchgrass and miscanthus rhizosphere microbial communities from Kellogg Biological Station, Michigan, USA - KBS K5-50-2 metaG... | ecosystem: Host-associated > Plants > Roots >...
CAGGCCCGGGTCCAGCGCATCGGCATCGCGCGGGCCTTGGCGCTGAACCCGGGCCTGATCATCTGCGACGAGCCGGTGTCGGCGCTCGACGTCTCGGTGCAGGCGCAGGTCATCAACCTGTTGGGCGATCTGCAGAAGGAGTTCGGCCTCTCCTATTTGTTCATCGCCCACGACATCGCCGTCGTCGAGCATATCAGCCGGCGCATCGCGGTGATGTATCTCGGCAAGATCGTCGAGATCGCCGACCGCGCCTCGCTGTTTTCGCGGCCGCAGCACCCCTATACCGAGGCGCTGCTGTCCGCGGTGCCGGTGCCCGACCCGGAAGCGGCGAAAAAGCGCATCATCCTGCGCGGCGATGTGCCCAGCCCGATCAACCCGCCCTCGGGCTGCCGCTTTCACACCCGCTGTCCCTACGCCTTCGACCGCTGCTCGCAAGAGGAGCCGGCGATGCAGGAAATCCTGCCCGGCCAGTTCGTCGCCTGCCACCTGCGCGACGCCGGCCCGGCAGGTGCGACGGCCGTCGTCCCCGGCGCCGCTTGAGGCAATCGAGTTAATTCGTAGGGCGGAGAAGCGAAGCGCATTCCGCCAAACCGCCGCGCCAAAATGGCGGAATACGCTGCGCTATTCCGCCCTACGGCTCGTTAGTGCTCTCCCACGGCAGCCTGCGTAACCAGCTGCCAGGTTTCCGTCACGAGCTGATGATCGAGGTCGCGGGCGATCAGCACCAGGCGAGAGCGGCGGTCGTCATCGGGCCAGTGCGACAGTGTCACCGGCGGATGAAAAATGTGCTGCACGCCATGCACGACGACCGGCCCCACCTCGCCCGCGACATTCAACACCCCTTTGACACGTAATAGCCGCTCGCCATCGGCCAGGCGCAACCAGCCGAGCCAATCGTGAAACCGCGCCCAATCGAGCGGAGCGTCCGCCGTGAGGCACAGCGACTGCGCCTCGGAATGATGCTCGTGGTGAGCTCCGGAAACAGCGTCATCGCCGAGCCATTCCGCAAAACCGGGTGAGTGTCGGGTCGGGTCGAAAGGACCGACCCCAAACAGCACGGCAGGATCGATCTCGCCGTTGACGACGCGGTGGATTGGAGCCGCCGGATTGAGCTGCCGCAACGACCGGATCAGCGGTTCGATCGCTTTCGCGGCCGCCAGATCGGTCTTGGTGAGCAGTAGCCGGTCGGCGATCGCCGTCTGCTTGCGCGCCTCCCAATGCTGGACGAGCACGCCGCGCCCTACCATCGCGTCGATCGTCGCGACAATGGCGTCGAGACGCAGATAAGCGCCGAGCAGCGGATTGTTCAGAAACAACTGCGCGACCGGCGCTGGATCGGCCATCCCGGAAGTCTCGATCAACACCCGGCGAAATTCCGGAACCTCGCCGCGCTCGCGCTCGACCAGAAGCCGGCGCAGCGTCTCCTGCAGATCGCCGCGCACCGCGCAGCACAGACAGCCGCTCGCCAGCACGACCGTCTCGCCTTCGACCGGCGCGACCAGCAGATGATCGAGCGCGATCTCGCCGAATTCGTTGATGATGACGAGGCTGTCCGCCAGCTCCGGACGCCGCACCAGCCGGTTCAACAGCGTGGTCTTGCCGCTGCCGAGAAAACCGGTGATCAGCGACACCGGCAGCCGCTCGGCGGAGCGGTCGGGGTCGAAGAGGCTGCTCATCGCCTGGACATTCTACCCACCCCATCGGATAGTTTTCCACGGGCGCGCCACGAGAGCCGGCGGAACCCCCGAACCGGCCGCGCCGCGACGGAGGAATCCAATGACGGACTCAACCGAAACCCCGGATGACTCACAGGCTTCCCCGGACCGCCGCAACTTTCTGAAAACCGCGGGCGCGATCGGCGCGGCGGGCGCGCTGGCCGGCCCGGCGCATGGCAAGTATTCCCTGGCGCCGATCTCGACGGTGCAGGCGCAGCCGGCGGCGCCCAAGCTCAGCACGGAGAAATGGTGGCCGTCGAAATGGGGCGCGCAGGACGAGGCCGGCGCCTCAAACCACATCACGCCGCAGAAGGTGCTCGACGCCGCGAAATCGATCCGCGACGGCAAGGTCTACAAGCTCGGCCGCGTCTACGAGTACGGCATGCCGCTGTTCGGAGTGCGGGCGTTCACGCTCCGCATCCCGGGCGGCCCGACCGGCGGCCCATTCGGCGAGAACAAGCTCGTCTACCATGACGAATTCCTCGCCACCGAGATCGGCCAGACCGGCACGCAGTTCGACGCGCTCGGCCATATCGGCATCCAGCTCGGCAAGGATGGCGACAAGAACGAGATGCATTTTTACAACGGCTTTACCGCCGCCGAGATCGGCGATGCCTATGGCCTCAAGAAGCTCGGTCCCGAAAAGCTGAACCCGTTCTTCACCCGCGGCCATCTCGTCGACCTCGCCGGGCTCAAGGGCGCGATGATGGATGCCGGCCAGGAGATCAGCCTCGCCGATGTGCGGGCCGCCTTGCAAAGGCAGAACATGCAGGAAAGCGACATCAAGCCGGGCGACGCGATCTTCTTCAACACCGGCTGGGGCTCCTTGTGGATGAAGAACAACGACCGCTACAATTCGGGCGAGCCGGGGATTGGGCTCGAAGTCGCTCGCTGGGTCGTCGAGAAGGATCTGTGCCTGACCGGCGCCGACACCTGGGCCGTCGAGGTCGTCCCCAATCCCGACAAAGCCCTCGCCTTCCCGGTGCATGGCGAATTGATCTGCAAGCACGGCATCCTGAACCACGAGAACCTGACCTTCGACGCCCTGATCGCCGACCGGAAGTATCAGTTCGTCTTCATCTTCGTGCCGGCGCCGATCAAGGGCGCGACCGGCTCGAACGGCTGCCCGATCGCGGTGACCTGACTTCAAGGGGATTGCTTCGTCGCTCCGCTCCTCGCAATGACAAACAAAGCGCTGTCATTGCGAGCGAAGCGAAGCAATCTCCTTGCAGGGTTTAGCGATACCGGCGGCCACGGGAGCCTGTCAGCGCGGCATAGACCAGCTGGCGCGTCAGATAGCGGTAATGCAGCCGCTGGTCCGGCGCCTGCAGCATCAGCACGACGACCATCTGCTCCTGCGGGTCGATCCAGAAATAGGTGCCGGTGACGCCGCCCCAGAAATATTCGCCGACCGAGCCCGGCACCGGCGAGCGGCCCTGCTCCTTGCGCACCGCGAAGCCGAGGCCGAAGCCGTAGCCCATCTCCGGCACCGGCGCGAGCGCGCCAAACCGCGGCCGCGTCGTCTCGCCATAAGCGCAATCCGGCGGCAGATGGTCGGACGCCATGTGCGCGATTGTCTTCGGCGCGAGGAGGCGCACCCCGTCGAACTCGCCGCCGTTCAGCAGCATCTGGCAGAAGCGCAGGTAATCGGCCGCGGTCGACACCGCGCCGCCGCCGCCCGAATGCCAGCGATTGTCGCGCGACACCTCGCGCATCGGCGGCCGTTTGCCGGTCGCCGGATCATTCTGCGGCTCGGCCAGGCGCGCGGCGCGTTCCCCGGTCGCCGCAAAGGCGGTATCGGCCATGCCGAGCGGGCCGCAGATGCGCCCGGCGAAAAACGCCGCGAGCGACTGGCCGGAAACCACCTCCACGACGCGGCCCAGCACATCGGTCGACATGCTGTATTCCCAGGTCGTGCCGGGCTCGAACATCAACGGCAGGCTGGCCAGCTTCGCGACCAGCTCGGCGTTGGTCTGGCCCTCATCCATCAGCCGCACGTCGCGCCAGATCATCTGCACCGGCGTGTCGCCGAATTGCGCATAGGTGAGCCCCGAGGTGTGGCGCAGCAGATCCTGCACAGTCATCACGCGCTGCGCCTTGCGGCGCTCGACCCCGACCGTCAGCTCGGCGAATTCAGGAATGTATTGCGCGACCGGCGCGGCGATTTCGAGCCGCCCCTCCTCGGCCAGCATCATCGCCGCGACCGAGGTGATCGGCTTGGTCATCGAGGCGACGCGGAAAATCGCATCCGTGGTCATCGGCGCCCCGGCCTCACGGTCGCGCCAGCCGAACGCCTCGGCATAGCCGAGCCGCCCGCCCCGCGCGATCGCCAGCACCGCCCCCGGGATCAGCCCGCGCTCGACATCGCCGCGGATCACCGCCGCGAGCCGCTCCAGCCGCACCGACGACAACCCGACCTGTTCCGGGCTCTCCGCCCGCGGCAACCCCAATGCGGTCATTTTCTGCCTCCTCCGCGCGACCATCTCGCTCGAAAGGACGGCAGTGTATATCCGAGTCGCCTCCCTGCATTACTCGATTACGAAGGGGTCCGAGTCGGCGTAGAGGTTTTTTTCGCGGCATTTCACACGCAATACCGCCGTCGGGATCGGGTTTCTCGGCAGCTCCACTACGCAACCGCCCGCACCAGCTGAAATCTCCCTCTCAATCGGCAACCCATTAATCGAGATTTCGACCGTCTTCACCACTGGCGAATCGTAATCCAGGCTCCACTTCACCTCCAATTTGTCACCGCCTTTCACATGGTCACCTTTGTTAGGCGCCATGATCGAGAACGGTCCGCAAACGGCGCGGCGAAGGTTGAGCCGGCCGTTGGCTTGACAGAGCCCGTACAACTCCGGGCATTCGTCTGCCGAAGCGATAAGATGATCGCGAATCTCATTCGGCTTCCAGCTGTCGTCGATCGACAACAGCATCGCCGCCGCGCTGGTAACAAAAGCCGCTGCCGATGACGTACCGTCGTACAGCCTATAAGCGGGGTTGTACTCGCCGCGCAGAGTGTCTGCGATTACCGGAGCGCGACGATAGATCGACGTGCTGAGGATACGTCTGCCCGGGGCGGCCAAATGCACGTTGCTCCCATAATTCGAGAATCCCGTCTTTCGGTCGTCCTTCTCTTCAGATGCCATGACCGAAATCAGGTTGTCGTATTCGTAAGAGGCCGGAAAGAATGGCGTACGCGTGTTGTCCGTACCGTTATTACCTGCTCCTGCGACCACCAGAATCCCTCGCCTGCCTGCTTGTTCGATGGCATCGCGAAGCGAGTCCCGATCGAGGCTGACATGCCAGCTCGCATTGATGAGCTGCGCCTCGTTGCTGATCGCGCAGCGTATTGCCTCGGCCGCGGCATCCGGCGTTGGAGGCGTATCGGCATCGATGAACTTGATGACCAGCAGCTTCGCGTCAGGAACGATGCCGGCAACCCCGGTCTTGTTGTCTCGACGGGCGCCAATGATCCCGGCCAACATTGTGCCGTGGCCGTCATCGTCGGAGTAATCATCGCCAGGAGGAATGATCCGAAACCCGGCCCTCATCTCGGGCGCAAGGTCCTCGTGCTCCTGCTGGATGCCCCAATCGGGAATCGCCACCGTCACCGGCCGGCACTCGACCTCGCTCAGGCGCCGCCATGCCGCTTCTGCATCGATCCTTTGCAACGCCCATTGCTCTGAGTAGAGGGGGTCATTTGGGTGAAATTCGGGCATCGGCGTGCTCCTCAGCGCGAAGAAACCATTGTCTACCGCTAGGCGTACTGCGGAAATTCTTTCCGGACGCGATATTGCAGCGGAGCATCCTCGTCGCTCTGGCCTTCCGTTTTGTCGCCCCACAGCGATTTGACGTTTTGCAGTTTCTTGTAGCACTCGAGCGCCACCGCCTTTCCGGCGGCGATGTCGGTGGGATAATGAATCCCGGCCACAATTCGGTTTTGTGATACTCGCGCCGCGAGATCGAAGAGCACACCCGTGGGGTTCGCGGGATCCGACATGTCGTGCTGCGGCAAGTTCAGACTTCCGGCGAGCAGGTACGAAATCAGATAAGATTGCACCGCATGGCCCGCCGGGAAGGACGGTGTCGCCGGCGGATCGATCATCGGCGCGATAGCCGGGCAGAGCTGCGACGGCCGCGGGCTCGCGAAATGGTCCTTCAGGCACATGACCACGTGTTCGCCGACGCGCCGGCCAACGCGCACCATCAGATTGGTCGCCGATTGGCGCGCAGGATCAATGTTCAGCAGCCCGAGCCAATAATTGATCGCACCGTCGCCATCGTCCTGATCGATGATCTCGATGAAGCGATCATCGCGCTCGAGCCCGAGGTCGAGGATCTGGAGCACTTCATCATTAAGCGTCGCTTCGCTCATTTCCTGCGCCGGCGTGCCGTTGGCACGCGCGACTTTTGCGAACTCGTCGAGCCAGTTCGCAGAGAGCGGCGAGATAAAGTCATTCAGGTACTTATAGGACCGCAAATCGGCGTCCCAGTGTTGACTGAACTTTGGGTAGTTTGCGTAGTGTGGGTCGCCCGGGCGGCTTGCCTCCTTTTTTGCCACGGCGGGCACCAAGGACTTAGCCGCTTTGACGCGCTTGGCGAACACCGCGCTATTGTAGCGCGGGCGGAAGCGCCCGGTTCCGGCCGGCATGCCGAAAGAGGCGGGAAGTGCATTGATGTCAATGTCGAGTGATGGCATTGTTGCCTCCCAGTTTGTTAGTAATTTTCGTAATAATCGTGTTCGGTAGTATAGGCGGATCTTGTCCTGTCCGCCTAAATTATTCCGGCAATCCGGAGAGCAGCAGGTGGTGCTGCAGCCGCGCCCTGAGGGATTCTTCGCTGTAGCCGTAGTTCTGACAGAATTCGGCGACACGAAAGCTCGGTTCCATGCGCCCAATGCTGGCGCCGACCCGACGCGCCTCCTCGGTTCGCCCCGCGGCCGCCAAGCTGGCGGCCAGCAGTCTGAGATTACCGGTCCATTTCGGGCTTTCCGCGGTCGATCGGCGGGCCCAGACGATCGCGTTCTCATAATCGCCCTCGGTGTAGGCCGCGAGAGCAAGAGCTGAATGAGTGAAGAAGACGTGTGGATCGAGCGGCGACAGGCGTAACGCCTCTTCCGCCCGGCGGCGGGCTTCGGTCGGATCCCCGAAATAGCTGAATGCCGGACTGCTGCGCGACCAAGCGAACGCCGAGTTAGGGCTGGCTCGCAAAGCGCGGTCGAACAGGTCGAAGGCCGCCTCGAAGTCACGGAAGAGCAGTGCGCGCAGATGCCCGGAAAGGGAGAGCGCCCATGCATCGTTCGGATCGCGAACCAGGGCCGCGGAGGCGAATTCGTCTACCTCGGCCATATCTGCCGCTCGATCTGACGACCACCCCTGGTTCACGCGAATGCTGTGCCATAAGGCGATGAAAGCGTGGGGAGCGGCATAGCTATCATCGAGACTGATCGACAGCTCGAACATGCGGCGAGCCTGATCAAACTCGTCCCGCCTGAGCCGATAGAGAAGGTCGAGACCGCGCAGCATATAATCGTAGGCGTCGAGATTCTCGGTGCGTTTATTGCGAGCGCGGCGCAGTTCGGCGTGACGTATATGCGGCGCAATTGTCTGCAGAATCCGCTGCGTCAACCGATCTTGGAGAGCAAAAAAGTCGGTGGCATCGCCCTCGAACCTGTCGGTCGCTATCACCGTCAAGTTTTCGGTGTCCGCAAGTTCTGCGGAGACGCGCAATCGGTTGTCGAGGCGGCGTGCTGTTCCTGAGCAGACGTAGCGAACGCCGAGCTCGCGACCGATCGCCTGTATGTTGGGCGGTGCGTCGCGATACTTTAATGTCGAGTTGCGCGATATGACGAACAAATCGGGGAGCGACGCCAATGCCGCAACCATGTCTTCAGCAATGCCATCACCAAGCAACCTGTCGGCGGCTCCTGTGCCGTACTCAGTAAAGGGCAAAACCGCAATCGACGGTCGCGAATTCCATGGCACCGCGGGCGGCCGCTGCCGCTCGCTTTCGCCCAAGGGCAGTACCCGAAAAACTCGGACCGGTGTGGGGATGTTTTTAAGTGTCACACGTCCCAGATCGATGGTCGACAGCTTCAAATTGCTTCCGAGCTGCTCGCGCACCGACCCTGAGATCGTTAACTCCTCCGGTTCAGCCAACTCCTGCAATCGTGCCGCAAGATTGACCCCGGCGCCATAAACGTCATGCGCCTCGACCACTATATCGCCGGCGTGCAATCCCATGCGAAACACCACACGCCGTTCTTCGGCATGGGCGGATTCCCGGCTATGGACGCCCTGCTGAATACCGACGGCGCATTCGAAGGCATCACTGACGCTCTCGAAGCGAGCAACAAAACCGTCCCCGGTGTTCTTGACGATTTGGCCGCGTAAGGAGGCGATGGCCGGCTCAATGACCTCCTCGAACAGGGCCATCAGGCGATTGTGGGTGTCGGCCTCATAGGCGTCCATCAGCCGCGTGTAACCCGCGACATCCGCGAAGAGGATTGCGGCAAGCCTGCGTTGCATAATCGACCACCGAGGTGGCAACCAAGCCGGGTCACCTGATTTGTTCAAGCAAGGCTTTGTCGACAGCGTAACACTCTAGGCCGACTTTTCGCCGATTATTGAATTGAAACGGAATTATTTTGTAACGATTGTTCCATTTAGGACTTTGCTGATCGCTCATCAGATCACCCCCTCTTCCCTCAGCGCGGCAATCTCCGCCGCCGAAAGGCCGAGCCAGCCGCCATAGATCTCGTCATTGTGCTGGCCGATCCGGGGGCTCGGCCGCAGCGGCGGCTTGGCGCTGCCGTGCAGCCGCAGCGGCGTCGTCGGCACGGTGATTGGCCCCAATTCGGGGTGCTCGACATCCTCCAGCATGCCGCGCTCGTGCATATGCGGGTCGTGCATGACCTCGGGCGCGGTGCGCACTGGCGCGCACGGCACCCGGTTGGCCTTGGCGCGCGCAAACACCTCCATTTTCGGCAGGGTCCGGGTCCATTCGGTGACGAGTGCGTCGGTCTCGTCCATATGCGCGACCCGATCGGCATTGGTCTTGAAGCGCGGGTCGTCGGCCAGCTCCTCGCGCCCCATTGTCTTCAAGAGATTGCGCCAATGCCCCTCGGTGACGATGTGGATCGCGACATGTCCGTCGGCGCAGGGATAGACATTGTAGGGCGTGGACGAGAGCCCGGCCTGGCGATTGCCGGTGCGCGGCGGCGGCTGGCCGGTGCGGTGGTAATACTCGAAGCTCGCGGCCAAGCTCGGATACACCGTCTCCTGCATCGCCACCTCGACGAGGCGCCCCTCCCCGCTGCGGTCGCGCTCGTAGAGCGCGGTCAGGATGCCGGCATAGAGGTGAATGCCGCCCATGTAATCGACGAGGGTCGGCCCCGCCTTCATCGGCGGCCCGTCGGGGGCGCCGGTGACGCTCATGATGCCGGAGGCGGCCTGGATCGTCAGATCCATCGCCAGATTGTCGCGGTCGGGGCCGCTGATGCCAAAGCCAGTGCCGGTGGCGTAGATCAGGCGCGGGTTGATCTCGCGCAACACGCTCCACCCGACCCCGAGATCGTCCATCGTGCCGGGCGAGAAATTCTCCAGCAGCACATCGGCGCGCCGCACCATCTCGAACAGCAGTTCGCGGCCGCGCGGGTGCTTCAAATTCAGGCTCACCGCCCGCTTGTTCTGGTTCAGCATCGCAAAGGGCAGGGTCGCGCTCTTGCCGGGCGCGGCCCGGCGGCGCAACGGTTCGCCGTGCAGCGGCTCGATCTTGATGACGTCGGCACCGCCCTTCGCCAGCAGAAAGGTCGCGTAGGGCCCCTGAAAGATCTGCCCGAAATCGATGACGGTGAGCCCGGCGAGCGGCAGCCGCCCCGTCTCTGACCAGATGCCCGCCATCGCCCCCTCACGCTCAGTCGCTACCGCGCCGATTGTGCCCAGCGGCAGAGGCCGGGCGCAAGCCGGGCCGGTTCACTGGGGCCGATTAAGCGATCGTTATGCCTCGCCGCTTATTTGACTGTCGGCGTGAGTGACGGGTCGCCTCCCGGCTGATCAAATGCCCGACTTTGCCCATTTCCTTGATCGCTTGCTGCATATCGCGGAGCCGTACCTGGTCGGCATCGCGGTGATCCTGTGGGCGGTGTCATTCGGAGCCGCGGCTGTCGGGGCTTGGCGACGGTTGTTGCGAAAGCCGCGGCGGCCTTCGCCGCTGTTTATTTGGCCGTGCCTGGGCTTCTTGGCGATCATACTTTCGACCGTCGGCGGCGCAGTATTCCTAAGCCATGCGGCGAGAGACGAGGTGCGCACGCGCCTCCACGCGGCGGTGACGGAGCTCCGCATCAATGGGGCACCCGCTCCCGACCCGGAGCGGTTGTTGAGCGCCCTGCGGCAGATCCAATCGCACAATTATCATCATTCGCATCCCACAGCGACTTATCGGGTGCAGCTCCAGACGAGCGAAGGCCCGTTGGAGTTGTTCCTGCGGCGGGATTCCGCGGTGCCGAACGAATATTGGGTGTTCTATCCCGGCTTCGACACGGGCAGAGATATCGGAACGGTCGCTACGGACGCGCTTGATTGACGTCGGAGTTAGCGCGCCTCGGCCCGTAATTGCTGGCGGCGCAGCGCGCGGCCGGGCCGCTCGCCGGAGGCTTTGCCGCCGGACCACACCGGCCGGCCGTTGACGAAGACATGCGCGATGCCGGCCGCCGGCAACGTCGGTTCTGCGAAGGTGGCGCGGTCGATGACCGTCGCGGGGTCGAACACCGCGATATCGGCATAGGCGCCCTCGGCGACGATGCCCCGCCCGGTCAGCCCGAACCGCGCCGCCGGCAGTCCGGTCATCTTGCGCACCGCGGTCTCGAGCCCGAACAGCCCGACCTCGCGGCAGTAATGACCGAGCACCCGCGGAAAGGTGCCCCACAGCCGCGGATGCGGATGCACATCGTGCGGCAGCCCGTCCGAACCGATCATCGTGTTGTCGAACGCCAGCACCCGGCGCACATCGGCCTCGTCCATCATCCAGTAGATCGCGCCGGCGGGCTGCAGCCGTTGCGCCGCCTCCCGGATCGAGACGCCCCATTCCTGGGCGATGTCGGCAAGCTCGCGGCCTGCCTGCTCCGGCATCGCCTTCGACCAGGTGATCAGCACCTTCTGCGCCTCGTCGAGGCGCTCGGTGCGCAATACGGTCGAGGAGGCGATATAGGGGTAGGCGTCGAGGCCGATCTGCTGCTTAGCCATCGCAGCGGCGATCTTCGGCAAGGTCTCGGTCGTCCGGCCGAAATTGGCCATCCCGGTCGTCTTGTGATGCGAGATCACGACGGGGATCTGCGCGGCCCGGCCTACCCCGAAGGTCTCGTCGAGGCTGTCCAGCACGTGCTCGGCCTCGTCGCGCATATGCGTCGTGTAGATCGCCCCCGCAGGCCGCAGCAGCTTGGCCAATTCCTCAATTTCGGAGGAAGGCGCATGCGCCGCCGGCGCATAATAGAGGCCGGAGGACATGCCGATCGCGCCGGCGCCGAGCGCTTCGACGAGGCGCTGCTGCATCCGGGCGATCTCCTCGGCGCGGGCCGGCCGGTCGAGCTCGGTCATCGTGCCGGCCCGAAGGGTCGAATGCCCCACCAGTGCGGCGGCGTTGATCGCGGGCGGCGTTTCGTCGAGGGCGGCGAGGTAGTCGGCGAATCGCGGATAGGCGTAATCGGTCGCATCGCCGATCAGGTCGAGCGGCGGTGGCGGCGCCTGTCGCAGAGACAGCGGCGCAAGGCTGATGCCGCAATTGCCGGTGATGACGGTGGTGACCCCCTGGCTCGCCTTGGCGGCCATGTCGCCGGCGAGCAGCGCGCGATCGTCATGCGTGTGCAC
>Ga0207646_10006978_pt1 | contig 11577 bp, 10 predicted proteins | sample KBSK5502metaG_FD_184343 | JGI IMG/M metagenome (GOLD analysis project Ga0207646, IMG submission 184343) | Corn, switchgrass and miscanthus rhizosphere microbial communities from Kellogg Biological Station, Michigan, USA - KBS K5-50-2 metaG... | ecosystem: Host-associated > Plants > Roots >...
TTCGGGAACCGACGTCAGGGAAAGTAGCACCCGGACCATCTCCTGGACCTGACGCTTTTCCGCGTTGCCGTACCCGGCGACAGTTTGCTTTACGCGGCGCGGCGAATATTCGGCAATCTCCAGCGCAGCGCTTTCCGCCGCCAGCAATGCGACCCCGCGCACCTGGCCCAACTTCAGTGTTACCTTGGGATTGGTGGCATGAAAAACTTCCTCAATTGCGCAAGCGTCAGGTTTCAGTCGCGTAATAACTTCTTCAAGGCCGCGACTGATCTTTAAAAGCCGCGAAGAGAAAGTCGCAGACGTAGACAACCTTACCGCGCCGAACTCTACGAGGTGGTACTTGTGACCGTCGCCGTCGCCTTCGACCACGCCCCAGCCGGTGGTTTCGCTACCCGGATCAATTCCTAAAACTCGCATCCTTTTTGACGAGTGAAAGTTTACCGCATGAGGCAAGCTACTTCTACTGAGACCCTCGTTGTCATACGAGATACAGTGCTTAGCTTCCTTTGCAACGCTGAACCACAGGGCGAGCTCGAACTAGGATTGTTAATGAGGCCCTCTGTACGAACCTTGGAAGGGAACCCTATTCGTTTCTCTCAGATTCTACATTCCCTTGATATTCCCTTTCTGCTCGGATCACGTGTATCTCTTAATCCAACGCTTCAACCGTCTCTTAATCCAAGGACCGATGAAGATGGACATTAGCGTGGTTCCGAGACCTGCTATTAACCATGAAGTGATTGACATCACCAAGTTCCAGATGGTTGGTTCTTGAACACTTACCTGGAAGACTCGACCGTCGTTTGGCCATACTTCGATGGGTCGCTTGTCTGGGATCCCCGAAACCTTGGACTTCCACCAAAAGTAAAGACGAATCTTCAATGGCGTGCTGACTGTTTTATTGCCTTTTACGTACCAGACCCAAGTCAAAGTTTCGCTGCTGTCGAGTGATTGATAGCCATCACCGTCGTTGCCCTCTCCCGATCTGACGTCTAAGTTCGCGGGGGGCTCAAGCTTTGCTCGAGCAAATCCGTCGTATTTGCACCAATCTTCAACATTCGGCCGAATTTTCTCTCGCGCTTGAGGTTCAGTTGGAGGAGACGGTGTTTTCCCAAACAAGGCGCCGAGCCATCTAAAAAATCGCCGAATAGCACCCGGTTGATCCGGTTGCCGTTCGCTTCTACCATCAGCGCTGGACAAAGTGAAATGAACTTCTGATTCACCATCGTTTGCGAGCATGTACTCGGGATAAGTGATCTCTACGAAGTCCTTGGGAACGGGTGTCGGGGAAGCACAGGGTGTCCCCTGAGCGCCCGGAGTCGGCGTGGGCGTCGAACTAGTCTTTGAAAACATTTCGCTCGTAGGCGCGGGCAATGGCTGCGGACTGGATGTGGGAGTGGGTGTTGGAGTAGGCGGAGGGAGGCCGACGACTGCAATTGAGCGAGATGCCGTCCTGTTGCAGCTGGGATCTACACCCAACTCCACAGTTGCGTTAATTGACTGACCACCGAGGTTTATCGTGCTAACCGTTATCTGGGAGGTGCCTCGGTTACCCTCTATGACAGTGATCGTTCCTGGGGTTAGCTTCCAGTTGTAAGTCGGTGACACCTTGGCGCTCACCTTGGCGCTGAATGTTACCGGAGTGCCTTCCCTCACGTCGAGGGGACACACCAAGCTGGGCGGACACTCTATCTCAACTGACGGGCAAACCAGATCCGGAACGCAATCCGGACAATTCGCGATCGTCACAGTAGTGGAGGAAGTCGTAATACAACCACAGCCATCATCAACCTCGACTAATGCGGTGTACGTTCCGGGGCCGACACCGCCGAGATCCCATGATACATTGGCTCCTTCACCCGTAATCCTTCCGCCAGTAACAGTATACGTATAAAGGAGCGTGTCACCGTCGGGATCGCTGGCGGTTGTTGTAAGTCCAACCGTTGTGCTTGCTGCGGATGGACAAGCTCCAGAACTTGAGCGCAAGCCAGGCGGGCACGGCATGGTGATCGTTTCTGCCGATGCTGCGAGCGATACCGTTGGCGGCTGGTTCGGGAAGATAACCGGTGCGGGCTTCAGTCCCAGCATTCTCTTGATGAGATTGAGCACGCCCCTAAAGATTCCTACTTTTTTGCCCTCTCCGCGAATTAGCCGTGTACATCTGGAACCTGGAACCGGTGAGGGTTGGTGAAGAGCCCCCTGGTGCCGTGACAAAATTTCCTTTTGTGAATCTGTGTTGTAACTTACCTGATCAGATGTGCTCTGATCTAACACCGACGTCGATGCAGTTTGCCTTGTCCACAGTTCAGCTTCATTACCGGTCTGTACTCTTGAGGCGTGATGTTTAGTAATCTTTCGATTGGTTCCGCGGGAAGTCTTGTGCGGGTCCGAGCGCGGCGTTCCAGTTTTGGGAAGAGGTTGCGGAGTCGAAACCGGGTTAGCCCGTGGTTGCGGAGGAACTAGATAGACTTGATCGATGACCGCGGGAATCTGCTTTTGGCGAAAGCGCGGCCGCGCCGCATTGTATACTATGCCGAACACACCAATCGCCACGAGTACAAGACCCAGGAAGAAGCCGGTACGACGGTTGATGAGCCGGTGGTTGCTCATAGTTGCGTCCCGAAATATTTAGTCAAGCTACATCAGGCTGGTCCGCCACGGTTGGAGGGAGAGTCAATGTAGCGGCGCGGAGAATATCATAGAAAGATCCAATCGAGAAGAAAAAAGTCTAGCAAACTCACGCCGCGGCCATGTCAGCTTCGTCGATGTCAAAGTTGGCATAGACCTTCTGCACATCGTCGTGGTCTTCGATGGCTTCCATCAGCTTCAACATTTGGCGCGCGTCGTTACCGGCGAGCTGGACGTAAGTCTGTGGCACCATCGAAACTTCGGCTACCTGTGGTTCGATTCCGGCCGACTTGATCGCCTCCTGAACCTTGTCAAAGCTCTCCGGTGAGGTGATGATTTCAAAGTTATCTTCATCGTCGCGCAAATCGTCAGCTCCCGCTTCGATGGCGATATCGAATAACTCTTCTTCCGGCTTCGCGGCTTTTTCCACGACGATGTAGCCTTTCTTTTCAAACAACCATCACACTGAACCCGCCTCGCCAAGGTTGCCGCCGTTCTTTGAAAACATATGGCGAATCTCTGCGACCGTGCGATTACGATTGTCGGTTACCGCTTCTATCAGCAGCGCCACGCCACCTGGACCATAGCCCTCGTAAGTAATCTCTTCATAATGGACGCCTTCTTCCGCGCCGGTGCCGCGACGGATAGCGCGATCGATCGTCTCGTTGGGCATGTTGCCGGCTTTGGCGTCGCTAATCGCTTTGCGCAGACGCGCATTGGCGTCGGGATCGCCACCGCCGGTGCGCGCGGCGACGGTGAGTTCCTTGATGAACTTGGTGAAAAGTTTGCCGCGCTTGGCATCGAGCGCGCCCTTCTTATGCTTAATCGAATGCCACTTCGAATGTCCGGACATTTGAGACTAACGATCCTTAAAGAGATTTCGCTTAATTGAGTTTGAGGCCAAAATATAACACATGTTTTGAAGGGCGGCGACTTGTCGCTGGCTCTCCTCTTCGGCTTACGCACGCAGGACACCTGCGCTCCTTCATTTCAGCTTGTCGTATTCCTGGTGCGCGGCGACGAGAATAGGGATCGAAGGATCAGCCTCCTTCCAGAGGGTGAAAAAATCCTGATATTCCTTGCGTGCTTTCGCGGTGTCGCCATTGAGCGTAGCCGCGCGAGCCAGCTGGACATGAGCCAAGGCATACAGCGGCGAGAGCGGATACCAGCCCCGATGATCGATTATGCTCTGGAATTCAACGGCTGCTTGCGCGCTGTTCCCTTGTTTCAAGAATGCTTGTCCGCGAATGAACTGCGGCCAGAACTCACCGGCCACGTCATATCGACGTGCGGGCTCGAGCAACTGCGCGGCCTGGGCGGCATTGCCGCGCCCTAATTCGATCTGCGCCCGCATTACCGGAATCGAGATTGTGTTGACCAGAGTGTCTTGAGGAAATCGTTTGGACAGCTCGTCAATAAAGGATTGAGCCGGTCCCGCCTGACCGCAAGTCGCCAGGGCATTCGCCGCAGCCACCAGCTTGGCTTGCTCCCGCGAGAACCCCAGGGCTTGTTGGGTAAGTCCGGCCACGGGTCCGCAGTTTCCAAACGTAGCGTCCCGGATTGCCTGTTGTAAGAACAGTTGGGCAACGGTTTCTTTGGAATCGTTTAGACGCGCCAACTCAATAGCGCGGTCATTGAACTGGTTGGCTTTGGTTAGCTGTCCAGAGAACTCAGCCGTTTGCGCCTGCCACATTTGCGATTCGTCGGCTTTGGCCGCGGCAGCCCAATCCAGTTCCTCTTTCATTCCGGCAGCGTTACCCTGAATGAAAGCTATTTGATAAAGCCGGCCATGCATGTTTGCGGATTCCAACTTCTGAGCCTGCGCTTGCTTGAGCACAACCTTCGCCTCGTCGAACCGATTGAGACCCATAAAGCCCACGGCCAGATTCACATAGGCCTGGGCCTTTTTCGGGTTGAGACGAACCGCCTCTGTGCCTTCCTGGACAGCTTTGTCGAATGGCCCGACCAACGTGTATCGATTAGCCAGCACATTGAACGGCTCCCAATCGCGAGGATAAGTTCGCTTCCAAATCTCCAGCGTCTCATCGGTCTTTTCCCAGTCTCCGCTCACTCCGCCGTAATAGCTCCACGACACAATTAACTTTTCGCGCTCGCTCGTCCGGTCCCGGTATTCGTAGGCTTTCTCAGAAGCTTCACGCGACAGTTCGTACTGCTTAAGGCTGTTATAGCAGGCGGCCAAACGAGCGTAGGCAATCGCGAATTTCTCATCCAGTTCGATTGCGTGTTTGTAAAAAGGAATGGCCTCGCGGTATTTGGTGTCGGAATGCTTCTCTCGTCCCAACGAATACTGCCTCAGCGCCTCGAGCGAAGAGGTAGTAACCTGCTCAATGGGCGCGTCGAATTTTTGAATCGAGCTAAGCGACTCACCCAGCTTTTCGCGCAATTTGGAAGCTGCCTGTCCCAGAGCTCTCAGAATTTGCTCTTTGCCGTCGGCCTCGACCTGCTCGCGGGCGATAATGTCACCGGCCTGCGCGTTTGACGCTTCGAGCGAGATCACGTAATGGCTGCCCATGCCGGAGATTGATCCCAGCAACATCGCTTTGATGCCCTGACGAACACAAATTTCGCGGGCCACATCGCGGGTAACTCGCTCGTCCGGCGGGCGTTCCATGAAGCGCAGTGCGTCGCGCACGCGGTCTTCCGAAAAGATATCCAGAAACGGCGATTGACCAAGATGCACGGCCAACGCCTGTTTGAGCGTGTCGTCAAAGACCGGATCGCCCGTCGTATTAACAAAGTCCGCCAGTAGAATCGTGTCTTTATCGGTTAGTGTCGAACGTTTCCCCCTGACTGAGAAGAAAACTATTGCGGCCGCGATCAGCACCCCTGCCAGTCCGACTAACAAGGCGGTGGTCTTATGCCGCTTGATTTCACGGACGATGTATTCAGCGCTCGACGCCCGAGTCTGCGCTGCGCTGGGCAGAGATCCAGTCGGCTTTGCCGGCGGAACCGACGAGTGGGCGCTCAATTGCTGGGCGCCGGCCGGAGCTTCAGTATCGCCGAAAGTGCTTAGCGCTCCGGTAAATCGTTCGGAAGCCATCGAGCGCTCCAGTTCATTTTGAAACTCGATGCGCTGCTTCAGTTTCTTCAGATCTGATTCCAACTCTTTGACAGTCTGATAGCGCTCGTCCACATCCTTACGCAACGCCTTCATTACGATCCATTCGAATTCCGGCGGAACGTTCGGAGCAAAGCGAGCTAATGGCATTGGCTCGATTTTGGCGATCGCCACAATCACGTCCGTTCTCGTTTCCCCGGTGAAGGGCGCGCGACCAGCGGCCATTTCGTAGAGAACAACGCCCAGGCTCCAGATGTCGGTGCGCGCATCGATGGGTTTACCGCGCGCCTGCTCAGGCGACATGTATTGCGACGTTCCCAAAACGACGCCGGCATCGGTCTGGACCATCGCCCGCGTGACCGCTTCTGTATCCGCCTCTTCGGCTGAAGACGGTCGTTCGGTTAATTTGGCCAGTCCAAAGTCCAGAACTTTCACGTGCCCGTTACGGCGAATCATGATGTTCTCGGGCTTGATGTCGCGATGCACGATGCCGGCGGCATGGGCTTCTTCCAACGCGCCCGTCACCTGGATCGCAATATCCAGGACTTCCGACATCTCTATCGGCGGGCCTGAAAGCCGCTTTCTCAAAGTCACGCCGTCGATGAATTCGGTGGCAATATAGTGACGCCCCGCCTCATCGCCCATTTCATAAATTGTCAGTATGTTGGGATGATTCAGGGCCGAAGCCGCGTAAGCTTCCTGATCAAAGCGACTGAGACGATCGCGATGCTGAGTGAGTTCCTCGGCCAGCAACTTGAGAGCAACCTTGCGGCCGAGCTTGGTGTCTTCGGCCAGATAGACTTCGCCCATGCCGCCCGCGCCGAGCTTTTCGAGGATGCGATAACGCGAAATGGATTTCAGCTCCACCTGGGTCTCGTCTATTTCGAAAGGATCAATTGTTCGAGCTTGGCAGCTTGCGCGCCGCGTATTCGTACTGTCTTGTTTTTTGAATTGGTTCCCGAGACGATCTCGACCGCATTCTGAGGCAACTCGAATGATTTTGCCAGAACTTTGATCAATTCCCTATTGGCCTCTCCTTCTACCGGCGCGGCCGTGACCCGCACCCGCAGCGCTCCGTCGTGCTCGCCGACAATTCCACTGGACGAGGCGCGAGGAACAACACGCACCGCGAAAGTGAGACCGCAGTCATGTTGCGAATATCGAATCACTTGGTTGAATAGTAAATCGTGATTGCTAAATCGTAAACGGTAAAACCGCAGATAGTTAAGCGCGAACAGCAACATTAGAGCTCGTTTTCAACCGGCTGGGAGATGTTTTTCGATCGAAGAGCTTACTGCTACACCCTACTACTTGTTAGACCTTGGCATTTACAACGTTCAAAAGAACCTTACCGGCCAGCCGGCCAGCAGGGTGGCGGCCACTGCCGCCTGACAGATCCATACGATCAAAAAGGCGACAATCGGCGAGATATCAAACATGCCAACCGGCGGAACGAATCGGCGCACAGCGCCCAGCAACGGTTCTGTCGCTCTGACCAAGAGACGCATCCACGGATTGGCATAGCTCATCGATAGCCACGAAAAAATTATGCGAATGAAAATTGCCAACGTGTAAAGCCCGAGAAAACCATGAATGACATAGCCGATAATGGCGACGGGTGTGCCGACCCGTCCGCTCGAAAGCGCAAAGATAATTCCCGCCACCGTGTTCAGCACGCCTCCGGCGACCTGGACTACCAGATAACCGGCGACGATGATCAAGATCACCGCGATGAAGGGTGCAGCTCTTGGATCGATTCGAAATGCTACCAGCACTCGGCGCACCGGCATGATCAACGGATCGGTGACCCGCCCCACGGTCCGAGGGGACCAACTAAACGGATTCACATCCATGTAGTTGAAAAGAGATCGCAGCACGATCAAGAGTATTGCCGCCACGATAACGGCCGTGACGCCCCATGTGATGAACAGATATAGTAATGTGATAACCGACATCGTCGTTTTGCGTCTGGGCGTGGCGCGCGTCCTGACTTCAGGGCCGGACGCGTTGTCATACTAAGTTACGTTCGCCAAAAATCGCCGTACCGATGCGCAGCAGGGTGGCGCCTTCTTCAATTGCTATTTCATAATCATGTGTCATGCCCATCGAAAGCTCGCCCGGCTGATCACCAAATACACCTTGCGTCCGAAGTTCGTCCCGCAGTTCGCGCAATTGGCGAAAGAACGGTCGGACTTGCTCGACATCATCAAAGAACGGCGGCAAAATCATCAGCCCAATTAGACGCAAAGCCGCCGACTGTCTTACTGCTTCAACTATTCCCGCCAATTGATCTTCAGTTGCGCCCGATTTGGTCGCTTCATGGGCCAGGTCGACCTGAATCAGCACCGGTAATTCGCTGCGGTCCAGTTCGAGGCAATAACGATTGAGCCTTTGTGCCAAGGCAGCCGAGTCGAGCGAATGAATGACGTCAAACAGTTCGACGGCGCGCCGCGCTTTGTTCGACTGCAAATGTCCGATCAGGTGCCAGCGCGCCTTATCACGACCCACCTGCGGGATCTTCTCTTCGGCTTCCTGCACGCGGTTCTCGCCAAACTCTGTCAGGCCTGCCAGCAGAGCTTCGCGAATTATTTCCGGCGGATGAGTCTTGCTTACGGCCACCAGGCTGACTTCTTCCGGCTGGCGATTAGCCCGAACGAGAGCAGCCGCAATGTTTTCGCGCACGCGCTGCAAACGACTTCTGAATTCCTCTTGACGCTGCGCAGTTGAATTCATTTCAGCAACGGAATTGAAGGCCAACTATAACAATCGCGCATGTCGGCAGCAAACGCGGTTCAGCCAGCGCATGCGATACAAGCACGGCCCGAAACGATATCGTACGTCGGACGTCGACAATCAGCCGAAAACCCTTTGTTCCCTGTTCAGACCGCCCGGCATGGATATTGTTATCTAACCGCGACGAACGGGATTACAGTTTGGGTTTGGGGAGGTGTTATGAGGTTGATGAAAGGCAATCGCAAGATAGTCCTGGTGTTGGTGAGTCTGTTTCTGCTGTCGGCGCTGCCAACCATTGCGTCCGCACAGGGTCGCGGACGTGGCCGGGGTCAGGATAAAAAAATTGATAAGTTTATTAACGGCCACGATGCGCGCGATGGTCGCTGGGACGGTCGCGGCCCCAGGGGCACCCGAGTGGGACACCGGAATCGGTGGGGCAACAGCATCTTTGTTCCGCGCCACCGGCGTTGGGAAGTCGATCGAAATAGAGACGAAGATCGAAATGACTTTCTTTTGGATCGGCGCCACAACAGAACGGACCGCTTTGAACGGCGCCAGATGCGCAGACATTGGAGACGCGAAGACTTTCGCCGTCGTTAAGTAACGCTGATCGCCTGCTTGACACTCTGCGCACCGCGTCCGTAAGATCACACGCACGCGGATGTGGCGGAACTGGCAGACGCGCAGGTCTCAGAAGCCTGTGATGGTGACATCGTGGAGGTTCAAGTCCTCTCATCCGCACCAATGTCTAGGGCGAGCTCGCAAGGCTCGCCCTTTTCATTTAGTGTGTCAGAAGCCCGACCGTAAGGGAGGGCTGGATCCGTCAGAATTGCCCTTGCTTACGCGCGGGCTTCTGACACGATCTGCATATCGAGGCGGCTTGCGCGCTCGGCCTCAAAGACTAATTGCTACGCTTCAATTTCCCGCCCATCGCAACACCAACAGCCGCGACAACCGGACCCAGGAACACGACCCAGGTTGGATGCCTGGCTTTGTTCATTGCCTCCATCTGGGAGACGTTTCCGGCGCGCACCTCATGAGTATCGGCAGGTCGCAACGCTGTGCCCAAAACCGCCAGCAGGAAGCCGAGCACCAATACCACGGCGGCCAGCGCCAACGGAGCTTTACCTCCTTTGGCGATGGCCGCGCAAATCAGACCGGCGATCAGAGCCGTGACGAAGAGCACTGCAAACTGCATCACAGTCCACCGGGTGGATGCCTGAAATGATCCCGGCTTGAATGACCAGTCTGCACCCATCAATGTGTAGATGGTCATGAATGCAGCCACTTGCAGGATGACCATCACGATGTAGCCGACGATTACCGCGAGCACACTTTTAAGCATGTTTGACTCCTCGTACGCCTAAGCTGTTACCGCTTTTGAGATGGTCGTTTATCACGAGGCGGCACACTCGCGCAAGCTATTGCTTGGCAATCGCACTACGTCCGCCGCGCAGAACATATTTTTGAATCTTGCCGGTAGCTGTTTTCGGCAGCTCCTCGACAAACGTCACGGTATGTGGCGCCTTGAAGTGCGCCAGTTGCGAGCGCGCAAATTCACGGAGTTCATCTTCAGTCGTGTTCGCATCGCTCCTAAGCACGACGAACGCATGCGGCGCCTCACCCCAGCGCTCATGAGGGAGTCCCACGATTGCCACCTCCTGCACGGCCGGATGACGCAGCAGGACTCCTTCGACTTCCACCGACGAAATATTTTCGCCACCACTGATGATCACGTCCTTCAAACGATCACGAATTTCAATGTAGCCATCCGGATGAATAACTGCGGCGTCGCCGGTATGAAACCAGCCATCGCGCATCGCCTCAGCCGTTGCTTCCGGATCGTTGTAATAGCCCGCCATTACCACATTGCCGCGCACGACTATCTCGCCGACCGTCTTACCGTCTGCTGACACTTCGTTTCCCTCATCGTCGATCACTGTCGTCTCGCCGGAAGTAATTAGTTCGACGCCCTGCCTGGCCTTAATGACCGCACTTTCCGCCATCGAGAGCTGTTCATGCTCCGCGCGCGACTCACAGACAGTAATGAAGGGAGCCGTCTCAGTCAGCCCGTACATCTGTGTCACCGTCCAGCCGAGTTCGCCTTCCAGCCGCTCGATTGTAGAAGCCGCCGGAGGGGCGCCCGCCGTCAGTACGCGCACTCCACGTCGCGCACTTCGCCGGTCGGCATTCGCGAGACTTATCAAAACGGTCGGGGCAGCGCACAGCATCGTGATCCGTTCGGTGTCGATCAGTTCAAACACTCTCTTCGGATCGACTTTCGAAAGACAGACATGTGTGGCGCCCGCGGCGGTGATCGTCCAAACAAAGGTCCAACCGTTGGCATGGAACATGGGCAGCGTCCAGAGATAGCGATCCGCGCAGGTCATGTGCTCGTGCAGGAGCATCCCCACCGAGTTCATGTAGGCATTGCGATGCGTGATCATGACGCCTTTGGGACGAGAGGTAGTGCCACTCGTGTAATTGATCGTGAGTAAATCACTCTCGCCGATTTCGGGACGAAAAAAGTCGTTCACGCCTTCGGCGATCAGGGTTTCATAGTCGAGCCAACCTGCATGTGAACCTTCGAGCGCGACGAAGTGATCAACTGCCGGCAGTTTGGAGCGAATGCTCTCAACTGCGGCGAGATAATCGGCATGAGCGCAAACGACTTTAGCGCCGCTGTGATTGACTAGATAAACGAAATCGTCCGCCGTCAGGCGATAATTGATTGGCACCAGGACTGCGCCAATCTGCGGGATGGCATAAAAGGATTCCAGTTGGGCGTGCGTGTTCGGTGCAACGTAAGCCACCCGATCTCCTCGGGCCACGCCGAGCTGTTGCAGGGTCGACGACCAGCGATCACATCGATCGAGGAATTCTCTGTAAGTCAGCCGCAGATCTCCATCCACCACGGCTTCGCGATCGCCATAGAGCTTCCGCGCGCGCCGCGCAAAGTCCATCGGGGTCAGCGCTGTTTCCATGTCGGTACCTCGGAACGATCTTTCGTGACCGGGTCCAAAAACCTTGCTTTCCGGTCTACGGCTTACTTGGCTTGGGCTTGGTCTTCTCTAAAAGTTTCTCGGACTTTGATTTTTGTTGGAGACAAACATCCACCAGCGCCAGCGTGGTGATGG
>Ga0207646_10006979_pt1 | contig 11575 bp, 10 predicted proteins | sample KBSK5502metaG_FD_184343 | JGI IMG/M metagenome (GOLD analysis project Ga0207646, IMG submission 184343) | Corn, switchgrass and miscanthus rhizosphere microbial communities from Kellogg Biological Station, Michigan, USA - KBS K5-50-2 metaG... | ecosystem: Host-associated > Plants > Roots >...
CCGAAGCCAAGCCGATCCAGATCGAGAAGAGCGGGATGCGCCGGTCGGTCTCGATCCCCGGCGTGCTCGACATCGCGATCGAGGGTGTCACGGGCGCCCGGCAGTCCGAGCCGATCTACTTCGACAACGTCGGTCATCCGGCCGCCAGCCGGCTCGCCCTGGCCAAGGCTTCCCGCGGCCACATGCACGCCTTCGGCATCGACTGGGACGACACGTCGGGCCGCAACAACGGCCACTTTGCGCCGTTCGCCTGGAGCTCGAGCTAGTGTCGCCGAGCCGATGACCACCGAGATCCGCCGGACCGCGTGCTCGCTCGACTGCTTCGACGCCTGTGGCATCGTGGCCGAGGTCGCGGACGGGCGGATCGTGCGGCTGGGCGGCGATCCCGATCATCCCTTCACCCGCGGCGCGCTCTGCAACAAGGTCAACCACTACCTGCGCGATCGCTTCTACCATCCCGACCGCCAGCTCCATCCGCTGCGCAAGGTCGACGGCGCGTGGCGGCGCCTGGCCTGGGACGACGCCCTCGACCTGGTCGCCGAGCGGCTGACGCGCGTGAAGGCGCGCCACGGCACGCTGTCGGTGCTCTACCACAAGGGCAACGGCTCCTTCGCCGGCCTCAAGGTGATGGGCGAGCGCTTCTTCAATCTCTATGGCGGCGTGACGCAGGCCGTGGGTCGGTTCTGCGGCGGCGAGGCCGATCACGGCACCGTGCAGTCGTTCGGCGCCTGCGAGATCCACGATCCGCTGGAGCTCGCGGAGCACACGCGGCTCTTCGTGATCTGGGGCCGCAACCCCGCGGTGACGAACATCCACATGATGCCGGTCCTCAAGCAGGCCCGCGCGCGCGGCGCGCGGGCGATCGTCATCGATCCGGCGGTGACCAAGACGGTGCGCTACTGCGACGGCCACGTGCAGCCGCGCCCGGGGAGCGACGGGCATCTGGCCATCGGCATGGCCAAGGTCATCCTCGCCTCACGGATCGTGGAGGGCGAGCGCATCGCCGCCGTGAGCGATCACTTCGACGACTATCTCGCCCTGGTGGACGCGATGTCGACGGACGAGGTCGTCCGACGGACGGATCTGTCGCTCGGGACGATCGAGCGACTGGCCCTCGACTACGCCGACACCAGGCCGGCGACGATCCTGCAGGGCATCGGCCTGCAGCAATACACGCGCGGCGCCCAGACGTATCGGCTGATCGCGGCCCTCGGCATGCTGACCGGCAACGTGGGCGTTCCCGGCGGTGGCGTGAACTTCGGCAACTGGCCGTGGGCCATCATGCACAAGCCGGTGGCGCTGGAGCGCCGGACCTCACCCGTCCGCACGGTCCCCGTGAGCAAGCTGGCGGACGCGCTGCGGACGACGGCCGAGCCCCCGATCACGGCGGCGTTCTTCGTGGCGACGAATCTCGTGAACCAGATGCCCGATACGCTGGGGATGAAGCGCGAGCTGGCGAAGCTCGAGTTCCGCGTCTGCGTGGACCAGTTCCTCACCGACACCGCCGAGTGCGCCGACGTCTTCCTGCCCACGACGACGATGCTGGAGGAAGAGGACTTCCTGCCGAGCTACGGTCACCTGTGGATGCAGCTCATGCGTCCGGTGGTGGCGCCGCGGGGCGAGTGCCGCAGCGATCTGACCATCTTCCAGCATCTCGCCGATCGCCTCGGCTTCGGCCCCGACATGGCCGGCGACCCCGCCTACTGGATCGACCAGCTCACGTCGACCTTCCGCCACCAGAACATCTCGCATGCCTCGCTGGCCGCCGCCGGTGGGCGGCTCTGGCCGGAGGGGACACCGCGGGTCCCGTGGGCGGACGGCAGGTTCAAGACACCGACGGGTCGGTTCGTGTTTCCGGCGATGCTCGACGACGATCCGGTGCTGCCGCCGCCGGAATTCCCGCTCCACCTGATCGCGCTGGCGACCGACCGGGCGATCAACTCGCAAGTGCCCGAGGAGCACCGCCGGCACGGCGCGGTGACGGCGTGCGTGCATCCCTCGGTGGCGACGGCCCGCGGGCTCGGCCATGGCGATGTGGCGCGGCTGGTGTCGGCGCGCGGCTCGCTCGCGGTGAAGCTCGAATGTCACGCGGACGTCCGGGCCGACAGCGTGTTCGTCACGAAGGGCGACTGGGCCAAGTACGACCGCGGACTCAACGTGCTGACCGAGCCACGCTACACCGCCGGCACCGGCACCGCTTACAACCAGAACTACGTGCGCCTCGAGCCCGCCTGATCGCGGGCATGGTGGCGCTCATCGCCGCCGCGCTCGCGGCGTCACTCGGGGAGAGCCTCCGGATGCGTGGACCGTGGTCGCGAACGTGGGACTGGCTGCGCCCGTGCGGGGTGGGATCGGTCGTGGCGGCAACTCTGCTGTGTGGTGTCGCCGCCGTGACCCAGGCGCTCGACTTCACGCCGTTTCAGACCCCGTCGGTCTGCTGCTGGCGGGGCTTCATCACCTCGGGCCCGGACGGCGCGCTGTGGTTCGCGGAGGCGAGCACGAGCCAGCAGCGCCCCGACATGATCGGGCGGATCACGACGGCGGGCGTCATCACCGAGTACCCGATCCCGACTCCTCGCAGCGGGACCCAGTACATCGCCGCCGGGCCGGACGGCGCCGTGTGGTTCTCCGAGACCAATACCAACCGGATCGGCCGTATCACGCCGGCCGGGGTCATCACCGAGCTCGTGATCCCCACCGGCGACACCAGGCCCCGGGCCATCGCCACGGGACCGGACGGCGCCCTGTGGTTCACCGAACGGAACGGCATCAACAAGCTCGGGCGGGTCACGCCGGGCGGCGCCATCACCGAGCCGCCGCTCACGACGTGGGCCTCGTCGCGCGACGGCATCACGACCGGGCCGGACGGCGCCGTGTGGCTCACGGAAGGCGATGGCAACCGGATCGTGAGAAGAACGACCGGCGGCACCACCAACCAGTTCCCGATCCCCACCGCCGGTGGGTGGCCCATGGGCATCACCGTCGGGCCGGACGGCAACGTGTGGTTCACCGAGTATCTGGGGAACAAGATCGGGCGGATCACGCCGACCGGGGTCATCACCGAGTTCGCGATCCCGACCGTCAACAGTGGGCCATCGGACATCGCGGTCGGGCGAGACGGCAACCTGTGGTTCACCGAGACCCAGGGCGGCAAGATCGGGCGGATCACGCCCCGCGGCGCTATCACCGAATTCGTGATCCCGGGCAACCCGCGCGTCTCTCCTCTCGGCATCACGAGCGGGCCGGACGGCAACCTGTGGTTCACCGCATCGTTGGTCAATCGGATCTTCCGCCTGCGCCTCGCGGCGGTGGATACGCACGACTTCGACCGCGACGGCAAGTCCGACATCCTGTGGCGCAACACCGTCACGGGAGAGGTCGTCGTATGGCTCATGAATCGGGGCACCGCCAGCAATGCCTTCGGCTTCGGCAACATGTCGCCGTGGGTGGTCGCGGGAATCGGTGACTTCAACGGCGACAGCATCGCGGACATCCTGTGGCAGAACCCGTCGACCGGCGCCGTGAAGATGTGGCTGATGACCCGCGACGCGTTTCCCCCCACCGTCCTCGCCACCTTCAGCCTGGGCGACATGTCGTCGTGGGCCGTCGAGGGCGTCGGCGACTTCAACGGCGATGGCCACGCCGACATCCTGTGGCGGAACGCCTCCACCGGCCAGGTCGTCATGTGGCTGATGAACGGCGGCATCGTCCTCGACACCGTGGGCTTCGGCAGCATGTCGCCATGGGTGGTCGCGAAAGTCGGAGACTTCAACGGCGATGGCAAGGCCGATATCCTGTGGCGGAACGCCGCCACCGGCCAGGTCGTCATGTGGCTGATGAACGGCGGCACCGTCCTCAACACCGTCGGCTTCGGCGGCATGTCGGCCTGGGTGGTCGATGGCGTCGGCGACTTCAACGGCGATGGCAAGGCCGATCTCCTGTGGCGGAACTCCGCCACCGGCGACGTCGTCATGTGGCTGATGAACGGAGGCGCCGTCCTCAACACGGTCAACCTCGGCGCCATGTCGCCGTGGGTCGTCTCGCGCGTCGGTGACTACAACGGCGACGGCCAGGCCGACATCCTGTGGACGAACCCCTCGACGGGCGCGGTGACGATGTGGCTCATGAGCGGCGGCACCGTGCTGACGACCTTCGGCCTCGGCAACCAGTCGCCGTGGGTCCCGCAGTAGGCTGGCTCAGCCCGTGACCCAGCCGTACCAGGTGTGGCTCGGCGACGCGCCCTCGTCCAGGTACGCCATCTTCATCCGGCTCAGATAGTCCTTCGGGATCTCGTTGCGCCTGGCGTCGACGTCCACACCGAAGAGCCGCGCGGCGTTGAGCCCGAAGATCTGCTCCTTCACGGGACGCGTGAGCGCGCCGTACTTGTGCTTCTCGATCAGCGCGTCGGGAATCTCGAAGCGCCGGAAGGCCTCGATCTGCCACTGCGGCGTGCCGTACCAGATCGAGTCCGTCCCCCAGAGCACGTGATCGGCGCCGAAGGCGTCGACGAGCTGACCCAGGAGATGGGCGCAGGCGGCGGGTTGGGTCGTCACGAGCTGCCCGAAGGTGGATCCGAGCTCCATGTAGAGGTTCCGGATCGCGGGCTCCTTCTTCTTCACCTGGCAGAGCTCGCTGGTCCACGGCACATCACCGGTCGGCTTCAGGGCGGAGACGGAGAGGAGCCCGGAGTGGTACACGAGGAAGTCGATGTCCGGGAAATCCTTCGCGGCCTTGATGAGGTCTCGCGGGTGGTTGTAGTCGGCGACGGGACCGAGCGGCAGCCCCTTGTGCACGCACAAGCGCTTGACGCCGAGCTTGCGGGCCCGCTCCAGCATGGGGTAGGCGATCGTCTCGTCGTCGAGGAACCAGCCGCGATCGAACCCTTTCGCGGCGGCCCCGGTGTAGGCCTTCCAGGCGTCGATCTTCAGCGCTCCGGCCTGTTGATCCATGAAGTCCAGATCGGCCCGGCCGAGCTGCGGCGACACGAGCCCGTGAGCGAGCATGCGCCGGGATTGCGTGATGCGGTTGATCTCGTCGCGGATGTGCGTCATCTCCTTGGGGGGCACGACGGCTTCTTGCGGGTACGGCCCGGGCGGCGTCGAGATGAGGCCGATGGCGGTGTCGCTGTCGAGGAACACTTCCTTGACGAAGGTTTCCCACGAGAGGTCCGCCAGGGTTCCTCGATCGGCCGCCAGCTTCGGGTTCATGCGTCGGGCCTGCCGACGGAGGCCGAGCAGCGCGCCCTTGCTGACCGCGCCCTTGCGGCTGGCCTCGGCGTTGGTCGGGTCGTAGCCGGCGCTGACGTAGTGAAGCTGCACGTCGAAGACGAAGAAGCCCTCGCCGGCGCGTTCCCGTACCGCCGCAGGATCGGCGGCCTCCGCGGGGAGGACATCGAAGAAGCGGCCGAAGACCGCGTTCATGGCCAGAAACGACAGCGCCAGCCCGCCGCTCGTCGCCAGAAAGTCGCGGCGCCTCAGGCCGAGCTTCGGCGCCACGCGGGCGGCATCGGCCAGGATCCGCTGCTCGACCTCCCGCTGCGCCGCCGTCTGCGGGAGCGGCGGGAACTCCTCGTTGGAGACGAGCCGCATGGGGAGGGGAATCTCGGTGCAGAGCCCGCGGCGCATGCCGGGACCGAAGCGGAACGAATGGCGATTAGAATTCGTCATGATCGCCTCCTGGACGCGTCGATGTCCGAGTGTACCCCCCGATGGAGATCGCCATGACGACTGACCCGCCGCCATCCACGATCGTCATCGCCTCGCTGGCGTCCGGGCCCCGGCCGCCGACGGCGGTGAATACCACGTGGCCCAACGTGCTCCACACACGCATCGCCGACGTCGTGGCGCGGATGGGCCCGCCGCCCTGGTCGAAGCGGCTCATCGCCGATGAGCGTCAGCTGGTGACCCTGATCGCCAGCCCGCCGGGCGGCGGCAATCGCCCCCACTGGCACCGGGATTTCGACGAGTGGTGGGTGGTCCTGGCCGGCCGGCTGGAGTGGGATTTGACGGGCGGCATCGTCCTGGAGGCGAGCAAGGACGACATCGTGTGGGTGCCGCGAGGGACGGTCCATCACATCAGAAACGTCGGCCACGAGCTGTCGCTCCGCCTCGCCGTTGCCATGCCGCCCGCGGTGCACTACTTCAGCGCCTGCGAGCAGTGCGGCTACACGGACGACGGCCCACGCGAATGGTGCGCGTGATGGGTAGTGCGTCAACTGCGCACTACCGCGTGATGCCACGGCTTGACATTCCAAGGCCGGCCGGACGATCATTCGGGCCATGAACACACTCGAACGGGCCGAAGCCGCGGAGCACGCGCTGAGTCAGGAGCTGGATCGCCTGGTCATCATGAAGTCCGCCATCTACACGTCCGGTGAGCGTGACCCTCGGGTCGCCGTTCCGCGACCGCCGTCGGAGGGTAAGCGCTTCCTGATGGGGCACGACCCACGCTTGCCGCGGATGCCCGAACAGCCGACCCTGTTCGATTTCTTCAAGTACCGCTTCGGCCCCGCCAATCACATGCTGCAGAGCGCGCGACTCGCCCAGAAGAACGGCGTCGAGGAGAAGATCGTGCTGGCGTGCCTGCTGCACGACATCGGCATCGCCGGCTTCATCCGGGGCGACCACGGATACTGGGCCGCCCAGCTGGTCGAGCCGTACGTCGACGAAGAAGTCAGCTGGGCCATCCGCTATCACCAGGCGCTCCGGTTCTTTCCGGACGAGTCCGTCGGCTATCGCTATCCCGAGCTGTACACGAAGCTCTTCGGCGGCGATTACACGCCCGAGCCCTACATCCACGAGGCGTACCGCTACGCCCGCGCCCACAAGTGGTACATGACGTCACGGCTCGTCACCGTGAACGATCTCTACGCGTTCGAGCCGGGCGTGGAGGTGGAGCTCGAAGAGTTCACCGACGTCGTCGGCCGACACTTCAAGCAGCCCAAGGAAGGCCTCGGACTCGACGCCAGCCCGTCGTCCCACATGTGGCGCACCATCATGTGGCCCACCAGGTATCTGTAACCGCGTCCGCCCTACGAGTCCCTCACCCCCACAACCGCTTCGTCGCGAGGTCGGCGCCCTCACGCAGGGCGCGGAGCTTGGTCCACACGATGCTCTCCTCGACGAGCTGAGAGCCCGCGAAGGTTCCAAAGCCACAGTCGACCCCGGCCAGGACCCGCGTGCGGTCGCCGATCGTCTCGACGGCGGCGAGGATGCGATCCGCGACGACCTCGGGATGCTCGACGACGTTGATCGTGGAGTCGATCACGCCGGGGATGAACAGCATCTCGTCGGGCAATCGATGGCGGCGCAACACCCGCAGCTCGTGCTGGTGCCGGGGGCTCGCCAGGGGCAGGGACAGCGCGCCGACGCGCGCGCGATAGATGATGGGCAGCAGCGGCTCCAGCGGGACGTCGTGGGTGTGGGGGCCATCGTAGTTGCCCCAGCAGAGATGCAGCCGGACGCGGTCGCGCGGGATGGCGCCGATCGCCTCGTTGATGGCGTCGATGTGCAGCGCGACGGCGTCGAGGAAGCGGTCGAGGGGCTCGTCCTGGAAGAAGCGGGCCCGCTCCATGGCGAGATCCGGGCAGTCGAGCTGCAGCACGAACCCCCGGGCGACGATCAGCTCGTACTCCTTGCGCATCTCACGGGCCAGTGCGCGTACGTAGCGCTCGTGCGATCCGTAGTGCGCGTCGAGCATGATCGTGGCGATGACGCCCGGCGAGGCCGCGGTCATGAAGGCCTCGGCGAAGGGCCGGTCGTCGGCGGCGCAGCGACGGAACAGCGCGCATTCGGCCTCGGCCTCGGCGAGGTCCACGTAGGCGATCTCGCCGACCGCCTGGGGCGCGTCGTTGATGCGGGCGGCCCCGGCGCGCTGACGCGAGAGCCGCGAGGCGTAGTCGGGGTGGTCGGCGATGTCCCGCGACAGGCGCCGCCGGCTCGCGCCGCCGAACCCGCGCATCCGTCTCGCGGGATAGGTCGAGAACCCGACCCGCGGCTGCTCGCCGTCGTTGCCGACGTCGATCCCGGCCTCGAGCTGCTCGCGCACGACGTGGCGCACCGCGGCCTCGGCCTCGCGGGCGAGGCCGGCCGCGTCGATGGTCTCGCCGCGGTCCTGGCGGACGAGCAGATCACGCAGGGCGGCCGGGCGCGGCAGGCTGCCGACGTGGGTGGTCAGGATCCGATCCTCGCTGCGCTTCATGCGCCGGGCCGTCTGGCCATCGCCGCGAGGGCGAGCAGCGTCCCCAGGGCACCCGCGGCCGCCATGAGGGGCGCCGCGCCGATCGGAATCGATGCGACGAATCCGGCGGCGAGGGCCATGACCAGCAGGGCCGTCGAGACCGTTCCCGCGGTGAACCCGAGCCAGGCAACCGTCTGAGATCGAATGATCCCGGCGGCGCCCGTCGCGCGCCGCGTGCACCGGGCCAGCTCTGCGGCGTGGAGCATGAGCAGCAGCGAGAGCCCGAACGCGGTCGCGCTCCCGATACTCGGGCGCGCCGGCGCCGCCCACACGGCCGCCGCATAGGCGATCGAGAACACGCACGCCGCGACGGTGATGGGCCAGCGCCAGAGCGCGGTGATGCCGACCGCGGTCAGGAGGAGCCCGATCAGGCCGGCCACGATCAGCGGCCGCGGTCTCGCGGTGAGCATCGGCACCACGAAGGCGACGAGCGCGAACCCGGCGGTGGCCAGCCGCATCATCCCGCGATGGCCATCCGCGCCCGGCGTCGGGCGAGCGTGGCCAGGGCGCCCTCGAGGGGTTCCGGCGGATTCCACTCGGCCACGGCAATCCCGTGACGGCGGAACGCCGCGAGCGCGGCGCGACGCTCGAGCGTCCACAGGCGACAGGCGAGCTCGTTGATGGGCGACGTGGGCAGGGTCGCCCGGGTCACGGACACCGGGGAGACCACGAGCAGGACGAGGTCGAACCCGCGGGCGGCGAGATCGAGCGCGGCCTTGGTGAAGCGCGCGTCGAGGAGCGGCGTCACCGCGATCACGAGGGCGTGCGGCGGCAGCACGCGTGCGGGGACGAAGCCGAGGTCCTTCGTCACGTAGGTGAAGACCACGGCGGCCTTGAGCAACGTGTCGGCCAGGCGCTCGTAGTGCACGCGCCCCGATCCCGGGCGCACCCAGTCGATCGTCCCGCCGTAGTTGATGAGCCCGACGCGGTCCTTGCGCCCGAGGTACGCGGTGGCCAGCGAGGCCACGGCCCGCACGCCCAGATCGAGCGTGGTCTCGTGGCGCGGGCCGACCGCGGCGAGCGTGTCGAGCATCAAGACGACGTCGGCATTGCGCTCGTGCCGGTGCTGCGTCACGTACAGCGCCCCGAGACGGAGGGACGCGCGCCAGTTCACCTGTCGGACCTGGTCGCCGGGGGCGAACTGCCGGACGTCGCCGGGCTCGATGCCCTCGCCCAGCGCGGGAGACACGTGATCGCCGATCGACGTGTGCGTGTGGAGCGGGCGCGGCAAGCTGCGGAGCGGCGCGACTCGTGGGTACGCGTGCACGACCCGCCGGTCGACGTGGCGCCGCTCCCACGCGCGCATGCCCCAGCGGTCGCGGACGTGGACGATGACCGAGCTGAAGTCGTGGGCGCCGCGAAGGGGCGCGCGCACTTCGTACCGGCAGCTCCCCGTCTCGCCTGGACGCAAGCTCATCGCCCGGCGGTGATGGCCGAGGGCCAGCTCGGTGTTCGGGGGCAGGGGGCCACGCAGGATCACGACCGCCAGGGCCGACTTCGCCGTCACCGAGATCGTCACGGTGACGGTCTCGCCCTCGAAGACGCGGTCGGCGGAGACGTCGCACGTCAGGGAATACTCCGGCGCGGACGACCGCCGGGCCAGCGTGGCCGCCGCGAGCGCGAGCGGCAAGGCGACGAACAGCAGCTCGACGCGCGCGGTCAGCACGGCGAGGGAGAGCGACCAGGCGATCACGGTGAGGAGAGACCCCGCGAGTGGGGTCACGCGCCGGGTCATCGCTCGTCCGGTCCGGGTGCCGGGACCTGGGCGAGCAGGCTCTGCACGACGTGGGCCGCGGACACCCTGGAGGCCCACAGCTCCGGCTTGAGGCTGAGCCGGTGCGCGAGGGCCGGAACCGCCATGGCCTTGACGTCGTCGGGCAGCACGAAGTCGCGGCGCCGCAGCGCGGCCAGGGCCCGCGTGAGCTTCAGCAGCGCGAGCGCGCCGCGGGGCGAGGCGCCGAGCGCCACTCGAGGGTCCGTGCGCGTCGACCGCACGACGTCCACGATGTAGCGTTCGGTCACGGCGGCCACGTGCACGTCCTCCAGCGTGGCCTGCATGGCCAGCACGTCCGCGCGTGACGTGACGGGATCGAGGGTGACGGTGTCCTCCCGTTGCCGCCGTCGTCGCGAGAGGATCTCGACTTCCTCGTCGGCGTCGGGATAGCCGACGGCTACCCGCAGCAGGAACCGATCGAGCTGCGCCTCGGGCAGGGGATAGGTCCCTTCCAGCTCGATCGGATTCTGGGTGGCGATGACGAGGAACGGCGGCCCCAGGGGGAAGCGCTCGCCCTCGATGGTGACCTGGGCCTCCTGCATCGCTTCGAGCAGCGCGCTCTGCGTCTTGGGCGTGGCCCGGTTGATCTCGTCGGCCAGCAGCACGTTGGTGAAGATCGGGCCCGGGCGGAACTCGAAGCGGGCCTGGCGCTGGTCGTAGAGGAAGCTGCCCGTGATGTCGCTGGGCAGGAGATCGGGCGTGAACTGGATCCGCTTGAAGCCGAGCCCGAGCGTCGCGGCGACGAGCCGGGCGATGAGCGTCTTGGCCAGGCCGGGGTAGTCCTCGATCAGGATGTGGCCGTTGGCGAGGACGCCGGCCATGATCTGCTCGAGCACCTCGGTCTTGCCCACGATGATCTGCGAGAGCGCGGTCAGGATGTCCTGACATCGATCGGCGACGGCGTCGATCTTCATGCGCGCTCCTCGATCTCCGCGAGCAGGCGGGCGAGTGTGTCGCGCGGCGGGCCGTGGCGCCGGTGGCCGCGAGGCGCCGGCGGCGCGGCGAGATCCGTCCCGGCGAGTCTCTGTAGCCGCGGCCACAGGACCGTATCGAAGTAACGCCGGCTGCGGATGCTGAAGACCACCTCGTCGCGCAGCCTGAGGAAGCGCTCGTCCAGCTCGGACGGCGCCGGCGCGGGCGTCACCGCGTCGAGCGCGAACCCCGACGACGCCTCGATGGCTCGCCGGGCGGCGCGGACCACGCGCAGGCCGACGGCCACGACGATCGTGACGCACAGGAGGCGGACGGCGACGGCTCGCCACCACGGGGCCAGCGTGAGATACGCGGGAATCGCCACGAGGAGCACCAGCGCGGCGCCCAGGCCACGGGCCACGAGCCGGGGTCCCGAGGCTTCAGCGGACGACATCGGCCCCTCGCTCCTGGATCGCGGTCGTGATCTCGTGCAGCGCGCCGAACGCACGATCGCGGTCCGGACGGCCGAGCTCGCGATGGCTGAACCGCGCCAGCTCGAACAGCCCCGTCAGCGTCGGCACCGCGCCGCCCGGCAGGGTCAGCCGCGCCAGCGCCTCGCGCATGAACTCCGCCGGGGTGTGCCAGGCCTTG
>Ga0207646_10006980_pt1 | contig 11575 bp, 8 predicted proteins | sample KBSK5502metaG_FD_184343 | JGI IMG/M metagenome (GOLD analysis project Ga0207646, IMG submission 184343) | Corn, switchgrass and miscanthus rhizosphere microbial communities from Kellogg Biological Station, Michigan, USA - KBS K5-50-2 metaG... | ecosystem: Host-associated > Plants > Roots >...
GAGCCCGCGGATGAATTCGCGCTGGGTCAGGAGATACCCGACGACCGGGATGCTCGCGGCCAGGAACATGATCCCGAAGAGCTGTCCGTAGTCGGTCGAGTAGGTGCCGAGCGACACGTAGATGCCGGTGGTGATCGTCTGGCCCTGCCGTGGGCCGAGGATGAACAGCGGGTTGAGGAAGTCGTTCCAGACCCACAGGGCGAGGAAGATCCCGACCGTCGCGGTCGCCGGCCGGACGAGCGGCAGCACGATCTGCCACCAGACACGAACGTCCGATGCGCCATCGATCCGGGCGGCGTCGATGAGATCCCGCGGGACCGTCCGCAGGAAGCCGACGTAGACGAAGACCGCGAACGAGAGATAACCGCCGCCGACGTTCGACAGGATCAACCCCGGGTAGCTGTTGTTGAGCCCGACTGCCCGGAGCAGCTGGACGATCGGCAACAGCACGGTCTGGGGCGGGACCATGAGCCCGAGGGCGAACACGATCAACAGAAGGGACTTGATCCGTGGCCGCTGCTGGGACAACCAGAAGCTCACGGCAGATGACAGCGGGATCAGGATCCCGACGCTCAGGATCGTGATCACCAGCGAGTTCGCGACGCCGGCGGTCACGAGGTGGTCGTGTCGGTCGAGAGCGGTCGTGAGATTGGCGAGGGTCGGCGGCGCCGGCAGCCCCAACGGGCTCGACAGGATCTGGGCTTGCGGCTTGAATGCGCTCGCCAGCGCGATGTACACCGGCAGGACGAAGAGGAGTGTCGCGACCACCGCGACCACGAACTGACGGGCATCGCGGGGGCGGAGGCGAGACCGACTCACAGGTCGGCCTCCCGTCGCCGCAGCAGGCCGGTCAGGGAATAGGCGATCACGGTCGTCGCGACGAGCAGGAAGATGGCGATTGCCGACGCGTAGCCGAAGCGGTTCGTCGTGAAGGCGACGGTGATCAGGTAGAACGCCGTGGTCTGGGTGCTGTTGGCGGGTCCGCCGCCGGTCAGGACGGCGATCACGTCGTAGAGCTTGAACGTGGTGATCAGGCAGAGGACGATGCTGATCGTCATGCCGGGGGCGATCATCGGCAGCGTCACGAAGCGGAATCGGCCGAGCGCGCCCGCGCCGTCGATCCGCGCCGCCTCGTACAGCTCGCCGGGCACCGACTGCAGCGCCGCCACGTAGACGACAGTCGCGAAGGCGATCGTCGCCCAGCTGACGACCACGCAGACCGAGAGGAGCGCGAGATCGGGCGTCCCGATCCACGAGATCGGCTGATCGGCGAGCCCGACGTTCCCGAGGAACGTGTTGAGCAACCCGTTCTGGGTCAGGATGCTCCGCCAGATGAACGCGACGATCACGCCTGACAGGACCTGCGGGATGAAGATCAGCGTTCGCATGAGTCGATACCCGACCGATGGACGGTTGAGCAGCATCGCGAAGCCGAGGCCGACCACGTTCGACACGATCGTCACGACGACGACCACGACGATCGTGAAGCGCAGGCTCGTCAGGAGGCGTGGATCGGCGAACAACTGCCGATAGTTGTCGAGCCCGACGAACGTGCTCTCGGCTCGCAGTGGGTTGCGGTCCGTGAAGCTGGTGAGCAGGCTGCTGGCGATCGGGTACAGCAGGAACGCGACGTACAGGCCGATCGCAAGCCAGGCGACCGGGGCGAGGCCGGACGGCCTCGCCCAGCTGCGGTGGCCAGGGGACATGAGTTCGTGCCTTCCGGGACGGGAACGAAGGGGCGCTGCGCGGAGGGATCCGCGCAGCGCCAATCCTGCCTCCGTTACTTGGCGGCCGCGTCCCAATCGGCGTCGAGTTGCGCGAGCTGCGCCGTCACGTCCTTGTTCGAGAACAGCCCCTGGGAAAGGGCATAAAACGCGTCGTTGATGCCCGGCGCAAGCGAGTCGTCGTTGTTCACCCAGCCGAACGACGACACCTTGGTGTTCGTGCTCGTCACGAGCTTGTAGGTGTCCTTGTACAGGTCGCTCGTCTTGGCGCCGAACTGGTCGAGGGTGAGGGTCTTCATCATCGGATAGGCGCCGTCGCTCTCGATGAGCACCTTGAGGTTCTCCGGCGCCAGCGACCAGGCCTGGGCGAACTTCGTCGCCGCGGCGACGTCGGCAGACTTGGTGCTGACCGCGGTCGTCCCACCGACGTTGAACGGCACGACGAGCGAGCCGTCGTCGGTCGGGAAGGGGAACGCGCCGAAGTGCGCGGCCTGTTCAGGCGTCATGTAGCCCGAGCCGGTGAACCAGCTGCCCATCGGATACATGCCGCTCTTGCCGGCGAGGAAGTTCTTGTTGGCGGTGGCGAAGTCGACGCTCAGAGCGGCCGACCCGAAGGCGCCCTTGTCGACAAGGTCCCGCGCCTTCTTCATCGCGTTGGCGAACAGCGGGTCGGAGAACTTCACGCTGCCGGCATACCGCTTCGTGATCCACTGCGGATCCTTGCCGAGGACGTCGGCGCTGGCGAGACCGACGACCACCATGCTTGCCGACCACGGTTCTGCACCCGCGAACTCGATCGGCACGACCTTGGCGGCCTTCAGCTTCGCCACGGCGTCGACGAACTCCGCGTAGTTCGTCGGGACCTTGATCGTGTTGGCCGTGAAGATGTCCTTGTTGTAGAACACGAGCGGGATGATCTGCGAGTTCGTCGGCGGGATGTACGTCTTGCCCTGGATCGCATTGGCATTCGGCAGGACGAAGTTCGCGTCCAGCCAGGCCTGGTCGAACGGCTCGAGCAGGCCGGCTGCCAGGAAGTCCCGGGGGTTGATCGAGGCGAGGATGTCCGGGAACTGGTCGGAGGCCTGCAGCTGCTTGGCGTACCCGTTCCGGTCGGGTCCGGGCGTGACGATCTTGTCGATCGTGAGGCCGGGGACCTGCTTGACGGCGACCTGGATGGAGTTGTCCCAGAACGCGGCGGTGAGCGCGGGCGTCTCGAAGGTCAGGAACGAGAGCTTCACCGCCGTCGTCGAGCTCGACGGCGACGGCGCGGTCGATGGCGCCCCGCTCGACGCCCCGCTCGGCGGGGCGGAGGCAGAGCTGGGCGACGATGTCGAACAGCCCGCGATGGCGAAGACGGCTGTCACTGCGACGGCGAACATCCGGCGTCGCAGGGATCCCGGGTGCTCCACTGCATCCTCCTCAGACGACGGTTGTGGCGGACGCTGGACGGTGACGCGTCTGCTGCCGTCGCTCTCCGATCCACCTTGACCTCGGCCCGTTCGAGGTATTAAATCCAAATGGTGGACGTATTCGGCACGGTAGCGGTCTGACCGCCGAGTGTCAACGGGTCTGGCCGGGATTGCGACGACGCACACCCGTGTCGATGGAGCCGCCGGCGTGACATCGCACCGCCCCTACGAGCCGAACCCGCGCTACCCGCCCGTCGCGGCACGGGTCGTCGTCGGCTGGAGGGAGGCGGTCGCCGCGCTGCCCGATCACGGGATCCTCGCGATCGATGGGCCGGCCATCCTCCATTGGGCCGCGCTGCGAGCGTCCCTGCTCGCCGCGCTCACGACCGCTGGTCGCGTCGTCGGGACGGTCGTCGATGCCACGGACGCGTTCGCCTCGTGGTCCGAGATCGAGGCCCGCACGTTGTCGCCTGGCTTGCCCGACGACCCCCACTTCGCGACCCTTTCGACCGCCAGCCTGCGAGACCTGTTCGACGCGCCGCTCCGCGTCCGTCGACCGGCCGTGGGCATCGCGGTCGTCTTCGGCCCAGGAGCAGCATTCGTCGACCCGGACGTGCTGTGGTATGCGGACCTTCCCAAACGCTTTGCCGAAGAGGCGATCGGGGCCGGCACGACCCGCAACCTCGGCCAGCGCGAAGGCGACGGCACGGGCACAACCCGGCGGCTGTTCTACCTCGACTGGCCGATCCTCGATCGCCATCGCGCCGCGATCGCGACCCGGATCGACCGCTGGATCGATGCCCGCGTGCCCGACAGCCCAAGCTCGCTCGACGGGCCGGCCCTTCGTCGGACCGTGGCCGACCTCGCCAGCCGGCCGTTCCGAACGCGACCCACGTTCAATACCGTGAGCTGGGGGGGACAGTGGGGCCGGCGCGTGCTGGGCCTGAACAGCGAACGGCGGAACAGCGGCGTGGGCTACGAGCTCATCGCCCCCGAGAGCGGCGTGCTGATGGGCGACGACGGCGCGGAGGTCGAGATCCCCTTCCAGCTCATCGTCGAACAGTGCCCGGCCGAGCTCCTCGGCCCTGAGGTCCACGCTCGGTTCGGAACCTCGTTTCCGGTCCGCTTCGACTACCTCGACACGGTCGACGGCGGGAGCCTGTCGGTCCACTGCCATCCCCAGGCCGGCTACATGGCGCGGGTCTTCGGCTGGCCGTACACGCAGCACGAGACGTACTACCTGATGGTGGCGGGCAAGCAGTCGCACGTCTTTCTCGGGCTCCGCGATGGCATCGACGTGGACGAATTCGAGCGGCGGGCGCGCGAGGCGGCCGAGAACGGGCGGCCGTTCGACATCGAGCGGTTCGTCCAGACGTTCCCGGCAACGGCCCACCAGCTGTTCGCGATCCCGGCCGGCACGCCGCACGGCAGCGGCCGGGGCAATGTCGTCCTCGAGGTCAGTGCCACGCCCTACCTCTACAGCCTCCGGTTCTACGACTGGCTGCGTCGTGACGACGCCGGCCACCAGCGGCCGGTCCACATCGACCACGCGTTCGCGAATCTCGCGCGCCGGCGGACCGGTGCCCGCGTGGCCCACGACCTCGCCCGGCCGCCCCGGGTGCTGCGTCGCGGAACCGGCTGGCGCGAGGAGGCGCTGTGCGCGTTGCCGGACCTGTTCTTCGAAGTGCGACGGCTCGAACTTGAACCGGGCGCCACGCTGCCGGACGACACAAGCGAGCGATTCCATGTGCTGAACGTCGTCGACGGCACCGGGGTCATTCTCGAGACCGAGGCCGGCGATCGACACGATCTCGCCTACGCCGAGACCCTCGTCATTCCTGCGGTCGTTGGTGGGTACGAGATCCGCACGATGGATGGTGAGCCGGTCAAGGTCGTCAAGGCGCTCGTTCGCTGACGACCATGCTCATTCCCGCGCTGGAGGTCGGCGGCACCCATGTCACCGCGGCCGTCGTCGATGTGTCCTCGGGGCGGGTGCTCAAACGGACGCGGATCCGCCGGCCTCTGGGCTCGGACGGCCCCGCGACGGACATCATCCGGACGCTCCTCGAGGCGGCCGCGCCCGTTGCCGCGGCGGCGGGTCCAAACGCCACGCTCGGCGTCGCCATTCCCGGCCCATTCGACTACCTCGGTGGCGTCGGACGGTTCGCGGGGGTCGCGAAGTTCGAGTCCCTGCACGGCGTGGACGTGGGCGCATCGCTGCAGGCCGGGCTGGACGGGATGGTGGACCGGATCGCGTTCCTGAACGACGCCGACGCGTTCGTCCTCGGCGAGTGGGCGTGGGGCGCGGCCGCCAGCCACCGACGGGTCGCAGGGATCACGCTCGGGACGGGTGTCGGCTCGGGGTTCCTCGACGAGGGGCGCATCGTGGTGGACGATCCACGCGTTCCTCCGGACGGTTCGGTGCACCTGCTGTCGATCGATGGGCTGCCGCTGGAGGAGGCGATCTCTCGCCGGGCGCTGCTGCGCCGGGCGCGGCTGGCCATCGAGGAGCTCCCCGCGGACGCCGACGTGCTCGACCTCGCGATGGTGGCCCGAGCCGGCGACCGGCGCGCCCGTCGAGTATTCGACGACGCGTTCATGGAGTTGGGCACCGCGCTCGCCCCGTGGCTCGCCCGGTTCGAGGCGTCGGTGCTGGTGGTCGGCGGGGCGATGGCCGGCTCATGGAATCTCATCCGGCCGCCGCTCTTCGGTGCCCTCCGGCGAGCCGAGCCCGCCCTGGCCGGCCTCGCCGTCCGTCGCGCCGCCCACCCGGAAGACTCGGCACTGATCGGGGCCGCGGTCCACACTCGAGCGGTTGACCAGCCAGCACGAGCAGCTCGGTGATGGGCAGGTAGGCGAGGCTCGCGAGCGCGCCAGCTCTTGCCGTTGCGAGCTCCTTCCATGACCGGGGGACCATCCGTCATGGCCCGGTCGGGGGATGGCTCGATTGCCCATCAGCGGGATAACGTGCGCGAGTACCCGCTGCGGTGGGCGCAGACACTGCCTCTCCATCGCCCGCGGACGAGGACAACACGACGAGCGTGCGCCGAGCCATCATCGCGAAGCGGCCGCTGAGCCGGTACCTCCGGGCGCGCCTGAAGCTGCGCCGCTTCGTCAGGAACGGCGAGCGGATCTTCGTGCCGCCGACGACCACCTCGGGTCCGCCGAGCCCCGACGATTTCCGCCGCGTCGTGGCGTTCATTGCGATCGTTGCGGTTGGCTTCTTCGGCCCATCCCTCGTCATCGCGAAGGTGCCGCTGGATCTCTGGTTGCCGTTCGGGGCCATGGCGTGCGTCGCGGCGGCCGTGATCGCCGGCTCCTTCTTCGTGATCGGGCGCCGAACGACCGTGGCGGCGGGCTTCGCGTTCTTCGATGCCTGCCTCGTCGCCGTGCTCGCCGTGATGTTCCAGGACTACTACCACCAGATCGGACTGCTCTTCACCCTGTTGGTGGCCGGCTTCGCGATCGTCCACGGGTTCCGGGCGTCCCTCGGAGCCGTGATCCCCGGTGCCCTCCTGATTCCCTTCCTGATCAACCACCGGCTTGGCGTGAATCCGACCGACCCGGTCTACGCGTTCATCTACCTCCTCGGCGCGTCCCTGGTGCCGTGGACGGCAGGCCGACTGGCCCGACGGCGCGCGCGGGCCCTCGATCGTCAGCTCGAGGCGACGCGATCCGCGGAACGTGAGGCCGTCCTCATCCTCGCTCGGGCCGCTGAGGCCAAGGACGAGCACACGGGAGAGCATGTCGCCCGGGTTGGCGACCTGTCGGCGCGGTTGGCGCGGTCCGTCGGCATGCCCGAGGACACGGTCGCCGACTTCGGCTTCGCGGCGATGCTCCACGACGTCGGCAAGCTCCACGTTCCGGATCGGATCCTCTTGAAGCCCGGCGCGCTCAACGACGCGGAGTGGTCGATCATGCGGCGGCACACGACCTGGGGTGCCGAGATCCTCGGTGGATCCAGCGCGTTCGAGCGTGCCAGGGTCATCTGCCGCTGGCATCACGAGAATTGGGATGGCAGCGGCTACCCGGATCGCCTGCGCGGTGAGAAGATTCCGCTGCCGGCGCGGATCGTCCGGCTGGTGGACGTGTTCGACGCCCTGCTCAGCGATCGGCCGTACAAGCCCGCCTGGGATCTCGAACGTTGCCTCGACGAGATCGATCGAAACGCCGGCCGACAATTCGACCCGGAACTGGTGCCCATCTTCCTGGCCTTGATCGAACGCACGCCTCTTGTCGTTTCGGCAGTTGGACCTGGCCTCCAGGGATTGCCGCCCCTTCACCAAGGATCTCGGCGCCGGTCGAGACAGCGGCCCGCCGGGGGTCTCGCCTAGCACTGGACGCAGTCGTCGCCGGTCGAGCGGACCCGCTCGACTGGCGGCGAGCAGACCATTGAAAAAGCGATCGGCCCCGGCGTGACGCCGGGGCCGATTCGCTCATCTTGCCGTTCTTACCTCTCGCCGGTTCCACCGCGGCAGAGGCCAAGCGTCCCGGGCGATCCCTTCGGCAGCCCGTAGTACTTCCACGAGTCCGCGGCCGTCTGGACCTGCGAGACGGTCTGGCCTGCCGACTGGTCGAGGTCGTTCAGGCCGCTGGCCGCGCAGGCGGAATTCGCGTGATCCAGCGCACCGGTCTCGTTGGTGTTGTTGATCTGATTCGGTGGCCCCTTCACCTCGCCCGCGAGCACGGTGCTCGCGCCGATGGCGAACACGAGCAGGGCGGCGCACATCGCGCTGAACAACCGACGAATCATCGGCGCAAACCTCCTCGCGCGTCGGGTCGGTCTCGCCATTGGCATCCAGCACGTGTCAGCGGCGACCGTTCCATCGAGACACGTGCTCTGGGACGCCCCGCGCCGTCCCTGCCACCCGCGCGGTTCCGAGAACCATAAACGTCCGCCGTCTTGTGGTGGAGAGCGTTTCGGTCGTTCGCGGTGCTTCGGCGCAACGCGATCGTCCGGCGTACGCCCGACCCGGACAGAGCGACGAAGCCTACCTGGCGCGCTTCTTCCGCAGTCGACGACAGCGCCTCCGTACGCACCACATTCAGGAGTACCTCGCCAGAGGCGCGCGGTTGCGACATCGTTCGGGGATGGCGACGGCACCAGCAGGAAGGAGAAACGCCATGGCGCCTGGACGGGTCTTGGATACGAGGGTCCTGCTGGACGGCTTCGGGATGGGGGAGTCGCCGCGGTGGCACGAGGGCCGCCTGTGGTTCTCGAACTGGGGGACGAACGAGATCGTCGCCGTCGACCTCGACGGGACGACCGAGGTCATGGGCGCCGGCGGCGGAGGCAGCGGCTGGGCCGTCAACTGGTTGCACGACGGCCGCATGCTCGTGACCGGCGGAGAGCTCCTCCGCGTCGAGCCCGACGGGTCGCGTGTCCAACACGCCGATCTGCGCCAGATCTCCCGGTACGGGTGGAGTGAGATCACGGTCGACGGACGCGGCAACGCCTACGTCAACTCGATCAACTTCGACTTCGCCGACTTCGGGAAGGTGCTCGCCGGCGGGACGGCGCCGGGCAAGATCGCCCTCGTGACGCCCGACGGCGCGGCTCGCGAGGTCGCGCACGGCCTCGCGTTCCCGAACGGGATGATCGTGACGCCGGACAACGGCACGCTGATCGTCGCCGAGTCGTTCGCCCGTCGGCTCACGGCGTTCGACATCGCGGCCGACGGCAGCCTCTCGAACCGGCGCGTCTGGGCCGACGTCACGGGCGACGGGATCTGCCTCGATGAGGAGGGCGCGGTCTGGTGCAGCGCCGTCGGCTCGGAGGGAGGAAATGTCGTCCTGCGGGTTCGCGAGGGCGGCGAGGTCGTCGACCGCATCGAGATCGACCGTCCGTGCTATGCGTGCACGCTCGGCGGCGAGGACGGCAGGACGCTGTTCATGGTCGTCGCCCAGTGGTTCGGTTCCGATCGGGTGGACGAGCTGTTCGAGGCGAAGACCGGCCAGATTCTCGCCGCGCAGGTCGCGGTGCCGCACGCCGGCTGGCCGTAAGGAACGACGGAACGGCACCTATTCCTTGACACACGGGGGCGCCGATGCCCTATGGTGCGGTGCAGTGGACTCTTGCCTGACCGTTGGACGTCGGTAGGTGAGCGGCAACGCTTCGGGGGCGGCCGCACGGCTGCATGTCCGTGTCCAGGCCTACCGGCGCGCGGTCGGCGAGTCGGTCGCGGCCGCGATCCAGGATCTCATCGCGATCCCGGTGGTCGCCGATACGACGGGCCCAACCCAGGCGCATCGGAGCTCCCGTCGTCCCGACGTCGTGGTCATCGTCGGAAGCCTGCTCGACAGCTCGACCAGTGCCGCCGTGCGGACGGCGCGGCGTCGCTGGCCGCTGTCCCTCGTGATCGCGCTCGCGGAGACGCACCGGGCCGACGAGGGCGTCACCCTCGTTCGACAAGGCGCAGACGCCTGGCTGGCGCCGAACGAGGGTCTCGACGCCCTTCGATCGCTTCTGATGCGGATCGCCGCCGGTGAGCGGGTGCTCGTGCCACCGACCGCGTTGGGCCAGATCGCGTCAACGCTCGGCCAGGGATCCGCGGACCTGCCCGCCAGCGGCCGGCCGTTGACGAGCCGCGAGAGCCAGGTCCTCGAATGCTTCACGAAAGGACTCCCGCGGGACGAGATTGCGGACCTGCTCGGCATCAGCCAGGCGACCCTCAGAACGCACGTCCAGAACATCCTGCGCAAGCTCGATGTCCACTCCATCGATGACGCCATTTCCGTGGCCGTCCGAGACGGCGTCGCTCATCCGTCTGCGATCGCCATGGCGGACGTCTCCGCCGGGATGCCTCCCGTCGTTGCGCCGCGGCGTACGTAGGAGGGCATCCCCCAAACGGCATCGACGGGTTGGCCGTCACGCCTATTGACCGATTCGCTGGGTTCCCCCGTGATGTCGTGGACCAACGGCCGCTCGGGGGTTCACGATGGCGGAAGGAACGCACGCCCGCAGACAGCTCCTGTACCCACTGGTGTACGTGGCCAGTCTCACGCTGGTTGCGGTGAGCTCGCTCTCCCTGGCGATCCTCGGGCGCGAACACGTGGTCAACGCCGCGATCGACGTCGCGGTCGGCGACGACCAGGCGATCGTGCGAGGGTTCGTCGAGGCGAATCTGACCGCGACCGACCTCGACGGCGGCCTGCTCTCGCAGGACCAGCAGTCGGTCCTCGAACCGCTCCTTGCCGATCTCGTCCGGCGGTATGGCTACCGCGACATCGCGGTCGTCTCGTCGCAGCTCGTCGAGCCCCTCGCGGCGTCCGCCGACGGTGGGTCGGCTGTGCCGGTTTCCCCGGGCACGACCAACGCGCTCTCCACCGGCCGCTCGGGCGCTCAGGTCGTCCCTGGCGATCGCGCCGCCACGCCGCAGCAGGACCTCGTCGAGACGATCCCCGTCGTTCGGGGCGGCGAGGTGCCTCTCGTGTTCCAGATCCGGCGCGACGCGGCCCCGATCCTGGCTCGAGCGGGCGAAGCGTTTCGCGACGTCGTGATCGTGACCCTGTCCGCCGCGGTCGTCCTCGCTGCACTCCTCCATGCGATCTTCCGCGCCGCCAACAGCCGATTGCGGAAGCAGGAGGCCCAGCTCGCCGAGAGCCGCCGACGAGATCCGCTGACGGGTCTTCTGAATCACGGAGCCGCGGTCGCGGCGTTGACCGAGATGATCGAGGTCGCACGCCAGGACAGCAGCTCGATCGGCATTGCCCTCGTCGATATCGACAATTTCCGGCTCTTGAACGATGTCCACGGGTCGTCGGCCGGGGATCAGGCCTTGTCGCTCGTTGCCGATGCCTTCCGCGCGGAGGCCGAGCATTGGACGGTCCTGGCGCGCTACGGTCCCGACGAGTTCATGGCGATCGCGCCGACCGCCGTCGCCCGCGAGCTGCCAGCCGCAGCCCAGCGCATCCGAAACCGGCTCGAGTCGGGTCACCTGCAGCTGCCGGGCGTCGAACGCCTGCCCGTGACGGTCAGCGTCGGCATTGCCTATTTCCCGTTCCATGCCGGCAGCGTCACCGAGCTTGTATCGGCCGCAACCACGGCCCTCGCCGAGGCAAAGGCAGGCGGAGGCAACGAGATCTCCATTGCCGACGCCTGGACGAGCGAACCCCGCACGCCACACACGACCTTCGATGTCCTCCAGGGCCTTGTGCTGGCGATCGACCGGAAGGATCGCTACACGAAGCTCCATTCGGAGGACGTCGCCGCATATGCCCTCTTCCTGGCCGGCCGTCTTGGACTTCCGGACGAGATGCTGAAGAGCCTGCGGATCGCCGCCCTGCTGCACGACGTTGGTAAGATCGGCGTCCCGGACGACATCCTGCGAAAGCCCGGGCGCCTGACGCCGTACGAGTACGAGATCGTCAAGCAGCACGTCGCGCTGGGCGACCTGATCGTGCGCGACGTTCCCGATGTCGAGCACATCCGCGAAGGCGTTC
>Ga0207646_10006981_pt1 | contig 11574 bp, 12 predicted proteins | sample KBSK5502metaG_FD_184343 | JGI IMG/M metagenome (GOLD analysis project Ga0207646, IMG submission 184343) | Corn, switchgrass and miscanthus rhizosphere microbial communities from Kellogg Biological Station, Michigan, USA - KBS K5-50-2 metaG... | ecosystem: Host-associated > Plants > Roots >...
CGGCAGGCGAAGAGGTAGTCGCGACAAGCCGCCTCGTCCGCGAACCGCCGTTGAAACTCGACGATCGTCCTCGGAAAGTCCGGGCGCGGCACGCGGAGATCGTACCGGAGCTAACCGGATAGGCAGATCCGACGCTTATCGACAGCAACCGCTGGTAACGATGAGGCCGCGGTCTACGGCTCATTTAACGGACTTCGCGAGCGTCAGAGGCTGCGTTGCCGTGCGTGCACTCAGCTTGTCAGCCAGCGAGTAGTGCAAGTCATTGCGCCGCTCGGAACCATCTGGATTCTTGCCTCGATCCTTCTTCCAGTCGATATTCACTAAGCCAGGTGTTCTTGCCCGAGCTCGCGCGCGGCTGATCCAGAAGTTCGGGCTCAAGCTCGAGGCTCAAGGGGGACCATCGCACGATTGATTTCCAGCGAGGGTCGGCGCCGTCGGCGGGCCTTGCCTGCTGACTACGATGCTGGCGGCCAGGTTGGCCCTGCGGACAGCTTCGGGCGGCTCCAACCCGGCGGCGAGCGCGGCCATGAATGTGCCTGTGTGAATGTCGCCCGCGCCGGTTGTGTTCACGGTTCTTACAAACTGACCAGGTAGATGTTGGACCTCGCCATCTCGCATCAGCAGCAGGCAGCCGTCGCGTCCGATGCGCACCAGTACACCCTTGCGCCCGGCAATCTTTGCGACCGCGCGGATCGACTCATCGCGACTGGCACCTCCGGTCATGAGACGGGCTTCGCGTTCGTTGCAGGTCCACCACGTGCTGCGGCTGGCGACGTCTTGCAGGATTGCTTTTGGAATTTCGCCCACGAGAGGTCCCGGGTCGGCCACCACCGTGATTCCCGTCGCCAAACGAGATACCCAATCGGCAAGAGCAGGACCTGAGTCTGGATAGGCAAGGCCATAGCCAGAGACGTAGACGAAATCCTCTTCTGAAATCATGCTCGCATTCAGACTCTCGACCGTCAATCTTGCCTCGGCTCCAGGCGCCGTAACGAAGGTTCGCTCCCCATCCTCGGCGACGAACGTGACGGTGAAACCTGTGTCCAGATTGGGCGCGGCTGGTGCGGCCACATCGATGCCCGCCTGGGCCAGCACCGAGCGGACCATGTCGCCAAAAGGGCCAACGCCGTGTCCGCCGGCATACGTCACGGTCAGGCCCTGAGCTCGAGCGGCAGACATGACGTTGAAGGCCCCACCTACTGCGAGCATCGAACCGCGCGCGACCATGTCGCCGCCGGGGTCAGGAAGTTGCGGTACGTGCAGCACGACGTCAACCACGACGCTGCCAGCGCACACGAGTCTCGGAAGTATCTGACGGGTCACTTGCTGCGCAGCTGCAGCAGCTGGTCGGCGGTGGGTTCGAGAGCCAGCTCGTTAACCGTTTTCACCAGGCTGACCGCATCCGGTGGAAACGCACCCACGCCCTGACATGAGCCGCCGATGGCGCCGGCGATCGCGGCGATGGTGTCGCTGTCTCCGCCGAGCGATGCCGCCAGCAGGCATGCGCGCCACACGCCGCCATCGCCCGCCGCTCGGAGAACGGCGAAGGCTGCAGGCACCGATTCCTGGGTGGCCACGCTGGTGCCGACCACGTTGCGGATAAACACCACCAAATCGTCCTGGGCAAGCCCTCGGACTCCGTCGAGCGCCGCCTCGATCCTGGCGGCGACATCGGCTCCAGCCACCCAGCTGCCGCGATTTCGGCCGAGGCGGGCCGCGGACACCCCCGCCTCAAGCGCCTCATCGACGCTCGCCCCCGCGACTCCCGAGCTGACCGCCGCCGCTACCGCGCTGGCGCCGGCGAGCGCAAGGGTCGTGCTGTGGGTGACACCGCTTGCATCGACGACCGCCTGCAGCAGCCCGTCCAGGTCGTCGATCGCGTTCGCAATGCCGACCGGCGTCACGCGCATCGCCGCGCCATTGGTATCTCCGAAACGCCCCGCCTCGTCGACCGACGTGCCCGCCGCGACCGCCGCGATCGCTCGCTGGGTCGATGGTCCCAACAGGTCGCGCGATCCGCGCCGAGCCATGTCTCTCTCCCACTCGGCGAGCGATCTCGCGAGAGTGAGGGGCGCGATCCGGCCGCGCCCCTCAATCAGAAGTCGAGCGATCAGGAGGGCTTGCTCGGTGTCGTCCGTGACGTGACCGGCCGGGAGTCCGGCCGCGATCGGATGATCCTCCGGCGCAGGCTGGAACCAGCTGATCGAACCGAATCGGCGTTGCACCTCATCCGGCGACAGCAGCTGAGTCGGCATGCCCAGCGCGTCGCCAATGGCGAGGCCGTAGAGGGCACCCAATGCTCGATCGAGCTCCGAAGGCACCCTCATTCTCCGTTGCCCAGCCGGAACCGGAGGCGAAAATGCACTGGATCGAGAAGGCTGTCGACCTGCTCGACCCAGCGTCCCGACCTGGTCCAGGTTGTCCGCCGAGTGTGCAGGAACGCAGTACCGGCGCGTCTCCCCAGAACCTTCGATTCCTCAGCGCCGAGGAAGCCGACATCGACAAGCTCGTCACCGTGGTGCGGGTCCAGGCCTGCCTCTCGCAGAGTTTTCTGCAGCGAACCGTCCTGCAGTCCGCTGACTGGAAGGTCGCGCAGCTTTGCCTCGGCCGGGACGCGACTTCGCTCGTAGGAGACAGCCACTCCGTCCGGGATGTACCTGACCCGATCGATCGCGACCACCTCATCACTCTGGAGCTGCAGCTGCTGCGCGAGTGTCTTGTCCTGGATGACCTCAATCCGAAGCACGCGGACGGAAAGCTTGATGCCTTCGCGAGCCAGGGCCTGCGTCCAGCCCAATCGGTCATCAAGGGGACGACCGTCATACATCACAAAGGATCCGCGGCCTGGAGCGATGGAAATGAGGTTGGCGTCATGAAGGATGGCAAGGGCCTGGCGGACTGTGGTTCGGCTGGTCGAGAATCGTCTGGCCAGCTCGTGCTCGCCGGGCAGGCGGGACCCTCTGTCATGCAGTCCCGTCCTGATTTCTGCGGCCAGCGCTTCCGCGACCGCTTCGTGTTTCAGCTTCATCAGCTGACACCCTGCGTGTCCGCGAGAACAAGTGCAGCGCTCGGTGCCCAGGCCAGCGCCACCTCTTCATCCAGGCTGACTCCGTTCCAGGCGCCCCCAGTGTTCGGCCGCCGGACACGAATCTCGCGCCCGAGGGCTTCGACCACATAGAGCGTGGTGTTACCTGCGAATGCCACCGACCGCACACGGCCGATCACGCCAGTCGCTGCCGAACCCGGCGGCACCATCTCGATGTCCTCGGGCCGGATGGCGACCATATAGTTGTCGCCGACGCGGACCCGGCGGTCAGTGCGTACGGTCAGTCTCATATCGTCGCCATGCTCCAGCACAAAACCGTCGGCGAGCGTCTCTTTGACCACCCCATGCAGGAAATTGGCCTCGCCGAGCGATTCCGCCACAAACCCATCCGCAGGTGCGCGGTAGACATTCGACGGCGTGTCCAGCTGCAAGATCCTGCCGTTCCGCATGACTGCCACCCGGTCTGACATCGTCAGCGCCTCTTCATGGTCGTGCGTCACAAACACCGCGGTGACTCCCACCTCTTTCTGGATCTGCCGCAGCTCCAGTTGCATCTGGACGCGAAGTTTCTTGTCGAGTGCGCTGAGGCTTTCATCGAGTAGGAGGAGTCGTGGCTTGAAGACCAGCGCGCGCGCAAGCGCCACCCTCTGTTGCTGACCACCTGAAAGCTCCGCGGGCCGCCTGGAGCCAAAGCCGCTCAGGCGGACCATCTCCAGCGCTTCGGTCACGGCCTTATTGATCTCTCGCCGCCCAAATCGGCGTTGTTCCAGGCCGAACGCGACGTTCTGATCCACGTTCATGTGCGGGAAGAGCGCGTAGCTCTGAAAGACCATACCGATATTTCTGCGATGGGCAGGCAAGTCGGTGATGTCTTCTCCATTGACAGAGATGCTGCCGTTATCAGGCTGCAGAAAGCCCGCGATCAACCGGAGCGCTGTTGTCTTCCCGCAGCCTGACGGTCCGAGGAGCGAGATGAACTCGCCGTCGTTCGCGGCGAGGTTCAGGCCGTCGAGGACGACCTTGTCGCCGAAGGTCTTGTTGAGGCTGCGGATCTCTAGAAAGGCCATTGGCTGCTCCTAGTTCGCCGGGGCGGCGACGCCGCCACTCCCGCTCATGACCCCGGTCAACGCAGCCGTCTCTGCAGAGGCGATCTGATTGTTCATGGTTACCGAGCGACCATAAGCGCGTCTCCCGAAAGCGGGAATCAGTGCCAGCATGCCGACCAGGATGAGTGCTGCAGCCAGCAAGACGGTCGAGATGGCAGCTGCCGCCGGGTCGTAAGACTGGCGGAGCTCTGTGAAGATTTGAACGGGTACCGTGCTCACCCTCGGGCTGGCCAGGAAGGAGGCGACGACGACTTCGTCCCACGAGGTCAAGAAGGCGAACACGGCGCCGATCAGCACACCCGTGCTGATCAACGGAAGCGTGATCCTGCGAAAAGTTCGCCATGGATTGGCGCCGAGCCCTGCCGCGGCCAGCTCCAGCGTTCGGTCCACCGTGGCAAGCGCGGTGCTGACTGTGACGAAGGGAAACGGAACAGCGAGTACGGTGTGCGCGAGCACAAGACCAGGCACGGTTCCCACCAGCCCGCCCCCGAAACCGAGGGGCCCGACCTGCCACCCCAACGCCCATACGAAGTAGTCGCCGACAGCCAGGTCGATGATCGGGACGACAAGAGGCGCGAGGAAGAGAGCAGTCAGCAACCCCCGGCCAGGGAAGTTGCCGCGAGTCATGCCCAAGGCAGCGAGAGTCCCCAGCAGGGTGGCCAGGATCGCTGTCGCAAAAGCTGTCTCCACGCTCACCGGAACCCGCAGCGTCCAGTCCGGATTGGTGAGCAACTCCTGATACCACCGCAATGACAGCCCTTCGGGAGGGAAGGTGAGGGTCGAAGAGGCCGTGAAGCTCATCGGCACCACGATCACGATCGGGGCCAGGACCACCGCAGCCACCACAAACGCCGAGGCTCGCCACAGCAATTGCCAGCAGCGCGGAGTCACCGGCCCCCTCCAAACGCCAGTCGAAGAACGTCGCCGACTCTGAGCAGCCTGGCTGCCCCGACGAGCGTGGCGAGCGTGACGAGGAGAAGGATGGTGCCGATCGCCGATCCATATCCCCACTCGGCCTGGGCCATGTAGGCCGCGGTGTACTGGCTCAAGAAACGACCGCCTGCGTTATCTCCGAGCAACTGCGGCACGACGTAGAAGCCGAGTCCCGCGACGAAGACGATCAGGCTACCCGCATAGAGCCCCGGCAAGCTTAGTGGGAGAAACACCCGGAAGAAGGCAACCATCGGTCTCGCACCCAGACTTGCTGCGGCCTGGACATACTCGGGATTGAGACCGCGCATCACCGAGTAGACGGGCAGGACCATGTACGGGAGCAGCATGCAGGTCATGCCGAGCGCAACCGCAAATTCGGTTCGAATCAACGTTAGGTGCTCGTTGATCAAATGGACTCGGATCAACAGCTGGTTGATGATGCCGGTATCCCGCAGGACCACCTGAAGCGCAAAGGTCCGAACCAGAAGGTTGACCCCCGCGGGAAAGATAACGGCGAAGAGCAGCAGGTTGCCGATTCGAGGCGGGGCGAAGCGGATGGCATAGGCGTAGACGTAGCCGACCACGGCGCAGATTACGGTTACGAGTGCGGACATACCCAGCGTCTCGAGCAGGGACCGAACGCCAGACGGTGTCTGCGCAAAACGGACGTAGTTGTCGAGCCCTGTCACTGGGTCAGTGAAGCCCCGGACGATCATTTGCGCGAGGGGCCAGGCAAAGAACAAGACCATGAAGAGGGCTGCGGGCAGGACCAGCAGGCCCCAACCAAACCGGCTCCCGCCGCGGCGGCGGGAGCCAGTCAGGCGCTCGGTCCGTACGGACACAGTCCCTTTAGCTTGAGCGCCAGTTGCTGAAGGCTGTCGTGATCCCATCGAGATGTGCGGCGACATATGTAGACAGGTCCTCGCTGGTTTCCACGACGTGTGACTGATTGAGGTGCGTCGTCGGCAGGTCGTTGGCGATCTTCGGGTTAGGCGTCGACTTCACGTTGCTGGGCGCTCCTGCAGCGCAGTAGGAGAAGGTCCCGTTCACATCCTTGCTGGTGACGAAACCGATGAACTGCATCGCCGCTTTGGTGTTGGGATCGCCCTTCGGCACTCCGATGAGGTCGCCGGCCACGATTTGACCGTCCCAGCTGATATCGACCGGCGAGCCACCATCGCGCAGGGAGGTCACTCGGTTCGCGTATTCCTGACCCATCGTCACTTCGCCTGACTTGAGTAGATCCTGGCCCTGGCTTCCGGTGGCGTACCAGACGATGCTGCTCTTGATCGTGCTCAGCTTTTTCAGCGCGCGGTTGACGTCGAGTGGCAGCAGCTTGTCGGGTGCCACGCCGTCCGCGAGCAGTGCCGCATAGAGCACGGCGGGCACATCGTTGTCACCTGGCAGCGCCCGCTTGCCGGGGAAACGCGTGGTGTCGAAGAAGTCAGCCCAAGTCTTCGGCGTCTGCCCACCGAATTTGTCGGTGCGGTAGCCGAGGGCCCATGCATAGATGTCGATCGAAGTGCCATATGTCGTGTACGTCCCCGTCGCCAGCTCGCTCTTGTTGACCGTCTTGTAGTCGATGGGCTCCAGGACATCCTTGCCCGCGGCCGCGATAGCGAGGTTGGCGCTCGGATACACGACATCTACGTTGTACTGCTTGGACTGCGCCATCGCTTTGATCTGCCCATCGGTCAGGAATGGACCATCGATGACCTTGATCCCGGTCTTCGCCGTGAATGGATCAAAGAACGACTTACGCTGACAGGCGCCCCAGTCTCCGCCTGTGTTGACGACCACGATTGAGGTGGTGGTCGTGCCCTGACCTGGAGACGATCCACTGCCCCCACCACCGCAAGCAACGGCTGTGACCGCAACTGTAACGAAGGCCACCAGCCCCTTGACGCCTCCCACTGGATTCATCGCCATCCTCCAAACCATCTGCCTAGACATGTCTAGACATGCTGGGTGGAACCTCACGGTTTGTCAAGAGGGAAGGCTGTAGGGCATGTGGGGCTCATTTATTCGGCCGGCCGGCGATCAAGCCGCCACCAGAGCTGGCTTCGCAGAGTAGCTACGCAGCAAGCCGCCCAGCCTGGCGTGACACTCCACGACCCCGGCCGGTCCAACCGGATCGGATCGCGCGATCGGAGTCTTCAGCTTAAGGGCCCGGTGCGGTCGTTCCTCGTTGTAGTGGGCGAACCACTCGGCTAGGACCCGTTCGAGGTGTCGGCGATTGGTGATGAGGATCCAATCGAGGCACTCTCTGCGCACGCTCCCGTTTTGGCGCTCGATGTGTGAGTTCGCCAGCGGCGCCCGTATTGGAGTCCTGATCACCGTCAGACCTTCATATTCCAACATCAGATCGCTGGCGCCGCCGAACTTGGCGTCGTTGTCACGAATCAGGAAATTCGCCTCAATCCCCAAGTCGTTGAGCTCCCACGCCACGTTTCTGTGACCGCACCCTCTAGATCGGTCATCACATTAGCGGCCGTAAGGCTGACAAACTGAATTCAAAACTTGGTCGGGGGCCCGGGATTTGAACCCGGGGCCTCACGGTCCCGAACCGTTGTAGCGCTTGGCTCGCAGCAAGCCGCTAGCGGCCGTCTGGGTTCAGCTCATCCACGCTTCGATCCACCAGAGGCCGCCACGTGACGGCGGGTGCCGCCCGGGTTGCTACACACGTTGCTGCATAGCTGGGAGATACGGTGCAAGCGGCCGCATCCAGCGCCTGCTCGAGGTGATGCCAGCCACCAACGGTCAGCCAGTCCAAGCATTCGCGTCGAGCACTCCCACCCATCGCTCCGCGCAGGCGTTGGCCTTCGGAGCCTGTAGAGCTGTCCGGATCACCCTCACACCCTCAGCCACAAGCACGTGCACGAAGGCGTAGGGGAACTTCCTGTCGTTGGCGCAGATCAGGAACCTAGGTAGGGGAACCTTAGTCCTGGAGCTCCCCAGGTAAGGTTGCGCGCCTGCTGGCTGACCAACTATTGATTCGGGTTCTCGGTCACAACGAACCAGATCTGCGTGAGCGTCCGGCCGCGTCCTACTTACTCAGTCGTTTGCGTTGGACGCGTCGCCTCCGGCGCTCCGTTGGTCGACGAGGATGCAACTGATGTCAGCTTCCACGCCGCGCGCAGTTGATCGAGCATGCCCCACGCCAGATCGTTGTTTGGACCGAGGTAGCGCCTGATTCGCGCGATCGTCTCCAGCCGCGCAGAGAGTGGGGCGGCGCTGACCGCCCATTCGAAGCGCTCCTTGCTCAAGCCGTCGTTGAAGACATCTCTGAGTGTCGCGACGAAGTAGGCGTGCGTCCCAACGGTGCGCGCTAGGTTCTTTTCACTGTACGTGTCAACTTCACGCAGTCGATTCGCGAACGAAAGCAACTGATCGGTCGATGCGGACGGTGCCGGAAGATCATCTAAGGCGAGCCTCAGGGCGGCCGGGTCGTTGCCCTGCTGGAGATTGGCGAGGGCTGCGCGTGCGGCTTGGCAAACGCGTGCCATTGTGTCATCGGCCAGGATGCCGGCGACGTCCGTCAGCGTCACCGTACGATCCCGGCGACCACAAGCAACGATGGCCCTCGCCGACCGAATCAGTTCCCTGGGTAGACCGCCTGACTGGCAGAAAGCGAGTGCCAGGAACTGCTCGGACAGACCAACGATCCTTTCTCGGAGCAGTCGATTGGAGGCGGGAAGGTCCAGGTAGTCGATGCGGACCACTTCATCGAAGGCACTGTCGAACACGTCACGAAGTCCCACGCCGGCTAACTCAAAGCTGCGCAGCGCGTCTTCGGAGACGGAAACCAGAAAGAAGCAGTTAGGGACGCCGAAAATCGCCTTGGGCTCATTCAAGAATCGACGGGCTGCATCGGCGGTCCCGATCCGGTCGAGTTCGTCGATCCCAATGACCACACGGGCGGCCGGGTCGCCAGCACGGTCAGCGACTGCTTGCAAAGCGCCGGCAATGGTGGCTAGGTAGACTCGCAAGCTGTCCACGATCTCTGGATACGTGAGGGGCTGCTCCTCGAGCGTGGTCGATGTCTTCATTTCGATCCCACTTAGCTTGAAGTCAAGCTTGCCGGTCGTCTCCCCGGTATGGCTTTGGAGGTAGCGGACTTGCCTGCGCCTTGCCTGAGCGAACGACTCAAGATTCTCAAGAGTGAGCTTCCTCATTGGCGCGTCCCCGCCGGCTTGGGAGATCGGAGTGCGACCGAAGTCAATGACGGGCTGCCGACGAACAAGACCCGACCAGATTCTCTGAGGCCGCGTCTTGACCTCAGAGTGCTGTCGTACATAGTCGATCGTGGCTTGGCAGACAGACGAGTAGAGGTGCAACACGAAGTCCCTTGGCTCGTATTCAACTGGCGCGGCCACAACGACCGCCAGATCACGCGGGCGACCCTTTTCGGCATAGCGCCCATCGCAGAACGCACCCATCAGGTTGGTCTTTCCGGATCCGCGCGGCCCGGCGAGGGCAAAGCTGCCTGAACCTAGCAATCTCTGTGAGCCGCACTAGTTCGTACGCAGCGCTCGTTGGCACGTGGAATGACAATGCCCCAGCATTGCGAAGGCCGGGGGTCTCGTACACCAGCAACTCAAGCGAATACCTCGCCCTCTGCGCCTGGTTGACCTGCTGTCGCAAGAAGCCCAGCACCGATTCCTGCAAGGCCTGCCGCCAAACCAGATATGCGGCGCTCGCCTCTGTCTCAAGTTCGCGCCGGCTCAAGGCGTCAGAGTCGGATCCGGGAGCGGCATCCGTAGAAGCCTTAGCGGCTGCACGACTCGCGAGGTAAAGCAGGAGCCCCATCCCGGCGACGATCACAGCCGCGGTGATGGAACGTGAATCCACTCGTCCGTGGCCGAACTGGAACGAAATCGAATGGCTAAGTTGCCAGGAGGCGTAGGCGAGACAGAACAGTCCTAGCGCCAGCCATGCAACAAACAGGACCCCGGCCGCGTCTTCTACCGCCCTTTCGGTTCGCGACTGAAGAGCCAAACCTAGCAACACGAATGCGACCGCAAACGCGGCTGTAACCAGGATGGAGAGCCCCGCCGCGACAATCCAGTTGGGTACGTACCCGTGGACCAAGTACGCGAGACCTGCAACCGGGGCGATGCTTACGACGACGAGGAACGACCATGCTAGAAGGTCGATTGGGAACCTCAGGAGACGCTTAAGACTCGGACGAGGGGCGCGAGTAGCTTCTGACCGGGTGCCTGCCTGTTTGTATCCCTGCTCCTGGCTGGCAGCCATTACAAAGATGGTGTCCCTTTGCTCCCATGCCTGTTGCTGCAATTCGGCAGCCGTGAGCTCGGTGTACGGCGCAAGGCCATTCTTGACATCGACCTCGTTGACGCCCTTGGCAATCAGTTCGTGCAGCAGCTCATCTCGGCTCCCTGCAGCGCCCTCAGCTGTGCTCTTCACCATTTAGCCCACCCTCGCAGCATGTCGCGACTCACGAGGCTCACATTCTCCACCGGAGCACACGCAGAGGGGCTGTGGACGCGTTTTCGAGGGCGAAAACCTGACCTTCGAGAGCCTCGAATTCCTGACGAGGTCGTGTGCTTCCTTCCGCTGCATCACCGAGACCCCAAGCGTGTCTGGGGGGGACGTTAGTGAGAACAAGCGCTTATCGATAGCAATCTCGGTGGTGTTATGGAGCCCTTACGAGCCGCTTGCCTGAGTTGGCTGTCGCCGCTGCGCCCTTCGTATAGTGCCTCACATTGGCGAGGTGTTCGGGCCTTACGATGTCGAGTCACTCATTGTCGGACTGACGTCCGGCAGCTTCGAGCAGCGCGCGTCGTCAGCTTGGGAGCTGCGACTAAATGACGGCGACGCTGTGATCGACGCTCTGGCTTCGCGCCTTGTGGACCCCAACGAAGACACTGCGGTCCTAATGGAGGTAGTCGCATCTCTCGATCGGATCCGGAGCCAGCGAAGTCGGGAGTCGCTCTTGCGATTTGGAATACAAACCGGTCCAGCAACGGCTCATCACAAGAGCTGCCGACTCCATGCGATACGGGCGGTCGAACGCCTCGACAACGGCTAGAACCTGCCGGAACGCGGCAGCAACGCGGCCGTCTGACGTGATTTCGATCGTCGTCCCGTATCGATAGCAACAGATCCCACCTGGTGCGTCATGATGCGGAATTGACCGCCTCACGAGTTTGAGTCGACCTATCTACCTGTTTAACGTGCAAGATTGAGCGCTGCCCATGGGTAGTGAACGACTCACGATTGCTGTCGGCCTCGGACTCTGCCTCGGTGTATTGATTGCAACGGTTTCGCTCGCATCGAGAACGCTAAGCCCTGTCTTGGCAGTGGCTGGCGCCATCCCGCCGGCCGCGATTACCGCCCTTTCTGCCTATCCGGTTAGCTCCGGAAGGCCAGGCCTGAGCCCCTGACTTGCTCGTAGGTCGTTGGCGGTAGCCGGCTGCCGATTCCAAGCAGGGTCTGGAAGGCTGCCATGGGTGTGCGCCTGCGGTT
>Ga0207646_10006982_pt1 | contig 11574 bp, 3 predicted proteins | sample KBSK5502metaG_FD_184343 | JGI IMG/M metagenome (GOLD analysis project Ga0207646, IMG submission 184343) | Corn, switchgrass and miscanthus rhizosphere microbial communities from Kellogg Biological Station, Michigan, USA - KBS K5-50-2 metaG... | ecosystem: Host-associated > Plants > Roots >...
GCACAACCTCGTCAGCGTCCAGAGGTCGCTCGAGACCTGGCGTCACGTCGTGAGCCTGCTCCTCGACGACGTCTTCATCGTGGTGCTCGTGCCGCTCACGGTCGTCTTCGTGTTCGCCGGTCCGCGCAGCCCCGCGCGCGGCCTCATCCTCGGCTGGATGGCCTACTACCTCCTGATGATCGTCGTCGTCTTCCACAACGAGATCCGGTATCGCAGCGCGTTCGTCCCCTTTGCCTGTGCCGCGGCGGCGGGGGGCGTGGCCTCGCTGGCCGATCCCGATCGCCGGAGCCGTGTCATCACCTGGGCCAGCCTGGGGCTGGGGCTGTTGATCGTCGCGGGCATGCTGCGTCCGTATGTGGTGGCGGGTTGGCGCGACGCCGCGGCGACCCGCATGATGGTCGGCGCGCGTCGCGCGGTCGACGCGGGCGCGACGGACGAAGCCTGGCGCATCGCCGAGCAGGCGGCGGCGCGGGCCCCGCGCTCCGCGCGCCCCTGGTACGACCTGGGCAAGGCGCTCGACTTTCACGGCGACGCGGCCGGCGCTTTGGCCGCGTACGCCAAGGGAGATCCGCGCGGCAACTTCGCGAACTGGCGCGGCCTGCTGGGCCGTGCGCGGTTGCTCCCAATCCTGGAGGGCGGCGACGCGGCGGCGCGCGCGCTGCGACAAGTCGACCGCGTGTCCTGGGACGCGGACCCGTGGCTCGTGCTCGAGATCGCCTGGCGCGAGCTGCCCCCGCCGCGCACCGACGAGGTCCTTCTCGCGCGCAACGACTACGGCGCGGTGCGCGGGATGTACCATCCGCGCGGCATCGACGCCGGTGACCAGCGCAGCTCGCAGTGGGCGCAGTACGAGGACGGCGGCCCCGCGCCGCCTCCGGGTCCGCACCGATGGACACGCGCACGCGCGTGGGTGCGGCTCCTGCCCACGACGGTCGCTCCCGCCTACGACGTCACGGTCGAGATGGGCTCGCCGTTTCCGTCACCGCAGCCCGCGCCGGTGGTGACGGTGCGCGGCAACGACGGCGTTCTTCAGACGCGGACGCTCAGCCCTTCGATCCAGCCGTACACGTTCCGGATCGGGGGCGTTGGGCCGGGCGACGCGCTGCTCTTGCGCTTCGACTCTCCCGTCTGGAGCCGCGCCGGCGAGCCCGCGGATCAGGGGATCCGCATCGATCGCGTCGCCGTGCGTCCCGCACCCTGACGCATCTTGCGCGCGCGCGCGGCGGGATGTTATAAAGGGCGTTCCGCTCCGTGGCCCGGTAGCTCAATGGTAGAGCAAGAGACTCTTAATCTCTGGGTTGAAGGTTCGAGCCCTTCCCGGGTCACCAATAACCTCAAATCTTCCAAGCACTAACGGGCGACTGTTACCCAAGTTGGTCTTCAAGACCGAGGTCGGGTAACACATGGGTAACACATCGACGCGCGCAGGCCGGCCATTTCGGCCAGAGCCGGGTGTGCGGCTGGAATTCTCATGGTCGTACGCGGTTGGGCCACTGCCCGGGCGGGAGCCCAATGGGGCACCGGCAGAATTCGGGTTTCTTCTTCCGGCACGAGGCAGACAAGGGCGTACGGGACGCGCGCAAACAGGGCACGTCAGATCTCGATGGTCGCGTTCAGGTCTCGATGCCGCGGACAGGATCAGTGGCGGCTTCCAAGGAGCGGAAGGGTGGAGGTCGGAGAGGCTCGCGCTCTTCGCAAATCCAGCACAGCCCTCACTACTCTCGTTCCCGCTGTGGCGCCGTGATGAGACGCTCGATCATCGCCGGGGCGACTCGCTTGATCACGGGGGCCAGCGCACGCTGGATGAGACCGAGATTCTCGCCGCCGCGCGCGATCGCCTGCGTCACTTGCCGCGCCGTCCGGTCGTCCTCGGGGGTGATGATCCGCGCCTGGCCGACGGCGAGCGCGCTCACGTTCACCCGGGCGGCCTCTTTCGCGACCGCGCGGTCGGGATAGACGCGCAGCATCGTCGCGTACTCGGCGGCATAGAGCCGCCGCAGGTCGGCCGACTTCGCGATCTCCTCCCGGCTCAGCGTGCGGACGGGACGCGAGGCCGGCTGGCGTGCGGTGAGGGTGGGCTCTTCGTGGGAGCTGCGCTCGCCTCGCTGGCTGGCTCCAGTACCGGGCCCCGGTTCGTGCGGCACGTCGCGGCCTGGCCCGCCAGGAAGCCGCCCAGCAGCATCACCAGAAGGGAGAGTCCCGTCTTCCACCATTCGCGCCGTGCCGCCATCTCGGCGCGCTGCCGGTCGACCTCGACCATCAGCACCGGCATCTCCCGCACGTGGTCGGAGAGGTTCCGCGCGATCGCCAGGACGTCGTTGCTCAGCCGTGTGAGTCGCTGCTCGGCCTGGCCCAGTTGCTCCCGCATCGCTCGATCCAGGTACTCGGTCCGGGCCTTGAGCGCTTGCTCGCTCGGGGCTAGAAGCTCCCCGAGATGGTCCTGCCGGACTCTCAGCTCCTCGCCCAGGCGCGTGAGCTCCTCGATCAAGGCTCTCGCCTCGGCCAGGGCCTCCGAGAGCGCGACCATCCGCGCGTTCTCCTCCTCGTTTGCGCTCATCACTGCTCCTGTCCACGAGGCTCAGCGCCGTCTCCCGTTTGAGCGCCGCCGTCCGGCTCTCGACCGGTCGCGCCCTTGCCACCCCCGACACACGGTCCGCGACCTGGAGCGCGCTCTCGCGCACTTGTTCGCGTGAGACCACCCGCGCGAGCGCCGCGCGGTCGTCCGTGTACACCCGCGCATCCTCCACCGCACGGCTCACACTCACGTAGAACTGCCGCCGGTTCACGAGCTCCTCCGAGTGCCGGGTGTCTACGGTGAGATAGACCCGCTCCCGGGAGAGACCCTGGCTCCTGTGGCTCGTCACCGCGTACGCGTGATCGAGCGCCCGCGGCTCGTTGAGATCCACCCGGATACTTCGGCCGGCGACGTCGACGGTGGCCAGGCCCCGCTCGTGATCGAGCTTCTTGATGGTCCCCACGGTGCCGTTGGCGACGTCGAGATCGCGATCCCGCTCCCGGAACTGGATCCGGTCGCCCACCGCGAAGCGGCGCTCTTCCACCCGTTCCACCTCAAAGGCCCGGCGCTCTTTGGGATTGATCGTGTGGGGCAGGCCGCTCCCCTCCATGGTCAGGCGCAGGCGGTTCTTCTGCTCGTCGATCGAGACCACTCGCGCCCGCTCCCCCACCCCGATGGCGTCGCCGGGGCGCACAAAGCGCAGCCGGTCTCCTGGCTCGTAGCTCGACGCGCGCCCCTTCCGCTCGAGAGTGAGATCCTGCCTCACCACCACCTGCGCCTTCATGCTCTTTCGCTCCACCTGGCCGGCGAGGATCCGCGCTTCGCGAATGCGTCGATTGAGGTCCTGGCGCTCGGCGTTACTCGGCGCGATCACGACACCGCGGGCGCCGTCCGCGATGAAATCCCGCGTGATCGCCTCGTGCCGTGCTCGCCGATCCTCGATCTCCACCACCCGGCCGCCTCGCTCGAGGAGCTGCACGGCGCGAGAGGCGCCGCCCTGCTCGGAAGCGGCCCGTACGACCTCGCGGAGGTCTTCGTCCCGCTGCCGGCGGATCACGTCCAGACGCTCGGTCGCGATCCCGGCGCGCTCGATGAGGAGCGCGAAAGGCTGTCCCGCTTCCACTGCGCGGTGCTGCGCCCGGTCGCCGACGAGCACGACCTTGGCCCCGACATCCTCGGCCCGAAGGAGCAGCTCTCTCGCCTGGCGCGTCGAGAGCAGTCCCGCCTCGTCCACGATCCAGAGCTCGGGCCTCTGGCCCTTGAGACGAAGGCTCTCCTTGAGTGCGGCCGCCACCGTCGTGCTCTCGATCCCTCCCTCTCTCAGGACGGCCACCGCCGTCGTTGTCGGCGCGAAACCGCGCACCCTCCAGCCCGCGGCCTGGGCCCGCGCGCGCGCGAAACCGAGCGTCGCGCTCTTGCCCGTCCCCGCCTTGCCTTCCAGGGCCAGGAGACGGTCCGGACTCCCGAGGATGTGGCGCGCGACCCGAAGCTGGTCCTCGCCCAGGCCGGCCCCGCGCTGGGGTAGAGCGAGGACGGGACCGACGCCGCGGCCACGCCCCACCGCGTCCACCAGGGCGCGCTCTTCCCCGATCGCCTTGGTCGTCGTCACCCGTGACACCACCGCGTCGTCTTTGTCCACAACCACGAGGTCAGGGCGGCCGGCGATCGCCTCCCTCACGTCGTCGATGGTGACGCCCTGCTCGCGCCCGCGCACGAGCGCTTCCGTCTCCAGGTCGGCCATACGGAACACCGTACGCCGCTCGGAGAGGTGATCGACGGCGCCGTTCACCGCCGCGCGCGCCGGTTCGAGCTCGCGCCCGAGCCCGAGCTGTCCGGCTTCCCGCGGACGCTCTTTGGTCCACTCCGGAAAGCGGAGTCCGATGTCCCGGGCCGCCGTCCGCCAGTTCCAAAGAAGCGCCTCGCGGTCGATCCCCTTCTGCTTCACCGCACGCGTGGCCACCGTCACCCGGGAGCCGTGCAGACGGCTCTTGAGACCCTGGGCCTGGAGTGCCTTCTCGATCTCCCGCGAGCGTTTGGAGAAATGCTTCAGGTGCTCGGGCTCGAAGCCGGCGATTCCCACCGCGCGGTCGCGTCCGGTGCGGCCGTCGTGGTAGGTCTTCACCTCGTAGCCGAGAGAGCGCAGCTCCTTCCCAAGCTCGGTCTCGTAGATCTCACGGGCGAGGCGCTGGGCACGGAAGATGCCTCGGCCGTCCACCGCCCGCCACTCGCCGTCCGCGCGCCGGGTCATGTTTAGAACGACACAGTGGGAGTGCAGCTGCGGGTCGAGGGCGCGGCTCGTCTCGTGGCGGAAGCTCGCCGCGACCATCGTCCGCGTGGTCTCCACCTCGCGGCCCCCATGGAGCCAGGCCTGGGCGTGCCGCTCGAGCTCGGTGAGCGCCTTCGAGACGGCGCGGTCGTGCGCCTCGAGGAGCCGATGGTCTCCGCCGACGAGCGCGGTCAGGCTGACGCTCTTGTGCGGGGAGATCGTCACGTCCCAGCCCGCGCGGCGCTCCTGCAGCCCCTCACGATGGGCCACGAGGATCTTCCGTCCCGAAGGATCCCTGCCGTCAAGGAGCCGCGCGAATTCCTCCGCCTTCACCCGCCCGGAGAGCCCGAGCTGGCGCGCGCCCTGGCCGTGCCACCGCGAGGCCACGATGCCCTCGGAATCACGCGCGGTGTAGTAGTCCCCACGCGAGAATTCGCTCTTGTAGTAGTGGCTGGCCTGGCCGGCGCTCAGCGGCGGCGACGCACGGAGCATGACTTCGATTTGAGACCCGGACCCCGCCGTCCCAGGTCCCAAAATCCCCCCCGTCGAGGGGGGATCTGTGCCGCGTGGGAGCGAGGGTAGTAAACCCGAGCGCCCTTCTCTCGGCCGTTCTCCGTATGCTCCGGCGCTGCTCTTCGGGAGCCTTCCCGGCCTACCCGTCGTCCTACAGAATGACTGTCCAGCGACCCGTCGCCGCAGGTTACCCGGCAGCTCCAGGACGAGCCCTCCCACCGGCTCGTCCTGATCCGACTCTCAAGCCGGTCATCAGTAGCCTATCGGCCTCGTCGTCTCGGTTGGCCTTCGCGTCATCGCTCTCCCCCTCGGGACCTCTCGTCCCGTCTCGTCCGGGGTTGCCCTCAATGACTACCTTCGACCTCCCCCCGGCTCGCAGAGATCACCGGGGGAGGAGAAGGACTCAGACGACGACGCCGAAGGCGACCTCGTGTCCGTGCGGGGGCGGCGGGCCGCAGGACGAGCAGGTGTGAACAGCCGAGCGCAGCGAGGGAACCCCGAAGGGGCTGGCGCGCCCGCGCAGGACGGAGGGCCGGCGCCCCCGCGCTTCGAGGCTGGACAGACGTCAAGGGAGAGACCCGGCGACGCCGCGCTCAGGTGAGGGTCGAGGTTACGTGGGTCTCTTGGAGCGCCTTCATCACGGTCACGCCTACGACGGCGACGAAGAGCAAGACAGCCACGACGTGCCAAGACTCGCCGATCGCCGCACACGGGGCCCACCTCAGGGAAGCGGGGGGCAGGTCACCACCGTGCCGCGCGCTGTTTGTCCCGAAGACAGTTGGCTCCTCAGGTAGGATTCGAACCTACAACCCTCCGGTTAACAGCCGGATGCTCTACCCTTGAGCTACTGAGGACCAGTTCGCCGCGGAGGGCCCGCGGCAAACCCACATTATAGGAACCGTGCGCATGGCCGGCCCCTTCACCGCCCATCCGCGCCGCCGCCGGACTCAACGAAGACGCCGCGAAGCGGCATCGTTCTGGCGCGTTCGCCGTGGTCGTCATGGATGTGTCGGTGGGACACGTCCCAAGACATAACGGTAGTGTGAATAACTGCCTCTCCAAAGCTGGCGCCAGACTGTCCGTCGATCATCCCGCGTGAAGCGAGCGGAAACTGCGACGTGAAAGGCAATGCCGACGTGAATTGTCCACGCCACCAAGAGAAGAGCAGCCGCCATCCACCACCTGTCCGTGCCGCCGGAGCTATAACGCCATTGCGGCCATCTCGTGAATACGATGATGAGCAGCAGCGCGCCAATCCACATGAAGGGCACTATCCAAGTGGCCACCGATCCGATCCACTTGGCGACGCCATTGCCTTGCGAGCTCACATCCGAAGGCAATTGGTCAATGCCCGCCGCTCGAGGCAGCGTATGCCCTTTTCGCTTCGTGGTCCGCTTGAAAGGCGGCGGCGTCTATTTCTTTGGCTCGCTCGAATGCCGCCACGGCTTCGGCGTGACGACCCGAGCCGCTCATCGCCTTCCCCAAAGCGAGGTACGCCCTCGCCTCGCTTGGATTGACCTTCACTGATTGCTGTAGAGCCGAAATACCCTCGTCGGTTCGCCCCAGCTGCACGAGGGACACTCCCAGCCAGTACTGAGCAGGTGCGTTCTTCGAATAGAGCCGAATGGCCTCTTTCAAATAAGGCAGAGCTTCCCCGTAGTGCCCAGTCTTGGCCAACGCCACTCCCAGTGCACTCTGATATCCCGGAATGTCGGGGCGTAGCCGCACCGCTTCCCGATACTCAGAGATCGCCTCATCAGTGCGACCGACGCGCTCAAAACCAATAGCACGCCCCACGTGCCAGTCGGCGCCATTGTGACTGCCGCATGCGCCGAGCATCATCGTCGACGACCCGATCACCATCAATGCGGCTTGCCAAGCTCGGGGACTACTCACCACCAGGACCTCCCGGCGGACGACCGGACGAATTCGGCAGGCCAAGAGGAAACAGTGGAATCTCAGGCGGTCCCGTCTCATCACAGAAGGTCGCATCAGCGTCGCACTGAAGAGGATTGACGATGAAGATCGACGCGTTCGTTGGTATTGGCGGAGCGAAGTTGGTGGGACTCGTCGCCATGATCAACGCACACGCAGCTGCCACGTCGGGGTGATGGTAAGGCGTGCACTTCACCTTGCACGGAGCCGGCATGCATGGCGGTGTGGGTGTCGGCTGTGGGCCTATCCTCGCGTTTGGGCCGCCGCTGCAGTTGATCGGAGTAGCTGTCGGTCGAGGCGTTGGCACAGGGACAGGCGGCACGACAGCTTGCCGGTGACGTTTACGAGGAGGGATATACTGCCTATGACCTAACAGCCCGAACGGATCTACCTGATCGGCCGGACCATCGTCAACGTAAAGATAGAAGTTTTCTCCACCGGCGAATCCAATCGGATCCTCACTGAGGAAACGGCCGGTTCTCCCGTCGTAGTACCGGGCCCGGTAGTAGTAGAGCCCGCTTTCGGAATCCCACTCACGTCCAGTGAAGGCGTATCCGCTCGACATCCCGACTTCGAATGTGCCGAATGCGTCGTATCGTCTCGTCGTCAACACGCTGCCGGCTTGGTTGGTGATCTTCGTAACGCTGCCGAGCGCGTCCGTATGGAAAAGCGTCAGGGCGCCAGTTCCATCTTCTTGTGCCAACGGTTCATCGGCTCCTGGACCGTGGACGTACTTCAGCGATCCTGACCCACCAACCTCTCGCAGAATCGTCTGGCTCTCATATGTCCAGTTGGTCGTCGTGCCGCCCGCAACCTTTTCGACTCTGCGACCCTCGGGGTCGTATGCGAATCGAGCGACCTCAACGCCGTTCCTCAAGACCCTCCTCAACTTGTTTTCAGCGTCCCATTCGTAGGTCCAGGTGTCTGTTCCTTCGGTTTTTGAGGTGGTGTTTCCATTTGGATCGTAGCTGTAGCTTACTGAAGCGGCCGGTACATTCGCCGTCCAACTCTTCGTCGTCGCGTTGCCGCCAAGATCCGTCGCGGTCACGGTGACCGTATTTGCGCCAGGGACAGCGTTGATCGTCGCATCGAACACGTTCCCTGGGAGCATCCGGGCCGGCTGGCCGTTCACCGTCGCTGTGCCTGCTTCGTCGAGGTGGCCACGGACCCGAACCGATCCGCCGCCGACGGTTGAGAGGAGTCTGTTGCCGGCGTCGTGAATCGACTGCGTGACCGCCTGGCCGATCTGCGTCGTCAGCCGGTTACCCACAGGATCGTAGGAGTAGAACGACTCGTCCGTCGTCGACCCTGTGCGTCCGACCTGGGTCAGGCGAGACAGCCCGTCATAGCCATAACTTTCCGTCAAGTCGGGGGTCGTCTTGCTGGTTCGGTTGCCGGCGGCGTCATAGGCATAGCCGAAGCTCGTGATGACGGTCGCGCCCAGCGATGCGCCAAGAGTCGTCACCCGCGAGTTCGTATCGTAACCATAACTCGTCGTTATGCCGTTGGGATAGCCGAGTGTCGTGCGGCGGTTCGCGTCGTCGTACCCGAACGAGAACACGCTTGAGCCGCGCGTAATACCTGTCAGGCGGCTCGCGTCGTCGTAGGCGTAACCGAGCAGGACGGTGCCGTCGAGGCTGATGCTGAGCCGATTGCCGCCACCGTCGTAGGTGTATGCAACGGTCGAGGCGTTCCGGTTGCTCTGCTCGGACGCCATCTCTCCTGCCAGGTTGTATACCCACGTGAGCGTGTCCGTTCCGTTCGCGGCGGTCAGAATTCGTCCTACCACGTCATACGTGAAAGCCACCGCCGGTGTGACCCCGTCGGAGTAACTCTTGCCGACCAGGCGGCCCGCGTCATCGTAACTCAACGTGGTAATCACGCCCTTGCGGTCGGTCTTCGTCTTCAAGCGTCCCACGCTGTCGTAGGTGAAGACCTCGCTTCCACCGCCAGGATACTGGACGGTCGAGACACGGTTGAAGCTGTCGTAATCGAACCGCGTCGTCTGGCCTCTCGCATCCGTCAGGGTGATGAGATTCGACATCAAGTCGTATCCGTAGTTCGTCAGGCCGTTCGCCGCATCCACCACCGTCTCCAGACGGCCGAACTTGTCATAGACGTACCGCGTCGTGCGACCGAGCGGATCGATGACGGCGGTTCTTTGCCCACTCGCATCGTAAGTGAACCGAGTGTAGGTGCCGTCGGGAGACGTGACTCGCGTGACCCGTCCATGTGCATCGTAGGTCGTCGTCGTCGTGTGGCTCAGCGCATCGGTCACAGTGGTCCGCCGCCCGAACGCATCGTATCCGAAAGTGGTCGGATGGGTCAGGGGATCGATGACGGAGAGGAGGTCCGCCGTCGCCGCGTCGTAGGTCAGCGTCGTCGTCTTGGCGCGGGGGTCGGTGATGGTGTCCGGCTTGCCCTGTGCGTTGTACGTGATTGTCGTGGAGCGGGTCAGCGGATCGGTGACGCTTAGGGGGCCGGCTGGCCCGTAGGTGGTCGTCGTCACGCCCGTGTCAGGCGCTGTCACCGTGAGCACGCGACCCTCGGCGTCATAGGTGTACGTGGTCGTGTGCGTCAGAGGATCCGTCTCGGTCAGACGATTGCCGTCCGAATCGTACGTATACGTCGTGAGCTTGCCGTCCGCGTTCTTGACCGACGTGATTCGACCGAGTTCGTCGTACGTCCATTCCTGGCTCTCCCCAGCTCCGGCTCCGCAGGAAGAGCACGGCCCTGTGACCTTCGTGAGGCTGGGGATGCCGCGAACCTTTTCGAACATATATGTCGTGGTGTGTCCCAGGGAGTCGGTGACGACAGTCTGATTCAATCCATAGGCCAGGGTCAGGCCGTCCACACCCTCGGCGATCTGAGAGGTGACCGCCCGCCCCTGCTCGTCGTACGCATGTTCTTCGACCGTTTTCCCCGCGCTGTCCTGAACGCGCACGATGCGACCGCCGGCATCATAGAAATAGTGAAAGCCGCTGCCGTCCGCGTACGTTACGGTCTCGAGGCGGTTGGAGGCGTCGTAGCCGTAGGTGGCAAGCACCGCCTGCGCAGGACCGATGAGCTGGTACGGCTGGGAACTCGCTCCGTAATACGTTATGGCGATGCTTCGTCCACGGCGGGTGATCGACGTCAGGCGGCCTTGGCCGTCGCGCGCGTAAGTCGTGCTGATGCCCGCGGCGTCCGTGACGGACACGATGCGGCCGTCCGAGTCGTAGACCTCCTCGCCGCCGGCGCGGAAGACGCGCCGGTGGCCCGAAGGGGTGGTCTCGATCGTCGTCTCGGTCGAGTAGGGCAGTTCGGACACGTACGTTCCATCCAATTCGTCGTCGAAGTAGTACTGGGGTTCGCCGTCCTGGAGTCGCGCGGCCAGCGTCTTCGGAGAGACGACCACGAGACGCGACTCGAAGGTCGCGTTCCATCCCGGGCCGAACGAGCCATAGCGCGACGAGTCCGCGATGCGACCGGTGCTGAACGTCCTGGCAACGGCAAGCTCGCCGACCAGCGCATCGGTGTGGGTGAGGAACATGTCACCCGTGGTGACGCTGACCGGCTTACCGACAAAAACATTCTTACCGACAAAGACATTCTTGCATTGTTGTGGAACCTCGACCGGCACGCACAGGTCACTGTGAACAAGGGTGTACTTGTACTGGCAGCCGCGACCGCAGTAGTTGTCGTCTGCCCAGTGGGTCAAACAGCCCCCCTGAGCATACGACAAGCAGTCACGCCGGAAGAGACTGTTGTCCTCGCAGCCGCAGCCCTTGGACCACGTATCGGTATAAGAGCCCGTGCAGGCGTGGCCGGTCAACACACATGTCTCGACCATAGGAGCGGGCCAGTCTGGACTGTTGTTGGGACATGAGATGCCTTGGGCATGCGCGCGAGTGGCGGCGCAGGCGACAAGAATGGCGACTACGAGGATTTGCCGGACTGTCAGTCTCATCGATCGACTTCTCCCGCAGTTCACGGCAATGAGCGCGCTCATTCCCATGGTCTCCGCCTAAGGGATGGGGACGGCGCCCGCGGGCTCGTCCAGGGTGATGACGGGAGGGGTGTGGTCGTTGGGATCGCCGACGCAAGTAGAACGCGTCGCGTCGAGAGGAGCACAGTCCAACGCGTCGTTCACGCCATCGCCGTCCGTATCGGCGGTGAAGGGGTCGGTGCCCCGCGCGATCTCGACGGAATTCAGGACACCGTCTCCATCCACGTCCGCGCTCGTGGGGCTGATCCCAAGTCTCACCGACAAGCCGTCAGGGATCCCGTCGCCATTCGTATCCCAGAGGTTGGGATTCGTTCCGAGCAGCGCCTCTTCGCTGGCACTCAATCCGTCTCGATCGAT
>Ga0207646_10006987_pt1 | contig 11563 bp, 10 predicted proteins | sample KBSK5502metaG_FD_184343 | JGI IMG/M metagenome (GOLD analysis project Ga0207646, IMG submission 184343) | Corn, switchgrass and miscanthus rhizosphere microbial communities from Kellogg Biological Station, Michigan, USA - KBS K5-50-2 metaG... | ecosystem: Host-associated > Plants > Roots >...
CCGGGAACGCCAGCAGGGCGCACGTCACGGTCACCGCGATGGCCATGCCGACCGTCCGTAACGCCACCGTGCGATAGATCGGGTTCGTGACGAGCTGGCCGAAGTTCGCGAGCGTCCACTCGCGGTGCACGAGCCCGGTGAACGGATCGCGTGACCAGCCGGCGTTCAGGAAGAGCACCGCGAGGGAGCCGAGATAGGCGATCACGAGCCAGCCGGCGGGACCGGCCAGGAGCAGCCCAAGCCGGAGCCGCGGCCGGCGCTGCAGCGCGGCGGCGACTCGCCGTCGGGCCGACCCGGTCGGAGCCGGCGTGGGATCGGTGGGCGTCGCCCGTGCCCCGGTGGTCATGGCAGTCGACGACAGCGCCGAACGCCGCCCGAGCTCACGCTCGGGCGGCGTCGTGATCGCGTGGGACGATGGATCAGCCCTTGATGTCCGTCCAGGCCTGAGACCACGCGTCGAAGTCCTTGCACTGGACGTCGGTGCGGCCGTCGACGCAGGTCGCCTCCGGCGTCTGCCAGTACCAGATGTTCTGCCAGAAGGCCTCGTCAGCGGCGTAGAAGACGTCGCAGTTGGCCTGATCGGCCGGTGTCAGCGCGCAGGCCTTGCTGTTGCCCGGTGCCTCACCGAACCACGATGCAACCTGGGCGTTCACCGACGGCGACACGATGTAGTCGAGCCACTTGTACGCACAGTTGAGGTGCTTGGTCTTCGAGTTGATCATCCACGTGTCCGACCAGCCGGTCGCGCCCTCGGCGGGCTTGATGACCTTCACCGGAGCCGGCGGCGTCTCGGCCTGGAGGAGGTTCGTGATCACCTGCCAGGTCGTTCCGATGACCGCGTCGCCCTTGGAGAACGCCTGCTGCTGCAGGGCGTAGTCGGTCCAGTACTGGCCGATCATCGGCTTCTGCTGGCGGAGCAGATCGGTGACCGCCTGGAACTGGGTGTCGTCCAGCGCGTACGGGTTCTTGATGTTCAGCTCGGGCTTGGTCTTCATCAGGACGACCGCGGCGTCGGCGATGTAGATCGGGGCGTTGTAGACCGAGACCTTGCCGGACCACGGCTTGGACGGGTCGAACATGTCGGTCCAACTCGTCGGGTCAGGCTTGACCACGTCGGTCCGCCACATCAGCAGGTTGGAGCCGCGGCCGTGGGGGATCCCGTAGTGGACGCCGCCGACGGTGTTGTACGGCCTGTCCTTCAGGGCCGGGAAGATGTCGGCGTAGTTCTTGACGAGGTCGACGTTCACCGGCTGGACGTAACCGGCGCGGACGAGGCGCAGGCTCGCGTCGCCCGACGCGGAGATCACGTCGAACTTGTCCGGGTTCGTCGTGAACAGGCTGAAAGCCTCATCCGAGGTGCCGAACACCTGGACGCTCGTCTTGCAGCCCGTCTGGTCCTCGAAAGGCTTGACCCAGTTGACCTTCGGGTCGGTCGACCCGTTCTCCGCATAGCCCGGCCACGCAAGGACGGTCAGCGCGCCCTCGCCCGCGCCCACGGACGTCGGCAGGTTGACGCTCGGGCTGGCCGCCGCCTGGCTCGCGGGCTGGCTGGCTGCCGACTGGCTCGCCGGCGGCTGGCTGGCGCCGGTCGTCGGCGCCGCTGAGCTGCCGCCGCTGCAGGCGGACACGACGATCGCCGTGATGGCGACCGCCGCGAGGATCCTCCGATGGTGCATCTGCTCTCCTCCTCCTCCGCGCCACGCACGGCGAGCGCGGTTCACGCAGCCGAGTCGGCGACTCGGTAGTTGTGGGTTCGCTTCCAGATCAGGCGGACGGCCTTGCCCTCCAGGGCGAGCGCGTCCATCGACGAGGTCACCAGGTTCTGCTGGGTCACGACGAGCTCGGAGCCGGCGTCGAGGGCGACGACGTAGCGCGTGTCCGGCCCGAGGTAGACGACGCTCCGGATGCGCCCCAGCGCCGATGTCTCGTCGACGCCGACGGGATCCTCAGGCTCGGCGAGCCGGATCTTCTCGGGTCGGACGGTGAACGTCCCGCCCTCACCGACGATCGTCCGGGCGACGTCGCCGCGGAGCAGGTTCGAGGTGCCGACGAACCCGGCGACGAACGCGGTCGCTGGACGCTCGTAGACCTCGGCCGGCGCCCCGACCTGCTCGATCCGGCCGCGGTTGAAGACCGCCAGCCGGTCGCTCATCGTCAGGGCTTCCTCCTGGTCGTGGGTGACGTAGATGAACGTGATCCCGACCTGCTGCTGGATCGCCTTCAGCTCGATCTGCATCTCCTCACGCAGCTTGAGGTCAAGGGCGCCGAGCGGCTCGTCGAGGAGGAGCACTCGGGGTCGGTTGACGAGCGCCCGCGCCAGCGCCACCCGTTGCCGTTGACCGCCGGACAGCTGGCTCGGCCGGCGCTTGTCGAAGCCGGTCAGGCGGACCATGTCGAGGGCCCCCCCGACGCGCCGCTGCCGTTCCGCCTTCGGCACCTTCCGGACGACGAGCCCGTAGGCGACGTTGTCGGCGACCGACATGTGCGGGAAGAGGGCGTAGTCCTGGAAGACCGTGTTGACGTCGCGCTGGAACGGCGGCTGGCTCGACACGTCGACGCCGTGGAGCAGCACGCGGCCCTCGGTCGGCAGCTCGAAGCCGGCGATCATCCGGAGGGTCGTGGTCTTGCCCGACCCCGACGGACCGAGCATCGAGAAGAATTCGCCGTCGCGGACGTCCAGGTCGATGTGGTCGACCGCCGTCAGCGACGGCGTCCCAGTCGCCTCGGCGGTGCTGCGCGCGGCGCGGCGGCCAGCCGCGTCATTGCCGAAGATCTTCGTCAGGCCCTCGAGGCGGACGGCGGGCGCGGCCGCCGACACGGCCGCGGTCGCGGCGGCTGGCCGGCTGTCGGGGATCGCGATCGGGCTCTGAGCGGCCAATCAGGACCTCGCTCTGTCCGGTGACGGCCCGCGCGGGTGGCCGGCGGGCGAGACGCGGTGACGCCACGCCCCCGCGTGGACGATGCCGCACTGTGCGGTCCGCTTCGCGCCAGTGTCAAGACAGGCGCAGCCGTCGTCGCGCGGGACGGTAGCCGCCTAGACTCGCCGCCGTGATCATTCCCGTTCGGAGGCTCGAGGGGCCGGCGCTTGCCCTGGTCGTGCTGCTCGCGGCCCTCGGCGGATGCGAGGCCAGCGGCCCGCCGGCGACGCCACCGATCGTTCCCGGCTCGTCGGCGACGCCACGCGAGGTCAACGTCGTCCTGAAGGACTGGATCTTCCTGCCCGATCCGGTCGACGTCGTGCCCGGTGAGACGGTCCTGCTCCACGTGGTCAACGGTGGACTCGAGATCCACGAGCTCGTCATCGGCGACATCGCGGTCCAGGACGCTTGGGAGGCCGCGGAGCTCGCGACGCTCAACGCACCGCCGGGCCCGACGCCGGTCGTGAGCGTCCCGCCGGGGCTCGCCGGGATCCGCGTCGTGGTCCCGTCGGGCCAACGCGTCGACCTGACCTGGACGGTCCCGTCGTCGGCCGCCGACGTCGGACGACTGCTGCTCGGCTGCCACATCCCGAGCCATTGGGCGAAGGGGATGCGGGCGAGCTTCGTCGTCGCCGGGGCGTCGGCCCCGCCGGTGGGTTCATCGGCTCCTGGATGACCGGGGGGCGATCGGGCGCCATGCTCGACGATGCTAGGATTCGAACTCGTCCTCGGCGGGTCGCGCCGAGCACACTGACCGCGGGTCGAGGAGAACGAACCCAATGGCCTATGTGATCGCCGAGCCGTGCATCGATGTGCTCGACATCTCGTGTGTCTCGGTCTGCCCGGTCGATTGCATCCACTACGAAGAAGGCACCGACCGGAAGCTCTTCATCGATCCCAACGAGTGCATCGACTGCGGCGCCTGCGAGCCGGAGTGCCCGGTGAACGCGATCTTCCCCGAGGAGTCGCTGCCGGTCGAGTGGGCCAACTACACGAAGATCGACGCGGTCTGGTACACGGACAAGGCCGCCGCCCGTGCCGCGGTCGATGAGGCCAAACCGGCGAGCTGATCGCTCGGACGGGTCGACCCGACCCTGATGCGGATCGTCTCCCTCCTCCCCTCGGCCACCGAGATCGTCTGTGCCCTCGGGCTGCGCGACGAGCTCGTTGGCGTGACCCACGAGTGCGACTGGCCGCCGGACGTCGTGGGGTTGCCCGTCATGACGCGCAACGCGCTGGACCTCGCCAGGGCCACGAGCCGCGAGATCCACCAGCGCATCGGCGACGCGGTCCACGGCGGGTCGGCGATCTATGAGCTCGATGACGAGGCCCTCGAGGCGGCGGACGCCGACCTGATCCTCACCCAGGAGCTCTGCGCGGTCTGCGCCGTCGGGTATCGCGAGGTCAGCGAGACCGTCCGCGCCCTCGACATGGACGCGACGCTGGTCTCCCTCGAGCCCACGACGGTCGAGGGCATCCTCAACACGATCACGACCGTCGGTGCAATGGCCGACGCCGAGGACGCCGCGGTCGAGCTCGTCGGCAGCCTCCGCGAACGGCTTCGGGCGATCGAGATGACGGCCCAGGAGCGACGCGAGGGCGGGTTCGTCGGACCGCGGGTCGTCGGCCTGGAATGGCTCGACCCGCCGTTCGCGGTCGGCCACTGGGTGCCCGAGCAGATTCGCCGCGCCGGCGGCTGGGACCTCCTCGGCCAGGACGCGCAGCCAGCCCGGCCCACGACCTGGGACGCGGTCGCCGAGGTCGACCCGGACCTGCTGCTCCTGATGCCGTGCGGCTACCACCTCGGCCAGACGGTCGACGAATGGGCGGCGACGCCCCGGCCGGACTGGGTCGACGACCTTCCGGCGATCAGCCGTGGTCATCTGATCGCCCTCGACGGTTCGTCGTACTTCTCGCGTCCCGGGCCGCGCGTCGTCGATGGCATCGAGATGCTGGCCGAGATCTTCGATCCGGAGGCGTTCCGCGACCTGTCACCGGCGACCGGCTGGACGCCGATCGGCTGACGATGGTGGGACCGGCGAGCGGTCGCGAGGCGACCGAAGGCGGCCCTCGCTCACCGTTCGTGTGCCTGTGGTGTGGACGATCGTGGACGGTCCGCTCGGCCGACGATCTCGAGGGCTTCGCCCAGCTCTGTCCGGACTGCCTCGGGAAGGCCGGCGACAACCCGTTCCTCCGGTTTCGGCTCCGGTCGGCCCTGGCGGCGCGGGCCGCCGCTGGTTCCGTGGCCCAGCCGCCCGCGGAGCAGTCGCCCGCGGACGCGCCGTCGATCGACCGAAGGATGGTCGACTACTACGAGGCGCGAGCCGCCGAGTACGACGACTGGTATCTCCGCCGCGGGCGGTACGCGCACGGCCCGATCCACGACGCCGCGTGGAACGCTGAGCTGGACGCGGCCGGCCGCTGGCTCGACGGGCTGCCGCTCGGCGGCCGGATCGTCGAGCTCGCCGCCGGCACCGGCTGGTGGTCGCCGCTGCTCGCCGGCAAGGGCGAGCTGTGGCTGTCCGACGCTGCCGAGGCCCCGCTCGAACGGGCCCGCGAGCGGCTGCTCGCCCACGGGCTGCGCGCCCACCTCCACGTCCGCGACGCGTGGGCCGAGCCCGAGGGCGAGCCGGCCGGCGCCCTGTTCGCCGGCTTCTGGCTGAGCCACGTGGAGCGAGGTCAGACGATGGCGTTTCTGGACCTGGCTGCCCGGTGGCTCGCACCGGGCGGGCGGATCGCACTGATCGACTCGCTGCCCGATCCGCAATCGGGCGCCACGGATCACGACCCGCCGGCCGAGGACCGATCGGTCCGTCGTCTCGCCGACGGCCGGTCGTTCGAGATCGTCAAGGTCTACCGAACGCTGGCCGAGATCGAAGGCGCGCTGCGCGCCGCCGGCTTCGCCGACGTCAGTGCCTCCACGACTGGCCGGTTCTTCGTCCTCGCGACCGGTGTCAAACCCTGAGCCACGGGCCTCGAAACGGGATTTCGCGTGCAATACTCGGCCCGATGACCCCACTCAGCGACCGAACGATCGCCACGGTCGGCTCAGGAGTGATGGCGGAGGCGATGATCGCCGGCCTGCTCCGGGGCGAGCTCGTCGCGCCCGATCAGATCGTCGCGAGCCACCCGCGCGCGGAGCGGCGCGACCATCTCCGGTCCGAATACGGAATCCGCGTCGTCGCCGACAACGCTGGCGCGATCGAGGGAGCCGACGTCGTCCTCCTCGGCATCAAGCCGCAGATGCTCGGCAAGGTCGGTCGCGAGATCGGGCCGGCGCTGCGCCGCGGCCAGCTGCTGCTGAGCATCCTCGCCGGAGCGACGACGACGGCACTCGTCGGGACGCTCGGCCACGACCAGGTCATCCGGGCCATGCCGAACACTCCCGCCCGTCTCGGGAAGGGCGTGACCGTCTGGTACGCGACGCCTGCCACGACCGACGAGCAGCGCGCCCAGGCGGCATCGTTGCTCGGCGCGCTCGGGACCCAGATCGAGGTCGACGACGAGAAGATGGTCGCGATGGCGACGGCGGTGTCGGGCACCGGTCCGACGTACGTCTTCCTGTTCATGGAGGCGCTGATCGACGCGGCCGTCCACCTCGGATTTCCGCGCCAGGTCGCCCACGACCTCGTCGTCGAGACGCTCGAGGGCAGCACGCTCTTCGCGAAGCAGTCGGCAATGCATCCTGCTGAGCTCCGCAACATGGTGACGTCGCCGGGCGGGACGTCGGCAGCGGCCCTCCACGAGCTCGAATCGGGGCGACTCAGGACGGTCCTCTCGGAGGCGGTCTGGGCGGCGTTCCGGCGAACCGTCGAGCTCGGCGACCAGCTCGAGGCGAGCGTCGGCCGGCCGACGCCAGCCCGGGACGAGTGAGCGTCCTCGCGGTCAACCGCAAGCTCGATCTGCGGCGAGCGCCGCTCGCCGACCTCCGTGCCGTCGACTTCCGCGCCCCGGCACGCGACTACTGGGCGGACGAGGCCGCCCTCCACGATCGACTGACCGCCGTCTGGGCCGGCCTCGACGACGCCGCCTGGCGATTGCCCGGCGCGGCGCCGTCGGATGCAGGCGGTCCAGACTGGTCGCTCCTCGACCACGTCGGCCATCTGGTCGACTGGTGGGAGATGGCGGCCGACTACATCGCGGTCGCGCTGCGCGGCGGACCCTGGCCGTCGGCAGATGACTACGACGGCGGCGACTTCGATACCTACAACGAGGGTCGTCGAGACCGGTTCGCCGCCATCCCGTCCGCGACGTTGCGTGAGCGCGGTGCGGTCGCTCACGCGCGAGCCGTCGCGGTCGCTCGGCAGCTCCCCGGGACGACGCTCCGGAGCGATGCCGCGTGGGGCTGGGTCCACCAGGTTCTGCACGGCCACGCACTCGACCACCTGACGGTCCTCGAGCCGTGGGCGGACATCCTCCGGACACGCCAGATCGGCAACGATCCCTTTGGCCCAGACCCCCAGCCGACGCGCCGGACACTGACCGCCGCGAGGGCCCGCTTCCGGGCCGACGACGCCGAGATCCTCGCCGCGTTCCGGGAGACGATGGATGGCGTAGCGGATGCGGACTGGACGCGTCGGGACGGCGACGCCTGGTCGTTCGCGGATCACGTCGCGCACCTCGCCGGCTGGTTCGACGAGGGCGCGCGCGCCCTCGAGACGCATCGCGCGAACGGCCGCTGGATCGAGATGCCAGCCGAAGGGCTGGACGCGTTCAACGACCGACAGGTCCGGGAGGCACGTGGCACGCCGCCGGCGGATCTGCGCTCGCGGTTCGACGCGGGTCTGGACCGGTTGCGGGCAACGATCCGCGCCATGACCGACGAGGAGTGGCTCGATCCGGAGGGCTTCAGCTGGGCATACGAGGACCTCCACGGTCACGTCCGCGCCCACCACGCGATGGTCGGGCCAGCGACGGCCCGTCTCGCGTGGCCCGAGGCGACGCCAACGACCTGACAGGCGAGGAGGACCCGATGACGCGAGCGGGCGGCCCGGCGGGCCGGGCCTCGGGCGCGCCGCTGGGCGGGGCGACCGGCGGGCTGACGATCGAGCGGCTCGTCGCCGTGGATTCGCCGCGCGAGATCCGCGTCCACCCGCGTGACCGCGTCATCGCCTTCACCCAAGAGGCGTCGGGCGGCCGGCAGATCTTCGTCGCGCCGCTTCGCGGCGGGAGCCCCGTCGCGATCACGGCGTCGGAGAAGGACATTGGCGATCCCCAGTGGTCGCCCGACGGGCGGCGGCTCGCCTACACCCGCGGCGACGAGATCCGGATCGTCGACGTCGACGGAAGCCGTGACGTCCTGGTCGCGTCGCACCCGGCCGGCGGTTCGATGCCGCGCTGGTCTCCGGACGGCCGGCTGATTGCCTTCGTGTCGCGACGACGTGGCTGGTCTCAGGTCTACGTCGTCGACGCGCCGGTCCCGCGTCGCGGCCGACCCGCCCGCGATCCGAAGCCACCCGAGCCGCGCGCCGTCACGGCGACCGGCTTCGACGTGGAGGATCTCGCCTGGTCCGTCGACGGCGACTCGATCGCGACCCAGTCGTTCCGGGCCCCCGACTTCGCCCTGTCGGAGCTGCACGTCGTCGATCTCGACACGGGGAAGGAACGGCGCGTCGCGGGCGGCGGGAAGGAATGGGCAGCTGGTCCGCGCCCGGTCCCGGACGGCGGCTTCCTGTATCTGTCCGACGCCGACGGCTGGTTCCAGGTCTTCCGGCTCGGGGCGGACGGCCGGACGAAGACGGCGCTGACGAGAGGCAAGCGCGACCACGGCGAACCGAGCGGCGGCTACGGCTACGCCGCCCTGCCGGCGCCGGACGGGGCCAAATTCGTCCACTCCGAGGTTCACGACGCCCTGATCGACCTGATCGTCGCGCCGATCGGCGGGACCGGGCCGATGAGGCGGCCGCGTGGACGAGCGCCGAAGAACCCGCCGCCAGCGTCCACCCCGGGAGCCGGTCAGGTCGTCAACCCGTGGCCCGGTGTCTGGCGATCGGTCGGCTTCACGGCCGACGGGACGACGCTCGTGGCCATCGGCGAGAGCCAGGATCGGCCGCAGGACGTCTGGGTCCTCCCGGTGCCGGATGTCGCGCCGGCCGGCGTCCGCCCGCGACAGATCACCAGCTCGATGCCGGCCGTCCTCGGTGCCGCATTCAGCCCGGACCGGACGATCCAGGGCGAGCGCATCTCGTTCAAGGCGCGCGACGGACTGCGGATCGAGGGGACCCTCTGGCGGCCGGCGGTGGCAACCGGCAAGCGCGGGACGACCCGGGTTCCGACTGTCCTCTACCCGCACGGCGGACCGACCTGGCAGGCCTATCGCGCGTGGGTGCCGTTCAAGCAGCTCCTCGTCCGGGAAGGGTTCGCCTTCCTCGACGTCGACTTCCGCGGCTCGACGGGCTACGGCCGAGACTTCCGCAATGCAAACGTCGGGGAGTGGGGGAACGCCGACACCCACGACATGGTTGACGCCGCGCGGTGGGTCGCCGCCGAGCCGTGGTCGAACGGTCGGCTGGGCATCTATGGGGGGTCCTACGGCGGCTACCTCGTCCTGTGCGCGCTCGTCGACGAGCCGTCGCTGTGGGGGGCCGGCGTGGACCTCTACGGAGACTCGGAGATCGCCGAGAGCTTCCGTCACGGTGATCGGCCGGGCCGGCTCGACCTCGCCCGGATGATGGGCTCACCCGATGACCCGGCGAAGAGCGCGGCCTACCGCCGCGGCTCGCCCGTCTACCGGACCGAGGCGATCGAGGCGCCGCTCCTGATCCTCCACGGCCGCAAGGACAAGCGCGTCGTTCCGCTCATGACCGAGAAGATGGTCGAGGCCCTCGAGATCGAAGGGAAGCACCACGAGGTCCGCTGGTACGAGGACGAGGGCCACGGCTGGGAGAAGCGCGAGAACAAGCGCGACGCCTTCAATCGGATTCGGGCGTTCCTGCGGCGGCACCTGCTGGACGACCTCGAAGCGGTCCCCGACGAGGGCGACGGAGCCAGCAAGCCGGGCGGCCGCCAGAAGGATCTGTCCGGCGGCTAGAAGGAGCCGCCGGACAGCTTGCCGCGTCGTCGGAAGCGCCGACGAAAGACCCCGCTCCGGCTATGGGAACCCAGCTTCGCCGCGTCGGGGCTCTCCCAGTCGAGGTTCGCAGGGCGGTCGTCGTCCCCGTCCCGCCGCGGGATCACGCTGATCTGGCCGTTGGTCTCGAGGAAGACGTACAGGGCCTCGTCGGGGCTCAGCAGCTGGTTCTGGCGAAGCGCGACCATCAGCTCGCGATCGCTGATCCCCTCGCTTCGTAGGCTCTCGACGAGGACCTTTCCGTGGTCGACGAGGAGGGTCGGCTCCCCGTCGAGGGCGTCCCGCAACGGCGCCCAGCGGTCGGCTGCCGCGTGGAGGAGGAGGTCGAGGGTGAGGATCACTCCGGCGGCGATCAAGCCGGCGATGAGCGACGTATTCTGGCCGACCATCGCGTTCTGGACGGCGTTCGCGATGATCAGCAGAACGACCAGGTCGAGGGTCGAGAGCTGGCCCGCCTCCCGCTTGCCGAGCAAGCGGAAGCCGAGGACGAGGAAGACGTAGACGATCGCCGTCCGCAGGACGACGCTCAACAGGTCGGAGCCGAGATCCGGGATCGTCATCGGCCGATGCTAGCCCACGGAATCCGCGACGACTTGCCGCCGCAGGCGAGCGACGGCCCTGCCGTCGCTGCCGCTACCATCGCTCCGTGCCGGCCACCACCGCCATCCGCGCGGCCCCCGAGCGGGCCCTGCGATCGTCGCTGTTGTGGCTGTCCCGGCGGCGCTCGGTCGGCCGGCTCGCGACCCGCCTGCCGGTGACCCGGTCCATGGTGGCCCGGTTCGTCGCCGGCGAGACGCTCGACGAGGCCCTCGACGCGCTCGAGCGACTGCAGGCCGCCGGCCTGCGGACGACCGTCGACGTCCTCGGCGAGGCCGTCACCTCCATCGCGGACGCCGCGGCGGCCGCGGACGAGTACATCGCGACGCTCGATGCGCTCGCGACGCGTGGCCTCGATCGCAACGTCAGCGTCAAGCTCAGCCAGATGGGCCTCGGCCTGGACGACGCGGCGTGCCGGGCGAACGTCGGGCGGATCCTCGAGCGAGCCGCCGAGCACGAGGCGTTCGTCCGGATCGACATGGAGGACCACACGACCACCGACGCCACGCTGGCGTTGTGGCGCGACCTGCGCCCGATCAATACCGGCCGTGGGGACAGCGGGGTCGTGATCCAGGCGGCGCTGCGGCGAAGTCCGGCCGACGTCGACGCGCTCATCGCCGAACGGGCCCGGATCCGGCTGTGCAAGGGCGCCTACGTCGAACCCGCGTCGGTCGCCTTCCCCGACAAGGACGACGTCGACGCTGCCTACTGGCGGCTGATGGAACGCCTCCTCGTCGACGGGACCTTCCCGGCGATCGCCACCCACGACGAGCGGCTGATCAACCGGGCCCTGCGGTTCGTCCGCGAGCTGGACATCGCCGCCGACCGGTTCGAGTTCCAGATGCTGTACGGCGTCCGGCGCGACCTCCAGGAGCGGCTCGTCCGGGCGGGCTTCGGTGTCCGGGTCTACGTCCCGTTCGGGACGCAGTGGTACCCGTACTTCATGCGCCGGCTGGCCGAGCGACCGGCGAACGTGGCC
>Ga0207646_10006990_pt1 | contig 11559 bp, 5 predicted proteins | sample KBSK5502metaG_FD_184343 | JGI IMG/M metagenome (GOLD analysis project Ga0207646, IMG submission 184343) | Corn, switchgrass and miscanthus rhizosphere microbial communities from Kellogg Biological Station, Michigan, USA - KBS K5-50-2 metaG... | ecosystem: Host-associated > Plants > Roots >...
AAGAAGAAACGCATCGGCCGGGCGCGTTTCGGATGGAGCCATTTAGCTGGGCGCAAAATGACGAAATCCGAATGTCGAATGACGAAAGAAATTCACAGGCGGCACAGGGGCGGTCCCTCCAAATTTCGAAACCAGCGTTGCGCCGATTTCGGCCGGCGCCCGCGGCATCGATTTTCACTTCAAAAGACCGACATCTTCAGAGTGGCAACATTGGCGGCAAAGTCATCGATCAAAACGGCCCATATTTGCTCTCTGGAAATTGGTGGGACGAAAAATCGTGGGCACGCGCCGAGTGGGACTTGCAGTTGGAGAATGGCGATCTGATTCGCGCTCACGAGGCTGAGGGTACTTGGAAGGTGGATGGAATCTATGACTGACCGATTTCTGTTGGGGGGCGTCCGCGCTGTCGGCGCCCTGACATTTGAGACACGACGGCGCGTGTCCCTCCATTAATTTCATGTACGTTGAGTTACATTCCTGCAGCGCGTTCAGTTTTTTGCGCGGCGGATCGTTCCCCGAGCAATTAGCGCACACCGCGGCCGAGCTGGAAATGCCGGCGATGGCGTTGCTCGATCGCAACGGGGTTTACGGCGCGCAACGTTTCTCCGTCGCGGCGCGCGAACACAACGTGCGTCCGATCATCGGCGCCGAGTTGTCGATGGAGGATGGAGGCATCCTGCCCGTTCTCGTGGAAAACCGGACCGGCTACAAAAATTTATGCGAGCTGCTGACGCAGGCGCATCTCCGGAGCGAAAAAGGCAAATGCGCGGTGCAATGGAGCGAATTGCCAGAATTCGCGGAAGGATTGGTGGCGTTATTTGGATTGGGGAGCGCCCCCGCCCCCGCGTGCAACGTTCGGCGCCTCGCCGAACGGACCCCGAACAAAAACGTTTCCGGCGAGGGCGCCGGAAAGTCCGAGCCGGACTTGCATCGCATGCGAGGCGCATATGCTCCCCAGAATCTCGAAGATCGCGCTCGGACTTTGATCGACATTTTCGGACACGAAAATGTTTTCGTTGAGGTTCAGCGGCATTTCGTTCGTGGCGAAGAGCAGGTGAACCGGCAACTTGTCGATCTTGCGTACGCGCATCGATTGTCGATCCTGGCGACGAACGGTGTCCAGTACGCAAAGCCGTACGGACGCGAAGTGCTGGATGTGTTCACTTGCATCCGCGAGCACACCCATCTCGATGCCGCCGGAAAGCTGCTCGCGCAAAACGCCGAGCGGCATTTGAAGAGCGATCGCGAGATGCGGGAACTCTTTCGCGATCTGCCGGAAGCGGTCGAAAACACGTCGCACCTGGCCGAACGACTCACATTTTCACTGGAAAATCTCGGTTACGAATTTCCCGAGTTTCCAGTTCCCGCTGGTCACAGCATGGAATCGTTTTTGCGCACGATCGTCTGGTTTGGCGCGCAACAGCGTTACGCCGCCGTCAGCGCGAAAGTGAAACGCCAGCTCGAAGAAGAACTCGCGCTCATCACCAAACTCGGTTTCCCCGGATATTTTTTGATTGTCTGGGACATCGTCAATTTCTGCCGCGAGCACAACATCATGGTCCAGGGCCGCGGCAGCGCGGCGAACAGCGCGGTCTGTTATTGCCTCGGGATCACGCCGGTCGATCCGGTCAGCAGCAATTTGGTTTTCGAACGTTTCCTGAACGAAAGCCGAAAAGGCTGGCCCGATATCGATCTCGATCTTCCGAGCGGGGATCGTCGCGAAGCCGCGATCCAGGAAATTTATCGGCGCTACGGCAAACACGGCGCGGCCATGACCGCGAACGTGATCAGTTATCGCGGCCGCAGCGCCGCGCGCGAGATCGGCAAAGCGCTCAATTTTTCGCCGAGCATTCTCGATCGCTTTTCGCATCTGTTCGCGAACGGCGATTTTCCGCACACGCTCGATCTGCAATCACAAATCGAGCAGGCCGGTTTGCCTAAATCGCATCCGCGAATGCCGGCGTTCATTCGTTTGTATCAGGCGATCTACGGATTGCCGCGGCATCTCGGCCAACATTCCGGCGGCATGATTATTTGTCAGAACAAGCTCAGCTCGTTCGTGCCGCTGGAAAATGCATCGATGCCCGGCCGCGTCGTCGCGCAATGGGACAAGGACGATTGCGAAGACCTCGGGATCGTAAAAGTCGATTTGTTAGGCCTCGGCATGATGTCGGTGATGCAAGACGCGCTTGAGCTTTGCCGCGAACGCGGACGGCCACTCGATCTCGCTCACATTCCAAAGGACGACGAGAAGACGTTTGAGATCATGCAACACGCCGACACGATTGGCGTTTTTCAAATCGAAAGCCGCGCGCAAATGGCGACATTGCCGCGAATGAAGCCAAAATGTTTTTACGACGTAGTGATTGAAGTTGCGATCATTCGGCCGGGACCGATCCAGGGCGATATGGTTCATCCATATCTCAATCGTCGCGCCGGGAAAGAGCCCGTCACTTATTTCGATGAACGATTGAAGCCGGTGCTCGAACGCACGCTCGGCGTTCCCTTGTTTCAGGAACAAATGCTCAAGATCGCGATGATCATGGCCGATTTCTCCGGCAACGAAGCGGAGGAACTTCGGCGCGCCCTTAGTTTTCATCGTTCGGAAGAGCGGATGAACAAAGTGAGCGTGAAACTGCGCGCGGCGATGGAACGGAAGAATGTTGCGCCGGACAAGATCGACCAGATCATTCAATCGATCTCGTCGTTTGCGCTTTACGGATTTCCGGAATCGCACGCGATCAGTTTTGCGATTCTCGCTTACGGCAGCGCGTATTTGAAAGTGCATCGCGCGCCCGAGTTTTATGCGAGTCTACTCAACAACCAACCGATGGGTTTTTATACACCGGCAACGATCGTCAAAGATGCGCAGCGGCACGGGGTGAAGATCAAGCCGGTGTGTGTGCAAAGATCGACATGGAATTGCACGGTGGTTTCCGACGACACTTTTCGACTTGGATTTTGTGTGGTGAACGGTTTGCGGGAGGAACACGCCGAAGAACTCGTCCGACAACGGGACAAGCAACAATTCGATTCACTCGATGATTTCAAACGGCGGGTTTCGCTCTCCAAAGAAGAATTGCGCACGCTCGCCGAATTGGGCGCGCTTAATTGCTTTGCCGATCATCGCCGAGAGGCGATGTGGAGGGTCGAGGAAACGCTGCATGACGATCTGCTGGGGAGCGCACGCGCCTCGCGTGCAGATGCCAGTCCGGCTCGGACTTCCGGCGCCCTCGCCGGAAATTCTTCTGCACGACCCGTTCCGCTCGGCGAGGCGCCGAGCGGTGCACAGCGAGCTCCGAGCCGGAGTGGCATTGCGTGCGCTCCCCTGAAAAAGATGACGTTGCCGGAGCGCGTCACGGCTGATTATGAGACCATGAGCCTGACCACCGGGCCGCATCCGATGAAACTTTTGCGGGACCGGTTGCCGGACATTTGGCGTGCTGTTGATCTCGCACACGCGAAACACGGCGCGATCGTCCAAATCGCGGGTAACGTGATTTGCCGACAGCGACCGGGCACTGCGAAAGGATTTGTTTTTGTCAGCCTGGAAGACGAAACCGGCGTCTCGAATGCGATTGTCGATCCGGATTTGTTCGAGCGGTTCCGGCTTTTGATCACCGAAGAAGATTTTCTATTGATCGAAGGCGAAGTGCAGAATTCGGACAACGTGGTGTTAATCAAAACCCGCGAGATCAAACCGCTCGTGCACGACCAACTCGTCGGGAGCGAGTCCCACGATTTTAGGTGAACCCCCTGACACACCGAGTAATCCACGAGCAAACGGCGGCCGACACGGCCGCCTCTACAGAAGAATCGCCTACTCGCCGGCGTGACGCGGCGCGGATTCTTTCGGCCCAGCAGATTTCTGGGCCGGTTTTTGATCGGACTCCATCCATTCGGTGTGGAAAACGCCGGGTTTGTCGACGCGCTCGTAAGTGTGTGCGCCGAAGAAATCACGTTGCGCCTGTAACAAGTTCGATGGCAAACGGGCCGAGCGATAACTGTCGAAGTAAGCCAGCGACGCTGAAAACGCCGGAACTGCGACGCCTTGCTCGACTGCGGCGGCGACAGCGACGCGCCAATTGTCCTGGGTATTTTTGATGATGTCGGTGAAGTAGGAATCGAGCAGGAGATTATGCAGCGCGGGATCGCGTTTGTAGGCATCAACGATGCAGTTCAAAAATTTCGCGCGAATGATACAACCGCCGCGCCAGATAGTGGCGATGTCGCCGAAATTCAGGTTCCAGTTGTATTGTTTACTGGCCGCGCCGAGCAGTTCCATTCCCTGTGCGTAAGAGACGATCTTGGATGCGTAAAGAGCGTTGCGCACGGCATCGACCAACTTTTTCCGGTCGCCTGTAAATTTTTCCGGCTTCGGCTGTGGGAGAATTTTCGACGCCGCAACGCGTTCATCTTTTCGCGAAGAGATCACGCGCGCTTCGACAGCTGCGTTGATTGTCGAAATGACAACGGATTGAGCGATGGCGGATTGCAACGTCCACATGCCGGTCCCTTTTTGGCCGGCCTTATCGAGAATCACATCGACAAGCGGTTTACCGGTTTCCGGATCGATCTTGCGAAAAATCTGCGAGGTGATTTCGATCAGGTAACTGTCGAGCTCGCCTTTGTTCCATTCGGTGAAGGTTTCCGCGAGTTGTTTATCATCCATCCCGACGACGTTATTGAGAATGGCATACGCTTCGCAGATCAACTGCATGTCGCCGTACTCGATTCCGTTGTGCACCATTTTGACGTAGTGACCGGCGCCGTCCGGACCCATGTATCGGCAACACGGTTCGCCATCCACCTGGGCGGCGATCTTGCGGAAAATCGGCGCAATAATCTCCCAGGATTCGCGCGGCCCGCCCGGCATTAGTGAAGGACCTTTGAGCGCGCCTTCTTCACCGCCGGAGACACCGCATCCGACAAAGTGAATTCCTTTTCCCTCGAGATCTTTGCAGCGACGTTGCGTGTCGGTGAAAAGTGAATTGCCGCCATCGACGATGACGTCGCCTTTTTCGAGAAGCGGTGCGAGCTGGTCGATCACGGCGTCGACCGGTGCGCCGGCTTTTACCATGATCATCGCTTTGCGCGGTTTCTTGAGCGCGCCGACGAATTCTTCCATCGAGCGCGTCGGCTGAATATTTTTTCCTTTGGCGCGGCCGGCAGCAAATTTCTCGGTGACTCCGGTGGTGCGATTGAAGACGGCGACGGAGAAACCTTTCGACTCCATGTTAAGGACGAGGTTCTCGCCCATCACAGCCAGGCCGATGAGGCCAATATCACATTGATTCGCGGTCATTTTGGGTCTCCTTTGTTGCTTCGGCGCAAGAATTACATTGTAACGGTCGATTCAAAGGTATGGCAAACTCCGTTTCTCAAGTTTTGTTGACCAGGGCGTGCTTGGTAATGCCGAAAGAAGATGTCGATCCTTCGACTGCGCTCAGGACAAGTCTTGCGGCCGGAGCGGTTGTCGATTTTCTCGGAGTTGTTCGGGAAATGGAAGATGGCCGCGAAATCGAAGGGATCGATTACGAAGCTCACCAGAACATGGCCGAGCATCAGATGAAAATAATTGCCGATGCCGCGGCTGAGACTTTTCGATTGAACCAAGTTCTACTCCATCATCGAATCGGATTTGTGCGGGCGGGGGAGGCATCGCTCTTTCTGCGAGTGAGCGCGCAACATCGCGCGGAGGCTTTTGAAGCGAGCCAATGGATTGTGGACGAATTGAAGAAGAAAGTACCGATTTGGAAACGACCCGCCTTCGGTCCGAGCCGGACTGGCACTAAGGCTACGGCGCGGCAAGCCTCTCCAGCAACTGCAACGTCTGAAGGTCGATGAACTGGGCGAATCGATTAACGCTGAGCCGATTGCTGCTGACAGTTATCTTTGTCGCGGCGCTGAATTCATCGTGGCAATACGGGCGCACATTCGCCCTGATCGTCTTTCTGATCGCCGGTGTGAGTGACTTTGTCGATGGCGAAATCGCGCGACGCTACGGGTTCGTGACAGATTTCGGGAAGCTGATGGACCCGCTGGTGGACAAAATCATGGTGGCGGCGGCGTTTATTTCACTGGTGCCGCTGAAAGCAGTGCCGGCGTGGGCGGCGACCACCGTGGTAGCGCGCGATTTTCTAATCACCGGCCTGCGAATGATCGCGAGCGCGAAAGGAAAAGTTTTGCCGGCCGAAATGCTCGGTAAACAAAAGACTTCCTGGCAGGTCGTGACGGTAATTTTCTTTCTCGCTTTGCTCTCGCTTCACGAGCTCCGTTACGCGAATGAAACATCGACATGGTGGTTTCGCGCGTGGGACCAAGCTGGACCGGTGCTGGTTTGGATCACAGTCGCGCTCACAATTTATTCCGGACTCGGCTATGCCTGGCGCCACCGCGAATTGATCGTGCCGGATCAATAATTAACCCGCCGTTCAACTTCTCCTGCCGACGCTCGCGCGATGCGCAGTGGCGTTAGCGCGCCACCGGTTGCATCACAATCGTGATGTTGGATGGGTGAGAATCTTATTCGCCCGATAAATTTCTCCGCTTGAGCGGCAAGCTGTGCGGGCGTGGGCGTCAATCCTCGAACTTTGACTTTGTTAAAAGAATTCTGAGCGGAGCTAGAGGGCCGATTAAGAGCCGTTTGCCGGTCTGAATTTGACGTTTTGACCTTTATCCTGGCTTCTTTTTTTGGGGCGTTTGTGCTGGTAAAAGTTTCGCCGGACTGGCATAAAATTCGCTCGATTTTCTGGTAAATATGGTAACCGCTGTATTTCGGATGGGCCGCCAGTTCGGCGCCATTTCGTTTATATTAGTCGGCTTGTCTATATTAGTCGGCTTGCTGGGAACGATCACGTTGGCTAATCCGCCTTCTGGCAAGGGCGATCCTGGTTCCCGCGGCGCCGAAGGCAAGGGTAAGGTGATCTTCTCTAACACGATACTGGTGAAGCTTACAGCGCAAGCCCGCGCAGAGCTCAAAGTCGTGGGCGAAGACGTGAACCCTTCGGCGACCGGGTTAGCATCTCTTGATGCGATTTGCCGGGACTTTGGCGTCAATGAATTTCGCAGCATCGTAACCTCAGGTGTGCATCGAGACTCAACTGCGGCGATTAACTCCTGGTATAAGATCACTTTGGCGGGCGTTGAACAGCGAATTACGCTAATAGAGCAGACTAATGACGATGCGTTGAACCTCGTCTATTCGGGTGCTGAGCCACTGGGTCGTCTGATGGCACGTCTTAAACAGGATTCCAACGTCGAGTCTGTGACCCTCGATTATGTTATGCAGGCGATGTTTATCCCAAATGATCCTTATTTCTCCGCGCCTTATCCAACGTCCAAGTATGGCAATATCGCTCAGTGGGCTCCGCAATTCATTGGAGCGGAGCAAGCCTGGGACAGCACATTGGGCGATTCTTCCATCATCATTGCTATCGTGGATACTGGCATTGATGCGAATCATCCAGACCTAAGTGGTAAAATTGTTTTGGCTAAGAACTTTGTTAAGGGGGAACAGGTTTCGGATTCATTCGGTCACGGTACGCACGTGGCTGGTATCGCGGCTGCTCAAGTCAACAACGGCACTGGAATCGCTGGAATCTGTGGTCGCTGTAGCCTGATGTCAGTCAAGGTTATAGGCAAAGATGGCACTGGTTCTATCTCGAACGTTGCTTCCGGTATCACTTATGCCACAGATTTTGGGGCGCGTGTCATCAACCTATCTTTAGGAAGTTCCTCACGTACCACTATCATGCGCGACGCCCTCGACTATGCATTAAACAACAACGTTCTCCCAGTTGTGGCCATGGGCAATTCAGATACAAACAATGTTGGAGATTTATCCTATTGGTATAGCGCATTGAGCGTCGGAGCTGTCGATCAACAAGGAGCGAAAGCCTCCTTCTCTAACTTCGGCCTTCAAACCGATGTGACTGCCCCAGGGGTAGCCGTGCTTTCCACCATGCCAACCTATCCCGTGACACTTAATACGCAGTATGGCTACAAGATGAACTATGACGCGCTCTCCGGCACATCAATGGCCACGCCGGTTGTCGCCGGACTGGCCGGGCTTATCTTATCGAGAAATCCGGCCCTCACTGCAACTCAGGTGAAGGGTATGATCGAATCATCGGCGGGCGATGCCGCAAGCTTCAACCTCACGTCCGGCTTTGGACCAGTGCATGCTCCTGCGGCGATTGCTCTGGCTCTCCAGGGGGCTAACACCGCTCCTACGCTAAGTTCGCTTCTGCCACAATTTGGTTCAGTGCTGGCAAGAAATGTTACCTTTTCGACCGCCGTTACTGACAATATAGCTGTCCATCACGTCGATTTCATCAACTCTGGAGCGAGGTATTTACTTCCTGCGACCTCGGTGGGTTATCCCGGTGTAACGGGTAAGAACGGTAAGAACGTCTCACCCACGATCGCGCCTTGGTCATCGTTCTTATCCTCGACCACTCATTGGAACGGATTGCTTCCCCTCACGGTGACAGTCTCCGACCAATCAGGTAACTCCACATCGAGCTCTGGCAACTTCGACATCGAGAATACCTATGTGACGAAAGTATTCACGACGCATCTTTGCGATCCGAGTCGAACCAACTGCCCAAGCATCGCTTGGGATAAAAACTTCTCTCTTAGCTATCCCGCAATCGCCAAGGAACGGATCGAATGGTTCAATTCGACTTTCTCCAGCAACTACGCTGGATCAGTGTCCGGGCGTGTCACCGATGGCTACAATACCATCTCTTCTGGGATATTTCCGCGATACTGGACAGGAAATGTCTTCGAATATGATTTCGGCATGCCGGTTTTCTCAGTTGGCTCCACGAACGATATAGGTGCCTCGCTGGGGGATGTCTATCTTTGCTTAGGCAAGGATTGCCCCATCACCCCTGGAACCGCTGAGACCGATATAACAGTAGCCATCACGTACCCGCAGTAATCGGGTCGAGTCGTCGCGACGACGACTGCGCGCCAGTGAACCGAAGCTTGACTAAGGCGGCGTTTGCTATGTCACACTTTAAGTAAAAAGGGTGCCGCTGAGCTTTGCAGCTGCGGCGTGAGTGCGCGGATCTTTTGCTGGAGCGCCAAGAGAATCGGTTGCGTGTTAGTCCACCGGACAAAGGGGTGGGCCGGAACAGACATGGATTATCGCGGAAATAGGCGCATCCGTTATGACTTTCGGCCTGCGCTGTTATGAGTTGGCGGCAGAAACGCCTATTTTCATAGGAGGGATAGCGGGCAACGGGAATCGAACCCATTCTTGCCATTTCGCGAATCTGCGCCTTTCTGCCGTAAATTTGCGGTAATTAGCGCGTTAACGGCATTCGCTCAAAATGAGCGAATTGCCGATTCGCGCAAAATCACGCAGTTTTAGTGTCCGAAAATTGTCCGAAAAATTCTCGCTATTGTTTCGGCGGTTCCGAGGCGGCGAGCTTTTGGAAGCGCGGATCATTCCGGAGCGGATCGAACATCGGATCGAGCCGGAGCAGCGCAGGAGTGAGTGGCGTAGTGGTGAATGCGCCAAAGTAGGGTGTCGAGAGTAGTTTCTGTAAAGCGGCGATGGCGCGGTCGGACTCGCCGGTTTGCGCTGCCACTCGAGCGAGGATCTCGAGCGCAAACGGACCGTTAACGACATCCCTCTCGACCGGGTTCGCAGCCATCGCCCGCTCAGCCAGGGCCAGTGCGTCGGCTTTGTTCCCGAGGCCCATGTTGGCCAGCGCGAGAACACAAATGAGTTCGGAATTTTGCGGCTGTTCTTTGAGCAACGGCTCCAGTTCGCTGCGCGTCTGTCGCCAACTTTCCTGGGCAGCGACATGGTCGCCGGCGACTTCTTGAGCCCAGCCTAACCAAAAGCGCAGTTCACCGTTGAGGAAACCGAACGCTGTATCAGGCTCGGCCAGTATCTCCTTTAGCCGAGGAATAACCGGTACAGGCTGGCGCTCCAGGATCGCCTGGTAAGTTTGTATTTCCCAGGCGCCGAAGTCGTGGGCGTTCGGATGCAGCGGAGCCACAAGCGCAGCAGCCCGGGGCAGATCGCCCTCGGCTTGCGCGATAGTGGCCTTGATCACGGAGGTGTCAACGTCGTCCGGTGTAATATCGAGAACCTGATCAAGTCTTCGCACCGCTTCGGGGAAGCGACGTACAACGATCAGGGAAAGGGCGTGCTGGGTCAGTAGTAAAACGTTGCGCGGGTCGAGCCGCTCAGCTTCGTTGAAGAAAGCGTCGCTCCGGTCCCATTGGCCTCGGGTCCGCTCGACGTCGGCGAGGGATTGAAGAATCCGGCTGTTATTAGGCAGAAGCGAACGTGCCTGCTCAAGGTAACGCACCGCGGTGTCGTAATCCTTCAGGCAGGCGTAGTGATAATAGCCCCTGGCAAGCACGGCCTCGCCGAGAGCGGGCTGAAGAGCGAGCGCGGTTTCAGCTGCCTGGCGCGTCTCGTCACGAAGAGCGAGCGTCGGTTGAAGATTCATTGTGTGGTAGCCGACCGCATTCGTGTATGACAGCAGCGACCAGGCGAGGGCGAACTTCGGGTCCAACTGCACTGCTTCTCTGAGATATTTCTGCGCGCCAAGGGAGTTGGCGGGTGTGCGTTGCGTTTTCAGACTATAAGCCAGACCACGCAGGTAAGCATCGTAAGCCTCCGGTTTGTCTGTCGGTTTGGCGGCAATGACTTGCTCTTCCCGACCGCTCAGGTGCGCTCGCAATTGGTCGGCGATGGCTTTGGCCACCTCACTCTCCACCGAAAAGATGTCGGTCAGTTTGCGATCAAAGGTGTCAGCCCAAAGATGGGAATCATTGGCTGCTTTGATTAGCTGCACGTTCACGCGCACGGCGTCGCCGCTCTTCTGCACACTTCCTTCCACGATGTGAGCAACGCCAAGTTGCCGCGCGATCTCGGGCAGATTTTCCGGAGCGCTTTTGTAATGCTGCGTCGATGTGCGCGAAATGACCTTCAGATCGGCGATCTTCGATAAGCGCGTCAGAATCTCGTCCTGAATGCCGTTGGCAAAGTAGGCGTTGGCTTTGTCTTCGCTCCGGTTTTCAAACGGGAGCACCGCGATACTCTTTTCCGCAATAGGAAGTCCTGCGGCGGCGGCTTTCCCCGAAGAGGAGCGTGCAACCACCGGTGAGCCTCGTCGGTAAAAGACTGAAAGGCTGATCGCCAAAGCCACAGCTGAAAGGAGCAAAACAGCGGTAAGCACATACTTGGGCCAACGGAGCTTAATGACCGGGTGGACGCTAACAGCGGACGTCCGCTTCCATCTTCTTCTTCGCTTGAGTTTGTCCGGAAGATGTGGGTTGCCGAGATTGTCTTTGTAAAGATTAACCAGGTGCAGTCTCAGCCCATGCTTCACCTCACACTCGCCGAGATCGTGCAAGTACGGTTGCCACTGCCGGTATTGGGTCAAATCTTCCGCTATATGCCCGGACAAAAGAATATGCCCGGCATCACCGCAATCCATGACTCGCTGCGCCACGTTGATCCCTGATCCCGCGATGTTCGTCTTGTCATTAACATCGGTGACTTGATTCACTGGGCCGCTGTGCACT
>Ga0207646_10006992_pt1 | contig 11556 bp, 11 predicted proteins | sample KBSK5502metaG_FD_184343 | JGI IMG/M metagenome (GOLD analysis project Ga0207646, IMG submission 184343) | Corn, switchgrass and miscanthus rhizosphere microbial communities from Kellogg Biological Station, Michigan, USA - KBS K5-50-2 metaG... | ecosystem: Host-associated > Plants > Roots >...
GGGCTCATGCTAGCCCCTGTTCTGAGCATCTACGGACAGAATAAGCCGCCGCTCAAGCTGATCCAAAAGGTGCCCATGCCTAATGTGAAAGGCCGGATCGACCATTTCGGCGTGGATCTTGAGGGCAGGAGGCTGTTCGTCGCAGCCCTCGGAGACGATCAAAATACCGTCGAGGTTATCGACCTGAAGAAGGGAAAGCGGGTCTTCAGCATTCCCGGACAAAGCAAACCCCAGGGAGTGTTCTATTCTCCTGACTTCAAAAAACTGTTTATCGCAAACGGTACTGACGGGACCTGCAAAATATTTGCGGGAGACACTTTCAAGCTCGTGGATAACCTGCCGATTGGTACGGATGCCGATCACGTGGGCTACGACCCCGCGACGAAATATCTTTACGTCGGGTTCGGCGATGCAAAATCGGGTGGCCTTGCCGTCATCGATACGCGCAGCAGCAAACACATCGCGGATATCAAGGCCGATGCTCGGCCCGGTGGTATCAAGATCGAAAAATCGAGGCCGCAAATTTACGTTACGCTTGCGGGAGCCGCCAAGCTTGGCGTTGTTGATCTCAAGAAGCGGGAGCAGGTTGCAGCCTGGCCGACAGGAGTTCAAGCGAATGTCGCGCTGGCGCTCGATGAGAATCATCATCGGCTCTTCGACGGGGTTCGCGACCCCGCGACGCTGATTGTCCTCGACACGGATTCTGGAAAACAGGTTTCCCGGCTCGAGGGCGTCGCTGGAATCGACGACCTGTGGTATGACGGCGCGCATCAGCGTGTTTATGCCTCCGGGGGCAGAGGGTTCGAAGTGGGGTTTGTGTACGTCTATGACCAAAAAGACGCAGATCATTACGAACTCATCGGGAAGGTCCCCACAGCGTCAGGCGCCGGCACCTCCTTCTGGTCGCCACAGCTCAATCGTCTTTACGTCGCTGCTCCATCCAATGGTAAAGATGAAGCAGCAATTCTGGTTTTCGAGCCGCAGCCGTAAGGAGCGCGTCGAGAAAAATCAGGGGAGGAAAATATGAAGACAGTCCCTGCGAAAGTGAGTCTCATCGGACTTGTGGCGATCGCTCTTTTGTCCGGGTGCCGCAGCGCGCCGGCTGCGGACACAGCTTCCGCGACGCCACGCGAACTTCCGCCACTGCAACTTATTCAGCGAATTCCCGTGCCGAATGTCACGGGCCGAATCGATCACTTTACGGCGTACCCCAAACGCCGGCTGCTGATTTTTGCCGCCCTGGGTAATAATTCGCTGGAGATCGTCAATACCTTCGAGGGCAAGGTCATTCAGAGCGTCAAAGGGTTGAACGAACCTCAGGGCGTAATCTACGTCCCCGAATTCGACAAGATCTTCGTGGCCAATGCTGGAAACGGCACAGTCAATGTTTACGACGGGAAAACATACACTCTTCGCAAGAGTATCGCGCTCGGTGAAGAATCCGATACAGACAACCTTCGCTGGGACGAGGCTTCAAAGCGGGTTTTTGTCGGCATCGTGGGCGGCGTCGCCGTGATCGATGCCGCAACGGAGGAGCATGTCGGGAACGACCTCAAAGGTAGTGGCGGTCACTCCGAGTCATTTCAATTAGAAAAGAAGGGGTCTCGCGTCTTCGTCAATGTGCCGGACGACGGCAGTGTAGTAAACGTTATCGACCGGAAGACCGGCGGACTGACGAAATGGGATCTGAACGGGGCCAAAGCAAACTATCCGATGGCTCTCGATGAAGAGGATCACCGGCTTTTCGTGATCACCAGGAGACCTCCCTTGCTCATCGTACTTGATACGGATACGGGTAAAGAGGTTGCACGGGTCCCTGTCGGGGGATCATGCGATGACGTGTATTTCGATGCGGAGCGCAAACGGATTTACGCCCTCGGCGGCGAAGGGTTCATCAGCGTGATCCAACAGAATGATCCGAACCACTACTCGCTGAGAGCAAACATCCCGACAACTGTTGGCGTGCGAACCGGAGTTTTCTTTGGGACGAGCTTGTATGCCGGCGTGCCGGCGGCTGGATTGGAACCTGCGCAAATATGGAATTATGCGGTGCCGGAGTAGAGTATTGGCCGACGGCCGGCAGTTCTTAATGCTCAAGTCCAGCGAGCCCCAGGAGCAGGCGGCGACACAGATTAATGTTGTTCTGAACTGGTTTGAAGAGCTGAAGCAAAGGGTGCCCGCGAAATAACCCACCATTCCTGAGCTCGATCAGGTCGTTGTGGCGAACGGCGACGATGGTACGGTCCGAACCATTGATGCGAAATCGTTCATGACCCTGTCCACTCTGACGGCCGGTGATGATGCCGATAATGTTCGATACGACGCGGCCGCCGGGCGCGTCATCGTGGGATACGGGGCAGGCGCGCTCGGGTTTATCGATGTCAAGGCCCACAAGATCACCGGCACAGTCAAACTCTCGGCCCATCCGGAATCGTTCCAATTGGAGAAATCCAGGCCGAGGATTTACGTCAATGTTCCGAATGCGAATCACGTCGCGGTAGTAGACAGCAGTAAACAGACTCTGATCACGACCTGGCCCGTGGGCCAATACCGGGCGAACTTTCCGATGGCGCTGGATGAAGCCCATCATCGGCTCTTTGTCGGCACACGAAGTCCTGCGAAGCTCGTCATCTTCGACACGGAATCCGGAAAGGAAATCACCGCCGTGAACATCTCCGGCGACACGGACGACGTCTTCTTCGACCAGGACAACAAACGAATTTACGTTTCAGCCGGTCAAGGGAACATCGATGTCATTAATCAAATGGACGCCGATCACTACCAACCGGCCGCTAAGATCCCCACTGCCTCAGGCGCCAGAACTTCGTTATTTGTTGCTGATCTGCACCGGGTATTTCTCGCGGTTCCACACCGAGGCGCACAACAAGCGGCCATTCGTGTCTACGAGGTCCAATGAATATGTTAACTAAACTAGTTCTGATGATGATCATCCCGGCAGGCGCAGCGATGGCTCAAACACAAACAGTCAACTTCGATAACTTCAAAGCCGGCGATCCGCCGCCCGGTTGGACCGCCACGAAAACCGGCTCGGGGCAGGCCAGGTGGACGATCGAAAAGGACGACACGGCCCCCACCAAACCCAACGTCCTGAAGCAATCGGGTCAGGCGACTTATCCCGTCTGCATCAAAGATGACACGAACCTCAAAGATGGGTTCGTGGAGGTGAAGTTCAAGCCGATCTCAGGCAAGGAAGATCAGGCCGGCGGCCTCATCTGGCGGGCGAAAGATGCAAACAACTACTACATCGCCCGCGCGAATGCGTTGGAAGACAACGTGACGATCTACCACACCATCCAGGGCCGCCGCACCGAGAAGAAGCGAACGAGTATGAAGGTCGCGACAAACCAATGGCACACATTGCGAGTCGATTTTCAAAACAATCACTTCACTGTGACGTTTGACGGCAAGAAAGCCATCGACTGGGACGACGAAACCTTCAAGGACGCCGGCAAAGTCGGCGTTTGGACTAAAGCCGACAGCGTGACCCTGTTCGACGACTTCACCTACGGCGCCAAGTGAAGTGACCTGAACTGGAAGACGCCGGAAGAACCTCACATCCTTTGCCGAGTCTGCGGCAAAAGATGGCAAGACCCGGGCAAAGTTTGACGCGAGGCGCGTCACCTTTTGCCGCGAGTGCGGCAAAAGATCGCGCACGAGAGTGAAACATCGACGCGAGCTAAGTCCTTTCGCCATCAATCCGCGGATTGATGTTTCAATCGCGCGATTGATAAATCCAGCCGGAGAAGACTTCATCACTAAACTAAGTCGTTGAGATAGCGCCAGGCGGAATCTGCTACGCATGAACACCGCCAAGGACACCCCGGAGCAGAGTGAGACTATGTCCTATGGTGAAGAGGCTCACAAATGGTCATAACCCGTCACCATGTGTTTGGCGTCGAGGTACAGAAACGGACCGATCGCCGCGTCCTGATTCGCTTCGACAAACTTTGCGTCGCCTTTCCGTTCTTGAGGCCCTCTGAGGAGGGGAGATGGGCGTCGGCAAATGGCCGATTTAAGCCGATCTAAATGGAAGACAGTGTGCACCGCATTCTCTGGGGACTACTCGTGAACATCTTTCGTTACGCGGCATTGCGGACTGGAATCGGCATATCCGTTGCAGCGGCCACGCTTATGGCTATCGGGGCTCAACACTTCGCAAAAGCAACGCTCGCTCCACATGAACTGCACCCGGGCGACGCGCCTCCTCCGATCATCTGGGCGCCACCGGCACTCCCCGACAGCATCAACGTGGAGTCTGCTGAGGAACGACGCCTGAGAGTTCGTGTTGTGGCCAAAGGATTGGAGCAACCGTGGTCTTTGGCTTTCCTTCCAGATGGGTCGATGCTGGTTACCGAACGCAGTGGTCATTTGCGAATCGTGCGGAATGGGAAACTCGCACCGGAGCCTGTCGCCGGTATGCCGGTAGTCCAAACGGGCGGACCTCGAGGTCTTCAAGGCTTGATGGACATCGCGCTACATCCCGACTTCACTACAAACAAGTGGGTTTACCTGGCATACCACAGACCGGCGGGCGAGGGTGCCGGCGAAACGGTGCTCGCGCGCGGCACCTGGAACGGAACGGCACTGGTTGATGTCCGCGAAATTTTCGAGTCCGGCGCAACAGAAACGGAAGCATCGCGGATTACTTTCGGACGCGACGGTATGCTGTACATGAGCATCAGCGCCCCAGGATCGCCGAAGGTCCGGCGATCACAAGACCCGAACGACTACGCCGGCAAGGTTGTACGCCTTCGTGATGACGGCAGCATTCCCGATGACAATCCCTTCGCCCACCGACCTGGATTCAAGCCCGGGATCTTCACCATGGGTCACAGAAACGGTCACGGACTCGCCGTCAATCCGGACACCGGCGCCATCTGGGAAACCGAGCAAGGACCGAGTGGCGGCGACGAGATCAATGTGCTTCGAGCCGGCCGCAATTATGGCTGGCCCGTAGTGAGCTACGGGCGAGATTATCTTGGACCTCTTATTTCGCCGCATCCTTTCCGGCAAGGCATGGAAGACCCCATAGTCGTGTGGCTGCCATCTATCGGCGTTACGGGCATGACGTTCTATACGGGTGATTCTTTTCCGCATTGGAAGCGCAATCTCTTCGTCGGAGGACTACGCGAAGGCGGCATTCCGCGGACAGGGCAGATTCAACGCATCGTCTTCAATGACCAATGGGAAGAACTCCGCCGCGAACCACTACTGATGGAACTCAGGCAACGTATTCGCGACGTGCGGCAGGGTCTCGACGGTCTGCTTTACGTGCTTACAGCAGAAGACGACGGCGCGCTCCTGAGGATCGAACCCCGCTAAAGAGTCTCGGATCCATCGCGCAAAGCTCAAACAACACACAGCCGCCGCGATCGGAGACACAAAGATCGTCGCACATATGCAGAATCACCTGGTTCGGGCATCGGTCGTGGCTGCGCGAGCAACATCTGTGGCACCGTCGGTCAGACTAGACGCCCCCGGACTTGCTATTCCGTCCGCTTTGGCCATCAAGACGGGCACCGTCCCTTGATAATGGAACGTAACGATTGCGGCACCGCTGTCTTGTCGCCCGAGACGCACAGATCGATGAATCGGTGAAAGCCGGCGCGCTCCCACATCCTGAATCCTGTTTCGGAAAGAAGAAACCGCACAAACGCTTCCGCCCCCTGCCGATTCCCCACCGCAACAGGTATGGTCACGGCGTAGGCCGCGGAGGTGCCACGGAAAGTCTGGCCATTTGGATTGGTATAGCTTGCGGTTGCGTACCACTTCGTCATCGAAGGGTTGCTTTGGTCTATCTCCTCCGGAAGATCGATGTACGGCAGACCATTGAGCGTCGCATTCGTGATGAAGGTGACAAATGCGTCGATTTGTCCGGCTCGCATCAGGGGGTAATACTCGAAGCGGTCCCAATACTGGCTTTCGTTATTGTCCGTTCCGATGACCTTCCGTTTTAAGCCCGGGATCTTGTAATGCCGTTCGGCCAGGTCAAATACGAAAATGGCTCGATATCCTCCGGAGTCGACCGTGGGATTGGGTCGCTTGAGCACCAGCCCCGGGCGTTGCAGTACCTCGTACCACGGCAGCTTGCCCGCCCTCGCTGCCTCGAAGTCGTCCTTGAAGCGGCTGTTGGGGCTGTAGGCGATCACTGTTCTCGAGCGCAATATCGGGAGGTACCAGCGAGACCGGTCATTGTTGGCCGGTCCCATGAGTAGCTCCATGACGCTTGCGTCCGAGTTCAAGTAGACGTCCGGCTTGATCTCGCCTTTGACGATGCGGTTAGCAAGCTGTACCGAGGGAGCGCGAGTGAGCTCGACTGGATAACCCGTGGCCGCAGTGAAGGCAGGCCCAATATCCCGGACGACCACCAGTTCCATCGTACCGGCGAGCGCAATGCGCACGGGCGGGAATTGCTGTGCCTGGACGGCGCTCAGCAAAGCCAACCATGCGAGGATCACTCCGTAAACCAACAGGAGACGATAATGCTTCATGCGATCTCCCTTTCTTTCGGACATCATCGCGGCGGCGAGACGACGGTGCCGTGAGCGGTTCTGGTGAAGTCTCACGGCCCTCCTGCGCTACCGGAACAGGCCAACGTGACGTAGAACCGCTGTAATACCTCGGTCAGCATTCAAGGCTGTACCTCGAATACTTGTACTGCCGCAGGCTGGCCCGCATACGGAGTCGCCGGAACGTAAAGCCGATTGAGTTCCGGTACGAAGAAAGAAGTACTGGCGCCTGGCACGCTGGGAATCTTCGCGATGAGCACATAATGATCCGCGTCGCGCTGGTCAAAAACAGCGATCTCGCCGTCTCCACCAGACATGTAGATCCGCTTATGGGCAGCGTCATACCAAAGATCATCCGTATGGCCGACTCCCTCCACGCTGGTCACGATCTTGCCTGACTCAATGTCGAGGACAACCAGCTTGGCGGGGTTTCGACTACCGATGAAAAGGCGATGGTTCATCGTATCCAGCGCCATTGGATAAAACGGCTTGAATCCCGCCAGCTGCCATTTATCGAGGACGAGGCGTTTGTTTTCACTCGCCACGGCGATATAGCCCAACGTCGGTAAATTGGCGAATATTCTTCCAGTGCTCATCTCTATCTGAAATGATTCGGACTTGGCATCAAAAGGGATCTCAAACATTGGCTTTCCGTCTCTTGAATCCAGGGCCCTGATTCCAAATCGATATGCGACGTCCACAAGACCGGCTCCATAGGTTCTAGCGCTGTATCCGTCGTAGCGAAGGTTATCGGCACCCGGAAGATCGTTGACGCTACGGACCAGTTTGTACGTGCTGCCGTCGTAAACGTTGACCAGGTTCAGCTCGCCATCGGAAATGAAAATCAGATTGGACTCCGGGATATAAAGCGCGGCCTGCGCGTCTTTGAATCCGGTAATCGTGTGGAGGGGTTTAGCTGCTGCCAGATCGATGACTTCCATTGTGCCGTTGCCGAGAGCGGCTAAGAACAACCGTTTGTCTCGGAGGTCAACCGATATGTGGTCAATACGACCTTTCACAGCGGGTAAGGGGATTTTTTGAACGAGTTTCAGAGGCTGAGGTGCCTGCTGGCCCTGTCCCGCCGCCAGAAAAAGGCAAAGTCCCAGGACGATGCCAATGGTCCCCAGACATTTCATGCGGTTCATACGCTCCTTCCTTCTCCACCACTGGTGATAGGGCATTCAGTGCATTTTGCGGCGTTTGAGATTCACAATCCTGCTGATCTGAGCAGAACTGACGCCATAGATAGAAGCAAGGTAAGCCTGTTTGTATTTTCTCGTCTTGTACAAATGTCGAATCTTTTGAATCGTGCTCATAGGCAATTTTCTAATCATGGTTGAGCGGAACGGAGCCACGAATCTCCTGATGTAACGGTATGCGAACTTCAAAAGTCGAACCTTGCCCGACAACACTGTCGACCAGGATCACCGCACGATGCGCTTTCGCAATCCACCGCGCGATCGACAGGCCAAGCCCGGCTCCAGACTCCCGTGAGCGTGCCTTATCCGCGCGATGGAACCGCTCGAAAATAAAGGGGAGATCTTCTCGCGATATACCGATGCCGGTATCCTGAACCTGGGCGACGGCATTGTTCCCGCTTATGTTGAGACCAATGAAAACCCGCCCGCCGGTCTGTGTGTACTTCACTGCATTATCGATCAGGATGAGGAACAAGCGACGAATGGATTCGCATCGGGCAAGCCTATCGCGCCATCATGAAAATTGGCTGAAAAACCGCTAAACGTTTTTCAATGCGGTTCTTCAGCAAATTTTCAGATCGATGGTTTAGCATGCTGTCGTATATGAAGTGGCTCCCCAGCTTTACGCGGCATCGTCACCGACGAGTCCGGCGCGATTGTTCCCGGCGCAAAGGTCACGCTTAAGGCCACCGCGGGAAGCGCGAACACGGCCGTAGCCGGTGGCGATGGATCCTATTTGTCCACCGGCATAAATCCAGGCGAATATGTTGTGGAAGCTTCCGCGCCGGACCTCGCCGTGGCTCCGATCAAAGTCGTGATTCGGCCGGGAGCCCAGACATTGAATCTTCAATTGAAAGTGGCTTCGCTGGCGCAGCAGGTGACCGTCGAGGACCGTGCAGTTACTGTGACTCCCGAACCTGCGAACAATGCAAGCGCAACAGTTCTTGCCGGCGACGATCTGCAAGCGCTTTCCGAGAATCCGGATGATCTCATCGCGGAATTGATTGCGATCGCCGGCCCGGCTGCCGGACCCGGCGGCGCTTCGGTGTTCATCGATGGCTTCAGCAATGGACAATTGTCCTCGAAGGAATCCATTCGCGAGATCCGGATCAATCAGAACCCGTTCTCGGCGGAATATGACAGAGTCGGCACAGGACGCGTCGAGATATTAACCAGGCCGGGCACCAATCAATTTCACGGCTCCGGAACTTTCAATTTCGGAGACGACTTTTGGAACTCCCGCAATCCATACGCGCAGCAGAAGGCGCCGTTCTTGCTGAAGGAACTCCGCGGGAACCTGAGTGGCCCGATGGGCAAGCGTGCCTCGTTCTTCATGGATACTCGCCGCGATGCCGTAGACAATGGCGCGATTATCAACGGCACGATTCTCGATCCCGTCACGTTGCGAATCATCGATCCGTTCACCGATGTGTTCCGCATTCCACAGTTCCGCTTCGGCATCAATCCACGGACGGATTATCAGCTCAGCCCTAACAACGCGCTAACCGTGCGGACGGTTTCATGCACGTGGATATTCCCGCTGCCGGTGTCGGGGCATTCAATTTGATCTCACGGGCTTTCCATACGGCGTCGACCGCGCATACCGTTCAGGCCACCGAGACGGCAGTGTTCGCGGAAAACATGGTGAACGAAGTCCGCTTTCAGTTTTCCCGGACCAGCAACCAGATCACTCCCGCAACCGGCGGTCCCGCAATTCAGGTGCTCGGAGCGTTCAATGGTGGCGCGTCTACGGCGGGCCACTCTTTCGATACCCAGAGCAATCACGAGTTTCAGGACTACGTGAGCATGCTCAAGGGGCGGCATAGTTGGCGCTTTGGTGTGAGGTTGCGCCACGAGGCAGATGACAACATCGCACCGCAAAATTTTAACGGCACGTTCACTTTTAGCGGCGGGCTTGCGCCGCTCCTCGATGCTAACAATCGGCGGATTCTTGACTCTGCGGATCAGGCGGTGATGACGCCGATCACGTCTATTGAACGCTATCGGCGGACGGTGCTGTTCCAGAAACTTGGATTCACCAGTTCGCAGATAGCGGCTTTAGGCGGCGGCGCGAGCCAATTCAGCATCATCGCGCGTGATCCAGGTCTTTTCGGTAAGTCAGTTCGATATCGGAACGTTCGTTAGCGACGATTGGAAGATCCATCCTTCGCTGACTATGAGCCTCGGCTTCCGTTACGAAGCGCAGACGAATATTCACGACCGGCATGATTTCGCGCCGCGTGTTGGCATCGCGTGGGGTTTGGCGCCGAAAACGGTGGTTCGCTCGGGATTCGGTATTTTCTACGACCGTTTTGGATTGGCAAACACGATGACGGCGCTTCGGCGCAACGGCATCCGCCAGCAGCAATACATAATTACAAAGCCACCGTTGTATTGCGTGGGAGTTGCCGCTCGAGACTAATCATCGATTGATAAAACGCAGGTGCCACGAGCACTGGGCTCACTTGTTCACGAACCAAGCTCGCACTATCGATTTCCAGGGTTCTCCACCGGCGATTTGATCATTGGTAACTGCAGAAGAAAACCGAAGGACTGAAGGCGCGCCACGATTGGATTGGGCGGCAGCGGGAGTGGAGGTATCTGTACCGGCAGGTTACCGACGTACACAATTTCGATCTGCAGTGCAGGACTTGGCGAAATTGGTAACGGGAACTGCTGTCGATTCGTGCCGGCAATCGGCGGCGCCTGAGTGGCGTTCGGCATTCCGGAAGACTGCGGATATGGAGAGAATTGAGGAATGCCAAACCACGGAATACCGAGCTGTGCAGGAAACAACGGATTTGTACTTGGCGCCTGCACCGCGGGACCAGATACGGCAGCGGGCCATTGAGCAGCCGCGATGGAAGGTGCTGCCACGATCATGAGACCGAGAAATACTGAAATCACTTTGTGCCTCATCACTAGCGCCTCGTTTAATTCTACAGCTTTGCGTATGGTGATTCCGTGCTCATGATCTAACTCCGATGCAACAAGACACCTGCTATTGCCGCACCCCCAATGATGACGGGCTCCGGCAACTTAAACGCCTGCAGGCCTGCAAAACTGGCAATCGCGATAACAACCGTCGGCAGATCGACTATAGAGCCTTCCGCAAGAATCACGCCTGCGCCGACGATAGCGCCAGACGCTGCCGCAGTCGCCCCTTTCACGAAACCTTTGAGGGTGGGATGTTCGCGGTAGCGAACAATGTATCGTCCGATGAAAAGCACAAACAAATAAACAGGCAGGAACACGGCCCCCGCGGCAATCATCGAGCCAGGTAGTCCGCCGACCAGGTAGCCAACAAAGGCAGCAGTAATGACAACCGGACCGGGAGTGATCACTCCAACCGCGACGGCATCCAGGAATTGACGCTCCGTTAGCCAGCGGTAGTCGAGGACAACCCCTTGATGTAGAAACGGTACGATGGCCAAACCGCTGCCGAACGTGAACGCTCCGGCCTTAACAAAGAAGGCGCCCAACTGTCCGAGACGAGGCAGGCTGATTTGCGCTGCCGAAGCTGCAACCAGGATGATCGATTGCGCTGATCCTCGCTTACTCTTCCAAAATGGAGCATAGATGAAAATGCCAATGATGCCGGCGGCCACAAACAATAAAGCAATTTCGGTTCGCGAAAGGAATGTGATTACGGCGATGGCGGCGAAGATGATCCAGAGGCGAGGGTCGCGTTCAACGGTGGTCCGAGCCAGACGAAATGCGGAGATTGCAATGATCGCGATCACTGCCGGCCCGATGCCGTAGAAGAGTGCTTGCACGACTGCCAGCCCATTGTACTTGACGTAGAATGCCGCGATAACAACGACGAT
>Ga0207646_10006994_pt1 | contig 11555 bp, 12 predicted proteins | sample KBSK5502metaG_FD_184343 | JGI IMG/M metagenome (GOLD analysis project Ga0207646, IMG submission 184343) | Corn, switchgrass and miscanthus rhizosphere microbial communities from Kellogg Biological Station, Michigan, USA - KBS K5-50-2 metaG... | ecosystem: Host-associated > Plants > Roots >...
CCCACAACGCTGCCGCGCAGAGCGCTGGGAATGATTCGCTTGAACTCCTGCCACGTCGGGATGAGCTTGATCTTGCCCTGGAATGGTGTGCGCTCCTCACGGCTGTCAAGATTCTTCGCGATCTCTGCGATGCCAAAGCAGCCAAGCGCCACGCTCACGAGGCCCACGCCGTCCACGAGGAAGGGCAGATCCATGGTGAATCGCAGTTGGCCGCTATTGACATCCGTTCCGATCTGGCCGAGCAACACACCGACCAGGCACATCGCAAGCCCGTTGAGCAAGCTTCCCGTCGTCACGAAGCTCACGCACACAAAGCCCACGAGCATGAGCGCACAGTAATCGGCGGGGCTGAACAGAAGCGCTACTTCACCCAGCACAGGGGCAAACCACGCAAGCACGACGATCGCCACGGTGCCCCCAATGAAGCTGGACACGCCTGCTGTGAATAGCGCCAGCCCGGTCTTTCCCTTGAGGGTCAGTTGGTAGCCGTCGATGCAAGCCACGATCGAGCTTGCATGCGGAATCTTCATCGTGATGGCGCTCACACTGTCGCCATACTGTGCCCCGTAGTAGATGCCGGCGAGCATGATGAGAGCGCCGCCGGTGGGGATGGAGTAAGTGAGCGGCAGCAATAGGCTGATCGTGGCCAGTGGGCCGAGACCGGGCAGCAGCCCAACCAGAGTGCCCACGGTGCAGCCCATCGCACAGAAGAGCAGGTTCTGGACGGTCAGCGCTTCCTGGAAGCCGAGTGCGAGATTGTGAAGAACGTCCATGTCAGTACAGGGGCAGGTTGAGACCGAGGAAGTTGCGGAACGCGAACGCAATGAGGATCAGCACAACACTGATCTTGATGTTGCGCTTCCAGGAATAGCTGCTCGCGGCAATGCCCGAAAAGAACACCAGGAAGACGATGCCGGCGATCATGTTCACGACCTGCGAAACGAACGCGAACCCGCAAAGGCTCGTCAAGATGATCGCGATATTGCGGAACCTGAAATCGATGGGCTGCTTTTCGACAAACAAGCAGCGCGCCATCATGATCACTCCGACGAGCAACAGCAGTCCGCTGACCATGAGTGGGAACAGCCCAGACCCGACGTGAGCCAAGTCGCCCAGCGGATAGCGCGCCGCCGCGGCACCGAAGGCAACGGCCACTGCCGAAATGAATAGGCCTCGCCAGAGGTTTTGGTCGTTCATTTCAACGTCCTTCAGCAGAGTCGCTCTCAATTCCGGCGAGGCATCGCCGCGAGCACTCTTTCTGCCGAGAACGGAATCTCGCGTAACCGTGCGCCTGACGCATTGAAAATGGCATTCGCCACGGCAGGCACCACCGCGCACGTCGTTTGCTCGCCGGCGCCAAGGGCCGGCTGGTCCGGGCGATCGACCAGCTCGATCGCGATTTCCTTCGGTACCTGCGAGAAGCGCAGGATCGGATAGCTAGACCAATCGAGGGACGTTACGCCGCCCGGCTCGAACGAGACGCGTTCCAGAAGGGCACGACTGATGGCCTGAATGGTGTTTCCTTCGATCTGGTTGCGCAGTCCGTCGGGATTGACCACCAGGCCGCAATCGTGAGCAACGCTCACGCGCTCGACACTGACCGCGCCCGACTCCTTGTCGATCAACACGTCAACAACGGCCGCCACATAAGCGCCGTGATTGTTGTAATGGATAAAGCCGACACCCTGCCCATACAGCGTCTTGCCCTCGCGAGGCTTGCCCTTCCAGTTCGACAGCCGCGCGACCGCGCGCAGAACCGCTTTGGAACGCTCGTCCTTCAGATGCCGCAACCTGAATTCGATCGGGTCCTGGTCGACACTGAATGCCAGTTCGTCCATGAGCGATTCGATGGCGAACAAGTTCTGCACCGAGCCCAGTCCTCGAAGCGGCGAGACGCGAAGCTGCGGCTGCTGCACCAGGTGAAGCGTCACTTTGCTGCGTGGCAGGACATACGAAGGCTCCATGTTGTAGTCGGCCCCGACGACCGCGTAGTTCTTCTGCATGCCGAGCTCAGCTCCGGCCAGCAGATTTCCTGCGGCAGCCGCAAATGGACGGGCGCTGTGCGAGGGGCTCCACGTTTCGTATTCCCAATCGACGATTTGGCCGTCCGGCGTGGCGCTGGCTCGAGCACGCATCACCATTGCAACGCCCTTTGGCTCGTGGGCGTGCTCGTCATGCCGCATCCATTGCACGCGCACGGGTTTGCCGCTCAGCTGCGACAGGAGCGCCGCATCCGCGGTGCAGTCATCTGCGCCATTGTGTCCGTAGCACCCTGAAGCCTCCATCCAAATCAGCCGCACTCGATCGGCGGGAAGGCCCAGCATCGTCGCCAGACTGTCGCGAGTCAGAAATGAGCTTTGCGTGCCGGACCAAACGGTGGCGCCTTCGCTGGTGACGTGCGCGAGAGCGCAAGACGGCCCGATCGAGGCATGCATCTGAAAGGGAACGAGGTATTCGGCCTCCACGGTCTTTGCCGACGCGGCTGGCGCAGGACTCTGCGCTTGGGTGTTGATGAGCGCAATTTCCTTGGCCGGCGTGTCCAGTAACCGACGCCTGATCTCGTCGGGGCTTCCGAGCGTTTGGCCTCCTTGCCACTCCACCTTGAGTGCCGCCGCGGCTCGAATCGCCGCAATCTCGGTTTCTGCGACGACGCCGACGAAGGCACCCTTCGTGTAGACACGCGGTTTACCTGCGATGGTCTTCAATGCGGTGTCGTCGATATGCACGGGCTTGGCGCCCGGCACGGGAGAGCGACAGACTCTCCCGTGAATCATCCCTTCGACGACGTGGTTGTGAACGTATGCGTGCGTCCCGTGCACCTTCGCCGGGATGTCGACGCGGCTCCGCGATCGCCCGATTACCTTGAAGTCGTTCGGCTGTTTGAGCGGAACATCTTTGCGGACCACCCGGTGCAGGCGGGACTCCCTCACAAGGTCTCCGTACGACAGCGTTTGCCCGGTCGCGGTCACGACCGCGCCGTCGCCCGTCTTTAGCTTCTCGGCGGGAGTGCCCATCTTTATCGAAGCAAGATCGAGCAGGGCAAACCTTGCTTCCGCAGCGGCTCTGCGAAGCTCGGGACCTGCGCGGGTTATCGACAAGCTCCCGTACGTCGGCAGCTGGTCGGGGCACAGCGCGGTGTCGGCAAGCACCAGATGGACTCTTTCGAGTTGCACGTCCAACTCTTCGGCAACCATTTGGGCCAGCGCGGTGCTCACTCCGGTACCGAGCTCGGCCTTGCCGCAGAAGACCGTCACGTCTCCCCGACCGTCGATTCGGATCCACGCATCGACGTCGTCAAAGCGGTTTGTGGCCTGGCCCGCTGCAGGCAGGGGAAGGCTGAATGCGACTGTGAGAATGCCTGCAGTGGCCAGGAAGTCTCGGCGGGTGACTGTCACTTGACACCTCCTGCCGCCCGCTTCACCGCTTTGATGATGCGCATGTGCGTGCCACAGCGGCACAGGTTGTTGTCGAGCGCCTCCCGGATCTGACTTTCCGTCGGATTCGGCACTTTCTTCAGCAGCGCAGCGGCCGTCATGAGCATCCCGTTAATGCAGTATCCGCATTGCGCGGCTTGCTCGCTGATGAAGGCCTCTTGCAACGGATGCGGCTTTGCAGCGGAGCCCAGACCCTCCACCGTGGTCACTTCCTCTTCAACGGTCCCGACCGGAAGCACGCAGCTTCGCGTCGCTTCTCCTGCGTAATGCACCGTGCACGCGCCACACTGCGCGAGGCCGCAACCGAACTTGGGGCCATGCAGGCCCAACTCATCGCGCAGGACATAGAGCAAGGGCGTGTCGGAGTCCGACGAGACCTCGTGCTGCTGTCCGTTGACCTTGATTCGCTTCGTCACGGCAGCCTCCGTCAGGCGGTTGCCAATGCGCCGGCCGATCGCAGGAACGTCTCGTCGACATAGCAGTCGGGATCTCGCATCGGACGCTGTCCCGCTCCGTACCTTTCGCGCAGCTCGATGACCGTGGCGAGCCCGGCGCGATCGATTTGCATGTCGCTTTGCAGGCCACCGGGTGCGACGAGCTCGTCGAGTACGGCAGCGGCCAGCACTTCGTCCGGCATATTCAGCCGTGTCTGTAGCTCCGCGATTGCTGCCGGCCGGTTGGTCGTTTCGGCGCACCATTGCAGACCCCGCGCATACCCGCGGATGAACGCGATGAGTTGTTCGGGACGCTCTTCCGCCCAGCGTTTACGTACGGCCCCCACCGTCCCTTGGTAGGGGCCCAACTGCTCACCTCCGGCGAGAATGCTCGCGCCAGCCGCCTGGGCCAGGAGGTCGTAGGGCAACCGCAGGAGCGTGGCGTCGCACTTTTGGTCCAGAAGCGCCGCGTATCGCGTTTCGGTCCCGCCGATGGGCAGCCAGTTGACGCTTGTCTCATGGACCGCGTTTCGCCGCAGGATCTCGCGCACGACAAATGCGAAGCCCGTCGTGAGTGCGTCGACGCCGATCGATTTGCCACGCAGCTGCGCGACCCTCTGGTACGGTGCTCGGGCCACCAACTTCAGGAAACCGTTGTCGCCGCCGAGCACGAGGCGGAGCTCGTCATCCTTCTCGACTTCGACCTCGCCCAGCCCTTCCTCGTACGCAAGAAAGTTGTCGGCGCCCGCCAACGCAATCTCGATGTCACCAGCGTAGAGACTCTGCATCAGGGCCCCGGAGCTCTTCGTCAAGAGGACTTGCACATCGAGATTCACGGCCTCGAAGAAGCCCCGCGTCTGCGCCGCCCAGATCGGCAGGTTCCACGCGCCGTTGAATACGCTCACTCGGAGCTGCATCGGCGCGCGCGCGCTATTTTCCTTGGGCGCCATCAGTCCACCTTCGCGCCAGAGGCCCGTACAACCGGCGCCCAGCGATCGATCTCGCTGCGGATGAAGGCGCGGAATTGATCCGGTGTGCCGGCAACGACGACCATGCCCTGCTCCTGCAGCTTGGCTCGCACCGCAGGCGCCTGCATGGTCTTGATCAACGCCTCGCGGATTTTGTCGAGCACGGGTGCGGGTGTAGCGGCCGGCGCAACCAGGCCGAACCACGCCGAGACATCGAACGCTTTGAGACCTTGGCTCGCCAGAGTGGGCAAGTCCGACCACATCGCGAGCGGCTCCATCGAGGTGACGCCCAATGCACGTACAGTGTTCGCTTTGGCCTGGGTCATCGCCACGGGAGCGCTGACGAACGACATGTCTACGTCACCGGAGAGAACGGCGTTCATCGCCTGCGGCGCCGACTTGTACGGAACGTGAACCATCTTGATCCCCGTCGTCGTGGCGAAAACTTCTCCCGCGATGTGCTGAGACGTTCCGCTACCGCCGGAAGAGAAGGTCAACGCCCGGTTCTTGCCCGTCGCCACGATGTCCGCGATCGACTTGAAGCTCGACTTCGTGGAGACCACAAGCACGTCGGGACTCCTGGTGAGCAGCATGATCGGAGTGAAATCCGCGACCGGGTCGAATCTGAGGCTTTTATAGAGCGTTGGGTTGATGCCGTGCGTGCTCGTCGTCGCGATGAGCAGCGTGTAGCCATCGGCGGGTGCTCTGGCCACGATCTCTGCGGCAATGTTTCCCCCTGCGCCGGGCCGGTTGTCCACCACCATGGCCTGCCCGAGCTGCCGACCCAGCTCGTCGCCAACAATGCGCGCGACGATGTCCGCCGATGATCCGGGGCCGGCAGTCAGCACAATGTGCACCGGCCTGGTCGGGTACTGCTGTGCGAGCGCGAGGCCACCGAGCGCAATGGCCCCAACTGTCGCGAGGGCGCGTATGAAGTTTCGCATATTCCCTTCTCCTTGGCGTTCTCAGACCACCGCAATGGCCTGGATCTCTATTTCCATTCCTGGGCGAGCGAAGTTCGAGATCGTCACCAAAGTGCTCGCCGGGAATCTGCCGTCGCCGAAAAGGTTGCTACGGAGCTTCACGAACGCGTCACCGTTTCGAGGGTCCTTGATGAACACCGTCATCCACACGATGTTCGAAAGGGTCGCGCCAGCACGCGCGAGCGTCTTTTCGATCAGTGCAAAGCAGGTCCTGGCCTGCTCTTCGAACTTGCCGGAGATGTCGTTGCCACTTTCGTCAGTAGTCGTTGTCTGCCCGGCCAGCCAGATCGTCTTCCCGCCCTCACTGATTACCGCAGGCGAGAACGCACGGTTGCGCTGGTATTCCGTTCCTTCGAGATGCAATACGTTTGCAGGCATATCCACTCCGACGTGAACAATGGGCGATGGCAGTACTCTCTACTCGCCGTCGCTGCGGAAGCCGCTTCTCGCGCAGCTCCTATTTCCCGTAAGCCTTGGCGATTTGTCCGACGAGGACCGCAAATGGCATGGCAAGCGCTCCGTAGACCGCACCGGCATCCGGCCGGCTGTTGTCTTTGAGCACTTCGACGGCCAAGGTGGCGTAGTCGGACAGGATGACTCCGGCCTGCTGCATCCGCATGAGTCCGGCCTCACGCTTGGTCTGGCTGAATGTGCCGCAGGCGTCGACCGCGACGTAGGCGTCATAGCCCCGCCCGATCGCAGTGATCGCGGGAAAGGCTGCGCACACTTCAAGCGACACGCCGGCGAAGATGAGCTTCTTTCGCCCGGTCGCCTCGATGGCTTTGCTCACCTTGGGGTCGTCCCATGCATTGACCGACGCCCGATCGATGATGTCGACCTCGGGAAGCGCCTGCACGAGTTCCGGAAACGTCGGCCCCCACATGCTGTCGCGGCCGGTCGTCGTGACAACGATCGGTAGCTTCAGAATCCGCATCGCCTTGGCAAGCGACACGACGTTGTTCTTCAGCTCTGCGAGCGGGATGTCACGAACTCCCGTGAGCAAGCCGAGCTGGTGATCGACGAGCACCAGCGCTCCATTGTCAGAACTGAGAGGAACGTATGGGGTGTTTTGTGTGTTCATGGATGGCACCTAGTGATGACGAGGTGAGGTCCACAGAGTATCGGCTTGACTTGCTCGGCAGAAGACTGCAGATTTCGGACTTATCGTCCAAGGCATTGGACAGTTGCAGCGCGCCAAGGGTTGGGACCAATGCTCGACCTCAATGACCTTTTCTACTTCGTGCAGATCGTCGAGCGGGGCGGCTTCACAGCAGCAGGTCGAAGTCTCGGCATGCCCAAGTCCACGTTGAGTTACCGAATGCAACAGCTGGAAGCGGCGCTCGGCGTTCGCCTGCTCAATCGCACCTCGCGGCATTTCGGCCCGACACAGGCAGGCGAAGAGTTCTACCGGCACGCCCTGCTCATGGTGCGAGCGGCCGAGGAGGCCGAGTCGCATGCGCGGCAGAGGGTCACGGAACTCGCCGGCGTCGTACGATTCACCGCGGCGATGGGTACGGCACAATTCGCCCTTCGCGACATCGTCATGCGCTTCATGCAGGAATACCCAAGGGTCGACCTCGTCGAGTACGTGACAAGCCGACAGGTTGATTTGCTGGCCGAGAATTTCGATGTCGCCATCCGTGCGCACTCGGGTGAGCTGCCGGACTCCACGCTTGTCCGCCGCACGCTGGCCGTCGCCCCGTGGATTCTCGTTGCGGGCAGCGAGTATCTCAAAAGCGCTGGATCTCCGGAGACGCCTCAAGACCTGAAGCGATTCCCTTGCGTTTTGGTATGGAGAGCGAACAGAACTGCCGCGTGGCACCTACGCCGGCACTCAACGTCGCGGCGGGGAGGTAGCAGCGAACTGATTCAGCCGCCGGCGCCCCGACTGGTCAGCAACGACATGTCCAGCCTTAAGCGAGCAGCGATCGAGGGAGTCGGAATCGTCGCTCTGCCTGCCTACGTTTGCAAGAGCGAACTGCGCACTGGCGAGCTGACGCAAGTTCTGCGGGGATGGTTCGCTGACGAATCGACCTTCAGCGCGTTGCTGCCCTATCGGCGAGGACTATTGCCGACCGTGAGAACCTTCGTCGATTATCTCGCGCGCCATCTGCCTAAGTACGTCGCCTCTTAGCTCCAGCGAGCGACGTTTGCGCCCCGGCGATGACCTGTAATCACAGCGGCAACCCTCGCTCCTATGAGCCGATGGGCAACGTTCTGGTCGCCAGCTAGCAACACGACAGCCGTCGGAGACCGGCGACGTGGCGCCTCCGGCGCGCTATGCTCTCGGATATCGACGATGAGGCGTCTTCGATGGACTCGCTGCCGTTTGACCTAAACAACGTTCACTTCTTCGTGCTGGTGGTGGAACGGCGCGGCTTCACTGCGGCTGCGGATGCTCTCGGTGTACCCAAGTCGCGGGTGTCGCGCCACGTGGCCGAACTCGAGGAGTCGTTGGGTACACGACTGCTGCAGAGAAACTCCCGGAAGCTTGAGTTGACGGAAGCGGGGAGCGAGTTTTACGGCTACTGCGTGTCGATGATGGAACAGGCGCAAGCGGCGCGCATCGCCATGCAGCAGCGCGTCGGCGCCGTCGCGGGGAAGCTGCGCGTGAGTGTAACTGGCGCGGTTGCGGACCTGCTGCTGACGACAGTCGTGCCATCATTCCTGTCGAAGCATCCCCAAGTCAGCGTGGCACTTCAGGCAACGAATCGCGAAGTCGACCTGATCGACGAGCGGATCGACGTGGCGGTGCGTGGAATGAAGGCGGATCCGGTCGCGTCCGATATCGTTCAGTCCCGAATCTGCACGATTCGCTGGGGGCTGCTTGCCAGTCCGGCATACCTCTCGACCAGACCCGTCCAAGCGATAGAAGACCTCGCCGATGCCGACGCACTCATGTATCGAACCCTCGATACGGTGGATCAGGCGTGGAAGATGTACGACGAAGCGGACGCGGAGATGCTGCAGCAAACCAAAATGCGGCTTCAGAGCGACAGCCTTGCAGTGTTGAGGGCGGCTGCGCTCGCAGGGCTCGGAGTCTGTGAACTGCCTTTGTATGCCTGCCGTGAAGAGCTTGCCGCCCGCGCCTTGGTGCATGTTCTTCCAGTATTGCGTCCACGCTTTGGCCGGCTTGCGGTGCTGTTTCCCTCACGCCGGGGCCTCACGCCCGCGGCGCGAAGCTTCGCCGATTATCTAAAGTCATCCCTGCTCTCGTTGCTGACGCCTGGTGAGCTGGTACAAGGAGCCCACTGAGGGAGTTGTAAGGGTAATAACACAACCTCGCTTAAGCGTTTCGCCACGCTCGTGGCAACGCGGCAGGGAATTTTGTTTGGAGGATTTCTCGCGGTTGACGTTCAGGTCTGCGGGACGGTCTCTCCCGCAAGCACGACGACGTGGGCACCGTGGTGGGACTTCAGAGTGACCACCGCATCCCCCCTCGTCTGCATTCCAAGCGCCCGATGCTGCGCAAGATTCGACGTCTGGTCTTCGATGTTGACGATCACTTCGCCGGCGACTGCATAGAACCACGCGCCCCAACTGGTTTCCAACGGGACTTCCAGAGACGCACCCGCTTCGAGCCCGATGTCGTAGAACGAGAACGGCTGGGGAAGCGCCGCGGGCGACTTTACGCCTCGGTACTCACCGGCTACGACGCGTACTCGGGCGCGACCATCCACGACTTCGGGGATGTCTTCACTTTCGAGATGGATCGCATAGGGCGAAACCGTCTTCAGCGAGTCCGGAAGGTCGACGAAGATCTGCAGAGCATGGACCAGGGCGTCGGGATCCTCCGGGCGCTCGCGGTGAGTGGCGCCGGAGCCGGCCACCATCCAATGCAAGGATCCGGGTCGAATCGGCAGATGGTTGCCCATCGAGTCGTAGTTGTGATGAGCGCTCTTGGAGTCCTCGAAGACATACGTCACCGCGGAAATGGCATTGTGAGGATGCCATCCGAAGGTGTCGCGCTTCATCCAGAAGTGATCGACCATCAGGAGCGGATTCATCCGGTCGCCGATGGCTTTGCGATGGAAGCTATGGGCGAAGAAATGATCGCCGATCGCCAGCGGTACTCCAGCCAGCGGTCGAGATATGTTGAGCGTATTCACTTGATGTCTCCGTTGTTTCTGAATGCCACGGGGACCAGTGCCCCAGGCACTGCGCCCCCGTGACGAGTCCACCAGTTGCCTTTATTTCTTCGAGAAGTAGGTGTTGAGGTTGTAGACCAGACCCGCGAAGGGCATTCCCAGGGCAGAGTACACCGCGTTCGCCTCCGGACTGGCGTTATCGGCCAGCATTTCGACTGCGACGTTCGAATACCCCACCGGGACAACTCCGGCTTGCTGCATGCGTAACACACCAAGTTCGGATTGTTCCTTCGTGAAACTGCCTGAGGCGTCGACCACGGCGTACGCGCTATAGCCCTCGGCAACCGCCGACATGGCCGGGAACGCCAGACAGACATCGGTCGAGATACCGGTGATGATGATCTTCTTGCGTCCCGTTGCCTTGATCGCGGCCACCACTCGAGGATCGTCCCAAGCATTCACCGTGGTGCGCTCGATGCGTTGGACTCCTGGCAGTGCTTCCTGCAATTCAGGAATGAGGGGCCCCCACATCCTCTCGGTGGTCGTGGTCACGATCACCGGAACCTTGAGCGCGAGCACCGCCTTGGTCAGCCCGACGATGTTGTGCTTGAGCTGTAACGTGTCGATGTCGCGGACACCGGTGTACAGGCCAACCTGATGGTCGACGATGAGCAGGACTGCATTGTCGCGAGTCAGCCGCTCGTATCGCACGGCAGGCGTTGCTCGTGATGCACTTGGTGCGGCCGCGTCCGCCGCTTGAGCGGTACTGCTGATGGCGAGAGAGACAGCCATCGCGGCCGCTGCGGCCGCGATGGACTGGCGAATGGTGAGCGTACGATCCATGGTGAGACTCCTTCCAGAGTTGATGGTGTTGGCGTATTTGCCAGTGACCAACTGTACGGACCTAGTCCTCACCGAACAATGCGTCTGGCCGTGACGCTGCGTCCTGCCGCGTGGAACGAAAGGAGAGCATCTGACCAGCACCACGCGGCGCGCACAACGACAAAGGGCAGTGTCTAGTGGCCGTTTCCGACCGACCGAGATCGGCTGCCAGGACGTGGCACGGAGCACCAGTCTGGGAGCGAGCCGGCGCGCCGATCCACGGGATGCCTCTTGCGCGACGTTCTGTCGGCGGCCAAGCCGGTCGAGAGCAAGCCGCGATCGTGGCGGACCAACCGACGACTTCGTCGAGTGCTACAACCACGAGCGCCCGCACCAGGCGCTCAACATGAAGTATCCCGCTGAGCTCTACTTACCCTCGCCCCGCCCCTATCGCGGGTTGAGCGAGCTGCACTACCCGTTCCACGACCGCACCCTCACCGTCACTCAATGCGGCCGCATCTGCTTCGGGCGCCGCAAGATCAACCTCAGCACCGTGTTTGCCGGTCAAAACGTCGGCGTGAAGGAAGTCAGCGATAGAATCTGGCTGGTCAGCTTTACGGACTACGACTTGGGTTTCTTCGATCACGAGACAGGTCGACTCAGTAGCGCCGAGCACCCCTTCGCCGCGAAAGTTTTACCTATGTGTCCGGCGGTGAGTGTCAAGGTTGTTGTCGCGTCAGTCATGCCGCGGCCTGATATGCGGCAGCCTGATCCGGGGCGCGTTCGGGGTTGAGCACGACGAGTCCGATGGGCAACCAATTGCGCG
>Ga0207646_10006996_pt1 | contig 11554 bp, 10 predicted proteins | sample KBSK5502metaG_FD_184343 | JGI IMG/M metagenome (GOLD analysis project Ga0207646, IMG submission 184343) | Corn, switchgrass and miscanthus rhizosphere microbial communities from Kellogg Biological Station, Michigan, USA - KBS K5-50-2 metaG... | ecosystem: Host-associated > Plants > Roots >...
CTGCCAGACATATTCCGGCGGACCTTCTTCGCCGGCGTGCGCCACGACGAAAAATCCCTCGGCGCGCGCCCGCGCAAACACATCGGTAAACTTTTCGGGCGGGTGATCCCGTTCGGAAGAATCCAGTCCGACTCCGGCAAAATAATCGCGATAAGGCAACGCCGACTCGAATGTCTGCATCGCATCTTCAGCGCTGAGATGCCGCAGAAAACACAAAATGAGCTTGGATGAAATGCCCAGATCGCGTTCGCCATTGCGAAGCGCCTGATGAATACCCTCTACGACTGCGCCGATCGGCACGCCGCGTTCGGTATGTGCCTGCGGATCGAAGAACACTTCGGCGTGCCGGATGTTCTGCTGCTTCGCCCTCGTCAGATAAGCCCACGTGAGATCGTAGAAATCCCGATCCCGATGGAGCACGCCGCTGCCCTTGTAATAAATGTCGAGAAAGGATTGCAAGTCGGAAAATTGATAGGCCTTCTTCACTTCCTGCGGCGTTTTGTATGGCAGGTCGACGCGGTTCCTGGCGGCAAGTTCAAACATCAATTCCGGCTCGAGTGTGCCCTCAATGTGGAGGTGCAACTCGGCTTTCGGCATGCGTTCGATGAGACTCTTCACAGACTCTCCATCCCCAAAGGATACTCTCGTTGACAGAATCCAGCTGTCCCTTCAGGACGGCTTCTTTGGCTGTGAGTTCGAGGAAGCCGGCGAGGCAGGCGCAATCCGAGATGCGGGAGTTCAGAACTGAGGACAGGTGCTCGATTGAGGCCCTCACCCTTGCTTGAGGCTTCGCCCTGACGTGCTCGCGCTTCGCGTGCTCTCCAAGGCGGAGAGGCTGATGGGCGGCCTGGAGAATACGACTCACATCGACGGGCTGGTTGCACGATTGGTAAAGGGCGTCGCGGAGGGAAAGGATCTCGACGGAATCGCGGAGAATGCCACCTTCCGTAGCATTGATGAAGCGCACGCCGGAAATTTGTCGCATTTTGCGCACGAAGAAGTCGCGGTAGGCGATGAGATTTTCAGTCGTGCCCACCCGGCGACTCCATAGGTCGGTTTCGTAGTGCGTCGATCTCCGGAGACTATCGAAGCTCGCCCCGTCGAAGATCGTATGCCTGGCGTAGTCGCGTCCCCACGAGTACGCAAAGTCCTGCCCGGCAAAGATGATCGGATTGGCCCCCATCTTCAAAGCCAAATCGAGCGCTGCCGTGGCGACAGAACCCCAGACTTCCAGGCTGCTCTTCGCAAATCCAAACTTCGCGAAGAGTGGGTCGGGAAACAAACCGAGACCGAAAAGAAATCGACGTGAAGCGCACTGAAGGGCCGAGAGGTGTACGGCCTGCTCAGCGATCAAATAGGCCGGTTCCGGCATTGCGCCAACAATATGACACGCATTCAGTTCGGTTGGATCCGCGATGATTACCGCGTGCGGCGCGATTCCCGCGGCAAGCAAGGGACGCAATGCCGTGTCGACGGCCAGGATGAAACAACGGCCTTCTTTGCCGCGCAGTTCGCGGACATTTCGATCCAGGGAAGGGCCCGCGGAAACAATGACGAGCGGAATATTCCGGAAGCGGCCAAAAAGATTTCCCGCATCGGGATCCGCCTGATAGTCACCATTCCGCATCACGTTCTCGAAATAGGTCCGCCCATTTTGAAAATGAGTCAGCAGGTTCGCGGCGCGATCTCGCAAACGGACTTTGAAACTGTGCACTAACGAAGCTTCAATTGAGCCGTAGATCTGATGCGCTGCAGGCCAGATCAGCCACAGAAATTCGTCAGTTTCTTGACAGCCATCCAGCATCCATTCGTCGAAAAAATGACATACCCGGGGTCCGACGATGAACTCGAATCGCGAATCTTGAAGGACACCGGGGTTGTCCAACTGGCTGAGAGACAGCTTGAAAAGCTCTTCGTCAGGCTCAAATACGATGACGCGGGCTGATGGCTTCAACCGGCTCAGAAGGGCATCGGCGGCATAACCCAGACCCCACCCAAAGTGCAGAATCACATCGGCTTTTTCGATTGGATAGGAGCTGAAGAACTTTTGCGCTTCCCTCCGGGGGTCATAGGCGCTGTGGTACGGAATACCGTCGACTTCGACGTTCGGTCGGCCCGAACGACTGATAACGGGGCGGAGATGGGGGACAGAAGACATCAGGTCTGCAGGTAGAGCAACTGTCAGACCATGGCGCGAGACATTGGCATGCCAAGTGCAAGAAACGGTGTCTAAATGGAGGAGACACCCCGATGTTGACTGAAACCGCTACACCGACTCAAGCCCGAACCAAGATGTTCCTGGATATCCCGACGGCCGCCGAAATGGCCGGCTTTTCGATTCGGCATTTCCGCAGAATCATTGAAGAAGATCGCATTCCGATCGTTCAGATCGGCCGAAAATTCTTCATCCTGGGACGCGATTTTACGAATTGGGAGTCGAGCAAGAAGGTGAAACGCCCCGCGTAGACCGTCTACAAATGTGGTAGACGCCCTACAGGGTGTGTGTAACGCGGTGCCTCTTCACGTTACGTTTCTGCGCTAAACCCCCTGCGGTCTATCTTGACCGGTTTGGAACCATATCGTTAGAGTCGGGCCATGAATGAAAAGCTCGACTTTGTCCGTTTGCCTCTGGCGCTGATTGCAATTTTCTTTATTGGAAATCTCATCCTCGGCGCCACGGGAGCATCCTACGACGTCGCGAAGCGGCTCTTTTCGATGGTCATTCTGCAAACCCACATTGCTTTGTTGTGGGCTCCTCTTGGCCGGCGCTATCGTGGATACTCGATCGGAGGAGCAATCGCTTCGGTCGTTCTTGTGATTTTCGTTTCAAAAATCCTAATCTGGGGAGCGACTATCTTTTCTTACCTCACCGGCGTTCACACCTATTTCGATGATCCCGTCGCGATCACTGGATCGGCTCAGGAGTTTCGTTCGGAGGGGCGATGCTCGCGCGTGCCGGTGGACTGGTCGCAAATTGTATCCTCGGCGTGATTCTTAGCGCGATCGGTTGGGCGATGGGCAGCTTGATTCCAGTGGAAAAAACTTAGCCACAAAAAGGCACAAGATTCACAAAATTGTTTTTTTGTGTTTTTGTGCCTTTTTGTGGCTGATTTCTACTTCTTCGCAGGCGCCCCGAGAACGGCGTCTTTCGCCGCTTTGGCTACGCGGAATTTCAAAACCGTCTTCGCAGGGATCTTGATCTCCTCTCCGGTCGCTGGATTGCGCCCGAGGCGCGCCTTCCTCTTCTGCTTAACCAGTTTGCCGAGTCCAGGAAGAGCGAATTCACCCTTCTTCGCTTCGCGGTAGGCGAGATCGGTAAGCGACGCCAAAAAATCTTTCACCTGTTTCTTAGCGATACCGGTCTTCGTCGACATCTCGGCGATAATCTGGGTCTGGGTCATCTTTGCCATCAAATTCCTCCTTTAGGGTTGGCAGTCTTTTGTGATTTCTCTCCGAACTTTTCGATGAGTGCCACCGAAACCAAAACCAGCTTTAGAAAGTTAGAGTGAGCGCAGTGTTCTGTCAAGCTATGCTCTCCTGAAAGCTTTCTCAATTTCTCTGAGATCGTAGCGCAGGATGATCGGACGGCCATGCGGACATACTGTGGGCACATCCGTCTTCATGAGTTCTGCAATCAGCCAGCGCATCTTCGTTTCGTCCAGTGGCGTGTTGATCTTGATCGCCGCATGACATGACACCGTTGCGGCAATCTTTTTTTTTAACGCTTCGATGTTGATTACCTGAGTCTCGCGCTCGAGTCCGTCGAGCAACTCAACCAGGAGCTTCTCCACCGCCGAGGCCTTCAACATCGCAGGGGCAGTTTTGATCGCGATGGTCTTTGGACCGAACGGCTCCACTTCAAAACCATTCCGCGCCAACTCGGGGATGATGCTGTCGAGAATCACAAGCTGCCGCGGAGGCAATTGAACAATGATGGGAATTAATAATCGCTGTATATCGACCTTTCCTGCAAGCTTTTGTCGCAGGTACGCTTCGAAAAGGACACGTTCATGAGCAACGTGCTGATCGATCACGATCAGGCCCGAGGAATCTGTTGCAACGATAAAACTGTCGCGCAGTTGTCCGAGAGGCTGCACTTCGTGGCGGACGCGATCGAACTCCGGATACGCCGATATCTCGAGCGGCATCGGTTGATCCATCACAGGCCGCATCTCGGGTCGCAGCGCGAATGATTCCCTTGCGATCGGATCATCCGATGCCCACGATTCCGGCATTCGCGGCTGCGGAACCGGTGCGGTGAATGGCGATATTGGCGCCCCCTCCGATTCCATCGCGACGATGGTCTTGTCCTGCGTCAGGCCCGAGAGAATCGCATCTCGAATCGCGTCATGAATGAATGAGTGATGCTTGAACCTCACTTCAGTCTTTGCGGGATGAACGTTCACATCGACGTCTTCGAAGGGAATAGTGACGAACAGGATCACAACGGGAAATGTGCCGGAGGGCAGGATGTTCCGATAAGCCTCGCTGATCGCGTGAAGAATGATTTTGTCGCGCACGAGACGGCGGTTGATGAAAAAGAACATCGAATTCCGGTTGTATTTCTGAACGTGCGGGCGCGAGGTGAACAGATGGATCTTCACACCGGAGCGGCCATAGTCCTTCTGATACTCCACGAGCTGATCCAGAAGATCCTTCCCGAAAATTTGAAAGATGCGATCACGAAAACCGCCTGTCGCAGGCGCCGCAAGAATCTCGAAACCCGAACTCTTCAATATGAAGTGAATCTCGGGAAACGCAAGGGCGTAATGCGTGCAATACGTGGTGATCTGACTCAGCTCGTAAGATTCCGACCGAAGAAATTTCCGGCGGGCGGGCACGTTGAAGAACAGGTCCTCCACAGTGATTTGCGTTCCGCGAGGAAAAGCCTGTTCGCGCTCGGACACCAATTTGCCGCCGGCGATTTCGATCGCTGTACCGGAGGATGCCTCGGCCTGAGTTTCCAATATCAGGCGCGACACCGACGCAATCGATGGAAGAGCTTCGCCACGGAAACCCAGAGTCTTTATGGAGAACAGGTCGTCCGGCTCGTAAAGTTTGCTTGTGGCATGCCGGCCGAAGCAGGCCCGGGCATCTTCTGGGGTCATACCTTCGCCATCATCGGTAACGCGAATCAACTTCCTTCCGCCTTCCTCCACGTCCACAGCGATGCGACGGGCGCCCGCGTCGAGGGAGTTTTCCATCAACTCCTTCACGACAGATGCCGGCCGCTCGACGACTTCGCCCGCCGCGATGCGGTTGGCGATGTCATCGGGAAGAACGCGAATTTTCGTCATTTTCTTGATGGCTGCGCCCTTTTCTTAGGCTGCGCGCTATCGCGCTTGCGCTTCGCGTCGGGCTTGCATTCGCAGCCGCTCATGATTGTTGGGTCTTGCGTTCGGGCGGCAGATCGACGCGGATGTGCAGCTCCTTGAGTTGCTCCGGGCGGACCGTGCCTGGCGCATTCATCAACAGGTCCTCGGCATTCTGATTCATTGGAAACATGATCACTTCACGAATATTACGTTCATCCGTGAGGAGCATGACGATGCGATCGATCCCCGGAGCGATTCCACCGTGTGGTGGTGCGCCATATTTTAATGCGCTGATCAGGGCGCGAAACCGTTGGTCCACCTCCGACCTGGGGTAGCCTGCGATCTCGAAAGCACGGTACATGGTTTCGGGATCATGGTTTCGAATTGCACCAGAAGAAAGTTCGTAGCCATTGCAGACAATGTCGTACTGAAACGCTCTGATGTGAAGGGGATCCTTTTCGTTGAGGGCGGCCAATCCACCCTGCGGCATTGAGAACGGATTGTGGCTGAACTCGATTTTTCCCGTGTCGGGATTCAGCTCGTACATCGGGAAGTCGACGATCCAGCAGAAACGAAAAACATCCTTTTCGATCACGTCCAACAGATTTCCAAGCTTGTCGCGGATGACGCCCATCAGCCTGCTCGCACGTTCACTGTCCTCGTCTGCCATGAAAACAATGGCGTCTCCCGGCACACCCTCCATCGTTTGCAGGATACTGGCGGTTTCAGAGGGTCCGATGAATTTCGCGATGGGGCCCTTGAGCGAACGATCTTCGTCAACAAGAACCCATGCCAGGCCTCTCGCGCCGCCGGCTTTGGCATCTTCCTCGAGCCGATCAAAGAATGATCTCGACCGTTCAGCGCCTTTCGGTATGCGAATGCCGCGAACATGTTTACCCGCAAAAGCCCGGAACGATCCCGAAGCCGGAAACAACGCTGTGAGATCGACGATTCGAATGGGGTTGCGCAGGTCCGGCTTGTCCGTTCCGTAATGAAGGATCGCGTCGTGATAAGTGATGCGTGGAAAGGGGGCAGGCGTGATTTCTTTCTTTGGCGCGAACTCCTGAAACAAACCGGTCATTAGTGTTTCGATGACCCGGAAGACATCATCCTGTACCACGAAGCTCATTTCCAGATCGAGTTGATAGAACTCTCCCGGCGAGCGATCGGCGCGGGCGTCTTCGTCGCGATAGCAGGGAGCGATCTGAAAGTAACGGTCGAATCCGGAAATCATGATCAACTGCTTGAACATTTGCGGCGCCTGGGGAAGAGCATAGAATTTTCCCGGATGCCGCCTCGAGGGTACGAGGTAGTCTCTCGCTCCTTCAGGGCTGGAGGCCGTCAAAGTCGGCGTCTGGTACTCCATGAAGCCGAGAGCATTCATGCGGCGCCGGATGCTGGCGATGACCTGCGAACGCGTAAGAATGTTTGCGTGCATCTTGGAACGTCGCAGATCGAGAAACCGGTAGCTGAGGCGGAGATCCTCAGGAGCCGCCACTTCAGGAAATACGCTGAACGGAAGAGGAGCCGTCGGGCCAAGGACTTCCGCATCGGAGACTTTGACCTCGATTTCACCCGTCGCCATGTTTGGATTGACCTGGCCCGGCTCCCTGGCAATGACGACGCCATCTACCCGAATCACCGTTTCTTTCGCCAGTCCTTCCAAAAGATCGTGCGCGGGTGACCCGGGATTCACAATCAACTGCGTAATGCCGTAATGATCACCCAAATCAATGAACAATACTCCGCCGTGATCGCGCCGGTTCCGGAGCCAGCCGGATAATCGCACCAGGGCGTTCAGATCGCTTGCTCTCAGCTCTCCGCAGGTATGAGTTCGATAGCGATGCATTCCAGTCATCATACGTTAGCTAAATAATTCTTCCTCACGGATATTCCGTTGTTCTTTCGTGCGCATGTCGCGCAACACGAGTGTCCCGGTCTTCAATTCCTCATCACCGATAATCAATGCAAACCTCGCTTTCAGCTTGTCCGCCAGGCGCATTTGACTTTTCAAACTGCGTGCATCGAAGTCGAGGTATGCGCGCTTGCCGCCTGCCCGGAGTTTTCGTGCGAGCAATGTCGCGTAGTCGAATGCCGCATCCCCGAGCGGTGCGATGAAGTATTCCGGTGAGTAGTCGCGTCGAATCGCGCCGGGATCCGGGATGGAGAGGATCAGCCGCTCCAAACCCATCCCGAAACCAAAACCTTTCGTCGGTGGCCCATCCAGTTGTTCCGAAAGGCCATCATATCGTCCGCCAGCCACGACCGTATTCTGCGCGCCCAGGCGGTTCGACATGACCTCAAATACGGTTCGGGTGTAGTAGTCGAAACCTCGAACCAGCCTCGGATTCACGACAAACTTGATGCCGCGCGCGCTCAGGTAAGATTGCAGTTTTTGAAAATGCTGCCGGCAGTCCGCACACAGGCGCTCCGTGATCGTTGGCAGTTCCGCAAGAACGGGCTGACAGGAAGGCACTTTACAATCGAAGACCCGGAGTGGATTCCTTTCGCCGCGGCGCTGGCAATCCTCGCACAGCCGGCTCATCCGGCTCTGGATCTCGGTCCTGAGTGTCTGGATGAATTGCGGGCGGCACTGGCTGTCACCGATGGAGTTCACGTTCACATCGAGATCGGGAATGCCGATGCCCTTTAGAAACTGCGTCAACATCTCGAGTACTTCAGCTTCGATCGCGGGATTATCTGTACTCGACAGGACTTCGCCTCCAGCCTGGACATGCTGTCGATATCGTCCTTTTTGTGGCCGCTCCCGGCGAAACATGGGGACGATATAGTACAGCTTCAACATTCGCGCTTCGTTGTATAGCTGATGCTCGATGTAGGCGCGGATGACCGGGGCAGTTCCTTCGGGCCGCAATGTGAGGGACTTCGACTCGTCTCGGTCTGCGAAAGTGTACATTTCCTTTGAGACGATGTCGGTTTCCTCGCCAACTCCGCGGACGAATAGTTCGGTGGGCTCCAGGATTGGCGTCCGGATCTCCCCGAAGCCGTATGTGTGAAAAATTTCTCGCAGCCGCGTCTCGATGGCGTGCCAGACCTCGATATCGCCGGGTAGAAGATCGTAGGTGCCCTTTACAGCGTGAATCATTGGGCCTGGGCTTTCATCGCCAGGTACGTTTCCTTGTACTCGTAGTAACGGCGAGCGTACTCGTCGATACCGGCGACCTCCTGATCGGTCAACGGGCGTTTTACACTGGCGGGCAATCCCAGCACGAGACTGCGCGGCGGAATGACCGTGCGTTCGGTGACGACGGCCCCGGCACCAACAATCGAGTACTCACCAACAACAGCGTCGTTCATGAGCGTGGCGCGCATGCCGATCAGGCAATGCGATTCGATCCTGCAGCCGTGCAACATCACGCCGTGGCCGATCGTCACGTAGTCTTTGAGAATCAGCGGACACGTATCTTTCATGACATGACAGATGGACCCGTCCTGAATGTTGGTGTGCCCGCCGATGCGTACGTAATGCACGTCCCCTCGAACGACACAGTTGTACCAGACGCTGGAGTGATCACCGATCTCGACATCGCCCACGATTTGAGCTCCCTCGGCGATATACACTCTTTCACCCAGTTTTGGCCATTTGCCCTTATACTCATGCAGCATTAAGCAAGCTCCGGGTAAGAGATCAACGCTAGCAGAATTGCTCAACTTTACGCAACGAGAGGACGATTTATCATCACCCGATGCTTCGCGTCGTCATAATCAAACCGAGCAAGTACGGATTGAGCGGTTACGTCGAACGTTTCCGCCGCGGCTTCATGCCGAACAGCACCGTTCCTTACATTCGGAGCATGACGCCGGCCTCTGTCGACGGTGTCGACATCGAGACACATGCGATCGACGAATACGTCCAGACGGACCTTGGTTATCTCGATCTTCTGCGCAATCCCAGCGATCCGACATTGCTTGCGCTAGTTGGCGTTCAATCGCACCAGTTCCAGCGCAGCCTCGATCTGGCTGCGTTCGCGCGCGCCAACGGTGTTCGTCATTGCATTATCGGCGGGCCCCATCCGATGACGTGCGATACGAGCATGCTCCAGAATCGTGGCGTGAGCTTCGCCCTGGCTGAGGCGGAGATGATCTGGATGCAGATTTTGAAAGACGCCGTCCAGGGTGAGCTTCAGCCGGTCTATGGGGCGGATCGACGATGGGCGGGCGAGCTTCAGGCGCCTGTGCTCATCCCGCCTTCGGAGCGGGACCTGCGACGATACATCGTGCCGATGCTCGGCATCTATCCTGCGCGCGGCTGCCCGTTTACCTGCAACTTCTGTTCAGTGATCAAAATCGCGGGCAGGCAGGTGCGGAGTCAGCCGATCGAAACGACGATGGAAAGTCTCAGGAAAGCGAAGGCTGCCGGTGTGCGCATGGTCATGTTCACTTCCGACAACTTCAACAAGTACCCGGAAGCCGCAGGCCTGCTCGAGCAGATGATTGCCGAAGAGATCAACATTCCTTTTTTTGTCCAATGCGACACCCAGATCTCAAACCAGGAAGAGATCGTCATGCTGCTCGGCAAGGCCGGATGTTTTGAAGTATTCGTTGGAGTGGAGTCGTTCAGCCGCGAGACGTTGCTGGCAGTCCACAAGACGCAGAATCATCCCTCGACGTATAGCGACATCGTGAAGCTGTGCCGGAAGTACCACGTGCTGACTCATTTTTCAAACATCATCGGTTTTCCCGAGGACACGGCAAAAAGCATTCGCGAGCAACTCGACGTCCTGCTTGGCCTCGATCCGGACGTTGCGTCCTTCTACATCCTGACCCCGATTCCCGGAACAGAGCAGTACGACGATTTCCTCGCAGCGGGTTGGATTACGGAACAAAATCTCGATCGTCTGGATGGAACGAGAACCGCGTGGCGTCATCCAAACCTCAGCTGGCCTGAGTGGCAGGGTCTGCTCTTCCATTGCTACCGGAAGTTCTACAGTCCGCGGCATATCTTGGCGCACGCCATAAAAGGATTCCATCGCGAAGCCTTCGGCGGTTTTCTGGCCTATCTCGGTCATCCGCTGTTTAACCGGTATGCCGTTCTAAAAAAACGGCACCCCATGTCCGGGGGTGTGGCCGAGGTCCATATCGATTCGGCTTCAGCATATGAGGATCTGCGTCAAAAACAGTTCGGCGTCAGGCAACTGCCTCTGCCCAAAAGCCTCCGATTATCAAAAGCCGACGTGGAGTTGAATCGGCGGGCCAAGCTTGCGATCTGATACAGTTTTCTTGTGAAGCCTTCCGCCCAGGATCTTCAGCGATATCGGGACAACTTCCTACGCGAGCAGGATGGAATCGCCTTGTATCATGCCCTCGCAAAAGCAGAAAAAGATCCCGCGCGCTCGGAGATATTCCGGAAACTCGCAAAGGCGGAAGAACGCCACGCCGCAAGATGGTCAAGGTTACTTAAGAACAATGGCGCGCCAGTACCGCCGTACAAACCGGGCTGGCGTATTCTGGTACTTGGCTGGCTGTCGCGCCGTTTCGGAACTCAGCACATTTTGCCTGTCGTCACCGGACTGGAATCTCGCGACCAGGATGTATATCGAGGTCAGGCTGAGGCTGTCGGAATCCCAGCGGAGGAGCGCAGTCACATGCGGACGTTGCGCGCGATGCAACGGCATGGCGAGGACAGACCGGAATCGATCCTCGATCTGGAAGGCTGGCATCGAACGATCTACGGCGGAAGCCTTCGCGCAGCCGTGTTCGGCGCCAACGACGGTCTGCTTTCCAATTTCAGTCTCGTGATGGGAATTGCCGGCGCAAATGCAGAACCGCGGTTCGTGCTGCTTGCCGGCATTGCGGGCCTGCTTGCCGGGGCGTCGTCGATGGCGGCCGGTGAGTTCGTGTCGGTTCAATCGCAGCGAGAACTCTACGAGCAGCAGATTGCAGTAGAGCGGCAGGAGCTGGAGATGGCGCCGGAGGAGGAAAAAGAAGAACTCTCGCTGATCTACCAGGCCAAGGGCGTCCCCAGCGGTCAGGCCGAGGAACTGGCCGAACGCATTCTGTCGAACCCGCAGACAGCAATCGATACACTGGCTCGCGAGGAACTTGGATTGGATCCCGCGTCACTCGGATCACCGTGGGTCGCAGCGGCAAGCTCGTTCTTCGCGTTCGCTACCGGAGCCGTTATCCCAGTCATTCCCTATCTTCTGCTTTCCGGCAGCTCCGCCTTCGTGACAAGCGCCGTCGTGTGTGGCACAGCGCTTTTCATTCTTGGCTTGCTT
>Ga0207646_10007000_pt1 | contig 11551 bp, 16 predicted proteins | sample KBSK5502metaG_FD_184343 | JGI IMG/M metagenome (GOLD analysis project Ga0207646, IMG submission 184343) | Corn, switchgrass and miscanthus rhizosphere microbial communities from Kellogg Biological Station, Michigan, USA - KBS K5-50-2 metaG... | ecosystem: Host-associated > Plants > Roots >...
AGTGGGTCAATCGGCACGAGCGATCATGAAGACCAGGGCGTTCGAACGACGTCGACGTCCTAGCCGCAGTCAGCGAGGACTATGGCGCGCCTGATTGAGGAAGCACACCATTTACGCGCCGTGACGTAGAAGCTGCTCGAGGAGGGTCGGCGCCTGCGGCACGACCTCCGTCCCATGCTGGAGCGCGATGCGCTCGCCGACACGATGCGCCGCGCCGCCTAGCCCCCGACGACAGACCCGCGATTCGGTGTTGTCCCGGCGGCGGCTCGCGCGCGACGGGCTAGAGGCCATCAATTCCACCAGCCCTGCCGCGCCAGCCGCGCGCGGAGTCGTTCAGTGCGGCGGAGTTCGCTGTTAACGGCTGCGGCACCGGCACGGTCTCTGCGCGCCGTGAGGCGCTTGAGGTACAGACCGAATCGTACGGGCGGCAGGCGATGCGCAGGAGAAAGGTTTCGAGCTCGGCCTCGCTCATCAACGTGTCCGTTCGCATTCTTCGGCCGCGCGTCGTTCGCACTCGACTTGCCATATATGCACGCAGGCGAGATGCATGCGGCGGGTGACGCCGCCGCCGAAGTTCATTTCGTGTGCAACGTCGTAGGGCGTGATAGTGCGGTCACAGGCCGCACACCGATAGCCCCGGCCGTAGCCGGCATACATCTCCACCGGGCCGTTCCGAGGCAGGTTGCCTGCGTGGAGCTTGTCGAGAATCCTATCGCGCGAGACGAGGAAAACACCCATTGCTGGCTCCGATCGAGACGAGGGTGCAACCAAACCAAACACCGAAGTCCCGACGCCCGGCGAGCCGTCAATCCTGAAGGCTGTGGTGGTGGTGCGAGGACTCTAGCACGTCTACGAGATCAGATCGCAGATTCTTCAGGCGGACGTGCGGTTAGCAAGAATTTGAGCAACCCGGATGATACTCGCTCTCACTAATGCAATAGCGCCCATCGCCGCTCTTGATGGCGCCGCGGCAGTCTCGCACAGTCGGTGCACATCTTGTCGCGCTCGCGTTCTGGCTCGTCAGGCGGCAGGACGATCGGGAAGTGCGTTCACATAGTACGCACACGCGTCACTGAGCGAGTGGCCCTACTCAATGACCTGATCCGCGCGCAACAGCAGCCCAGAGCGGGATGGCGAGGCCGAGGGCTTCGCGGTCTTCGCCGGTTGCTCGCTGCTGCAGCCCGCGAAGCTTGAACGGCAGCAGTCACACCGCGCAGGCCAGTGAGTACTCGATTTGCGGCGTGCCGCCGCAAGATCAAGTATGGGGGCGCGTTTGCAACGGATCTCGGTGAATGGCCTCAGTGAGAGCCTCGAGATCAACCGGTTTAACGAGGTGCACATCGAAGCCCGCTAGCCGTGAGCGCTGTTGATCCGCCTGTTGCCCATAACCGGACATAGCGACCAGGATCATCCCGCGCCCCGCGTCGGTGGCGCGCAGTCGACGCGCCAACGTCCAGCCGTCGAGGCCGGGCAGGCCGATGTCGATGATAGCCACGTCAGGCTCGAGACTGCACGCTTCGGCGAGAGCCGTGATGCCGTCCGCTGTCTCATGCACCTCGTGGCCGTCCAGCTCGAGCCAGGCGCGAAGGGCTCGCCGTACATCGCCGCTGTCCTCGACGAGCAGGAGCCGGCGCGCGCCTTTGGCGGCAGGTCGTCTTGGCCCGGTCGCGACGGCCCCCGTCGGACTGGTGGAGCGCGGTAACTGCACCGTTAACACACTGCCTCGATCGGGGCCATCACTGCACGCGCCGACAGATCCGCCGTGCATCTCCACCAGCCGCTTCACCAGCGTGAGTCCGATCCCCAACCCTCCTCTGGCGCGATCCCGCGTTGACTCGCCTTGCACGAACGGATCGAAGATCCGAGGCAGCAGCGCCGGACTCATACCGATTCCGGTGTCGGCGACTCGGATTACGGCATCGTCACCCACGCACCGCACGGTCATCACCACGCGGCCGCCGGCCGGCGTGTACTTCACGGCGTTGCTGAGCAGATTGTCGATAACCTGAGCCATCCGCGTTTCGTCTGCGTTGACCCACACAGGTTGCGTCTTAAGCGTGGCTTTGTGCTGCGCGAACGTTCCGGTCGACTCGAGCGCGGCCCAGCCTCGACGCGCGAGTTCACTGAGATCGATTGTTTTGGGTGACAGACTGATCTTGCCCGTGGTAACGCGGCCGAGATCAAGCAGGTCATCCATCAATTCTCGCAGATGCGCTACCTGGCGCGTAATGATCCCCCGGGCATGCACGGCACGTTCGTCGGCCGCGCTGAGCCGATTCAACACCGCGATCGCTGAGCCGATCGCCGCCAATGGGTTTCGCAATTCATGACTGAGCATCGCGAGAAACTCATCCTTCGTTCGGCTGCTTGCCTCTGCTTCGTGGCGTGCCGTCCGTTCGTGTTCGAAGCGCTGTGCATTTCGGATCCCGACCGCCGCGTGGTTGGCGAGCGCTTGGAAAAGCGCTAGCTCGGACTCCATAAACCTTCGCGGCTCTGTCTCGTTGAGCGCGAGGGTTCCGATAACCACGCCATCCACGATGAGGGGCGCGGCGATGACAAGCTGGTGTCTGAGCCGCTCGTGCTGATCCCTGACGGCAGTAGGCAAATCGATGCGCGGATCTGTTAGCACAGAGTTCGTCATAACGAGCTTGCGCTGCGTCACGGCCTGCCCGACGACGCCGGAACCCGCCGGCATCCGATGCCCGGGGGTCACCACAGGATTCTCGCCGGCGACTGCGACGGCGACCATGGCGCCATCCGACTCGAGGAGGCGAACGACAGCACTACGCGGATCGAAGAGCCGCATGACGGCATCAGCCACGCGCTGCGCGGCCGCCGTCGCAGTATCGGTATGCGTCAGCGCTCGGGACAGCCGCCGTAGCTCGTGTGCCTCTCGGCTATGTCGCTCCGCTTCGGTTCGAGCAATCTGTTCCCGCTTCCGTTCGACCTCCAGCTCCCGAAGACTCTGTCCGAGCCGTGGCGCGGCGTAGGAGACGAAGACCGCCAGCCCCGCGAACAAGATGAGTGAGACGGCATCCGCGACGTAGAACGCATGACGTGGGGACGGGATCAACGTATGGGCGTGAAAAATAATGCTGATGGCCGTCGAAAGCAGCGCCGAAAGCCGGCCGCAATACCACGCGACCGCAAGGACGGCAGCCAGGAGAGGTGCGCTCGGCAGACGGTCGACAAACACGCCAGCCGCTTGCAGCAGTAGCAGAACCGTAGTCGGGACGATCACCGCGAGCACATAGGACCACGGAGGCTGCTGCAGAATGTCACGCCTCCGCTGCGGACCCATAGTGCTGTCCAAGACCACTTTCCACATCTACACCGTTTAGGGGGGTCCGCGGAAGGACGAATTCCTACTGTGACGGATACGCGCGGCATGACTACTGCATCGTCGAACGGTGCTCATCATGGAGCGCCCTCTTTGCGCGTCATGCATCAGCAGCAACGCGAGCGTCGCCACCGGTGAACTTCCCAGCTATCTGGGTTGGATCGGCAGGCTTTTCCCCGTTCAGGATGACATCGATCGTGGCCGCGCCTGTGACATCTTCACAACAGTGTTCTCCTTCAAGCGCCATTAATCCGCAGCGGCGACTAACACCACACCCGATATCGGAAGGAGGACGATGGACGAGGTTGAGGACGAACAGCCAGCATCTGCGTGCCCGCATCCGATGTTTGTTGAGCATGCGTGAAATCCCGCGAGTCTTCCAAGCAGCAGCGCCGAACTAAGCGCTTGCGATGCATGTAGCAAGCCGATCGCTCAAGGATCGCCTCAGTACGAATTGGATTCCTACACTGACGTTTCGGCTCGACGCGGAATGTTTTCAGGTCTGGGCAGAAGAGATGCTTCGGAATAATCCGAAGTCCAAAGTGACTAGATCAGGCGCCGCGTAATCCTTAGGCGCCGGCGTGCGCAAGTCATAGTCGTGGCGGGCCATGCCAGCGGTGACGTGGCCGATGCCTGGCCACGAGTCAAGCCAACGGTGTAGGAGACGCAGCTCTGGCTCGCGCGGCTCGATGGCGAGGAAGCCAAGTGCGGCTCGGAGCGTCGCGCGGCGATCGCTCACAATGAAGGCTGTTCATCGATCCAGGCCCTCGCTAGCGCGATCGCTGCAGCGTTGGCCTGATCGAAATCAGGAAAGATGCGAGCATCGGGACTCGTCAGCGTGTGCATGTGAGCCTGGTCATCGGCATCCCACATTATGAGGGCCTCGGCGTACCAGCCTTCCCGATCGGCAAGCCGTGACTGAAGGAGCACGAGGCGGCCCTTGTATTCAAAGTCGTGCACGAGTTGGTCGTCAGCCATCAGTTCCACCACCCCTGCCGCACCAGACGTACCCGGATGCGATCGACGACCGCCAGCTCTTCGGTCGCGACTGCGGCGGCATCGGGATCGAAGCGGCGTACTTTGAGATACCGCTCGCGTAGCGCGAGCTTCAGGGGCGGAAGAGAAACGCGGAGTAGGGCTTCCAGTTCGGCGGCGGTCATCCGCCGGGATGCTAGTGTCCGTCGGGCGAGTAAGCAAGGCCCGCTCGCTTCGACAGCGTCGCTTCCCAGTCCAATACCTTGACCTGCCCCGCCCGCGTGTTTCGAGCGCGAACACGCGTGTCATCATGTCGTGCCGATCGGGCACAAACGGGCGCGGCTCTGTTTGAAATTCTCGATTTTTCGCGCATTCCGCGACTAGCTAACCTGGCACTCCGTACGCAAATCGCCATTCCGACATAGAAAGCCGCCGGAGCGCCGGCTGTCGAAGAAGAGCCTGTCAATCTGGAAGCAGTTCGTCTCCAGCACTGCGTCATTGACGCGGCGCCGAATTGAGAGACCCGATGTCGTTGATCCTGGTGGTTGAAGACGCGGCCGGAGTAGCAGAACTCATCGCTGGCGCACTGACTCACTTGAACCACGAAGTTCGCGTGGCCGAAAGTGCTGGTGACGCGTTAACGATCGCTGAGATGGAACGGTTGGATGTAATCCTCTTGGACATCAGCCTCCCTGACGCATCAGGAACATCGACTTTCGACCGTCTGCGCCAGATGCGGCCCGACGTTCCGATCATCATGCTCACCGCGACGGCCGAGGCGGAACTTGCACGGGATACGCTAAAACGTGGCGCCTTCGACTACGTCCTGAAGCCGTTCAATCTCGACCATCTCGTGCGTGTGGTCAAGGCCGCGTTGGCATCGTGACCCACGGGCGCCGAACCCCGATCCCCGTCGCCATGTCGAGGAGGTTGCCGAATGTCACGTCATTCCATCCGGCGTGCGCGAGGCCTGGCGGCAGATAGTCGACGAGCTTCTCATCGAGGACTGCGTCGCCGTACTTCTGCGCGAGGCGCAGCAAGGCGACCGCGCCGGCCGCCGACTTCGTGACCGAGCACACGCCGTGCCGCATCGCCGCGCTGGCCGTTATGCCTCCCTCGGCACCAACCGAGAAGCCCGAGACCAGCCGCCGTTGTGCCTAAGCGAAGAAGCGTGGAGGGTTCGGGAATAGATGACTAAACCATCCCTGGCGCAGACTCCCCCACTTCGATTCGGAAGCCCCGATAAGTCGGCTCGACGATCACGCTCCCACCTCGATCTCGATCATCCGACTCCTGCCAGTGACGCGCGGCTCAGGGCAGCAGATGGCCTCCTTGCTTGCCGGCTGAAGTGTCAACACTAATGCGACTCAGGACAGAGTAGAGGGCCGTGCTCTCGACTTCAGCTGCTCGCGCGCGATCCGCAGCAGATTGTGGCACCGGACGTGGAAGTATTCCGACGGAGCATCGCGCCGTACAACTTCGATCTCCGTCTCGCCAGCGGCGATGGATTCGTCACACGCCCAGCACCAATGCCCCGCACTGGGACCGCCAAAAAGGTGCTGCGGCAGTTCTCGAGACAGCGCCCCCCTAACAATCTTCGACTCGATCCGGGCACGAAGCTCATCCTCCGTGAGGTCCACGCTATGTAATACTTGCACTACTAAAGCAGGAAAGTCAAAAAACGCCGGCCTACAGCCAAGCAGCTCGTCCGACTCTCGCGGAACGCGGCCTGCTCCGCTAATAGAAGAAGTACGCAGCCCGGTGCACGGAATCATGAGTCCCGTTCGCCAGCCGCGTAACATCGGCTCTGCAAGCCGGCAAGAGCCCGTCGCTGTTTGTGTTTACTCCGGCACGGTCAAGGCCTGAAGATTCCCGGTTATGAGGCCGACGCCGCGCTCCTGACTAGTAACCGGTCGTCACCTTCCTGCGTTCGCGTTCACGAACGGACGTCCGGGGAGGCAGGCGGCCTCCCCGGGCATTTGACGAGACGTTTGGTTCGTTACGGCAGGCTGACGGCGGTGCTGTCGCCCGCGGCCGAGATCACGAACACTCCGGTCGTCGTGGCCGAGCCCAACTGATAGTTCGACGAGCCGGAGGGCGGCGGCGGCGTGAACATGATTCGGCGCCCGCCATCAACTACAGCTCGTGCAATGACCGTCGGAGGTTATTCGACACAACGCGGCGGAATCCTGCCAGCGACTTCTTCTGACCCGTAGTGACGCATTCGCGACGGCTTACTCCCCGCCACCGCCATCGGCATTGCCGACGGCCACGAACAGCTGGGTCGATCCCGACGTACTAGACTCGATGATCGGCGCAACCAGGATCAGCGAGGCGAGTGCGAGCGCGAGTGCGAAGAGCTTCGTCATTGGCCTTTCCCCTTTTTGGCGGCTGGCTGCGACGACCATGGACGCGCCGTTCCGCCGCCGGGGATCGTCCCACAGGACAACAAGCGTCCGCCATCGGGACAAGGTCTAGCCCGCAGGATCCCTCCTGTGCCCGATAGTCGTTATCCACAAGGGCACGCGGTCGTCAGTGGGTCGCAGCATCTCCCAGCGTATGCGCAGCCAAAGGCATTCCCTATCAGACAGTCATTGGCCTTCGGCCAGGGGCGGCGCTTGATTGAGCGCGGTTCCTCAACCATAACGTCGCCGGTCGTGGGGCAGTCCATTACCAGAAAGCACATTCCGCCGTAGTTCCCAGGTCCGGGACGAGGAGTCTCGTCCTCTCAGTGCTGTTTGACAGGAATTACCAGAGCAGTCGTATCAAATGAGAACATCGAAGCGATTAGGCCTCGTTCTTCGCAGCCGCAATCCTTATTACTGCGCGGGACGAGTCAAGCCATGGCGGCAGCTGGACTGAGAAACTCACAATAATCGCAGCACACGAACGAGCATTCGATCGTCAGGCCGTTCGCCTTCACCGGGTTTTCTCTCTGAGATATTGCGCCAACGCCTCCATGACAGCCTTGTTCACGCTCTTTCCCGATTCCTGACAATAGCGTTTAAGCCGAACAGCGACTTCGGCCGGTACTCGAAGCCCGAGCTGAGCATAAAGTCGCACCTCGCCGGTGATGTTCGGGTCCGCTATGTCTTTACTGGGACGCTTGGCGCGCTGCGCCACGAGCAACCTCCTCTATTCAAGTTGTGCAGGGATTCGACCGGCGGTGATTCATTAACACATAAAAAGGCACGCAAGGACCAAAAGAATCTGTCGCTGCCCCACCGATCGAAGCGCGAGAGCACTATGAAAGATTGTTCCGAACGCCGCTCGCGCCCTCGAGTGATGGTTCGATCGTCTGGTACACGATATCTAGGCTAGGCCCCAAAGTGATAGCGCCTACGCTTTCATCAGGTTTGTATCAATCGCCTTGAATGCAAGCCTACGATCGTTCGCCGCTCAATCCGCACCTATGCGGCGGCGCGGATCGCCCGGGGCATTGGGACGTGTAAAGAGATTTTGCCGGTGGTTATGTTTTCTCCAAAGCGTCCCGGAGCGCCCGTTGTCGCCGAGAAGTCTCGTCGCTTCCTGCACGACGACCGCGTAAGAAACCCTCCACATTTAACTCGGCTTGGCGAGCAAACGCTAGGGCCTCGTTGTCGCTAAGGCAGGATACGAATACATATCCGAGCAGGATGGAAAGGCTCGCAATACGGCGCTCCAGCCGTTGGCAGCTGCCACAACGGCGCGGGCTGAGCCCGCCAGTGAAAGCTTGCAGCGGATTGTCCGATTCCGGCTTCGCTCGTCCCGCTATTCTGGGCTTGCCCATTCGCATCCTCCTGCTGGCACTCGGCGCAGGCCCCGGGCGCGGAAGGGCGCTTCCGGGCCATTCCTTGAGCTGGATGCATCATACGTTTAACAAATGCATCGAGCGGCTGATGGACTAGTACTAAGACAATTAGCATCCTGACCACGGTCAACTTTGGTGCAGTTGCCGTTCGTTGGTGGCCGAGTTCCTGAGCAAGTGTGCTGCCTTCCGGAAACTGCTCAGAGAACTCCGCCAGAAATCGGGCCGGGTCGAAGCTTTCATGGATCGCTCTCCCGAACGCCGCGACGCACGCGAGGAGGCCCGAGAAGCTATCCGGCGCCATCACGCCCATTGTACCGATCGCCGCGGGATGGCGACGTCCGTGGAGTTCGAGCCAACGGCGGCGCTCCGCGGTGCCAGAGTTAGTTCTGACGCTCCCCACGCGCGGAGCCTGTCAATAGGAATGAGACAGTCGGTTCTCGAGTTTAGTGAGTGAGCGCGACCTCCTCGAGCGCGCGCGACTTGGGGGGATTGATCCAGACCTTCGTGGGTGCCGCCGCCGGCGCCGGCCGGCCCGCGGGAAACCGCTCGGGATGCGCCGCATACGCCGTGGCGAGCACGTCGGCGCGCGTGGCCAGGCGTTGCGCGGCCAGGCCGAAGTGCACGTCGTGGGGCGTGAGCAGGCCAAGGCCGCTGTGGTGATGGGCCTCGTTGTACCAGGCGAAGAAGTCCTGGCCGTAGGCGCGCGCGTCCTGGATCGAGCCGAAGCGATCTGGGAACGCCGGCCGGTACTTGAGCGTCTTGAAGTGCGCCTCCGAGAACGGGTTGTCATTGGACACGTGCGGGCGCCCGTGCGTCTTGGTCACGCCGAGGTCGGCGAGCAAGAGCGCGACGGACTTGGACGTCATGGCCGAGCCGCGGTCGGCGTGAATCGTGAGCTGCGCGCGCCCGATGCCTTGCCGGGCGCACGTCTCGTGGATGAACCGCTCGGCCAGCGTGGCGCTTTCGCGATGGGCCACCATCCAGCCCACGACGTAGCGGCTGAAGACGTCGAGCATGACGTACAGGTAGAAGTAGGTCCACTTCGCCGGCCCGAGCAGCTTGGTGATATCCCAACTCCACAACTCGTTAGGGCGGCAGGCCAGCAGCTCCGGGACCGCATAGACGGGATGGCGGAGCTGATCGCGCCGCTCCCGCACCTCGGCATGCGCAGCCAGGAGGCGATACATCGTGCGCTCGGAGCAGAGGTACTGGCCGGCGTCGAGCAACGTGGCATAGACCTCGGCCGGGGCGTGATCCACGAAGCGCGGGTCATGCAGCCGGGCGAGGACCGTGTCCCGCTCGCCCGGGCTCAGCGCCCGAGGCGAGGGACGCCGCGACGGCGCCGCCCGCGAGGGCCGACGCCGACGATAGTAGGTCGCGCGCGGCAGCCCGAGCGCCGCGCACGTGGGGGCAATGCCCAGCCGCGGTCCGATCTGGGTGACCGTCGCCATCACGAGGGCTCGCTGGCCAGCGGCGTTCCCAGCAACGCCGCCACTTGTTTTTGCAGTTCGACCAGCGCCTCAGCCCGCTCGGCGCGCTTCTGCCACCGGCTGATCTCGCGCGCTTGCTCGGCCAGCTTCTTGTCGCGCGGATCGACGACCCGGCGCGTGGGCCCACGCTTCTTCGGCACCCCAGCCAGCTCACCCCGCTCCCGTGCCGCGCGCCACGTCGTCAGGTGGGACGAGTACAGCCCCTCCCGCCGCAGCAACGCCCCGACCGCGCCCGGGGTCTTACAGCCGTCGGCCTCCCGGACGATCTTCCGCTTGTACTCCACCGTGAACTGCCGCCGCGTCGCTTTCGCCACCACCTCGATCGCCGGCCCACCGAGGGCCTGCTCCAATGCGCTCATCGCTCTCCGATCCTGCCTCGCCCTCGACTCTAAACTTCCAGGGGGTCGCTGTCTCACTCATATTGGCAGAGAGGGCGGCGCGTGGTCCCCCACCGACGGCGGTCGTTCGGCTGGTTCGCCACGGTGGGCCACCGGGACGTCGAGGACCACGAGGTTCAGATCGACTTCGAGCGCGACCGCGTACGGGATGTTCAGGCTCGCGTCCGCCGCTCACGCCTGACCGAGCAGCCGACGGGGTGATCGCCGGGTCGCCCACCCAGCGACGTGTATGACGGCAACGGCGACGTCGAGAAAAATCCTCACGAGGTGCGAACCGTTGCGTGAGTTGGTCATCAACCTCAAGACCACCAAGGCGCTCGGCCTCACCATCCCGCCGTCACTACTGCTGCGGGCGGATCAGATCATCGAATAGACCAGCGCGATTCGGCGGTGGCCTCGCCGCTCTCTCGCCCGAAATCCCGCAACCGCCGCATGTGCCGGGCAAGATGCCTGAACCCGGAATCGTCCAGTTCTACTAAGCTCTTGATTTCCTGTCCACCGCGGTTGGCACCATATGTGCCTACGGCCCACAAAGATGGGGTCGAGTCTAGCTGGTGAACATCCAATATCTCGAATGCAGGCAACAGTACTCAGTATGCAAAGGGAGCGGGCGCGGGACTTGGCTACTCGCGGGGTCCGGGAGGTTCCCAAACCGGATGGCGCGGGAAAACGTCAGCGCTACTTCGATGACGTTGCGGTAGTCGTCTGGGTCATTGGCCTCATCGGGATCGTCGTGCTTTGCGGTGCGGTGATGGTGCTAGCTTTGATCAGCGCGACCGTCCCGGTGAGCTCGCGCATTGCCGGCCCGGCGCCCAACGGCGGCGCGGCGACCGTGTCTGATCAGAATGGAGCTGTCTTGGTCAACGATGATTGGGTCTACGGGCCGAACGTGACGCGTTAGAGCCAAGACGAGGTGCCGTCATGCCGGCCGCGAAAAAGACCATCGCCGCGGCTTGGAAGCTCGCCAACGTCGTCGCCGGCTGCGCAGCGCCAGCGCCGACGGGAGAGCGGGAGGGCGTAGTCACTGCGTCGGCGGCGGGCGCGATGGTAGCGTCCGCGGGAAGACGCAACAGCCGAAACACACCATGTGGCGGGGCGTTAGAGGGACGCCACCCTCTTGCCGTACCCGGCTGAACAGGCGATCCTCGCGCGCGTCATGGGGTCGGCTGCTGAACGCGGGCTATTCGGGTGGGTCCGCCCTTCCCCGCGGCCTCCCGTCAGTCGAGTGAACCGCCGCCCAATAACGTTCATAAAACGTTGAGTCGGACCAATATCGGGCGCAAATACGGGCGAGCCGGACGGAACGAATTTCGTGGCGCCGCCACGAAATTCGATTGGGCCCGATAGATTTTCGTGGCAAGGTGCCACGAAATTCCGCGCACCGGGTCTAATCTCGTCCACCGTATTTGCACCCTCTGCGCACGTGCCTACGGCGGCCGAGATTGGATTAGGCGAAAGGGCTGAGCAGATGACGCAAAGTCCTCTGCCTGACGACAGCCTTCATTTCAGAACATTGCTGGCCTCGGCGGCGCTGATGAAGGCATCCGCATCCTCCTCG
>Ga0207646_10007003_pt1 | contig 11550 bp, 13 predicted proteins | sample KBSK5502metaG_FD_184343 | JGI IMG/M metagenome (GOLD analysis project Ga0207646, IMG submission 184343) | Corn, switchgrass and miscanthus rhizosphere microbial communities from Kellogg Biological Station, Michigan, USA - KBS K5-50-2 metaG... | ecosystem: Host-associated > Plants > Roots >...
AGCCAGATCGAGTAATTGATACCAGTCAGCGTTGTTGCGAGCCAGCCGGGACACTTCCCAGCCAAAGATGATGCCGACATGGCCCAGGGCCACATCTGCGGCCAGTTGCGTAAAGTCATCTCGGCCTACTTTGCTGGTCGCCGATTGCCCCAGATCCGCATCCAGCACGACAATGCGAGCTTGGGACCATCCCAGGCTTTGAGCACGCTCTACTAACGCCCGTTGGTTCCGCTGGCTCTCTGTATTGAGCCGAACCTGTTTGGGCGACGATTGTCGGATGTAAATGATGGCTTTGCGTTCAAGATGGGTTGGGGTGATTTTCAGCGAGCGGACAGGCTGAATCATGGCTGGTCTCCTTTCTTGGAAGTAGACAGTCCTGGCACATCGTGACGAGCGTTTGAAGAACGGCATGTTGTTGGGGAGGAGTGAGCGTCGTCCAGACCTCGATGGGGTGGATCGTCTGTAGATTTCTCTCCTCCGGTTGTGCTTGCGGGACAAGCGGTGGGTGTATCAGCATGGATGGGATCTCCATTCCGGGCATCTGCTACCAACAAAAACTCCTGGAGGAATTGTTGCAGAGATTCGAGCGAAATGGGAAGAGGGTACAGCGTTGAGGGATCATATTCGAGGTCGGTTGCTGTGACGGGAACATGTCGTTCCACTGTGGGGCGAATCCAGAGGATGCAACAACGACCACGATGGCACGAGTTCGAGATACCAACACAGGGTAAGGTTCGCCCAAAGAGCGGATGACGCGGATCGACCACGCTGACCGTTTCCTTCGGGGATACAATCAGGTCAATAGGGGTAGTGAATTGATCAGGGTTTCCCAAGGCCAGGGTTGCCCACTAAGATAATGGTTTCTGCTCTGCTCATGTAGCCGCCTTGGGCAAGTTCCAACACGCGGGTTTTCGCAATCCCCTGCCCTGCACTGAAATCAAAGCTGGCTAACTCTTTCACGAGAGGAAATTTCGCGTTCATGATGGCTCGTTCCACCCGATTAGCTTCACGTTGCTCATGCTCTGCCTGACAGAGAGCAAGCAGATAGCGTTCATACGGCAGATTGGACCGCGTTGCATCCTGGGCAAACGCCTGATAGTTTTGTGCGAAGGTTGGGAGCCTGAATTGGCGAAGGTAGTTCTCTAACACGGTTTGGTGTTGCATGATCCATTCTCCTTTACCAGGAATACTTCAATAAGCGTTCGTAGCGGGAAAGATCAACCGGCTGATTGCCGATATTTTCCAGATCGGGCCGATCCGAGAGATCAAGGCGAGTGTTCGGCTCTTTGAGATCAGTCAATTGGCGTAAACAATGTAACACCCCATCCAGATGCACACACCCGTAGGAAAGTGCTTGTTCAATCGCCTGCTCAAGAACAGGAGCAGGATAGTCTTTGTGGAGTTGTAAAATACGGATAAACTCTTGCACCCCTCGTCCTTCCGGCCATTTCTCTTTCAGGTCAGCAAGCATCCGGTGGTAGGACTCAGGCCAATCTTTGCGCCAGCGTTTGATGGGGGTGGCGTAGTCAAAGGCACCTGGCCGTTGCTCAAGTAAGGGGAGATAATGGAGCGGATCAAAAATATCCTGCTCTTTCTCGTAGCTTCTGGTGTGCCTGGCAATGAGTTCTGCTTTGTCATAGATGTCAACATGGAAGGGATAGGCTTTCAGCGTCACCTCTCGGCGGGCACGACGAACCGGCACAGAGTAGCGGTTGGTTTCATAGGTAGCCTGGCTGTAAGGGGTAAGGCGAACGGTCACCAGATCACAGCAGTCATAGGCAAATCGCGGTAACGGTTGCAACAAGAGTCGCTCCTGTTCCCATCTTTGTCCAATGGTCATTGGTTGCCGACTGACTCGCCTGCTATCATCTTGCAGACACCGCTCTAGCAGGACGCGGTTCAGTTCCTCAAGAGACGCAGCTACAGGAATAGGTACCAGAAAATTATCACGGCTGAATTTCACCCCGTGTTCTACTTGACCCTTCTCCCAACCGGCAGCAGGAGTACAGAAGTGAGACTCAAACAAGTAGTGGCTACGGAACGCCACAAAGGTGCGATTTTCAATGCGCTTTTTCCTTTTGTCCTTTTTATCGAAGGCTAATTTGACGGCTGTTGCCAGGTTGTCATAGCTAATGCGAGCAGGCACCCCGCCAAAGTGGTTGAAAGCCTGCACATGAGCGTACAAAAAGCTTTCCTGGTTTTGCGAGGGAAACAGCATGACAAACGTTCGTCTTGAGTAGCATAACCGCATGACAAAATATTGCACCGTCTGTCGAACGCCACCAATGATCGCGATGGCCTCACCCCAATCCACTTGTGCATCTCGACCTGGATCATAGTCTAAGGGGAGAAAGACCGAAGGCGCCTCATGTGATCGTTTCCATTCCCCCACGAATTGACGGATACGCGACTCTGCTCCTTGGTATCCTTCAGCTTTCAGGATTTCAAAAATCCGATGTGCGGTGTATTGCTGTTTGCGGGGAAGCTGGTCATTTTGGAGGAGCAGCTCTTCAATGCGTGCTTGAAATGGGCTAAAAATGGGAGCAGGTCGATACTTCGGATACGGAACTGATTTTACTTGCGAAGGGTCATCTGAGATGGCTTTTCTGATCGCATCACGGCAATGTCCTGTCTCACGGCTAATCTGCCTGATGCTTTTTCCTTCAACATGATAGGCGCGGCGGATGGTTTCACGCTCAAGCAGTGACAGTAACATCCTGGCTTTTTCCTTTCATTGGAGCAGACAAACTATCTACCACAACAGTATCATAGAGCACTTCAGGTGGTAAGGGTCTGAGTAGCACAGTAGTAGTTTTGGGTGAAAAACGGTGGTCTGGTCAGTATCAATTTAGCACTGAGTGGTCAGGATGCTAACTAGCAGTTTTGGGGGAGGTGGTCAGGGTGTTCATTAGCGTAAACATCTACGCGACCTGTCGGGTCCACCCAGCCACGATCGGCTTGGGTGATGTTGGGGATAGGTGGATCACCGTCCAGCGCGTATGCGCTAACTGGTTTGGCACCATGTGTTACCGAAAACAGAGCCAGCAGCAACGCAAAAAACACTGGAACGGTACCCAGTATCCATAGTCGCCATTGCTTCTTGTGCATGGCTTTTCTCCTCTCCTGTGAGTAAGTGTTAAAACGAGGTAATCGAGTACGATACTATCGATTTCCTTCGTGAAAGTATGGTAAAATCACACTTCGTCAACAGATAAAAGGTTGGCCAGATCGCAGCAAAGATGAGAAGACGACCGGGGCTGGAGTATGCTTCCCCTCTGTGGGTGAATAGGCCATCCATATCTGAGCAGGGCTACCCTTTCCTGTCAGCGAGTTCCCACCCGGTCCCGCTCCTGATCCACCGCACTTCATTGTGTGGTGTGCCTGTCTTCCGCTTCTGATGGGTTGGTATACATCGTTGCTACTTGGATACTTCAGTCTGTCCCTGTGATTGAGCAGCAATGTTCGACTGAAGAGCAATCTTCTTAGTTGCACCTATTCCTCCGATCATTACTCCCAACAGAACCGCACGTACTGCCAGAGCTGTAAACGTCAAGCCACCCACGATGGCTACAAGCGTGTCAAGCCCATAGATCACTACCGCAGCTATCAATGCTGCTTGTGACTTTTTCAAAGCCACCACAACTCCAAGTGCAAGGTAGAGAATGCCTAGGATTATGACCACCGGTGGTAACAGTGATGACGAATTTTGTGACAAGGCTATAAAACCTGTCACTTCACTCAACACTCCAATTACTAACGTTACAACCCAAGCTGCAATCCATCGACTGTATAGTTTGCGGTCTAATCCTGGTTTTGGTGGTTGCTCCACTGACATAGGTTACGCTCCTCTCTAAATTTTGTAGAACAATACCATCGAGAACTACAAACGCACTACCCTTACCAAACTTCGCAGGGCAGCAGTATCCCGCTTATTACCACAGTATTACGTGAATTTGAATGAGTGCAGCATTGGCTGGAAGTAGCTCGTATTTGCCGTGGCGAACAACGACTTTTCTGTGTCGTATATGATGGTGAAATTCTGGGTGTTTGCTGATTGTGCAGGATGATTGTCCGAAATCACCACCACATGGACATCAACGCTCTGTCCATTAGAGGTTTCCGTACCGGATATGGATTTCTGGACCCAACTATCACCTCCCACGGTCGTAGTTGGAGGCAGCGTTTCCGTTTGAAGGTTTTTCATTGTTTTTTTGCCCGATTCAATACCCTTGTTGGCAAATGTACTAGCATCGACAATGCCATACGGATTAGAGTTGACTACAATAATCAGGGCATAAACGCCGGTTGTATCGCTAAAGGCTATCCCGACGCTGATCGGAGTTACCTTCCATCCCTGGGGATAGCTGATGGAGTAACCCTTGCCCGTATATAGCGTGAGACCTGGCGTGGGAGTGGGTGAGGGCGTTGGTGACGGCTGGGGGGTAGGTGCAGGTGTGAGTGTTGACGTGGTTCCACCTCCGCAAGCGATTAGCAGTAGTGCGAGAATCATGCAGCAGCATGCAGGCATGACCCTTTGTGGTGTACGTTTGAAGCGCGATACCATGTTCTTCATTTTGTCCTCCCAATTTCCAAATTTGGCGGCGCGTCTACCAGTTCATATAGTGCTTCGGATACGCTCCCGCTCACTTTCACGTAGCATGACCCACATTCTCCTGGGTGTTCCTTCAGACGTGGACAGACCGGTGATCTTCCTCATCATACTGCCGCGACTCACACCAATCCACAAGAATCCTACTGGGGCGTCGGAATATTTTCGTCAATAGTGCCAAAATCGAAAGGGCACAAAGGACCAACTTTGGCAACATAGATCGGTGAACTGTCAGCGAAGACGGAAACGTAGGCCTTTGCGCCATCGCCCCTATCCGTCCCCCATACTAGAATGTACGTTCCCTGTTTCTGGGGTGAAAAGCTGAACGTGCCATTGCTTCGTATCGTTACCGTCGGCGATCCGCTAAGTATCTGGAAGAATAGGGACGCTGGTGTATTCTGTTTGATGCCTTGCGTGAGAGCGGCTACTGGTCTAAGCGCTGGATCATGTGGGCCAATGCTGGTAAAGCGACCTTTGACCGGCTGCGGTGCTTTCAACGCACTGGTGGCGTGTTGCCCCTCTGGCGTATCCCCAAACTGTGTAGAGAGTTGTTGATAGGTCGGGATGGCACTTGTACACGAGGTTACCAGTTGCTCTTGCCCGTGCCCCAGCAAGGCCTTCGCATAATCTGCGTGTATCTTTTGCGTTTCGGGCGAACTGGCGAAGCGAGACACCAGGATCTGGAAGTTATTGACGGTATCGGTGTAATGCTTAACGGCGAGCTGGCTCTCCGCCAAGTTGTAGTAGGCGGTGGCATCCAGGGCATGGACTTGCGATTGGCAGGTAGCCGTACAGTAAGTCAACTGCATCAATGCATCGTAGTGGCTGGTAGCAGCAGCATAGTCATGCTGCTGCGAGGCTTGTTGTCCCCATGCCAGGTAGGCTTTGAGCGTGTCTGATTGGGCACGAGCAATGCCAGTTCTGGCAGAGGCATACGTACGTATCACTCTATCGAAATTACCAAGAGCATCCTGGTAGCGCTGCTGCGTACTGAACTGCTCACCCCATTCGTTGTAGACACGCGCAATGTTCTCAGATGTTGGAACACGTTCGCCTGCCAGTTGATATTGATTGATGGAGGACTGCCACTGCTGCTGCCACTCCCAGGCGTGCGCCTGCAAACTATGGATGGCGGATTGTTGGGTCAGGCCCACCAGGCAGAGCAGCGAAAGAAGCAAGATGGACAAACCTGCGCTGATAAGCTGGATTATGCGTTTAGGGTTGGTCTTCGCCGCCATACCCAACAGCATACGCACGACCGTTACCAATAACACCACCAGGGCAAGGATACCAGCTACGATACCTACACGTACCGCTCCTGCGGCCCAATCGCTGCCCGTTACCAGTAACACCACGAACACCACGATGACAGCTACACTACTGCCTATGAACGCCCAGCGTGGCAGAAGTTTGGGCAAAGCTTTATACCAGGGTCTGCGAATTACTGGAAGAGGCCCAATTGGACTTTCGGAAAAGCCATCGGGAACCAGGTTCGGCTGCGTGGCGGTTGGATTGCTCGCGTCAGTTAAAGATGCTTGCTCTGCACTGACAGGCGGAGGTTGAGGTGGGGGAAGCGGTGTCTCATGTGACTCGCCTTGGTGCTGCATAATCCCTCCAAATCTTCGAGGCTGATTTTACTCGTATGAGTGTGCTGTAGCTTTTCCAGTCTACACGTTCACTCTAACTCTCAGTTTCTCTGTTCTTTATATTGGAGTTTAGACTACCTAAATTTTGCCCAAACTAGCGACAGGTTCGCCAGTCCTTGAAGAGCTTGCCAAAAGCATGGCGATGCTCCATAGCTAATGAAGAAACGAAACAGCTTTCATTAGGAGGAGCATCACCATGAACGAGTCTATCACACTGACAACGAAGCATTTTAGCCCGGCTGCGAGTTTGGCAGCCATAGGAGTGAAGTTGAATCAACTCGACCTGTTTGGCCCGATCCGCACCCTGGTCCAGATTCGGCAGAAGACCGTCAAACATACGCCAGTCAACAAGCTCTATGACGCCTTTATCAGCCTGTTGGCCGGAGCCCAGGGGATGGTAGAAATCAATACGCGCCTGCGCACTGATCCGGCCTTGCAGCACGCCTTTGGACGCCAGGCGTGTGCGGAGCAGTCGGTCGTGCAGGAGACGCTGGATGCGTGTACGGAGGAGAATGTCAGGCAGATGCAGCACGCGCTGGATCTGATCTACCAGCAGCACAGTCGCGGGTCTCGGCACGATTACCAGGCTGGGTTCCACCTGCTGGATGTGGACATGAGTGGCCTGCCATGCGGTCCCAAAGCCGCTTTTGCCACCAAGGGCTACTTTGCCGGACAATACCACCGCCGGGGACGGCAAGTGGGCCGCGTGCTGGCCACCTTGTATGAGGAAGTGGTCGTTGATCGCCTGTTTGCCGGTAATGTGCAGTTGATCAAAGCCTTGCAGCCCCTGGTGGAGGCGGCTGAGACGACCTTGCACCTGGACGAGGCGAAACGGGCACGCACGCTTATCCGCGTGGATGCCGGTGCTGGCACCCTGGATGACCTCAACTGGCTGCTGGCTCGCGGCTATGAGATCATGGCCAAAGAATATGCGGGACGGCGGGTGCTCCGCTTGGCCAAGACCGTCGACGAGTGGGTCCAGGACCCCGTCTGGTCCGAACGCTCGTTTGGCTGGGTGACTGAGCCACCGATCGGCTATGTCCGTCCCGGGAAGCCGTCTTGCCGTGCGCTGTCGCCGACAAGACGGCACCTTCGCCTATGGCGTGCTGATTTGCTCGTTGTCGGCACAGCAGGTGCTCACGGTGCTGGGACGTCCCCGCTCGCAAGCCGCTGATCCGGTGGCCGTCTTGATGGCCTATGTCACCTTCTATGCTCTGCGCGGTGGGGGCATCGAAACCTCCTTGAAAGGCGATAAGCAAGGATTGGGACTGACCAAACGCAACAAGAAGCGCTTTGAGGCGCAACAGATGCTGACGTTGCTCGGCTCTTTGGCTCACAATGTGGTGGTCTGGGCACGCCACTGGTTGGCCGTTCCCCAGGTCCAGCAGTGTGGCATCTTGCGCATGGTGCGCGATGTCTTTCATGTCAGTGGCTTTCTCTGCTTTAATGCCTTTGGCTCTGTGGTTGCGATCGTTTTGAACCAAGAGGCTTGCTTGGCTCGTTCATTCATCTGTCCCTTGCGGGAGTTACTTACTCCCTTACACATTGTCGTTAATTTGGGCGAAACTTAGGTAGACTAATTTTTACTATCCACCTGCTATCAGCGGCCACATTACGAGATTGAGAAGGCTGTCACAAGACGTGATAACGGATTTCTTGTGGCGTTGGTATCACCTACACTCCCATCCCACCCATGGAAAACAATCATTCAGAAGAGTCGGGTCAGCATGAAAAGGACAAAAGGCGCAAAGAGGTTCACTCTACTCCAAAAGGAGTATAACTGAAAAACTCAACAAATACATCAGTAAAAATACCTTTTCATAGAAAGAGCGCAACAGATGTATCAAGTAGGCAGTCTTGATTTCGCTGAAGGTTGTTGTAAACGTCGAGAGGCTAAGTCTGATGCCATACCGATTATTGTGTAGCAAGAGCCGTGATGAGCGAAGCATACCCAGATGTGAAAGTTTTTGTAGAGCACTCGGTTGTGTAGAGTGGGGCGAGGGGAAGAACTGGGGCAAATGACACTTCTTTCCAGGAATACTTTTGGCGTATACTCTCTCCAGTGCAGAATCAAGGGACCCATTCGAGATAGTGGGTGCTTGTTGTCGCTGTGACGACACCGTGATACTGAGCTGCACGAAGGTGAGAGTAGTGATATATCTCGATGCGCTGCTGACGTTGGGTAGGCATAAGTGCTACCTCAGTGCGTCCCGAAAAGGAGAAGCAGGCCATGAGAAGACCGGAGAGAGCGGTTCGTGACTCAGCTCTCATCAGCGCTACGGCCATCATCATTGCAGCAATAGCTCTGCTGAGCATCAAAACGATGGTCACCATTTCTTCAGAACATGGCTTTGCTCCATTTCTGCCTTCAGTGTTTTTAGGCGTAGTGGCCTGCTTCACGTTGTTTGCCCGTCGCTTTAGGCAGGGTCAACTCGCTTTAGGGGTTTTTCTGCTGCTTATCGGAGGGGCAACGGTGGTCCTGCCTCGTCTCCTGGTGAAAGATTTTTTCCAGAATGACTTCGATTGGCTGCCTGTGCTGATAGGTCCATGGTCCCTCTTCGTAGGAGGAGTCCTGTTCGTTGTAAGCCTGTTAGACCATCGGTATTGGATGAACAGTTGGAGGACGACGCTGCTACAAACACTGCTTCTTGCTGGTCCGGGCGCTTTCCTCTTGATTATATGCTTCTTAGTGATTGGTCAAAGTGCATGGAGAGCCAGCCCCTATGGCCTTGATCTCAGTGTAGCAAGCTGGCTCGTCGGGATGGGCATCTTCTTAGCTGGGAGCAGGTTTGTCCCCAGAGTCTCCCTAAATACTCATCACGAGACCGTTTTCAGAGAGGACTAAAGACGCTTGAGCATTCCCGATTGCCTCTAACGATGAGCTCCGAAAGCAGGCTCGTGTGAGCACATAGTACAGGCATAGAACGTCCTGTTGACGTTCATCGTTCAGCCACAAAAGGAGGATGCATCTGTTCATCGTCAGAAGAACGATACTGCACCGAAGACCCCTGCCTCAACGCAGGAGCAAACAGCTCCAGCGCTGCCAGAACAGCAGACCGATCCTTCAGCATCTGCGCGAACTGGCCCGTGGAGCCATTCGTGTCGTGTTAGAGGGGGTGATGCGCGAGGAGTTAGACATGCTCATTGGAGTCGGCTGGGGAGAGAGTAGTCCTACCCGCAAGGGCTATCGCAATGGGTATTACGCTCGTGACCTGGTCACGACTACAGGTCGGGTTGAGGACTTGCAGGTGCCGCGAGATCGCGAGGGCCAGTTCCACACCCAGGTCTTTGAGCGCTATCGCCGCTATGAACCGCAGGTGGCCCAGGGTCTGACCGAGATGTTCGTCGCGGGTGCCAGTACGCACAAAGTAGGAGAAGTCGCCCAAACCCTGATGGGAGTCGCCCCGAGTGCCAGTGCCATCAGTCGGCTCAACCGCGATCTGGAGCAGCAATTCACCGCCTGGCGTGAGCAGCGGAGGCCTCGAGCATTGGCGCATCCTCTACCTGGATGGGATCCATTTCAGCGTGCGTCATGGGGACCAGGTTGACTCGACTGTCATTCTGACTGCTTTGGGGGTAGACCTGGCGGGCAACAAAGAGGTGTTAGCATTGCGCGCATGTACCGAGGAGAGCAAAGAGGGCTGGGTGAGTGTGCTGGAAGATCGGAGGCGCACGGGGAGCCACGCAGATCGATCTCATCGTGACCGACGGCCACGAAGGACTGCTAGCAGCAGTGGGAGCTTTGTATACGACGACGCCGCGGCAGCGGTGTCTGCTGCACAAACAGCGTAACGTCTTTAACGCCGTCCCCAGGCGGGTGCGTCAGGAAGTGGAGGTCGAGCTGGTGGGTATTTGGGCCCAGCCCAACAGGGAAGGGGCGGTGACGCAGTTGAGCGCCTTCAAAGCCAAATATGCCCTGGTGTATCCTGAGGCCGTGCGCAGTCTGGCCGAGGAGGAGGAGCAGACGCTGACCTTTTACCAGTTTCCTGCCATGATGCATCGCTACATCAGGACAACGAACGCCATCGAGAGTCTGTTCAGTAATGTTCGTCAGCGGACTGACCAGATTGACTCGTTCACGACCGAGATGAGTTGCTTGACCATCGTCTGGGCCGCCATTCAGGGAATTACTCTGAGAAAAGTGCCGGTGTAAGACCAGGAAAGCACGCAATTGTACCAAGATCAGCAACCAGCCCCTTAGGCTGGCGAAGGGACAGGTAAGGTTTTTGCGCCTCAAGAGGCCTGGCTGTCATGAAGCACGGCGTAAGCAGACCCTCTTTGGGACAAAGATGAGGTGCGTTGAGGGAGAATTGAGCCAGCAAGGACAGCCAGGGGTAGACCTAGTTTCTATCTCCCATTGCTACACAATAATCGATATGGCCCCCTAAGTCTTTCTTGGTATCTTAAGGGCTTCTTCACTCGCAAGAAAGCCTCTACAAGCATGTCGAGAATGTTCCTGGATCAAGGGAGCTCATTCTGCATTAGTCTACCTAAGTTTCGCCCAAACTATCGACAATGTATAAGGGAGTGAGCAACTCCCGCAAGGGACGGATGAGCGAGCGAGTTAAACGAGCGTCCTGATTCAGGACAATCTCAACGACCTGAGTCAAGGCGTCAAAGCGGAGCAAGCCACTGATATGAAACCCATCGCGCACCATGCGCAAGATGCCATAGCGTTGGATCTGAGGGCTGGTCAGCCACCGACATGCCCAGACCACCACGTTGTGGGCCAAAGAGCCAAGCAGCACCAGCATGTGTTGAGCCTCAAAGCGCTTCTTAGTGCGCTTGGTGAGGCCCAATCCCTGCTTGTCGCCCTTGAAGGAGGTTTCGATGCCCCCGCCGCGCAGATCATAGAACGTCACATAGGCTGCCAAGACGGCGACGGGATCAGCCGCTTGTGAACTGGTGCGCCCCAGCACCGCGAGCACCTGCTCAGCCGACAACGAGCAGATCAGCACGCCGTAGGCGAAGGTGCCGTCTTGTCGGCGACAGCGCACGGCAATGCGGCTTCCCCGGGCGCACATAGCCAGTAGGGGGGTCGCTGACCCAGCCAAACGAGCGCTCGGACCAGTCTGGGTCCAGGACCCACTCGGTGACCGTCTTGGCCTATTAGGCCCGCCGACGAAATGGACAACGTTAAGCCCATGTTGGGAATGAAAAAGAAGCACGAAGAGACAAAAGATGCGACCAAGGGTCACTCAGGAACTGTTTGGGGCAGGTGAGAAAAGATAGAGCCTTCCTCTAAGCTGGCTTGTGAAGGCGATTGAGAGCTTCGCGTTGTAGATTTCATGAGCG
>Ga0207646_10007004_pt1 | contig 11549 bp, 5 predicted proteins | sample KBSK5502metaG_FD_184343 | JGI IMG/M metagenome (GOLD analysis project Ga0207646, IMG submission 184343) | Corn, switchgrass and miscanthus rhizosphere microbial communities from Kellogg Biological Station, Michigan, USA - KBS K5-50-2 metaG... | ecosystem: Host-associated > Plants > Roots >...
CCGCAGCGCGCCGCGCGACACGTTGCCGAAGGTTCCGGTCAGTGGCAGCGCGAACGCTTTAGGATCGAAATACCGGCCCGTATTCCTGAACCCGTCCGATCCCAAAACAGCGTTCCCTTTGAAGTCGGGATTCCAGCTGGGAAGGTCGGGAATGCGGACATCCCCGTTGCCGGACTGATTGAGGCCAACCGTCGGCGTAATCGGGAAGCCGCTCCGCGCGCTGAAGATGCCGTTCCACTGCCAGTTACCGATCAGCTTCTCAACCCATCCAGTGGCCCCTTTGCCGAGCGCTCTTCCATTCCCTGCCGGCAAAGCATAGCTGACGCTGCTGCTGTACTGATGTTGGGGGTTGTAAGAGCCGAGGCCACGGTTCAGCTTCAGATTGTACGGATTCAATATCGTCGACGGATCATTCTGGGCTGAGGGGGCAAGAATAGCGGAATCGACATCGATCACTTTCGAAAACGTGTAATTGGTCCGGAATGTAAGTCCGCCCTGGGAGCGCTTGGTCAGAGAGACACTTCCTCCATGGTAGCTGGCGGTGCCCAAATACATCCACGTTTGCGTAGAACCGAGATACTGATTCGGACGTGTGCCCACCGGAATGTACTCGATGCCCTGCGGGACCGTGACCCTCTGAGATGCCGGCCGGGTTCCGCCGCTGATACATCCTGCGGCGTTCTGACAAATCACCGGCCGAATTGTGTTCAAGTCCATCGAAGTCGAAACGTGATAGGACTCGTTGCCGACGTAGCTGACTTCCACGGCAAGGTTTCGCGCAATCTCCCGGTCCACTTCCAGGCTCCATTCCTGAACCGTGGGCGTATGCATGTTGGGATCAAGGCCTCCGGGCGCGAAGGTGTCACAGTTCGTGGTCACCGTCGCACTGCAACTCGGCTTGGCGACTCCGCCCGCGATCGGAATGATGGAAAGCAGCGGCCGTCCCTCGATCGCCACACGCGCGGAGAAAGGTGGATTCGCGTTGAGCCGGTGCGTGAGATTGTCCTGAAGGTCGTGATGGATCCCAAAGCCGGCACGCACTGCCCACTTCCCCTTTCCCGTCGGATCCCAGGCGATGCCCACGCGCGGCTGGAACAGCTTCCTGGCGTTGTTCGTGATGAACGGCGAGGTGCCGATGTGCGGGTTGGTCTCGAGGATGCCGTTCTGGTCAAACCAGTAATTGGCAGCGTGTCCGTCCCGTTCATTCCAGCCGCTTGTCATCTCGTGCCGCATTCCCAGACGCACGGTGAGATTCGACCGGAGCTTCAGTTCATCCTGGAAATACCAGGCGCCTTCCATAGAATGGAAGTTCAGCTGCGTGGGATTTGCCTGATAACTGAACTGGGTCGGCTGGTCCTGTAGAAAAGCCAGAAGGCTGGGATAGCTGACGGTCCCTGCGTTCTGCTGTGCCGAAGAAAACGCCGTTTGCTGAACTCGCATCAACCACACGCCCATGCTCAGACTGTGGCGGCCCTTCGTTATACGCAAATCATCCGACGCGCTGTAGTTCTGCCGATTATTGTAAAAGGGGTTTTGGGGGTTGGCCCCGACGATCGCAGACACCTGAGCGGTAGTCACCCCGCCTCCAATAACGATCGCGCCGGGACTCTTTCGCTTTTCGTCCTTGAGAAAGATCAGGTTTTCGGGGATCGGCGTTATGGGAGCGGACCCATCGGTGGCACCCGCGCGCGAGGCCCCAAACATCGCCGTATTCAGGACTGTCGGGGAGAAAATATGCGTTTCCTGCACGGATAGCGTGTAGAGGTCTCGGGACTGGTTGCCGCGGAAAAGCGTGTTGTCTTCCGGAGCCAATTCCAGACCTTTATCCGCGGTGTAATTCGCCGAGAGGGAATCCTTGGAAGACATGTTGAAGTCGAAGCGAGCCAGACCGAAATCTTCGTCTCTGCTCCGTACAGGATTGCCGGTGGCTCTGGCAACTCCGCTGAGCAATCCGTTCGCGTCGCGGTCTTCGGGACCGTTGGGCGTCGGATAGAAGAGCTGGGCGTATGGCAGCATGCCCCGCTGCAAATTCGGAACTGGAATATACGCATTGAGGTCCGGACAATTGGCTGTCCGCGCGGCGGCGGTCGTATGGATCACGTTGCACGGGAGCAAGCCCTGGCGCGTCTGAGCGCTCGGAACAAACTGATTGCGGCTTACGCCTAACCGTTCACGAAACCCTTCATAATTTCCGAAGAGAAACATCTTGTCTTTGATGATGGGACCGCCCAGAGATCCGCCAAACTGGTTTCGCTTGAAGGGCGCGACCCGCTCGTCGAAGAAGTTCCGGGAGTCCAAAGCGCTGTTGCGCAGATACTCGAAGGCAGTGCCATGCAACTGGTTCGTTCCCGACGTCGTTACTGCAGTAACCTGGCCGCCGGATCGTTTCCCATATTCGGCGCCATAGCTGTGGCCAAGTACGTTGAATTCCCGTATCGCTTCGACGCCCAGCAATTGTCCGCTAATCCCGTTCGGAGAAATGTACTGCCCTGTCGCATTGTCGCCGACATAGTCCATGCCGTTGATCGTCCACCGATTGTTCTCCGTTCGCTTGCCCGCCACAGAGAATGAGGCTCCGCCCGCATTCGACCGGTTATCAAAGGTGTGCGTGTTGAGCGTCATCAGCTCGTGGAAGCTGCGGCCGTTCAGCGGCAAATCCTTGAGTTGTTCTCCAGTGATCAATCCCGCGGTGGAGGAGAGCGTTGTGTTCACGAGAGGCGCCTCCTCGTTCACTGTCACCTCGTCCTGCAGGTTTCCGACTTCCAGCGTCAGGTTGAGCACGACTTCCTGGGCCACGGACAGGTTGATTCCGCGCCGCAGCTGCTGTTTGAAGCCGGATAATTCGGCGGTCACCTCATATGCGCCGACGGGAAGAGACGGCATTCGGTAATCGCCGTTCTCATTGCTGATAACCGTACGAGTCTGCCCACTCTCGGTATGCCTGGCGGTAATGCTGACTCCCGGCACGACCGCTCCCGTCATGTCGCGCACGACCCCTGAGATGGCCGCCGAAAAATTTTGACCCAAAACCGGGACGTTTGCCGATCCGATCAATCCAATCATCACGGCTGCGAACACTCCCAGCGAGTAAAGACCTCTCCTTCTCATGCCGACCATAATCCCTGCCTTTCTTTTTGGATGCGACTGATGGAGACGGAACCGCCGTCGCAGCATGGCTCCGCCTGGCTCTTGCCAATCCGCTCTGACTGCGTTCTAAGAAGCCCAGATGGACAGAAAATCCGCGTCCGCTCCGCAATAGCCGCAGGTGCTTGTGATTTTGTTGCAGGGAAAATTAAGTTGAGGAAACCGTATGCCCGTTTCGCGAGCTTGTCAAGGAGTTGGGCGCTAGGGGAACTCCCCTCCTCAGCCCGCGCAGCGCGAGCGCGACAGCGCGAAGCCTTAATAGAGGAGGGGAAAGCCGACGCGCGCGAAGCGCGAGCCCGATAGGGCGAAGCATTAATAAAAGCGGCGGCTGGGCGCGAAGCGCAAGCGCGATAGCGCACAGCCTCAAGAAATGGTGCTGGTCAATGAAATAAGCGGTTGTCGAACCAACCACCCCGTCCGCGCCAATAAGAGGTGCCTTCGGAACACCTTATTGATGGCGCGGCCACCCCTCCTTGACTAAGGAGGGGAATCCTGAGTTTCCTCTACTTCTGGATAGCGGGCCCGGCTGCAGGCCGGAACACTTTGTTGTTAAAGTCGGAGAAATCCGAGGGCACGCAGAAATATTCCCCAAGCTCGGTGCCTGGAACCAGAGGGGTCCTGGCAGCAGTCGTCACCCATGGTTGGGTGTACGTCTTGGGATCGATGACCGTGATCTGCGTCTCGAGCGTGCCGTAGTTCAGGCGGCGCCATCGTTCCACGACTTTCATCTCGTCGCTATGCGTCCAACCCCCGTCGGGTTGGGAATCTCCAAGCCATGGGCGGTCGTCAAAACCGTTGGACTCGACGACAAACGTGTCTCCTTCCCAGCGGCCAACACTCCATCCCATCCAGTGCAGTTCCGGGGGATTTTCGGGTAGTTTCCTTCCGTCGGTCCAGATCGTGCGCCACGTGTGGGTGATTTCAAAGAACTGGATAACGCGGCCGGGAAGCATGATGAATTCGAAGCCGTAGTTGTCCGTGTGCAGGCGTGGCCATCCAGGAGGGTCGCAATTCAGCGGCGCGCCGGTGCCTTTGTACAGATCTTTACTGTGAAGGAATTGTCCGGCAGCATTCTTGTCGCCGATTGTTGCGGCATGCTGCTGCTTTCCCCACTCTGTCAACGGAGGAGGATTTCGGAAAGCCGCCGCGATGCCACTGAAACCCCACACGCCCGACAGATCACGTGGATCAAACGCGTGGTCTTCGACCTTGTATTTCACCTTCGCTTCCACCCGGTCCTTGTTGTTCTGGCACCGGGGACACTGCTTCCACCCTTCGGGAGCAGGCACCGAGACTGGACCCTGAGCCATTCCGGCAACTGAAAAAGCCAGCGCAACTAAGACACCGATGGAGACCGTGCTATGTTTTCGCATGTTGATTCCTTGTTGACGCGCATTTTACTGCAATTGGAGAATGTTTCAATGAAACGGATCGATCGTCGGAACCTGGTTCGCAGCGGCTATGCGTTCATTGTCCTCGCAATCGCTGTGCTGATCAATGCACCCTCTCTCAAAACTGCCGATACCCTTCCGGCGCGGCTCCCGGATGGCACCTTCTGGCGAATGGTGACCGACTTCTCTGAAGATGCCGGCTCCTTTCGGTTCCAATACATGTCGAATGAACGCGAATTCGCAGCCCTCGTTCCCGAATTGAAAAAATCGACAAAGCCCGGCGGCGTTTATCTGGGTGTTGGCCCTGAGCAGAATTTCAGCTATATCGCCGCGCTCCGGCCGCGGATCGCCTTCATTTTTGATATTCGGCGACAGAACATGCTGGAGCACCTCCTCTACAAGGCAGTGTTTGAAATGTCGCCCAATCGCGTCGAGTTTATTTCGAGACTGTTTTCGCGAAAGACGCCTGCCGTGAGCGATAAGTCTTCAGTGAGAGACTTATTCCAGGCGTTTGGCCGGGCTCCGCACGACGCTCAGTTGTTTATGCAAAATCTCGAAGCGATCAAGGAACACCTGATGAAGGACCGGCGATTCTCCCTCACGCGGCAGGACCAGTCGGACGTCGACGATATTTATCGGATCTTCTTCGATTCGGGACCGGGCGTTCCATATCCCGGCAGGAACTTCAACGTATTCTACGGCGGGAGCTATGCGGATTTAATGACGACGGCCGACGATGACGGACAGCCGAGGAGCTACCTCGCCAGCGAAGACGATTTCCAGTTCTTGCGCGAGATGCAACGGGAGAATCTCATCGTGCCGTTAGTCGGAGATTTCGCAGGAACGAAGGCGATTCGAGCTGTTGCGGGTTACCTTAAAGACCACCAGGCCACAGCAACAACGTTCTATACGTCCAATGTCGAACAATACCTGTTTGAACAGGCCGACGATTGGCGGCGCTTTTATACGAATCTCACGTCGCTGCCTTTGGATTCCTCCAGCACATTGATTCGCAGTTCTCACTTTGCGCCTGCCGGAGCGAGGTTGCGTCGCGTTCCAAGTAATTACGTGATGTTGCGGTCTTCGATCGCAGATCTGGTCAAAGCCTTTCAAGAAAACCGCATTCGGAATTACTACGACGCCATTCAGATGTCACACGAGTAATTCATAACTCTCAGGCGCCGTTCCCAAATCGCCCGGGAGACTTCACCGCTTTCTTCGGATCCACGCTTTTATCCACAGTGATCGCGAAGAAAGGCGTAAACATTTCTTCCCAGGTCATGTTGCCGAAATAAACGGTCCTGTTCGGATCGGGGTTGAACTTGTTATTCGCCGAATTGTCGAAGTGCCCCGTGGCGATCAATTTCGTTCCCTTCGGCACCTTGATCGATTCAGTGAGGTCGTAACCGAGCTGCCAATTGAAATCGTAGTTGGGAACGTTCAACACAACGCGTTCCTTCCCATCGGGAAAGACGAGCTTATACGTCATGTCCTTGCCGCGAACGTGCATATGCGGCGACATCCAATGCAACTCTGCGTCAACCAGAAATGTGAACTCCGCCGCTGGCGGCGCATAGTTTGGATCGTTCGGGGGAATCGCAAAATTCTTTTGGTCCGTCGCATTGCCGCTCTCGATCAACCAGCGTTGAGGCGGTTCTTTGGAAATCGTGAGACCCACTTCCGGTCTGTCCGTGGCCGCGGCACCGTTCGGGGTGTAATGGATGCTCCACGTCAAATCCCAGCCGGCGGGGACCAACAGCGCGGCGTTGTAAGGGCGAAAGTCGGAGAGGGCACGTCCAGGCACGTAACAACTGATGTTCTGCTCCAGATTGGTCGCGCCGGTGGAAGCGTTGGGAGGAACGTTGTCTCCAGCGCCGACCGTGATCTTGCGCCCCTTCCCGTCGGCAGTTGGAATTAATACCTCGCGCTTTGTTGGCGCAACTTCGGCGCCGATCTCATCGCGTTGCTTGTCCACCCAGAGAAATGTGTTGTAGACGGTGTCGGATCTGTGCGGAACAAAAGAAACACAAATGTGGTGAGTCACGCCCAGTTCGCTCGGTTTGATCTCGACGGAAGTGACCCATGTGTCTTTAGTGAAACCCGTCGGTGTTGTGAGCGTCATCCATTCGATGACGTTCTTGTCGGGAGCCGCAGGCACCGTATAAGGGATTCCTTTCAACACAAGGTCGGGGTTCGTCATCCATCCGTTCTCAGGCCATTTGACCGGTGGCGGGGCATCGTTGGGATCGCCCTTTACAGCCCCGTTATCGACCCATTGCACGATGGTGTCGATTTCTTCCTGCTTCAGCGATCGATCATTCGAGAAATGACCATACTGGGGATCGGCGAACCAGGGCGGCATCTTCCGGGTAACGACCGCCGTCTTCATCGCCTTGGCCCACGGACGCGTGGTGTCGTAGCTCAGGAATGACATCGGCGCAATATTCCCCGGCCGGTGGCAGGTTTGACAATTCCGCTGGAGAATCGGAAGGACGTCCTTATTGAATGTGACCGCGCCGGCTGGGCCGGCTGCTGACGCTTCAACACACATCACAAGAAGAATGCCGGCAACTGCTGCGGCGAGCCAAACTCGTGTACCCATGTTCACTCCTTTGCGCACCTTTTTTAGTTACAAGTTAGCAACTTCTTTGCAGAATGCAAGCAAAACGGAGGCAAGTCGCATGAATGCTGTGCAGTTTCCGCGCAGACATTTTGTCTTTTCTCTCCTGGCGATGGGAGTGCCCTCGCTTCAGTCGAACCGGAAAGATTCAGTGCTGCCGATACGCGTCAACACGCTGAACCATGTGAGTTTCGGCTGTGACGACGTAAAGAAGACGATCCAGTGGTATGGACGCATTTTCGGAATGGCCGTTCATGCTTTTCAGGACTACGGGGGAGGACAGACGGTTCTCAGAGTCGGAAATGGGCCAGAGTATGTGGCGCTGTCGCAACGAAACGGGAAGAGCATTGGGCAACCGCCGACACGCCTTCCACATTTTTGCTGGGGAATCGGGGATTTCAATGTCGACCGAATCCTGAGAGCGCTCTCGGAGATGCAGGCTCCAGCTCAGGCGGTTCTGAGGGAGGGCAAGACGATCAACGGTGTCAATTTCGACGACCCGGATGGCTTCCCGCTCCAGTTCAATCCTTTGAACGCTTGCGGTGGGGGCGGATTTTTGGGTGATGTGTGCGACAACTCCGCTCAGGCGGCTCGCCAGCCAGGCGATCCCCCGCCAATTCCCGTCCGGACACTCAACCACGTCAGGCTGATGGTGCCGAATGTCCAGCGCACGCTCGAATGGTATTTGAAGCTGACCGACCTGCAGCGGCAGACATATCAAGAACCAGGAGGCGGACTCATCCTTCGCGTAGGACGCGGACCACAGTTCGTTGCGCTGGTCGAGGGACGCGGGCCCGCGGCTTTCCGGCCGCACGTCGGATTCGGCGTTCAAGGATTCGATCCTGACCAGGTCAGCAAGAGGCTCACCGAGCACGGCGTGAGCGCGCGGACGATGACGCGGCAGGGCGGGGCTGTCGAAATCCTTGTTGAAGCGCCCGACGGGGTGGAAGTCCAGCTTCAGGACGTCAGCTACTGTGGAGGCCGCGGACGGCTCGGCAACATGTGCACGTGAACGCGGGCTAGGCAACGTGTGAACGAATTGAAATCAAACATTATTCCCCTCCTTGAAAAGGAGGGGTGGATGCGCGATCAAGAAAATATCGCGAAGCAACCTTGTTCGCGCAGCCGGGGTGGTCAGATCGGCGAAATCTTAAGGCCTGAAGAGTTTCGCCGATCTGACCACCCCGGCTGCGGCGCTTCGGAGGCTTCGCGACTTTTTATTAATGCCGCATCCACCCCTCCTTTTCAAGGAGGGGAATATGCTCGCCTGTAATTCGTTCACACTCTCTAGAGCCCGCGACTACTTCAGAAACAATCCGAGATCGACAGACTTACCCATCTGGAAATATCCGATTGGTGACGGATGGATGCCATCACCGCAGTTGTAGGGAGGATTGATCAGGTTTGGATCCGCCGGGCTGCGTACGATCTTGTCGAAATCGATCACGCTATCAAAGCCTGCACGTGCGCGTATCCACTCGTTGACTTGATTGCGTATCCGTGTTTTCGCATCGTCCCAGCCGGTATTGTCCGGCGCCGGCTCGCGGTTATGCCGGGGAATGATCGTGGCACCGATCAATTTAATACCTTTGGCTTTGATGCGAGTGATGATGTCTTTCGTACCCGCGATCAGTTCCTCGGCGCCGACGTCACGCCGGATATCGTTCGTGCCCATGAACAGCACGACGTGACTGACGCCCGAATGCGACAGCACATCCCGGTCGAGACGGTCCATTCCCGAGGGGCTGTTCGCCTCCGGTCGCAGGTGCGCGCTGGTCACGGTATTTCCGCCGATTCCCTCGTTGACGACCGACCGCCGGATGGGCGTCATCATGGCCAGACGTTGAGCGACGATGTCTTCCCACCGGTCATGCGCATCCAGCGTCGTGCATGTACCGTCGGTGATCGAATCGCCGAATGCAACGACTGCCGTGGCCGGTGTTGCCGGCCGCACATCGATCGACTTCAGCCAGAACGTTGACGTGGTTTTGCCGGTGAAAGGCTTGCCGTCTTCGGACTGGGTCTGATCGCCTGCATTGTTCGCGGTGAGGTAAGAAGTGACGACAGCGCCGGTATGCTGGCTGGGCGTGATATTGACTCCAGTCAGGAATAAGCTCACGGCTAAATCCTGCTGGGCATCCACTCTCAACGCCACAGGATCACTTCGAGCAGATCCGCCGGCGGGAATGGTGACCGAACTCTTTTCATTAAACGTTACGGGCTTGTTCAATCCCGCCGCAACAGCCGGACCCTGAATACGCGGCGCGATCGTTACTCTCCCGAAGGTCACCGGAACAGTTCCGAAAGTGTTGTCCAGACGAATTCGGATACTGTCGCCGGGAAGGGTCACGCGTGCAATCATGCGCACGGTCGCGTTGCTGATCTTTGCGTCGCCGAGAGCCTGCTGAGAGGTACCCCACGCCGTTACCCATTCCCGATTTGCATTTTGAGGAAAGGCCTGGAGGGCCAACATTGCAAGTGCGGCTGCTGCCCCAAACTTCAGAATCATGGGCTGTCCTCGAATGAGTGCCGCCAATTCCCCTTCCTCAGCCGAGGAGGGGTGGCTGCGCGGCAAAAGAAAAAGTTGCGAAGCCACCTTAGCCCGCGCAGACGGGGTGGTGCTGGTTAACCACCGATTACTCGATTTATTTCGCCTGCGCCTCTAGGGCTTTCAGGTCCGCTTCGCTACGCACGGTCATGACGCCCATCTGGCTGGAACGGTAGACCGGCACGATGATCTGCAATTTCCCATCGCGCTCGAGCAGCGAGATGTGACGGATTTCCGTGCCGTGCACCGGCAGATCGAACATGGTCCACTTGTTGGCGCCGGGATCGAATTTAAAGAGCCGATCCGAGGTCCACAGATTTCCCCACACGTTGTGCTGACTGTCCACCGAAACGTGGTAGGCCTGCATCGTGGGATCCGGCATCGGGACGATCGTCGTTTCACTCGTCCTGGTGTTGATTCGCGCGAGCGACGCGCCCCACGAATTGCCGACCCAGAGGACATCGGCGTTCTTGTCGGTGCCCATGCGGCGCGGCCCCTGCGACCAGGGAAGCGGACTATTGAAGCTCAGGTCGCTGAAATTGTCATAGAACGCGCGATCTTCCGGTTTTATGCGATCCATCTCGGCCTTGACCGGAGGCAGCTTCACTTCGGTGACCTTACCGGTCTCAATGTCGGCGTGGCCAATGGTGTCCATCGCCATCTGCGCCCACCAGCCGTTGCCACTGCGATCGCCCGCGGTTCCATAAGTCATGCCGCTGCCCTTGGGGTTGTTGTAGGGCGTGAGGGACTTGAAGCCGGTAAACTCCTTCGTGACCGGATTGAATCGCACGGCTCCGTCGGGCGCCGATGCCCAGATCATGCCGTTGCCATCGACATCCATCGTTACAGCGCCACCGACCGGAGACATCGAAGCCGGCGTTTCATAAACAGTGATCTTTTGCGACGCAGTATCGAGATGGCCGAGGCTGCGGCGACCGGGATTGATGTCGAACCAGAAGTCACCCTTCGCGTCGCGGACGAGTCCGTGACTGGTGGCGGCCTCACCATTCCTACCCGCCACCTTCAGGTACGAGACCTCACCGGTCTTGCCGTCGACCTTTCCGATCGAAACAACCTGATTCGGGTTGTTGACGGTGTAATAAAGGTTGCCGTCGAATCCTATGCCTCCATCATGTGGGAGTTCACCCAGCTTCGATGTGGGCCCGAGCGACCAGTCGGTACCATCGTTGTCGTTGTATTTGGTGCCGATGCCCGACTCCGGATTGAGTGGAAGGTCGTAAAGCTTCCACACCACGCGCGCCGCCTCGCCTTTCGGCCGTGGACGCGGGCTGAACTTCATCGAAGTCTCGCCCGGCCCCCTCGCGCGCGCAAGGTAAGCTGCAAGTTGCTTCTGATTGTGCTCGATGATCTGGTTGGCTTTGGCGCCGGCGCCCGGATAGACGCCAGTGCCGGGCACGACTTTCATCAGGTTGATGATCTTGTTCCAGCCGGCCTCATCGAAGCGGAATTGCAATATGTAACCCTGCGGGTGACAGGAGGTGCAGTTGTTGGTGAAGATCCTCTTGATGCGAGCGTCATCCGGCGTGGCTTCCGGCAATGCCGCAGCCAGCGCTTCGCTAGGCAACTGGCGGATCCGCTTCTCGGGATCCGTAATCGCCTGCAACACGACATCGTGGTGCCGCGCAGCGCTGAGATCGACTGAACTTTTGGCAGTCTCGAAGCCGAGCCCCTGCGCCCACACGCGATATTTACCCGCCGGCATCGGGGGGAAATAGTAGCGACCCGTTTCGTCCGTATAGACGCTGGTCGTGATAGTCGAGCCTTCCAGCTTCGCGGAGACGGTCACACCTTCCAATTTCTGGCCTGACGACGTCGAGATGACGCC
>Ga0207646_10007005_pt1 | contig 11548 bp, 9 predicted proteins | sample KBSK5502metaG_FD_184343 | JGI IMG/M metagenome (GOLD analysis project Ga0207646, IMG submission 184343) | Corn, switchgrass and miscanthus rhizosphere microbial communities from Kellogg Biological Station, Michigan, USA - KBS K5-50-2 metaG... | ecosystem: Host-associated > Plants > Roots >...
TCGGCCGGATCGGCTCCGGCGCCGTGCCGTCGGGCCCGTGCTCGCGGCGGGGGTCATTCGGCAGCGTCACTGTGAAGGTCGTTCCGGAGCCAAGCCGGCTCGTCACCTCCACCGTCCCGTGGTGCATCTCCACGATCGACCGGACGATCGCCAAACCCAGCCCGCTGCCGCTGCCACGGGCCTCGTTCGCCAGCGAGCCGCGGTAGAAGCGCTCGAAGATCCGCGGCAGCTCGTCGGGCTCGATCCCGACGCCGGTGTCGCCGACGGTGATCGTCGCGCCGTCGCCGCCGTCGCCCCCGGTGCCGGCGGCCGGCGCAACGCGGACCGAGACGGTCCCGCCTGGTTCGGTGAACTTGATTGCGTTGCCGACGAGGTTGGTGACGACCTGGCCGACGCGCTGCGGATCGTGTCGGATCCGGATCGGGGTGTTCGGCAGCTGCAGGTCGATCGTCAGCCCTCGTCGCCCGCCGGCGGGCCGCGCCTGTTCGACGGCCGACTCCACGGCCACCCGGAGGTCGTCCGGCCGGAGGTCCAGGAGGACCAGCCCCGAGTCGAGCTTGGACAGCTCCAGCAGGTTCTGGGCGAGCCAGTCGAGCCGCTCGAGCTGGATGCGGCTGTTCTCGAGGAACTCCGTTCGCGCGCGAGGATCATCGCCGGCTCGCTCGGTCAGGAGCTCGTTGAACGTCAGGAGCGCGGCGATCGGCGTCCGCAGCTCGTGCGATACGTCGGCGAGGAAGTCCCGGCTCCGGTCGCGGTCGCGCCGGATCCGATCCACGCTTTCCTCGACCTGATCGGCCATCGCATTGAACTGGGTCGCCAGCGCCGCAATCTCGGCCGGCCCGGTCCGGATCTCCGCGCGCGGGATCCGCTCGCCGAGCTGCCCTTCAGCGAGGGCGCGAGACGCATCGGTCAGGCGGCGGAGCGGGGTGGTGACGCGCAGCGCCATCGCCGCGGCCACGATCACGGCGATCCCGAGCGCCAGGGCGCCGACCGCGGCGCTCACGGTCGCGACGTTGTCGATCGCGGTCTGGCGGAACGTGTACGGGTTCGAGAGCCGGACGACGATCGTGTACTGGAACGCGCTGAAGGTGGCCGGCCGCTGGAGCGGTTGCGCCGCGATGGACTCCTGGGTCAGGCCTGCCCGGCCCGGCGCGACGACCGACGCGTGGAACGTGCCGTCAATCGCAGGGATGATCGGCGCGGCGTCCCCGCCGGACGTGGGCTGCCTGCCCAGGGTGATGTCGACGTCCGCCTCCGCCAGTTGATCAGCGATGAAGCTCTGGTAGGCATCCGAGTGGAGTGCTGCCGCGACCTTTGGATTCACGACGTTGTCGGGGCCGATCACCGGAAGCGGCGCGGCCTTCTCCGCGGCGACGACGTCCACGTACGCGGCGACGAGGCCCGTTCGCGCCTGGAGGTCCGCGAGCTGCTGCTGGCGGAACTCGTCGTCGAGGCGGTTCAGGACGAAGATCGTCACGAGGAACAGCGTCAGCGCGACGACGCCCGCGAACCCGAGGGTCAGCCGGCCCTGGAGCGTCCGCGGGCCCAGCCGCCGGATCCGCGCCGGGATCAGGCGGCGGAATGAGCGGCGGTCGGCGTCGGCCGGGCCGGCGCTAGCGCTCGGCGAAGGCGTAGCCGACACCACGCACCGTCATGACGAACGCGGGCGCCGCGGGATCGTCCTCGATCTTGTCGCGGAGGTGGCTGACGTGGACGTTGATCGTCTTCTCGTCCTGGTCGAGCGCCTCGTAGTCGCGGAGCAGCTCGAGGAGCTCGCCGCGCGTGTAGACGCGGCCGGGGCGGGACGCGAGGTGGCGGAGGATCTCGAACTCGGTCGGGGTCAGGCTGATCCGCCGGTCGCCGCGCTGGACCCGGCGCCGCTCGAGGTCGATCACGAGGTCGCCGTGACGGATGACGCGGCCGCCGGCGGCGTCGCTGAGGTCGCCGTAGGCCCGCCGCAGCAGGGCCCGGATCCGGCTCATCAGCTCGCGCAGCCCGAACGGCTTCGTCAGGTAGTCGTCGGCACCGAGCTCCAGGCCGATCACCTTGTCGACCTCGTCGTCCCGAGCCGTCAGGACGAGGACGGGCGCCTTCGAGCCCGCCGCCCGGAGCCGGCGGAGGACCTCGAAGCCGTCCATGCCCGGGAGCCGGACGTCGAGCACGACGAGGTCCGGCGCCTGGTTCGTGGCGAAGTCGAGGCCTTCCTCGCCGCTCTTCGCGACCGCGACCTGGTAGCCCTCCTGCTGGAGGGCGTACTGGATCCCGCGGGCAACGGCGAACTCGTCCTCGACGATCAGGATCGTGGAGCTCATCGCGGGCCGACTGTACACCGGGCTGCCCGGATCGGCGGCTGCGCGATCGAGCCGTGATAAGGTGTCGCGGTTCAGGGCGCGCCCGCAGGGCCGTGGAGCCCCGTCGGCGTGCGGCGCCCGAGCCATGACGAACCAGCCAATCCCGAGGTCGAGCCCCGATGTCCACCGCCACGCCCAGCCGTCCGAGCCTCACCGCCGAGCCTCGCGCGATCACCGGCAAGAAGGTCGCCGCGATCCGCCGCGAGGGTCGGCTGCCGGCCGTCGTCTACGGCCACGGGATCGACTCCGAGAACGTCTCCGTCGATGCGCATGAGTTCGACCTCCTGCGGCGGCGCGTCGGTCAGAACGCCCTGATCGACCTGTCGATCAACGGCAGCAACGCGCGGCCGGTCCTGGTCCACGGGGTCCAGGTCCATCCCGTCCATCGCCGGCCCATCCACGTCGACCTGTTCCTCGTCCGGATGACCGAGGAGCTGACCGTCGACGTGCCGCTCGTCGCGACGGGCATCTCGCGCGCAGTCGAGGACGAGAACGGGACGCTCCTTCATCCGATCGAGAACGTCAGGGTGAAGGCCTTGCCCGACCACCTGCCCCAGTCGATCGAGTACGCGATCGACTCGCTCGTCGACTTCGACGCCGTCATCAAAGTGTCCGATCTGACGATCCCCGGCGACGTGACCCTGCTGACCGACCCCGACGAGATCGTCGCCAAGGTCCAGGCTCCGCGCATCGAGCTCGAGCCCGAGCCCGTCGTCGCCGAGGGCGAGGAAGGGGCCGAGGAGGGTGCCGCGGAAGGTGCGGCCGAGGGTGCCGCACCGGGCGAGGGCGGCTCAGCCCAGGGCGAGGCGACCGAGGAGAGCTGAGCCGCGGGTCCGGCGACTGCGGGTCAGCGGCGGATGCCGCGGACAGTCACCGTTCGATGATCCAACGCCAGGTCGCGGCGCCGCCGTCGTCGTAGTCGGCGCCGGAGCGCGACCTCGAACCGTGCCCGCTTGGGTCCGAGGCTCGTGACGAGGTCCTCCTCGTCGAACTCGGTGAGGAACCCGACGACTTCGTCAACCGCGAACGGGTGGACGAGGCGGGCGGCCTCCGCCCGGACGTCGTGGTAGCCGGCCCGTCGCATCTGGGCGGCAGCGGACGAGGGATCGGGCACGTCGCCAGGCCGGTCATCCCACTCGCGCGGCTCCTCGCCGACGTCGATCAGGGCGTCGTCGAAGTCGTCGTCCGGGTACCAGTGCATGGAGCCGGCCAGCCAGCTGACCCAGCCGAACACCCCACCGGGCCGCAGGACGCGGGCGACCTCCCGGAGGGCGCGAAATCGGTTCGGCACGAGCTGCAGCACGAAGGACGAGACGGCGACGTCGATGGAATCATCGGCGAGACCGAGCTCGTCGGCGAACGCAACCTTCAGGTCCAGACGGGCCCGATCTCGCCGACCGAGCTGCCGGTCGGCCTCGTCGCGCGCCTTGGCGATCATGCCCGACGAGGCATCGATCGCCGTCACCTCGACCGTCGGCCAGCGGCGGATCGCCTCGATCGCCAGGGTCCCCGTCCCAGTGCCCACGTCGAGCAGCTTCGTCGCCCCGGCGGCGACGTCGTCCGCCACCTCGTCGAGCGCTCGCAATGCCGCTGGGGCAATGATCGGTCCCCACCAGCGTGCGTAGCCGTCGGCGATCCGGTCGTAGCGTTCGCTCTGATCGGTCATCGTCGGAATCCTGCCGGAAACGCGGGCGGGCCGGGTGGGAATGAGCCCACCCGGCCCGGGGCCCGTCGAGCCGTTGCCGGTCCGACGCCTCCTCCAGTCAGACTTCGGCGGAGGACGGAGGAGGAGCGAGCGGCGGGAGCCGGTCCGGCCGCCCGAAGCCGAGTCGACGGGCGACGAGCAGCGTGATCCCGCCGACGAACACAACGGCGACGATCAATGGCACCCACACGATCAGGAAGACGATCCCGAAGCTGACGACGGCCTGGCCCATCCCGATCAGCGTTGCCGAGGCGCGGTCGACCTCCGCGGCGGGATCCCAGCGCTGGGCCGTCTCGACAACGGCCTCGACCTCGGTCCCGTAGGTCACGGTGAGCGTCGACATCGCCGCCTGGTCCTGGAGCCGGGCCTGCTGCGCGCTGAGCTGCTCGATCTGGCCCCGTGTGTCGGACAGGCGAGATTCGATCTCGAGGAGGTCAGTCACCTTCGGGGCTTTCTCGGCGTAGCCGACGAGGGCCATCTCGGTCGCCTTGAGGTTGCGGATCCGGGCATCGAGGTCGACGAGCTGGCCGGTCACTTCGGTCGAGTCCGTCTTCTCGCCGACCTCGGTGCCGAGCGCTCGGAGGCCGCTGAGGGCATCCTCCCAGCGGCTCACCGGGATGCGATAGGTCACTGAGGCGACGATCTGGTCGCCGTTCTTCTCCTGCTGCGACGACCCGATGTAGCCGCCCAGCGAGGCGATCGCGGTACGGCCCCGACTCAGAGCGGTCGCGACGTCGGCGACGGTCAGCTGGAGCGAACCGGTCCGGACGATCTTTGTCTCGTCGAAGATCGCGGCCTGGTCGCCGTCGTTGCCGGCCACCGACCCGGAGCCGGAGCCGCTGCCTGAGGAGTTGTTTCCGTTGACCGGGTTCCCGACGGGAGCGGCGCTGGCGGCCGGCAGGGGCGCCGCTTCGCCGGGAGCCGCCCCGCGATATGGGGCCGACGCGCTCGATCCGCACGCGGCCAGGATGGCTCCGAGTATCGAGAGGGAGAGGACGACGGCAATCGGCCGAGCCGGTCGATGGCCGAGGGTGGGGCTGCGCATCGCGCGGTCCTCCATCTGCCCGCCGGTTCGCGCGGCGGCGCAGGTGCGGGACGCATCGACGGGTCCGCCGGTTCCGGGCACATCCCGCAAGATCGTTCGCGAGCGAGCCGCCCTCGACGGGATCGATCAGGGGCCTGCCGGGCGGCTGAGGCCGTCCACCGCCTCTACACTCGGGGCATGCAGCTGCCCTTCGATCCGCCCCTCGAGCCGATGCTCGCGAAGGCGTCGGATGCGCTCCCCGACGGGGAAGGCTGGCTGTACGAGCCGAAGTGGGATGGGTTCCGGGCGATCGTGTTCCGCGATGGCGACGAGGTCCTGATCCAGAGCCGCGACCTCAAGCCGCTCGACCGCTACTTCCCTGAGCTCGCCGGCCCCATCCGGGAATCGTTCCCGACGCGCTGCGTCGTCGACGGGGAGGTCGTGATCGCCCGCGACGGCGAGCTCGACTTCGAGGCGCTCCTCCTCCGGATCCACCCCGCCGAGTCGCGGGTCCGGATGCTCGCCGGGGAGACGCCGGCGAGCTTCGTCGGCTGGGACCTCCTCGCGCTCGACGACCAGGACCTCCGGGCCACCCCGCAGGGCGAGCGGCGGTCGCGACTCGAATCGGTGTTTTCCGAGGTCAAGGCACCCGTGCACCTGACGCCGGCGACGCGTGACCGGTCGACCGCCGCCGACTGGTTCGACCGGTTCGAGGGCGCCGGCCTCGACGGCGTCGTCGCGAAGCGGGTCGACGCGCCGTACCAGCCGGGCAAGCGGGCGATGCTCAAGATCAAGCACCAGCGGACCGCCGATTGCGTCGTCGCCGGTTTCCGCTGGCACAAGAACGGACCGGGCACGCACGTCGGGTCGCTCCTGCTCGGCCTGTTCGACGACGCCGGCAAGCTCCACCACGTCGGGATCACGTCGTCCTTCTCCTGGGATCGCCGGGCGGCTCTCGCCAAGGAGCTCGAGCCGCTCCGCGAGAACGCGAGCGAAGGCCATCCCTGGGGCGAGTGGGCCGAATGGGCGGCGTGGGGCGCCGCCGACGCCTCGGGCCAGCGCCTCCCGGGCGCCACGAGCCGCTGGAACCGCGGCAAGGACCTGTCGTGGGAGCCGCTCCGAGCGGAGCGCGTCGCCGAGGTCGCCTACGACCACCTCCAGGGCGATCGGTTCCGCCACGCGACGACGTTCCGGCGCTGGCGGCCGGACAAGCCGCCGGAGGCGTGTCGCTACGACCAGCTCGAGGAGACGGCCGCGTTCGAGATCGCCCGGATATTCGGCAGCTGACGAGGTGGGAAGAGCCGCCCGGGCGTCGCCCGGGCGGCTCGCTATCTCCCGGTGGCGGAAGGTGTCAGTGCGCGGCGGCCACCAGATCCGGGATGAGGTTGGCCGCGTTCGGCGTGCCGAGTCCCGTCACCGGGTCCCAGCCGACGCCAGCGGCGTAGCCCGGAACGCTCGGGTCGGCCTGGTTGGTGTTGCCGCTGTGGACGTCGTAGAAGTCCGCGGCGTACTTGGCCGGGTTCGACCCGAGCTCGTAGAGCGCCGGGTTGATGAGCCCGAGGCCACCGCCGTTGAGCTGATCGGCGATCGCCACGAGGCCCGCCCACTGCGGGCAGGACAGGGACGTGCCACCGATGTCGTACCAGCCGGTGCTGCAGGGGTCGCCGCTCGGGCAGATGAGCCCGCTGTCGCCGTCGGGCGGCAGGGACAGATAGACCAGCGCTCCGGTGGCCGCGCTCGCCTGGAACGCGATGTCCGGGACGCCGCGATGGCCGGCCGGGATGGCGGTCGAGCCGGCCGGCAGCGTGTCCTGGTAGGACGGCCGCGAGAACACGTGGCTGAAGCCGCCGCCCGAGAAGGTCCAGGCGACCTCGCTGTAGATGCCGCCCGGGTTGAAGGTGTTGCTGCCGCACTTCGCGCCGATGCGGGCCTTGACGTAGGTCGTCCGCGGGTCGTTGGTCGACGCCGTCGGGTCGGTGCAGAGGTAGGTTCCGCCGACGCCGGTCACGAGGGGATCGCTGGCCGGCCACTCGACGGTTGGTTCCGGGATCAGCGAGCCACCCTTGCTGACCGGGGTCTTGCGGACGTTGGCCGTGCCGCTGTCACCCGACGACCCCAGGACGGTCACCCCTGCCTGAGCTGCGCTCTTGTAGGCGTGCCGCAGGTTCTCGAGTGAGGCAGAGCTGCCGAAGGCATCCTCAGCGGACGCAAAGCTCTGGCTGATGACGTCGACCATCCCGTGGTCGATCACGTACTGCTCGGCGTTCATCATCAGGGGGAAGCCCTGGACGCCGAGGGTCTCGGCAGTCGGCACGCTGATGAGCAGGATGTTCGCCCGCGGGGCAATGGCGTGGGACATCTCGACGTCCAGCGCGACCTCGAGGGCCCAGGCCGACTTGTCCTCCTGGTGGGTGCCATTGCCCGGCTGGGCCTTCGTCGCCGGCGCGCCCTGGGCGTGGAACGTCCGGAACCACGGCATCCCGGCGGTGCACGTGACGCCTTCCTCGCCGCACATCGGCTGGATGCCGAAGGCCTGATCGAACACGTGCAGGTCGTGGGCCATCGTGTCGCTGCCATAGCTGTCGACGATTCCGATCGTCACGCCGCGGCCATCGAGGCCCTCGGCGTAGAGCGGGCCGACGTTGTAGGCCGACTGGATCGCCTGGGGGGTGAAACAGGTCCGCCCAACGGCTTCGCAGTCCGTCTCGCTGGGTGGCGTCACGCCACTCTTGACGAACTGGAAGTCGCTGACCGCGGGGTGGATCGCGGTAGCCGTGGCGACGGTCACCGCCGCGAAGGAGCTCGACGAGAGCGTGATCGCCGCCGATCCGAAAAGCGCGAGCAGGCGCCGACGAGGGCGCAGAGTCACGTACATGCAGGGTCCTCCAACTCGCTGCAAACAGACGTCAGGCTGGTCGATGCGAACGCTCGCAAGCCGGTGGAAGCGACCTCCTCCCGAGCGACGCTTCGCCAGTCCCGACTTCCAGGGGGGTGTGCCGGTACCTTCGGTCTGTCTTATGCACGCTGTCAAGCGGGCTGATGACAGTTGGCACCGCTAGCCGCGCCAGCCAGCGCGCGTGCCTTCTAGCGTCGACTGACGAGCCGGTCGGGCACGACGAACGACGCGGCGAAGAACGCCAGACCCAGGGCCACCAGCGAGATCCCGCGCACGTCGATGCCGACCGCGGCAAGGACGAACAGGATCACCGCGATGATCAGGCTCAGGGTCCGGACCGTCAGCTGCATGTGCTCACCTCCCGTGTGGGTCGACCGATGATCGTTCGGCGGTGGGCCCTTGGGGAGTCACGCGGCAGGGCAGTTCGGGTCGAAGGTGCTTCAGTCGCATTGCAGCAGGGTCAGGTCGCCGCGAGGAACTCCTCGAGGCTGAGCGCCCTCACGCGTCTGGGCTGCGACGCTTCCGGGGTGCCCGCTCCAGCTGGCCGGAGCGGTCGGGCCACTCGTAGCCGGCCCACGGGTCGTAGTCCGGGTCCAGGGCCTCCTGCGGCGGTCGGTCCGCCTCGGGCACGTGGATCAGGTTGACCCGGACGCGATACCACAGCGACGACCGGCCGCGCATCCCGTCGGTCAGGACATCGGCGGGCTCCAGGCTGCCGGCCGCCTCGGGATGGCGCGCCTTCCAGCGTTCGAGGCCTTCGAGCGCCGCGGCCTTCGTGGCCGCCCGGCTGATCTCGATGACGGGGATCGTGGTCTTGCGCCGGCCCGTCGGCGTCGGGCGCGAACCGCCGGGCGTGCCACGCGGCGGCATCCCGGGCCACTCCGTGGGCAGCCCGGCGTTCCGGTCGCCCTTCGCGACGGCGGCCGCCCGCTCCGCCTGGACCTCCGGCGGCGGGCCGCCCTCGATGCCGCGGCCCTCCTCGTACTCGCTCTTCGGTCGGCGCGCCCGCGACGGCTGAACCCGCGGCGGCTCGCCGGCCTGCTTCGCGTAGTTCGGGGGCCATGGCGCGTCGCCCTGACCCTCTGCTTCGTCGCGGCGGCTGAGCTCCAGGAGCCCATCCAGTGACCCGACTGCCTCATCGATGCCGGCCCCGGCGTCGCCCCGCGAGGCGACGATCCCGGGGACCGTCGCGAGAGTGAACGCCTCGGCCTCGACGCCCGGTACCTCCTCCCAGCGGAGTGGCATCGACACCCGGGCGTCCGGCAGTGGTCGGACCGAGTACGCGGACGCGACTGTCCGGTCCTTGGCGTTCTGGTTGTAGTCGAGGAAGACGCCGTGCCGCTCCTCCTTCCACCACTTGCTCGTCGCGATCGACGGCGCGCGTCGTTCGACATCGCGAGCGAGGGCCAGCGCGGCCCGGCGGACCTCGGTGTAGGTCCAGCGCGGCTCGATCCGGACGTTGATGTGGATCCCGCGCGACCCCGACGTCTTCGGCCAGCCGACGAGCCCGACGGCCTCAAGCGCCTCCCGGCAGACCATCGCGACGTCGCGGACCTGCGACCACCGCACGCCCGGGATCGGGTCGAGGTCCACCCGCAGCTCGTCGGGATGGTCGAGGTCCTCGGCCCGAACGGGGTGGGGGTTGAGGTCGATGCAGCCGAGGTTGACGACCCAGGCGAGCCCGGCCGGCTCGTCGAGGACGATCTCGTCGGCAGTCCGACCCGACGGGAACGTCAGCTCGGCGGTCCGGATCCAGTCCGGCGTGTTGTCCGGCGCCCGTTTCTGGAAGAACGGCTCACCGGCGGCGCCGTCGACGAAGCGCTTCAGCGCCATCGGCCGGCCGCCGGCGCCGCGGAGCGCCCCGTCGGCGATCGACAGGTAATACGAGACGAGGTCCATCTTCGTGTAGCCCGTCTCCGGGAAGTAGACCTTGTCGGGGTTCGAGATCGAGACCTCGCGGCCGCCGATCTCGAGCAGTTCCTTGCGGCTGGCCATGGTGGGATGCTAGCCGCGGACCGCAAGGAGGTGGGCGATGGGCGACGGCGGGGCCGTCAGCTTCAGGGGCCGCATCCGGTTCTGGGACCCGGCGGCGGGCGGCGGGCTGGCAGTCGTCGACGTTCCGGCCGACCTCGTGGGGCGGCTGGGCGGCCGGAAGCAGTACCGGGTTGCCGGAACCCTCGGCGGCGCTCCGTTCACAGGAAGCGGAATGCTCGTCGCCGGTGGCGGCTACTGCATCGGCGTCAGCAAGGTGGCATTGAAGGCCGCCGCAGCCGGCATCGGCGACGAGGTCGAGGTCACGATCGCCCGGGCCTGAGCCAGCTCATCCGAGGCGAAGCGAACCGCGAACACGCGGATGCGCGGCAAGACAGCGATCGGCGTGTCGTCGATCATGGAGACCCGCGCGAGGGACGCCCCCAACCATGCTCAACCAACCCGAGCCCGCCTGCCTCGTCATCACCGACATCTCGGGGTACACCGGCTTCCTGGCCGGAGCGGAGCTCGACCACGCCCAGGACATCCTCGCCGACCTCATGGCGACGGTCGTCGGTGCCCTCCGTCCGACTTTCAAGCTCGCCAAGCTCGAGGGTGACGCCGCATTCGTCTACCTCCTCGCGCCGTCGATCGACGGGGCCCAGCTGCAGGACACCATCGAGCGTTGCTATTTCGACTTCCGGCGCCGGCTCCGTGACATCCGCCAGGCGTCGACCTGCGAGTGCAACGCCTGCATCCTCGTCCCGAACCTCGACCTGAAGGTCGTGGCCCACCACGGCCAGATCATCCGTCAGCGGATCGCGAGCCGGGAGGAGCTGGTCGGGAGCGACGTCATCGTCGTCCACCGCCTTCTCAAGAACCATGTCGAGGAGTCGACCGGCTTCGGCGCCTACGTTCTGTACACGGCGGCCTGCATCGCGGCGATGGGCCTCGACGATCCGGCCGGCGGCGGACTGGTCGAGCATCGCGAGACGTTCGACGGCGTCGGCGAGGTGGCCGGCTGGGTCCGCGACCTTCACGGCGCCTGGGACGAGGAGCTCGCGAGTGCCCGGGTCGTCGTTTCGCGCGACGATGCCGCGAAGGTCGTCTCCGCCGTCTACGAGGCGCCGGCCGCCGTCGTCTGGGACTACGTCACGTCGCCCGCTCGCCGGATCCAGTGGCAGCATGGCGTGACCGGGATCGAGACGATCGAGGGCACCGCGGGACGCCGCGGGGCCGGCACCGTCAACCACTGCATCCACGGCAAGGACGCGATCGTCGAGGAGGTCATGGACTGGCGCCCGTTCGAGTACGTCACCTATCGCTCGCTGATGCCGATCCCGAATGTGCCGAAGCTGCTCAATACGTTCGCCCTCGAGGATCTCGGCGATGGCCGGACGAGGCTCGAGATGCGGTTCGGCCGCCCGCGATCCGCCAAAGACCGGGCGATCGCGGAGACGATCCTGCCGATGGTGGACGATTCGATCCGGCGCGGACTCGAGGCGCTGCGGCCGTTGATCGAGGCGGCAGCCGTGACGGCCGGCCCTGCGTCTCTCGACGCGCCCGAGCCCGACCTGCCGGTTCCCCTGCGCCGGAACCTG
>Ga0207646_10007006_pt1 | contig 11546 bp, 7 predicted proteins | sample KBSK5502metaG_FD_184343 | JGI IMG/M metagenome (GOLD analysis project Ga0207646, IMG submission 184343) | Corn, switchgrass and miscanthus rhizosphere microbial communities from Kellogg Biological Station, Michigan, USA - KBS K5-50-2 metaG... | ecosystem: Host-associated > Plants > Roots >...
CGCCAGCATCCCCCGCGGAAATTCTCCACGCTCATCCACTCGTCAGGGGCGTGAGCATTTTCGCCGGGTAGGCCGAAGCCAACGAGCAACACCGGCGCTCCCAGTATCCGCTCGAAGTCGCCGACGACCGGAATCGAGCCACCTTCACCGGTGATCACAGGCTCCTTTCCAAACGCGGCGCGCAATGCCGATTTCGCCGCCTCGAAGATTGGCCCGTCCAGTTCGGCTCGCCACGGCCGTCCGCCGTGCAGATGCCGCACATCGACCTTGACTCCCTTCGGCGCCACCTTCACCACGTGCGCCTTCATCAGCTTCTCGATGTCGCGCGGGTCCTGATCCGGAACCAGACGGCAGCTCACTTTGGCCATCGCTTTGCTCGGCAGCACAGTCTTGGCGCCCTCGCCGGTGTATCCGCTCAGCAGGCCATTCACCTCGCAAGTCGGTCGCGTCCACAACTTTTCGAGCGTCGTGTATCCCTTCTCGCCGCCGAGTGCGTCGACGCCGGTCTCTTTCATGAGAGTCTTGTCGTTGAATGGCAGCGACCGCATCTGCTGCCGGATTTTCGCCGGCCACTGGCGCACCTTGCCGTAGAATCCGGGAATCGCGATATGCCCGTTGGCGTCGTGGAACGTCGCCAGGATGCGGGCCAGCGCCATCGCCGGATTCTGGACGGCACCGCCATAACTGCCGGAATGCAGATCACCTTTCGGACCCTGGACATTGATCTCGAAATAGGCGAGCCCGCGCAGCGAGGAGAGGATCGAGGGTAGCCCAGGCGCGAACATCGCCGAGTCAGAAATAACGACCGCGTCGGCTGCCAAGAGCTTCTTCTCTTTCTCGACGAATTCCTCCAGGTGATCGCTGCCGACCTCTTCTTCTCCCTCGGCGATCACGACGACGTTCATCGGCAGCTTCTTCCGCGTCGCCAGGTGCGCTTCCAGAGCCTTCATGTGCAGAAACAGCTGACCCTTGTCGTCGACTGAGCCGCGCGCGAACAACTTGCCGTCGCGCACCGTCGGCTCGAACGCCGGTGATGTCCAGAGATCCAGCGGCTCCGCCGGCTGGACGTCGTAGTGCCCATAGATCAGAACGGTCGGCGCACCCGGTGCGTTCCTCCATTCGCCGACGACGACGGGATGACCGGCCGTCGGATAGATCTTCGCCGGCACTCCGATTCTGTCGAGCGAGGTCTTCACCCATTCGGCAGCGCGACTTGTATCGCCATTGTGCTCCGACTTGGCGCTGACGCTGGGGATGCGCAGAAAATCGAATAGCTCCTGCATGATGCGGCCGTCGTTGTCGGACAGGAATCGCCGGAGATCGGCAGGAATTGAAGCCTGACCGTTGGCCCGTGGTTTCGCCCCCGATTTGCTGCTGTTGCTCTTCCCGCTTCCCGCTTCCCGCTTCCCTCTTCCCACAGTTTTTGCCTTCGTCATTTGCTCCGACTCGCCTTCGTTTGAGTAATCGTCAAAGAGATGGGACCAGCACGCGGGATCACCGGCCATTACCCGCACCCGCCAGCAGTCGCATCGCGATCATTCCAGCCAGCGTCGCCGACAAACACAGGCCGACGCTCAGCACCACGTACCCAGATGCGCGCGCGTATTCACCACCCTCAATCAGCCCGATGGTGTCGGCACTGAATGTCGAGAACGTGGTGTAGCCGCCACAAAATCCGACGATCAATAATGCCCGTAATTCGGGCGACAGCTGCATGTTCATGAACTGGCGCACCAGAATCCCGATGATGAAACAGCCGGAGACGTTCACGAACAACGTGCCGATTGGAAATCCGCTCCCGCTCATTCCCTGCACCACTCGGCCCACCGCATAGCGCAATAGCGATCCGGTGGCGCCGCCGAGTGCGATCAACAGGTAGATCATGTACCTTGATAATAGCGGCGAAGGAGAGGAAATATGCACGGGCTGAAGGGTGAACGGGTGCTGATGCGCATCCACATCGGCGAGCGCGACAAGTACCAGGGCGAGCCGCTGTATTGGGCGATCGTTCAGCTGCTCCGTAAGCGCCATTACGCCGGAGCGACGGTGACGCGCGGCATCATGGGCTTCGGCGCCAGCAGCAGGATTCACGCAGCCAGATTCCTCGACCTGTCGCTCGACCTGCCCATAATCGTCGAATGCGTGGAGACCCAGGAAAAGATCGACGAGATCCTGCCGACGCTGGACGAGATGGTTGGCGGCGGCCTGATCACGCTCGAGAAGGTGAACGTCATCGCCTACCGCCCGCACGAGACGAATGAGGGACGTGTCGAGGAAGTTCCCGCCCACATGACCGGCTCGAACCCAGTTACCTAGCAGATCAGCTCGTGCCGAATCGCCTCGCGCAGGAAACCAGTCCGTATCTGTTGCAGCACGCCCAGAATCCTGTCGACTGGTATGCGTGGGGACCCGAGGCCCTCGAGAAAGCAAAACGGGAAGACAAGCCGATTCTGCTGAGCATCGGCTACGCCGCCTGTCACTGGTGCCACGTTATGGCCCACGAGTCGTTCGAGGACGAAGAGACAGCGCGTCTCATGAACGACAAGTTCGTGAACATCAAAGTCGATCGAGAAGAAAGACCTGACCTGGATGGTATCTACATGCAGGCGGTGCAGGCGATGAGCGGGCACGGCGGCTGGCCGATGACGATGTTCCTGCTCCCCGACGGGAGCCCCTTCTACGGCGGAACGTATTTCCCGCCTGAGGATCGTCACGGCATTCCCTCCTTCCGCAAAGTGCTGCAGGCGGTGAGCGATGCTTACGCCGAGCGCCGCGAAGGCGTGACCGAAAGCGCCGAGCAGCTGCGGCAGATCTACGAGAGCAACATCAGCAGCGCGCGCAGCGGCGGGACGCTGTCGCCGCAGATGCTGGAGATCGCCTACAAGTCTCTCGTCCCGCGCTACGATGCGAGCAATGGCGGGTTCGGTGCGGCTCCCAAGTTTCCTGCGACGATGGTGCTCGACTTTCTGCTCCGCTACTGGAAACGCACCGGGACCAGCGAGGCGCTCGACATCGTCGTCAACTCGTTTCGGAAAATGGCGCGTGGGGGAATCTACGATCAGATCGGCGGCGGATTCGCACGGTACTCAGTCGATGCGACCTGGCTCGTTCCCCATTTCGAGAAGATGCTCTACGACAACGCACTTCTCACCCGACTCGGCGCTCATCTCTGGCAGGCGACGCGCGACGAGGAAGTCAGACGCGTGGTAATCGAGACTGTGGAGTGGCTGGGTCGGGAGATGACGTCGCCCGAAGGCGGATTTTATTCATCGCTCGACGCCGACAGCGAAGGCCACGAAGGGAAGTTCTACGTCTGGAGCGAAGGGGAGCTCGACTCTCTTCTCGGGGCCGATGCGCGCGCGTTCAAGACCTACTACGGCGTGGTGCGGGGCGGAAATTTCGAGGGAAAGAGCATCCTGTACGTTCCGCTGGATCCGGCAGCGGCCGCTGCACGCGCTGGAATCGACGTCGACATCCTCGAGCAGACTCTCGCGCGAGCGCGACGGATTCTGCTGGAGACCAGATCGCGACGCGTCTGGCCGGCACGTGACGAGAAGATTCTCGCCGCCTGGAACGGCCTTGCCCTCCGTGGGGTCGCGACTGCCGCTCGTGCTTTGCAGCGAGACCACTTCGCCAGGCTGGCTATCAGAAACGCCGAGTTCCTGGCCCGCGAGATGGTGCACTCCGGGCGCGTGATGCGCTCGCACAAGGACGGTGTGACCCGCATTAGCGGCTTCCTCGATGATCACGCCGCGGTTGCGCTGGGATTCCTCGCTGTGTACGAGCTCACCTTCGACGAACGGTGGGTGGCGCGTGCGCGAGAGATCGCCGACGCCATGATCCAATGGTTCTGGGACGGCGACGTTGGCGCCTTTTTCGACACTGCCCGCGACGCCGAGCAGCTGATTACGCGCCCGCGCGACGTGACGGACAACGCGATACCGTCCGGCACTTCGCTGGCGGTGGATCTGCTGCTACAACTGGCGGAGCTCCGGCATGACAGCGAGTATCGGCGTCGCGCCATGTTCGCGCTGGAATCGCTCGCCGAACCGATGCTGCGCTTTCCGACAGCATTTGGCCATTTGTTGGGTTGTGCCGACATGGAGCTGCACGGCGCGATTGAAGTCGCACTCGTCGGTGCGCGTGAGAGCTCCAACTTCCGTGCCCTGGAGACGGCGGTCGCCACGCACTACGTTCCATCGCTCGTGCTCGCCGGTGGGCCAGCAGGTGAGAGCCACCTCGTCAAATTACTGGACGATCGCCCGCTGATTGACGACCAGCCGACTGCCTACGTCTGCCGCGGTTATGCCTGCGACAAACCGGTGACGGATGCCGAAGCGCTGGCGGAGCAATTGGAGAACGCGGCCAGGGCAGGAGCAGTCGCCACGGCTTAACGGAGACACGATGGATCGAATCAACAATCGTATCGCTCACGTCTACGGTTATGCGGTCTGCCTGACCGCCACCCCGTGACCTCCACCGCAGAGTCCCTCCGCGGGGCCGATCAACTGACTGAACAGAAATCGTCATTCACCCGGGGAATCTTCGCGGGTGTCGTCCTCGACTCGCTGCTCTTCCCTTACCCGCGCCCGCTCGACGAGCGAGACCCGGACGAAGCGCGCACGGTGCGCCGTCTCATCAAGAGCCTGCGCGATATGCAGGGCGACCTCATCGACTCGGGAAAATTCGACGAAGAAGAGACGATTCCCGACAACGTCATCCGCGCCATTGCCGAAATCGGAATGCTCGGCCTCACCATTCCCAAAAAGTATGGCGGGCTGGAATTATCCTCGTCGGCATACGCGCGGGTGTTCGAGACTCTGTCAGCAGTTGATCCATCGCTGGCGGTCCTCGTCGGCGTTCATTGCGGGCTGGGGTCGAAGGCCATCGTTCTTCACGGCAACGACCAACAGAAGGAGCGGTATCTGCCGCCGCTCGCGCGCGGTGATTTCCTGGCGGCGTACGCGCTGACGGAACCAGACGTCGGATCCGATGCGCAGAACATCCAGACGACGGCGATGCTCAGCAAAGACGGAACTTACTGGAGACTGAACGGCCGCAAGATCTGGATCGGCAACGGACATCGCGCCGGAGTGATCGCGACCTTCGCCCAGGCGTTCGTGCAGCGGCGCGGCGAGAGCGTCCAGCGCATGACTGCGTTTCTGGTTCGACCCGACATGCCGGGGTTCAAGGTTGTCGGCACGGTGCGCAAGCTCGGCGTTCGTGGCTCGACCCAGGCCGAGCTCGCCTATGAAGGCATGCAGGTTCCCGCTGACCACGTGCTCGGCGCCGTCGGTCGCGGATTTGGCGTCGCTGTTCACGTTCTCAACGCCGGCCGTTTGACGCTCGCTGCGGGTTGCACTGGCGGAACGAAGCGGACCGTGAAGGAGATGGCGACGTACGCCACCGAGCGCGTGCAGTTCGGGCATCCGTTGGCGGATTTTGAGATCACGCAACGTAAGCTGGCGCGCATGGCGAGCGAGACATATGCGTCGGATTCGATGCTCGGAATTCTCGCCTCGCTCGTCGATCGCGGCGACATCGACTTCTCGCTGGAGGCAGCTTGCGCGAAAGTTTTCTCCAGCGATATGGTGTGGCGGGCCGCTGACGACATGGTGCAGCTCGCCGGCGGCCGCGGTTACGTCAAGCCCTATCCGTACGAGCGAATGCTGCGCGACTCGCGAATCAACCGGATCTTCGAGGGCGCGAATGAGGTGTTGCGATTGTTCATCGCGCTCAACGGGGTGCAGGCGCCAGCCGAAGCGTTGAAGGAAGTCGGCTCCGCGCTACGACGTCCCTTGAAGCACCTCGGACTGCTCGGCGGTTACGCGACGTCGCGAGTCCGGCTGCGACTGGGCCAGACGTCGACCCTCGACATCGATCTCGACGATCGGCTCAAGAAGCACAAGGATTACTTCGAGAAGCACGTCGCCGAACTGGGCACGGCGACCGATCGCGCGATCGCGCGCCACCGCGAAAAGATCATCGACAGTCAGCTGGTGCTGGAGCGGCTGGCGAACATGGCAATCGATCTGTTCGCGACCGCGTGCGTCATCGCCCGCACTCAGAGCCTGATCGACGAATGCGGCGTCGCGGAATGCGAGCGCGAGATTCAGCTATGTGATTTGTTCTGCGTCGAAGCCGGCCGCCGATTCCGGGGCAATCGCAACATGCTCGACGGCCGCGAGGAGGAAGTCGATGATACGCGCCGATCGGTTGCCGCCGCGGTTCGAGAGGGTGGGGGTTATTTCGTTAGGGATGCCATTCTCGAGGATGAGTGAACTGCGCATTACGGACCAACGGCATTCCGGACTGCTGACTAACTACGAATTGGGAGACCTACTCCGGATTGCGAAACTAGTCCGAAGTTCGCAATCCATATCGGCCATCGGTCCGCAGTAAGTCTCCCAATGCGCATTTAGTCAGCAGTCAGCAGTGCACTTGGTCCGCACGTGAGAGTCCGCAGGCAGCAATTCAAGAATCCCCAAGGGTGGGAATGAACTGTGGCGGTTTCCGATGCTTGGTCGCTTGCTCGTACGCATAAGCAATCTTGATGAGCGTCGCTTCACTGTACGGGCGTCCAAAGAATGAAATCCCGATCGGCAGATTGTGTGAGAATCCCGCCGGCACGTTGATATTGGGATAGCCGGCAACCGCGGCCGGTGTCGAGCTCCCGCCCGTGAAGTGATCGCCATTGATCAAATCCGTTGGCCACGCGGGCCCGCCGGTCGGTGCGATGATCGCGTCGAGCTTGTACTTATCCATCGTCGCGTCGATGCCGTCGGTGCGCGACATCTTCAGATTGCTTGCCAGCTCATCGATGTACTTCTTCTCGGTGAGCGGTCCTTTCGCCTGCGCCTGGATCATTATCTCCTGCCCGAACCACGGCATCTCCTGATCCTTGTGGGCGTCGTTGAAGGCGATGATCTCTTGCAGCGACTTCACCGGCGCCTTCGTGCCGAGTGACGTGAGGTAGGTGTTGAGATCAGCTTTGAACTCGTAGAGCAGGACATCGAATTCGCTGTCGTCGAACTTTCCCGCCGTCTCGATGTTCGCCGGATCGACGATCACCGCACCCTGTGCCTTCATTACATCGATGGCGTCGTTGATTGCCTTGTCGGTGACATCGCTATAGCCGAAGAACTTTGCCCGCGCGACACCGATCCGCGCCCCCCGCAATCCATTGGCGTCCAGATAACGCGTGTAGTCGATCTGCTCCCGCGTGCGCATGGACGATGTCGCACTGTCCCGCTGATCCATTCCGGCAATCGCACTTAGAACGATCGCCGCATCCCTCACCGTCCGCGCCATCGGACCGGCGGTGTCCTGGCTGTGAGCGATCGGAATTATTCCCGCCCGACTCACCAGCCCTACCGTCGGCTTGATGCCAACGATTCCGTTGGCGGACGAAGGGCATACGATCGAGCCGTCGGTCTCAGTGCCGATCGCCAGCGCGCACAAGTTGGCCGCGACGGCGCCGCCGGATCCTGAGCTCGACCCGCACGGATTTCGGTCGAGCACGTACGGATTTCTTGCCTGTCCGCCGCGCCCGCTCCAGCCGCTGGTCGAATGTGTCGAGCGAAAATTCGCCCATTCGCTGAGATTGGCCTTGCCGAGGAAAACGGCGCCGGCGTTACGCAGCTTCGCAGCGACCGTCGAATCCTGCGCCGGGATCGAGCCGGCAAGAGCGAGCGAGCCGGCGGTGGTCGTCATCCGATCAGCGGTGCCGACGTTGTCCTTCAGCAATATCGGAATCCCATGCAGCGGACCCCGCACACGACCCGCTTTACGCTCCCGGTCGAGCGAATCGGCCATGGCGAGCGCGTCCGGATTTACTTCGATCACGTGACGCAACATCGGGCCCTTCCGGTCCAGCTCGGCGATCCGATCGAGATAGAGCTGCGTGATCGACCGGGCCGTCCTTCTCCCTGATACCATTGCGCTCTGTAGATCCGCAATCGTCGCTTCTTCGAGCTCGAACGGAGCCGCGCGTAATGGCTGGTCGTCGGCGGTTGGTTCAGACGCGCCGGGCAAAAGGGTTTGCCCTTCCAGTGGCCTGCCGCGAATTGCCATCGCGCCTGCGATGGCACTCACCCACACGAAATTTCTACGGTCCATGTCGATTCACCTCAATGAAAGCTGCGCATTGCGGACCAAGTGCATTACGGACTGCTGACTAATTGCGCATTGGGAGACCTCCTGCGGGATTGATGACTGGTGCGGGTTGCGATCTACGGACTAGTCTCGCGGTGCGCGGTAGGTCTCCCAATTCGCAGTTAGTCAGCAGTCAGCAGTGCCGTTGGTCCGCAATGCGAAATCCTCACTACCAAATCAGAGCATGTCTTGAGAATGGCCCCACAATTCTGACAAATCCACTTGCACTTGAACTGCCTGATATCACTAGACCCGCACACGTCGCAGACTTCGATCTCGGCCATCAATCGAAATCCAGACCGACGTTGAGAGCCGGCGCCGAGTGCGTGAGCGCGCCGATGGAAATCCAGTCGACGCCCGTCTCGGCCATCTGCCGCACCGTGTCGAGCGTCACTCCTCCCGAAGCCTCGGTCACGGCTCTCTTGTCGACCAGCTTCACTCCCTCGCGCAGATCCGCCAGGCTCATGTTGTCGAACATGATGACGTCAACGCCGACATCGAGCGCGGCACGGACCTGGTCGAGCGTCTCGCATTCGACCTCGATCTTCATTCCCGCTGGGGCCAGCCCGCGCGCCCTGTTCACCGCCAGCGCGATGTCCCCGTCGACGGTTGCGACATGATTGTCCTTGATCAGGACTGACGCCGCCAGATCCATGCGGTGGTTCAATCCCCCACCGCAGCGAACAGCATACTTCTCGAGGCGACGATACAGAGGCAACGTCTTACGCGTATCGAGAATGTGCGCCCCAGTTCCGGCGACGGCATCGACGTAGCGCGCCGTCATCGTCGCGATTCCCGAGAGTCGCTGCACGAAGTTCAGCGCCACCCGTTCGGCCGACAATATCCCGCGCGCGTGCCCGGAGAGGAACATCACCGGAGTCTGTGGCTTGATGCGCGATCCGTCGGCGTGTTCGATCCTCATCGTCACCGCGTGGTCCAGCTGCTCGAACGCCTCGCAGGCGAGGGGCAGCCCCGCGATGACTCCGCTTTGTCTGGAGACGAGCCGACACCCCGCGCGCCGATTCGACATCACCGTAGCGGCGGTGGTGATGTCATGCTTGGTGTCGTCCTCCTCCAGAGCGCTCGCTACCAGCGCCGTCGTTTCTTTTTTTGTCAGCGGGAAATGAAGCCCTTCCTCCCAGAAGAACCCATGAGCGCGGAGCTCATTCTCCCGCTCATTCCTCATTCGCCGGGATCGTCCGAAGCTTCCGGAACCGGCGACAGCGGAGTCTGTCCACCAATGGCGATCATTCGCTCGATCGCCAGTCGCGCGCGCGAGGCAATCTCGGGAGGAACGGTGATTCGATGCTCCATCCGCTGCAGCGAGTTCAAGACCTTGGGCAGCGTCGTCACTTTCATGAACGCGCACACCGCTCTCTCGTTTGCCGGGAAAAAAGTCTTGTTCGGATTCTCCCGCCGCAGGCGGTGCAGGATGCCAACCTCCGTTGCGACGATGAATTCGTCGTTGGCGGAGATTTTAGGACGCTTGATCATTCCCTCGGTGGAGAGGATCTGCACTCCAACTGGATCGATATCGCCCGCTGACATCGCCTCGACGACGCTCGTCGCGCAGCCGCACTCGGGGTGAATCAGGAACTCCGCGCCGGGATGCTTCGCGCGCTGCAGCCTGATATCCTCGGGATCGATGCCCGCATGGACGTGACACTCGCCCATCCAGACGTGCATGTTCTTGCGACCGGTAATCCGGCGGACGTGCGCGCCCAGAAACATGTCGGGCAGGAAGAGAACCTCTTTGTCCGCGGGAACCGAATTGACGATCTCGACCGCGTTCCCCGACGTGCAGCAGTAGTCACTTTCCGCTTTCACTTCAGCGGTCGTATTTACATACGAGACGACGACGGCGCCGGGATGCTCAGCCTTCCAGTCTCTCAGCTGCTCTGCGTCGATCGTCGCCGCCAGGGAGCATCCGGCCGCCAGGTCGGGAAGCAAGACCGTCTTTTGCGGCGACAAAACCGCCGCCGTCTCCGCCATGAAGTGGACGCCGCAAAACACGATGACGTCCGCCTTGGTCTTCGCCGCCTCGCGACTGAGCCCGAGCGAATCGCCGACGAAATCGGCGACGTCCTGTACCTCAGGGCGCTCGTAATTGTGGGCGATAATCACCGCGTTGCGCGTTCTCGCCAGGTGCTTGATCTCTTCCTGCAGCTCGGCGTACAGCCTTTCCGTCGTTTCTACCATTCGATGTGTCGGCCGCTCCACTTTCTTTTGGCGCGCGGGAAATCGCTTCTATAATGTCCACCGCGCGACTCCTTTCTCAACAGGGCGGCGTCGGCAATGAGCCGGGACGTCTGCACCATGTTGGCTTCCTCAGTCGCTCCTTCAGGCAGGCGCGACTCGATCTCCTCCAGCTTGGCTCGGCCGACGCGCAACCCTTTGGCGCTGCGGTCGATGCCGCAATAATCCCACATCACTTGCCGGATTGTTTCGGCGGCGACCAGCGCCGCTCCGCGGTCGCGCAGTACCGGCACGTCCCAGCTCTTCTTGCGAGGTACGCCCGTAAGTTTACGAGTCTCGATCATGTCGCGCGCGACGCGCTCGGCAAAGACGAGCCCCTCGAGGAGTGAGTTCGAGGCCAGCCGATTCGCGCCGTGCACACCCGTGCGCGAGACTTCGCCGCACGCGTAAAGCCGATTGAGACTGGCGCGCCCACGCAGATCAGTGACGACGCCGCCCATCATGTAGTGCGCTGCCGGCGTGACCGGAATCAGATCTACCGACGGGTCAACTCCCCGCGCGCGACAGATGGCGAAGATCCCCGGAAAGCGCTCCTCGAAATTCTTGCCGAGCATGCGCGCATCGAGCCAGACGCGTCTGCCACCGATCTTCTCGCGAAAGATTTCGCGGGCGACGACATCGCGCGGCGCCAGCTCCGCCAGCCGGTGTCGCTCCAGCATGAACCGCTTCCCCTCTTCGTTGAGAAGCACCGCGCCTTCTCCGCGCACGGCTTCGGAGATGAGCTGCAACGGACTCTCGGGCGTATCGAGCGCCGTCGGATGGAACTGCACGAACTCCATGTCAGCGAGTCTGGCGCCGGCGCGATGCGCGATCGCGTATCCGTCGCCAGTCGCAACCTGTGGATTCGTAGTGTAGCGGTAGACCTGTCCGCAACCACCGGTCGCCAGCACCGTCGCATCAGCGATTATCTCGACTGCCTTTCCGGAGACGGCTGCTCTGACTCCGAAAACCATTCCGTCTTCAGCGATCAACTCGAGGATACGCGCTTTCTCCAGAACTTCGATCCGTTCACTCTCCTTGACGCGCTTGATCAGAGTGCGCGCGACCTCGGCGCCTGTCTGATCCCCGTGCGCGTGCACTATTCGCCGACGTGAATGAGCAGCCTCGCGGCCAAGTTTGAAATTTCCCCCGGCTCC
>Ga0207646_10007007_pt1 | contig 11546 bp, 8 predicted proteins | sample KBSK5502metaG_FD_184343 | JGI IMG/M metagenome (GOLD analysis project Ga0207646, IMG submission 184343) | Corn, switchgrass and miscanthus rhizosphere microbial communities from Kellogg Biological Station, Michigan, USA - KBS K5-50-2 metaG... | ecosystem: Host-associated > Plants > Roots >...
AGCGCGCTGGAGGGCGAAGGGTTCACCTATCACGAGACCCCGGTGCTCACCATTTGGCTGGAGGACAAGCCTGGCCAGGTGGCGTGGGCCGCCAAGCGACTGGGTGACGCGGGCGTGAACATCGAACTGTTCGCTCCGGTCGAGTACGGTGCCGGTCACAAGGCGACCATCGCGATCGGCGTCGACAAGATCGCCGAAGCGCAACGCGCGCTCTCCGACCACCTGATCGAGTGGAGGATTCCGGAGAAGGCACTCGCCGGCACGATGAGCTAGCAGCCCAATCCGATCCTAGGATGGCGCCATGCCGACCTGCCCGGCACGGCGCCTTCTCATACTCCCGGGCGACCGCTCAGTGGCAGCCAGAGGGCGATCAGCGCCCGACGTCGCGGCGACAGAGCGCTGAGCGCGGGCCACCCGCTATCGCGTTTTCGACAAACATGCATCCGAGGACCGTTAGCCAGGCTGCAGACCCCCATGGAACCCGTCGCGGAACGGAGATGCGCAGATATACCTAGGCTTCCAGGGGCCGCCACGAGCGCTACATGACTAGAGGTCCGTGGGTGCGAATTTGACACTCGCTGCGCGGACCGCCAAATGTCCGGTGGCGGTCCCCCCTCATGTCAGCCGCATCAGCTACGGAGCGATGGGGTTCCGCACGGCGGTAGGACCGGATGGGTCCAATGGGCCATGGCTCGCATAGGAGGCCCCGCCTAGCCTCCGTTCAATGGCCGCCGCCTCCAGTCTCGCGCTTGCCGGCGGGCTTGCTCCGCCGCGCGTGTGGCGGCGCTGGCAGCTGCTTCTCGCTCCCCTCTTCGCGGGCGCCGCCATGGTGGGCGCCTTCGCGATGTTGAGTCGTGCCGACCAGGTCGCGCATCTCGCCGGCTGGAACGCTGCGGCCCTGCTCGTCACCGGGATGGCTGGCCTCGCCGCGATCGTGCGTGGAGCACGCGAGGCGAAGACCGAAGTCGACCGGCAGGTGCGACTGAACCTCGCCGGCGCTGCGTTCTTCTACGCCTTCGGTCAGATGGCACACCTCGTGGCGCAAGTGAGCGGCGTGAGGCTGTCGCTGGCCTTCGACACAATCCCAATTATCGGCATCACCATCGTGGTTGGGCTGTGTTGGTGGCTCGTCCTGCGGAAGCGGTACCCGCACACGGAACAGCTCGCCATCACCCTGGACTCCGCTGTGGTCTTCTGCACCGCGGGCGCAGCCAGCCTGGTGCTGCTCGGCAGCCAGATCGACCACGGAGGGGGCGCTCTCGCGCTCGCCTACACGGTCATGTTCAGCAGCGCACTGGGCGCAACCGTGGTCCTCAACCTGGCAATCACCCCTCGACGCGGACCCTCGGGCTGGGTGGCAGTGGTGGTGGGGGTGATCACGATCGTGATCGGCTCCACCTGGGAGGCGCTCGCTGGCTCAACCATATGGGCGCCCTATACGGTGGTCCAGGGGAGCGGCATCCTCGTCGCCGGGTTCGGGTGCGCGACCTGGTCCGCGGAGCTCGATCCCTCTCTCAGGTTCCGTCAGATGGCCGCGCGGGTCCGCGGCTGGCTGCCGCTCGCGGCCGTGACGGTTGCCTCAGCGCTGATTGTGGGCAACGAGCTCATGACGAACGGTGGCGACGAAGGCATCCGTCTTGCCGCCGATGCCCTGCTCGCGGTCGTCCTCTTGCTGTGCGTGGTTCGCCAGACGATGCTCCTGCGCGAGCGCGGGCGCATCACCAGCGCCGCGCACGAGGCCGCTGACCGCGAGCTGGCGCTGCTCGAGGACCTCCGGATGAGCGAGCAGCGGTTCCGGTCGCTGGTAACCAACTCCTCGGACGTCTTCCTGATCATCTCCCCCAACGGCACCGTCACCTATCAGAGCCCGGCCGTTGAGCGCGTCCTCGGCTACGGGCCGGACGATCGGCTCGGGCGCCAGATCTTCGAGCTGACGCACCCGGAGGACCTCAGCTTCGTGCAGGCCGCGCTGGGCGAGATCGGCGCTCACCCCGGCGCCCAACGCACCCTCGAGCTGCGCAGCAAGCACGCGGACGGGTCGTGGCGCGTGCTGGAGGCGACCGGCCGCAACATGACCAACGATCCGACGATCCGCGGCATCGTCGTCAACTACCGCGACGTCACCGAGCGCAAGACCCTCGAGGAGCAGCTCACCCACCAGGCCTTCCACGACCCCCTCACGGGGCTCGCCAATCGGGCTCTGTTCAGCGACCGCGTCAACCACGCCATGCGCCGGAGGGGCGACCGCCGTACGGTGAGCGTCCTGTTCATGGACCTCGACGATTTCAAGACGATCAACGACAGCCTCGGCCACATCGCGGGTGACGTTGTGCTGACCCAGGTGTCGCAGCGCCTGCGAGCCTGCCTGCGACCGGAGGACACCGTTGCCCGCCTCGGTGGCGACGAGTTCGCCATCCTCCTCGAGGAGGCGAGCTTCACCGAGGTCGGCGTCATCGCGGATCGCCTGCTCGCCTCACTCCAGCAGCCTTTCGAGGCGGGGAACAAGCAGGTCCACATCGGAGCCAGCATGGGCGTCGCCTTTGCCGGCGAGACGTCCGATGCGGACGAGCTGCTACGTAACGCGGACGTGGCGATGTACACCGCCAAGGGCCGGGGCAAGGGACGGATCGAGATCTTCGAGGCGAGCATGCACGCCGCCGTCGTCACGCGCCTGGAGCTGCGCGCGGACGTCGAGCACGCCCTCGAGCGCGGCGAGTTCCGCCTCCGCTACCAGCCGGTCTACGACCTCGCGACCGGCGAGCTCCATTCGTTCGAGGCGCTGCTCCGATGGCGCCACCCAGTGCGCGGCGACGTCCGGCCGGGCGAGTTCATCCCTCTCGCCGAGGAGACCGGACTGATCGTGCCCATCGGTCGCTGGATCCTGGAGCAGACCTGCCGCCAGGCCCAGGCCTGGCGCGAGGCAGGCCGGCCCGACCTCAAGGCGAGCTTTAATCTCTCGGCCCGTCAACTGCGTGAGTCCAGAATCGTGGAATGGGTGGCCGATGCACTGGCCGCCACCAGGCTCCCTGCCGCCAACCTGATCGTGGAGCTGACCGAGAGCGGCATCATGCAGGACGACGAGGGCCGGCTCCACGAGCTGCGCGGGCTGGGCGTCCAGCTGGCGCTAGACGACTTCGGCACCGGGTATTCCTCGCTCAGCTACTTGTCCCGCTTCCCCATCGACATCCTCAAGATCGACCGATCGTTCGTGTCGAGCCTGGGGAGCCGCCACGACGAGTCGGCGCTGATCCGGTCGGTCGTGCAGCTGGCCAGCTCCATGAAGCTCAAGACGGTGGCGGAAGGCATCGAGCGACTCGACCAGCTGGAACGGGTGAAGGAGCTCGGCTGTGACTACGGCCAGGGCTTCCTGCTCGCGAAGCCAATGGATCCGATCCGCGCCACGCGCCTGGTGAGCGAGACGGCGGAAGGGTCGACGAATATGGCTACCGAGGCCGCCGGCGCCTGATTCTGCCCGGCGGCGGACGAGCTCCTGGATAACTTCGCAGCCGCTCGGTTGACTCCGCTGCGCGCTGCTCGGATCAACGGCGTCCCGTGCGACACCCAAAACGGGGCTGCGGCTGCAACGTTGGGCTCCGGCCCAGCATTGGTGTAAGGGATAGTCACGGCCAACTAGCAACCTTGCGGAGTGCCGGTGTTCCCATCGGCGGGCCCCCGACCGTTTCCTTGCGCTTGGGCAGGTCGTACACTCGGCTTGCCCGAATAATGCGCCGTCCCGGCGGTCCGGTGAGGGTTTGATGTCCGACCAGGGTCACCGCCTCAAGATCGAGCGGTTCTTCGACTGCTTCAGCCGACGCGACTTCGACGGCTGCGGGAAGTGGTGCACGACGACTTCGTGCAGGAATGGCCTCAATCCGGAGAGCGGACCCGCGGCCTAGCGAACGTGCAGGCGGTCCTAGCCCATTACCCGGGTCTCCCAGACATCGACGTCACCAAGGTCCACGGCAGCGAGGATCATTGGCTTCTTAGCCCGAGCTCCACGCTTCTACGCGTGATCGGTACGGGCGATCAGTACACCACGGAACAGCTTCTTCACTACCCCAACGGAGAGCGGTGGCACGCGGTTGGCATCTTCGAGTTCCGTGATGGCAAGATCGCCAAGCAAACCAGCTACTTCGCAGCCCCGTTTCCCCCAGCCGAATGGCGCTCTCCCTGGGTTGAGAGCATTTGAGGAGACGCCAGTGGCCACGTACGCCTAACGGCGGCCGTAGGTTGGGTGCCTTGCCCGTGCTTTTGCGGCCGCTGTCCAGGATGGGCTCCGGCCTCGGTCTACCTGATCACGATCGAGGCTGGGCGCACTGATCCACTGTCGGATACGATCGGGGCGATGCCGTACGACTACGCAAACGTCACGCCCGAGTCCGTCAAACAAGAGACCGATCTGGCGCTGGCGTATGCCGAACTGCTCCTAACGCGGGCCGCGGCTTCTGCCGAGGAGCCTTCCTTCGACGGCACGATGCGGCCCATCGACCAGGCCTGGGCCCGAGCCGCAGAGGCGTACGGCCGGGGCGCATTTCTGGGCCAGGTCAGCACCGACCAGGCGGTCCGCAACGCGGGTACCGCAGCCGAGGAGCGCCTGACCAAGTGGCGCGTCGGCTTGGCGTTCCGCCCGGACCTCTACCGTGCGGTCTCGGCCTACGCGGCCACGGACGAGGGGCGGGCGCTCGAGGGCGAACAAAAGCACCTCCTTGATATCTGGCTGCGTGATTTCCGACGGGCAGGCCAGGAGATGGACCCCGAGGTCCGCGCCGAACTCGAGAGCCTGCGCGCCCGGCTCGTGGAGCTGGAGGTTGCATTCCAGCGCAACGTCAACGAGGCGCGCGACTTCATCGAGGTGACCATGGAGCAGCTCGATGGCCTCTCCCCCACCTACATCGAGCGCCTCCCAGCGGGCAGCAAGCCGGGGACCTACCAGGTGTCGCTGGACAACCCCCAGCTCATCCCATTCATGGAGCAGTCAGCGGATCGCGCCGCCAGGCACGAGCTCTTCTCCAAGAACTGGAATCGGGCGGTAGACATCAATCGGCCGCTCCTCGAGGAGGCCCTGACGATCCGCCAGCGTATCGCGTCGCTCCACGGAGACCCCTCATGGGCCCACTTCGCGATGCAGGTCAAGATGGCGGGACACCCGGAACGCGTGACGGCGTTCTACGACGAGATCGTGCCGGCCGTCTCGCAAGCCGCCGACGCCGAGGTGCGAGCCATGCAGGACTTGCTCGCCGCCGACGGGCAACCAGGCCCCATCGGCGCATGGGACTGGCGCTTCTACGACTTCCGACAACGCCGCGAGCGATTCGGAGTCGACTCGGCAGCGCTGACCGAATACCTGCCGCTCGAGCACGTTGTGGACGGCATGTTCGCACTCACCGCCGAGGTCTTCGGCCTGCAATACCGAAAGGTGGAGGATGCGCACGCGTGGCATCCAAGCGTCGAGCTGTACGAGATCCTGGATCCCAAAACCGACGAACACCTGGCCTGGTTCTACACGGACCTCTTCCCACGCGAGGGCAAGTTCAACCACGCCGCTGCCTTCGCGCTTATGGTCGGCCATCGAAGGGCGGACGGTGGCTACGAAACCCCCATCACCGCGATCGTCGCCAACATGACGCCGCCTTCAGGCGACAAGCCGTCCCTCCTCCGCCACGTGGAAGTCGAGTCGCTCTTCCACGAGTTCGGCCACGTGCTGCACATGTCGCTGACGCGCGCCGAGAGCGCCAGATTCTCCGGGGCGGAGACGGAGTGGGACTTCATCGAGGCACCGTCCCAGATCATGGAGCACTGGGTCTGGCGCGCCGAGATCCTGAGCCGCTTCGCTCGGCATTACCGGACCGGTGAGCCGATCCCCCACGACCTCGTCGCGCAGCTCGTGGCCGCCGAGAACCTGAACGCCGGCATCCGGGCGGGCGTGCAGGTCTTCTACGGCACCCTGGACCTGGCGCTTCACGACGGCCAGGCAGAGCCGAACCTGGACGAGATCCAGCGCGCGAGCCACGAGGTGACGCGCCTCGCCTACCCGGACGGCACGTTCATGCTCGCCTCGTTCGCGCATCTCATGGGCGGCTACGACGCGGGCTACTACGGCTACCTGTGGGCGGAGGCGCTGGGCGACGACATGTGGGATCGCTTCGAGGGAGAGGGAATCACGTCTCCTCAGCTGGGTGCCGAGTACCGTCGCACCATCCTGGAGCCGAACGGCTCGCGCACCGGCGACGAGATGTTCCACGACTTCGTCGGGCGCGAGCCGAGCACGGAGGCCTGGCTCCGCTACAAGGGATTCTCTCCACCTCCAGACCGATGAGGTGGCGGTCCCCCGCCCTGGCGACAGCGGCGGTCGTCGTCGCGGCTCCTCCTCGCGGCTCTTGACAGGCGAGCTTCCCCGGAGTAGCGGTGTCCCCGCGCGATGGCCTCGAGACAGCCTGTGCCCGCGAACCACATCACGCCGACAACACTGCTTGCGTGGAGCCTGGGAGCGCTCGCAGCGCTGCTGGCGGCCATCAGTGTTTGGTTGTATGCCCTGCCCAAACCAGCCGGTGCACCCCCCGATGGGCCCGCCTGGGCGGTGGCTCCCGGGTTGCTCTTCCTTCTTAGCACGACGGGCGTAGGAGCGCTCATTGCCTGGAGACGCCCGAGGACGCCGATTGGCTGGTTGTTCCTGGCCACCGCCATCGTCACGGGTCTCACGCAGTTCATCGCCCCCGAACTGACGCTCCTGCTGTGGACCGGGCCGGGTTTGACCATCTCATGGATTGCAAACGCGGTTTGGGTTGTCGGCCTCTCGACGCTCCTTGCGGCATTGGCGTACTTCCCGGACGGTCGCCTCCCGTCACCCAGGTGGCAGGTCATCCCCGCGGCGCTGGCCGTTGGGAGTGTTCCGGTCATTGCGGACCAGCTCTTTGGCACAGACGCGGTCGTTCCGCCCCTGGCGACGGTTAACACTCATGCGATCCCAGAGATCGCCACGTTCCTTAGTACGGCACAGGTCGTTGGTGCAGCCTTCATGCTGGGGGCGCTTGGCGGCATCGTGGTCCTGATCGTCGTGCGGCTCAGGCGCGCGGAGGGCATCGTGCGGCGACAATTGCTCTGGTTCTCCTCTGCCGCTGTGCTCTTCATGGCTACCCTTCTGGTCGGCTTCTTCATCAACGCCTGGTGGTTGTTCGGCTTTGCCGAAATCCTCGTGCCTATCGGGGTTGCCGTCGCGATTTTCCGGCACGGCATGCTGGACATCGATCTGCTCATCAACCGGGCGGCCGTCTACGGGAGCGTCACGGCGGTCTTGGCGTCGGCGTTCGTCGCCGCGAATATCGGTCTGCAGTACGTCGTGGAATCCGTAACAGGACAGCGGTCAGAGCTCATCACCGGGATCCTGGGAGTGGGTGTGGGCCTGGGATTTGGTCCTTTGCACCGCTTGATCCGGCCCGCGGTCGATCGGCTGCTGCCGAGCCGCGTGGTGTTAGTCCTCATGTTCACCGACCTCGTGGAGTCGACGCAGGCCATCGTTGAGATGGGCGACGAGCGGTGGCGCAGGCTTCTAGGCCAATACCTGGCCGCTGTGCGCCGCGAATTGAGCCACTTTGGCGGCCATGAAATCAACACCGCTGGCGACGCCTTTTTCGCGACCTTTGAACGCCCCATTTCAGGGTTGCGGTGCGCGTGGGCCGTTCGAGCGAGCGTGCGAAAGCTGGGATTGGAGAGCCGGACCGGACTGCACCTGGGCGAGTGCGAGGTGCGAGGTGAGCAGGTAAGTGGGCTTGCCGTCAACACAGCTGCCCGGGTGATGGCGAGCGCCGGACCAGGCGAGATCCTGCTCTCCGACGCGATGCGCGACGCGGTGCAGCAGGAAGAGGTGGTCGTGCTGGATCGGGGGAGCCACCAGCTGAAAGGCGTGCCGGGGGAGTGGCACCTCTTCGCCGTGGAGCCGACCGGCACTGCCGGTTGAAGGCACTCAACGGGAGGGCGGGCGCGAAAGGTTTCCCGCGGCGAGGCTGGCGGCAATCCAAAGGAGCGCGAGGCCGGTCACCGTGAGCGCCGGGATCCCCGAGGCCGGCCTTGTATCGGTGGACGGGAGGGCATCGACTCTGAATGGCGCACCGGAATACGCCTGCCACTGCTTCCTTGGTGGACACCCGACCATGACGACATATCGGCCGTGCGGAACCTCAGGCACCGTGAAACGGAAGCGGGCCACGCCTGGATATCGGTAACCGCTGCTGTCCTGGATGACCATGGACCCAACCGATACCGCCGTCCAAGTTGTCGGCACAACGGTTCCGTTTGAATCCTCCGGGACCGCTCCCAGGAGGACGGCGAACCCCTTTGGGCCACAAGTAGCCGCACCCGACTCCACCTGGATTACTGAGCCGGGTGCTCCGTGGTCCGGGGTCGCTATCGGTGGGAACCCGGCGGCCAAGGCTGCATGTGCGATGGAGATCAGGATAAGGAATGCGGACGCGAGCGCCGTCCCAATCCTCCCCGGCCGCGTTGTAGTGGATGCGAGCGGCCAACCGTGGCGTCTTCGAGTCAGGGTCATGTCGTCGAGCCTAGAAAGTCCCGTCTGCGGTATCACTGCGGTCGGCGGCGAGCCCCAGGGGCAATCCGGGTGAAAGCATCCCGAACGTCTTGGCGTCCGGAGTCGAGGCGCGCCTGCTGGCGAGCGCAGGTTCCGCGGGCGACGTCGTCATCCTCGCCGGCGCATCGGCTCCAAGTCATGGGCACGCGTACTCCCCTCAGACGCTTACGGTGAAGGCCGGCACAAAAGTCACCTGGGTGAACAAGGACACAGTGACGCACACGGTGACTAGCCACGGCATCAGCCTCTTCGACTCGGGAAATCTCGCGACCGGGGCGACGTTCTCCTACACCTTCGCTCGGGCCGGTACGTACCCCTACTACTGCACCATCCATCCGTGGATGAAGGGGACGGTCGTCGTTACTCCCCCCTAGTTCAGCGGTTCAGTAGTAGTCCGAGCAGGACAGGAAATACCCGCAACCGTGGCAGATCAGCTTGCACTTGCGCTCTTCCATGACCGAACCACAATTAGCGCAGGTGCGCATCAGAGCTGAGGGATCGGCTGTCCGTTGCTCAGCTGCACCGGTTTGGACCGATGGCACCAGCCAGGGCTGGCTCCGCACGCTCAAGGGGTCGGCGGGCTGCATCGGTCGAGGATAGCGATCCAGGCGACCTTTCTGGCACGCCCAATGCGAAACAACGACGGCATGAGCGTCAGCAAGCTCCAGATCGACGCGGAGCTGCACGCCGCAGAGCGGGCGCTGGAGGCAGCCACGGAGCGGCGGCGGACCGCTGAACATGCGCTGTGGCAAGCGGTCGGCTTATCCGGGAAGAAGGGGGCGGCCAAGGAGCCGGTCGACGCCGCTCGGGCAGAGTTGGCGGAGGCGGAAAAGGTCTTAGCCGATACCCAGGCACTGGTGGTGGACCTGCGCAAGCAGCTGGAGCACGCGCAGGAGCGCGAAAGGCGGCTGCTGGCGATCACGGACATGCTCATCGCGCGGGAGGAGGCGCGTAGGGCCAACGGTGCGCACACGGCGCACAACGGTGATCCGGCGCCTTCGCCGAAGCCGGGTGGCCGTCGCTAGGACCGTCGCGAACCCGCCAAGCTTGCCACCGCGCGAGCCGGTTCCTGTTTCGCCCGGACGCCAAGAGGCGGGCCATATGACCCGCCTCCCAGGATGAACCGATTCAGTTGGGCCGGGGAGCTCCGTCCGCTCACTTTCCTTGTGGCTGCGGGACCTGTATGTTGCCTCCGTCGATTGTCTTGGCGTATAGGTTCGCCGGCGGGCCGCTGGCGATGGAGACAGTGGCGATAAGGGGATAGGGGCTATTGGGATCTTTCACCTGGATCCAATATTTGTCGTACCCAGCGCCCGGCTCCTGGCGGTCTTCGACGTAAACCGTCCATGTGTAGCCTCCGCACTTACGGGCACCGCAGTATAGAAGCGGTTGCGAGGGGGGCACGGAGTACGTCGCCTTGCCAGTGAAGGTCGCCGTCCAGAACGTGTTCGAAGGATCCTTCGAGATGGCCAGGGCACCCATGGAGTTGCTCTTGACAGAGTAGATGCCGTTCGGGGTGTGGACCACAGTCAGCATTGAACCTTGAACCTGGCCGCTCTTGAGGATCTTGGCGGTGAACCCGAAGTTCACTCGGTTTCCGCTGTCGTCGGTGTACGTGCCGCCGCCGGTCGTAAACCCGAGGCTCGGGTTGTAGACATCGAGCGCGCTCTCACCACCACCCTGGAAGTAATTGCCGCCGATCGTCGCCATGACGTCGTACACGTCGACCGGAACATTCAGGATGGTGCAGTGGGCGGTGGCCGTGTCGGGGTCCCCAGTCACGTACGTGGTGTCACTCGCCGTGCATGGCATGTTGGAACCGTTCGACACCGAGGTGATGATCAACGTAATCGGTTTTGCGTTCGCCAGGCCGGGCGGGAAGTCCTGACTGAGGTATCCGTCCTGGGCCTCGTTGATGGTCATGGTGAACGTGATACTGTCGACCTTACCGTCGTTGTTTACGTCATTGGTGCTGGTGAGCTGCACCGCCGTGGGCTGGATGTCCGGGATGGTGGCGTCCTCGAGCGTGACCATGAATAGACCGCTCGCGCTCGAGCCTGAGTACTGGTCGTCGGCGGTGAAGGTGGCCACGACGGTGTATGACCCTTGAGGCTGCCCGATGCGGTGGGCCGGGCTGGCCGCGGCCACGCCGCTGGAGTTAGTCGTGGCGGTCCACGTGTCGACGACCACGCTGCTTGCGTTCTTCAGTTGGAAAGTGATCACCTTGTTCGGGATGGCTGTTCCGGCTCGCCCGTCGAGATCGTTGTCGGTGAGCGTGGCCGTGATGTTGGCTGGGTCGCTGTACTGAGCAGACGTATCACCGCCCATCACAAGCTTGGTCGCACGTCGGACGACTGTGCTGCTGGCGGTCTTCGTCTGGCCCGTGTAGCAGTACCGCGCCGGGTCACCCGAGGCGAGGTTGCAGTATTGGTCGTTGGTGGCGCTGTTGGTAATGACAGTCCCCTGCTGCGTCGGGAACGTCACTGTGGCGGCGACGAACAGGGTCTTCGTCACCCCTGGCGCGAGCGACGCGATGGTCCAGCGTACGTGGTGGATGCTCGAAGCGCCGCCCGCACCGGCCTCGGTTGAGAACCAGGCAATGCCGTCCGAGGAGTACTCGGTCGTAATCCCTGATCCCGTGGTCGCGCTGCCCCCGACATAGGTCTCATTGACGTCCAGGTGGTCGACCGCACGGGCGTCGTAAGCGGTCGATCCCACCGAATCATTGGTGAGCGGGAGGGTGTACGTCAGCTTCTGGTAGTTTCGCGCAGTCCCGGAGTCCACTGTCTTTGTCAGGCTGAGCAGTGGACGCTTGATCGTCGTGGTCGCCGAGCCCGTGTTCGTGTTGCTTGCCCCGCTGTAAGGGTCCGCCGTCGGAGACGACTCGGTTGCGGTGTTGGTGACAATTCGAGAGGCAACGCCGGAGTTGAGCGAGTCGGATGAGACGCCGAGCGAGATCGAC
>Ga0207646_10007009_pt1 | contig 11545 bp, 7 predicted proteins | sample KBSK5502metaG_FD_184343 | JGI IMG/M metagenome (GOLD analysis project Ga0207646, IMG submission 184343) | Corn, switchgrass and miscanthus rhizosphere microbial communities from Kellogg Biological Station, Michigan, USA - KBS K5-50-2 metaG... | ecosystem: Host-associated > Plants > Roots >...
ACGCGTGCGCATCGAAATGCCGCGGACCGTCGTACCCGACATCCTCCAGGAATTTGACCAGCCAGAAAGCCGACTTCGGATTCGCGGAGCCAAAGCGCAGGTCCTGATCATAGCGGCCCGGCATCTGGTCGTTCAGATCGATGTGGAAGAGTTTGCCTGCCTCCCATGCCTGGGCCACGCCGTGCACAAAGTTCAGTCCAGCCATGGTTTCATGAGCAACTTCCGGATTCACGCCCACCATCCCGGGATGATCGAGCGTTGGGATGAATCCCAGATAGTGCCCGGTAGTCGCCATGTAAATATCGCCGCGCGGTTCATTGGGCTTGGCTTCCAGTGCAAAGCGGAATCCATATTTCTGCGCGGTGTTGTATTCGCACAGATAGTTCACCGCGTCGCGCAGACGCTTTACTGCTTCATCCGGGCGGCGGCAGGCATCGGTCTCGACGCCCTCGCGCCCGCCCCACAGCACAAATATCTTGGCCCCCAGTTCGGCTCCAAGGTCCATTGCACGCATGGTCTTCTGGATCGCGTAGGCCCGCACTTCTGGATCGTTTGCCGTGAACGCTCCGTCCCGAAATATGGGATGAAAAAATAACGATACGGTCGCCATAGGGACCACCACGCCGCTGTCGGCGCAAGCCTTCTTGAACTCGCGCACGATGCGGTCGCGCTCAGCCGCCGTGGCGTCGATCGGCACCAGGTCGTTATCGTGAAGATTCACGCCCCACGCCCCTATTTCGCCGAGGACGGCGGCTATCTGGTTCGGAGGCATCGTCGGGCGCACGAAGTCCCCAAACGGATCGCGCCCACGATTGCCCAGCGTCCATAGTCCAAAGGAAAACTTGTCTTCCGGCTTCGGTTGATACACTCCATTTGCGGGACTCATGAATGACCTTCCTTCCTGAATGAAATTTGTTCTATCTCTGCTCCGCGGGATTCAGTTCTGGCGGGCCTTTTGAAACCTTGTCGACTAAGCTCTCGTCTGCCTTCTTGTGCAGTTCACGGACAGTAGCCAACTCTTTTTCTGCCGCGGCATTGTTCCCGCGCGTCCGGTAGATGCGCGCCAACTGGTAGTGCGCGCCGCGAGATTGGGGCGATAACCCATGTTCCGCGCCATTTGCAGCACGCGGGTCTTTGTGATCGGGCTTACGCCCGGATTGTCATGAAGCGCACGATGTACCGTCCCGATCGAAATTCCGAGGGCTTTGCCAATGTCAAGAAGGGTTGTGGGAGGCTTGCCCATCAAGTTCTTAAGCCGTGTGAGGAAGCAACCGAACGGCGGTGTCTCACACGTTTAACCTTACGTGAAGGAACTGGACTGTAAACGTTATCGGAAAGCCGACCCAATAGCAACATGGATTAAGCGGGAGGAGTTCCGGACCCGCAACTATCGTGGGTGGCGGGCCCGGCCATTGTCCTTAACGAAGCGTTTTCGGGCGGGTGAAGAGCCTGCCAGGATTCCGCCGGGGGCTGGTCGAAGCTCACACCTGGGATGCCCGAATCTCCGGGACAGTCACGACACGCACTCCCTCGACCGGAGCTTCGACGGCCCGAACCAACGTACTTGTTATCTGTTCCAGTGTGACTAATCCGAGCCGAAGAGCGCCTTCCCGGGTCTTGGGGATCAATTCGGCAAACTTGTAGATGGGCAGCAGCAGGTAAGGCCAGCGATGTCCCGGACCGAGCACATACCAAGGCCGGAGCACGGTCGCATTCAGCCCCGCATCGCGAATTGCCTTCTCGCATTCGGCACCAACTTCGATGTACGCCTTCATCATCGGCGCAGGCTGGGCCACTGTCCTTGCGCTTTAAACCTGGAACTTAGCTCCAATTTGACCCAGCACGATAATAAGAACAGGCGTACGATTCTTCAATGCGTATGCGATAACTGTAGCGCTAATGTAAACAAGAAGAATGACTCTTCGAGAAATCGCAGTACTGGCCAAAGTCTCGACCGCGACCGTTTCGCGCGCGATCAATCGCGTCCCGTCAGTCAACCCCGTTCTGGCCGGCTTCGAAAGTGCTTGAGCTATCCTGTCCTGTCTACAGAGAAACTGGTCCGCACAAAGTCGCGGAGAAGAGGGAAGAAAAGATGGACCTCACACTCACTCATAGATCTCAATCCACAGTTTATTCCCCGAAAGGTCAAGTTGATATTCTCCCGGCGACAAGAGTATTCGTTCGTCGTTGCTCACTGACATTCCTGCTTCCACATCAAAGGGCATCACTTCCTATGCGTTCACTTCTTATCGGCCTCACTCTGATCGTTATAGCTATCGCCGCGCCGAGAATGGCCGCACAGAAAGTCGAGTTGTCGATTGACGCATCCAAACCCGGCGCGAAGATTGACCGCAATCTTTTCGGGCAGTTTGCCGAGCATCTCGGACACGGCATTTACGACGGGATCTGGGTCGGCTCCGATTCCACAATTCCGAATACACGCGGCATTCGCAACGATGTGGTTGTCGCACTGAAAGCGATTCATGTGCCGAACGTACGCTGGCCCGGAGGATGCTTCGCCGACGAATATCACTGGCGCGACGGGATCGGGCCGCAGCGAATCGTGAGGCTGAACCCCAACTGGGGCGGCGTGATCGAGCCGAACACTTTTGGGACCCACGAATTCATGGACTTCATCGACCAGATCGGAAGCGAGGCGTACGTCTCGGTCAACGTGGGCTCAGGCACTCCCCATGAAGCGGCCGATTGGCTGGAGTACATGACCGCAGCGCAGGCGACGACCCTCGAGAAGGAGCGCGCCGCAAACGGGCATCCAGCTCCGTACAAAGTCGCCTGGCTCGGGCTCGGCAATGAAAGCTGGGACTGCGGCGGCAACATGACTCCCGAGTACTATCTGGACCGGATGAAGATCTTCAGCCGGTTCGTTCGCAACTACAATCCGGCGCAGATGGAGAAAGACCAAATGCTGAAGATCGCCGTCGGTCCGGGCGGCAGCGAACAGCGCTGGACCGAGTGGACTGAAGCCGTCATGAAGGCCTACCAGCAACACACGTGGAGCTGGGACATCAACGGCCTTTCCATGCACAACTACACGGTCGTGAAGTGGCCGCCAGCGTTTAAGTCGATTGGATTCGGAGAAGACGAGTACGCGCAGATTCTCAAGACCACGCTAGACATGGATGACCTGATCAAAAAGCACTCGGCCATTATGGACAAGTACGATCTGCAGAAGAAGGTCGCGCTAGTGGTGGATGAATGGGGAGGCTGGTATGCGCCATTGCCCGGCAGCAATCCGGGTTTTCTCGTGCAGCAGAACAGCTTGCGCGACGCGATACTGGCTGCGCTGAATATCAACATCTTTGCCCGTCACGCCGACCGTGTACGCGGGGCGAACATCGCCCAGATGATCAATGTGCTGCAGGCAATGATACTCACCGATCACGAGAAGATGGCGCTGACACCGACCTACTACGTTTACAAAATGTACGTGCCATTCCAGGATTCCACATGCGTCCCCGTGACGTTTGAGGCAGGCAGCTACAAGCACGGTGACTTCACCCTGCCACGCGTCGATGCCATGGCTGCAAGAAGCAAAGACGGCAAGCTGTGGGTGGAGATCACCAATGTCGATCCACATCAAGCGGCCGAGGTCGAGTTGAACGTGACTGGGATTAACGCCAAGTCTGCCTCGGGAGAGATACTCACTGCGCCCAAGGTGGACAGCGTGAACACCTTCGAATCCCCGAATACCATTGTCCCCAAGCCGATTTCGGCGAGGGCACATGGCGGCAAGTTGATTCTGCAACTCGAGCCTAAGTCCGTGAGTGTGGTCTCGGTCGAGCAATAACGAACTCCCGGTAGCGCGGTCTGCGAATCATGGCCAAGCCCCGCCTGATTTGACTGGAAAGCCATTTGGTTCTACCGAAATGTTGAAGGCAATGCAGGACATGGCTTCGGCGTTCGAAGACGATGTAACGCAAGCCCTCATCCCCTACATTGATTCTACGTTCCGAACAATTTCAGATCTCGATCATCGTCGCGCGATGGCTGGCCTTTCGATGGGCGGAATGCAGACATTCCAAATCACGCTGAATCCATCTCGATCTGTTTTCCTACATTGGCGGCTTCAGTGGAGCGGGCGGCTGGTGCTTGGAGAGCGGAAACTGGATCCCAAGACCGATTACAACGGCGTATTTGCCGATCCAGCCGCGTTTGCCAAGAAGGTGCACCTGCTTTGGCTCGGGGTCGGAACTGTAGAACCCGAGAGAATGCGCGCAGCACTTCAAAGACTGCGCGCCTCACTCGACGAAGCGAAGATTCAGCATTTATCCTACGAATCATCTGGGACAGATCACGAGTGGCGGACCTGGCGCCGCGATCTGAAGCACTTTGCACCGAGGCTCTTCTAAGAACACTACATGGCAAGTCGTCGGACCGTTTACTTTCCGATCCGTCGGCCTTGCTTGAGCAAGCGTTTGCTCGTCGTGCGTCCTTATTGAGGATGGACGTGGCATGGGTTAGACCGTCGTCGGAGGCCAAAGATGAAAATGTTACTGCCGCGAATGTCTGTTGCGATTGCTGCGTGGTTGGGTGCGGGATGTTTGTTTGCCCAGAACCTCGAACGACCTGCCTACAGGAATCCTGCTCTGCCTCCACAACAGCGGGCCGAGGACTTGGTTCACCGCATGACGGTCGAAGAAAAAGTCACACAACTCGTGAACCAATCGCGGGCGGTGCCGCGTCTGAATGTGCCGGATTATGACTGGTGGAGCGAGTCGCTGCATGGCGTGGCTCGCGATGGAACCACCGAGTTTCCCGAGCCGGTCGGCTTGGCCGCAACTTTCGACACCGATGCGATCCATCGCATGGCGATAGTGATCGGCACCGAAGGGCGAGCCAGTTATGTTCGAGGTATGCGCGATGGGAACAGCGACATCTTTGAAGGGCTGGACTTCTGGGCGCCGAACATCAACATTTTTCGCGATCCGCGATGGGGACGCGGTCAGGAAACTTACGGCGAAGATCCATTTCTGACTGCGCGCATGGGCGTGGCGTTTGTCACGGGCATGCAGGGCGACGATCCAAAATACTATCGTGTCATTTCGACTCCCAAGCACTACGCGGTACACAGCGGCCCCGAGTCGACCCGGCACATGGCTGACGTGAAAGTCAGCAAGCATGACGAATTGGACACTTACCTGCCGGCGTTCCGTGCGACGGTAACGGAGGGGAAGGCCGGCTCGGTGATGTGCGCCTACAACAGCATTAACGGGCAGCCGGCTTGCGTAAACGAATTTCTGCTGCAGGATCAGTTGCGCGGCAAGTGGGGGTTTCAGGGATATGTGGTTTCGGATTGCGACGCCGTGATCAACATTTTCCGGGATCATCACTTCACCAAGAGCCAGCCTGAAGCCTCTGCCCTGGCTGTGCAGCGTGGCATGGATAACGAGTGCATTGACTTCGCAAAGGTAAAGGACGATCACGACTACAAGCCTTACCCCGACGCATATAAGCAAGGAATCTTGAAAGAAAGCGAGATTGACACCGCGCTGGTTCGGTTGTTCACGGCGCGAGTGAAGCTGGGTATGTTCGATCCGCCGGAGATGGTTCCATACTCGACGATTGACGAGAAAGAACTCGATACTCCCGAGCATCGGGCGCTGGCGCACGCTCTCGCCAATGAAGCGATGGTGCTGCTTAAGAATGATGGCACGCTTCCTCTGAAGCCGGGACCTCTGAAAATCGCATTGGTTGGGCCGCTCGCAGATCAGACCAAATATCTGCTTGGGAACTACAACGGAGTTCCCACGCACACAGTTTCCGTGCTGGAAGGACTCAAGGCAGAATTCCCTGAAGCGCAGATCAGCTTTGTTCCGGGGACGCAATTCCTGCGCCACGATGGCGACCCGACTCCGGCATCGGCGTTCACCACGAGCGACGGGCAGCCGGGCCTCAAACTGGAATTTGCCACGGGGGAGATATTCGGCGGGAAATCGACCATTCTCGCCACGCGCGACGTAACGACTGTTGATTTGAAGGAGGACGACATTCCCCAAGAGGCCACAGGCAAGTATCCGGTGCGCGCTGAGTGGAATGGCTTTCTAACGCCCACGGAGACCGGCGAATATAGCATCGGCGTGCGCTTTCAAGCGGGGTTCGCGAGAGTCTTGGTGAACGAGAAACCCGTCGCTCAAGGGTGGGCGGGTGCCGACGACGTCGGGGAAACAAGAGTCGGGCACATCGGTCTTGAGCAGGGGAAAAAGGTCTCGCTCAAGGTGGAATACTCGAAACCCAACGCGGGTCCGATACGAGCGCAGCTGATCTGGTCGAAGTACGATCCCAAGCCCACTTCTGAAGCGATTGCGGCGGCCAAAGCCGCGGATGTTGTCGTAGCAGTGTTGGGAATCACCAGCGAGCTCGAGGGCGAAGAAATGCCGGTCAGCGAGGAAGGGTTCAAGGGTGGCGACCGCACCAGTATCGATCTGCCGAAACCCGAAGAGGAGTTGCTCGAAGCGTTGACCGCGACGGGAAAGCCTGTAGTTCTGGTACTCGCCAACGGCAGCGCGCTCGCTGTGAACTGGGCCAGGGAACACGCCAACGCAATTCTCGAGTCCTGGTATGCGGGCGAGGAAGGCGGCGCGGCCATAGCGGAGACTCTGTCCGGCAAGAACAATCCAGCCGGACGCCTTCCAGTCACGTTCTACACCGGCGTCGAACAGCTGCCGCCCTTCGAAGATTACGCAATGAAAGGGCGTACGTATCGCTATTTCGAGGGCAAGCCGCTGTATCCATTTGGATATGGCCTGAGCTACACGACGTTTTCCTACAGTGGGTTGACACTATCGAAGAGCGCAATCAAGGCTGGTGAGCCTCTCAACGCGGAAGTGACGGTTACCAACACCGGCAAACGAGAGGGAGATGAGGTAGCGCAGCTATATCTCGCATTCCCACACGTCGCGGGTGCGCCATTGCGTGCGCTACGTGGATTCAAGCGAGTTCATCTGAAGGCTGGCGAGTCGCAGACAGTGCAATTTGATCTGAGAGATCGCGACTTGAGCATGGTTACCGAAGCCGGTGCACCGATCGTTGCGGAAGGGAAGTATTCGGTGTCAATCGGCGGCGGTCAGCCGAATACAGAAGCGCCGTCGGTCTCGGGGACGTTTCAAGTGAAAGGAACCAAGACGCTCCCCGAGTAAGCAATGCTGAGAACTGCATGGTTAGGGAGCTCTGGATTCGCGGGCGCTTTTGCGAGTCCGGCACGGTACTTCATTGCAGTTCGGTATAGGGCAACAAGCCTAGATCGACCAGGAGGAGATCATGAGGTTGCATCAACTGTTCTCATCGTTATTGATTCGTTGGTTCGGCGGTATCGTGTTGGTTTCTTCCGCGTTCTCCGTCGTGTACGCTCAAAGCCCAACGGCTCCCACCGCTTCGGAGGAACCGGCGAAGATTGATCACATCTGGCAGAAGGCTAGTAGCAAGTATGACGCCGAGCGAGCATCTCTCCTGAAGGAAGTTGATGCCATTGCTGACCAAGGCCCGTTCCGGCCCGACTGGGAATCATTGCAGAAATATGAGGCTCCTGAGTGGTACCAGCACGCGAAGTTCGGCATTTTCATTCATTGGGGAGCCTATTCGGTTCCGGCTTTTAGCAGCGAATGGTATCCGCGAAATATGTATGAGCCCGGGTTCGAAGCGTACAAGCACCACATTGCTACGTACGGGCCGCAGGACAAGTTCGGCTACAAAGATTTCATCCCCATGTTCAAGGCCGAGCGCTTCGATCCCTCTGCATGGGCCGAGCTGTTCAAAAAAGCGGGCGCAACATACGTCGTGCCGGTCGCAGAACATCACGATGGTTTTGCCATGTACGATAGCGGGCTGAGCGACTGGACGGCGGCCAAGATGGGACCGCATCGCGATGTGATTGGCGATCTAGCCAAGGCCGTACGAGCACAGGGACTGCATTTTGGCGTGTCGTCTCATCGTGTGGAACACGATTTCTTCATGGGCGTGGGCCGCAAGATCCCATCGGACGTTAATGACTCGCAATACGCCGCCTTCTATGGTCCGGCACAAGTGGGGGTCATCAACTGGGGAACCCCCGTCGGCAATGATTTCACCTATGTTTCGTCGGCGTGGACCGACGACTGGCTCGCTAGGGGCGCCGAACTCGTCGAGAAATATCATCCCGATATCGTGTACTTCGACTGGTGGATCGGCCAGGCATCGATCCGGCCGAATCTGACCCGCTTTGCTGCGTTCTATTACAACCGTTCCCTGAAGTATGGAGATCACGTCGGAGTCATCAACTACAAGGACTACGCTATGCAGGAGCACTCGGCGGTGCTTGACTTGGAGCGTGGCCAACTCGGTGACATTCGCCCACTCTATTGGCAGACCGATACGTCGGTGAGCAACAAGTCTTGGGGCTATATCAAGGACGACACCTTCAAGTCGCCCGAATTCGTCGTTCACCAACTGATTGATATCGTCAGCAAGAACGGAAACCTTTTGCTGAACATCGGCCCGCGCTCTGACGGGACCATACCGGAGGAGGTACAACAAGTCCTGTTGGATGTTGGCACATGGTTGAATGTCAACGGAGACGCCATCTACGGCACTCGCCCCTGGAGAATCTATGGCGAGGGACCGACAAAGGTAGCGGCTGGTTCCTTTCACGACACAGACACCGCGCACTACACGGCTGAAGATTTTCGCTTTACCACCAAGCGCCACGCGCTCTATGCCATCGGACTCGCGTGGCCGCCGAATGGAGAGGCGGTGATCCGCTCGCTCGCGAGCACCGCGGGAAGTCAATCCGTACAAAGCGTGTCACTGTTGGGCAGCGATGCAAAACCAGAATTCCAGCAGCGCCCCGATGGACTGCACGTGCAACTGCCCGCGCAGCCACCGGCCAAGTATGCGTACGTGCTCCGTTTAACGTTTTGATAGCGAACTATGCGAACCTAGGTCTGTTCATGAGCGGAATCGCCAGGCTCCCAAGTTCGTAGTGCGCGCCCAAAAAACGAAATCAAGAACATTTGTTGCTAGATCTCGAAAGGCATATCGATGATAAGGGCAGGGGTATTTCGGGCGATAGGCGTTCTGAGAGTTTTCGGTCACAGACTATTCAGCGTCAGAAGCTTCTTCCTTCTGGCGATCTACTGTCTCCTGTGGAGTCCAACGGATGCACGGGCTCAGCTGTGGGACACGCCCCCACTGCCTGCCGTGAAGTATGCGGCAGCCGCGGATGGTATGACTGTCTCGGTAGGAGCAGAGCAGGTTCATATTTCCGTTTGCCGTTCCGCCGTTATACATTTTGTCGCCAATCCTGAGCCGTCCAACGCGATCCGACAGAACCAGGCATGGGTACTTGATTCGAAGGAGTCGTGTCCGGGGGCAAAGTTCCAGACATCACAGACTGCGGATGAAGTGATCCTCACAACCGACACGCTGAAGATTGTCGTGATTGGGAATCACTCGTGATTTTGGGCGCGAACGAAGAGAAATCAAGGCGAAGTGGTCAGAGTGATCTTTGTCGAGACCAAGACTGGGTCAGACGATTCCGGATTGTTGATGTTCATGGCTAAGCCGACGCTAGGCGAACATCGGCGCTGGTCACAGAATGGTCACAAAACGGCGGCCACTCTGCAGAGTTAAGTTGTTGAAGGCCAAGGGGGATAGATCGGTAGTACGCACTGAAAAGGCTGGCGTCGGCGGTTCAACTCCGTCCCTGGCCACCATTCTAACCTCTTTATTTTAATATCAATAGAATGGTGTTTCTAGATTTGTCTTGCATTTGATTTGCCATCAATATATGCTCCGTTCGTGATTGAGGTCATCGTTTACCGCCGCCACAGCCCAAACTGCGGGCACAAAGCCGCAAAAGACCAGAAACGATCCTGCGACTGCAAGGTCTGGGTCTCGTGGAATCGAAATGGCCAGCAGGTTCAAAAATCAGCCAAGACCCGTTCGTGGAACCTTGCCGCTGAATATGCCCACCAGCTTGAAACTCAATTCAACAACGCAGAATTAGGCAAAGAGCCTGCCCCTGGAGCCGCTAAGACGGTCGAGGATGCAATCAATCTGTTCCTTAATGCCAAACGCAGCGAAGGGCTGTCGCCCGATACGGTTTATCGGCACGAGCAGATCACAAGACTCCTACTTGATTTCTGCAATCGTGAAGGGGTTCTGTTTATCAAGGATTTGACCCTTGCTCACCTGACAACGTGGCAGGCGCAATGGACGCTGAAGGCTCCGCAGGCCCGCCGTTCACGGCAGGAGAAGGTGAAAAATTTTCTAAAATATTGCCTGTCTTCAGGAATGATCCTGACGAGCCCTGCTGTGAACTGGAAAAGCGTTAAGGTCAAATTCAGCGATCAGAACATCCGTGCCCTTGAGCCGCAGGAGTACGACAAAATTCTATCGAGTATCGCATTGACGAAAATGACGGGCGTAAACAAAGCACGGATCAGGGCACTGATGGAATTGCAGCGATGGTCTGGACTGTCCCTCGTTGATGCTGTCTGTTTATCGAAAGATGAATTGCGGCGGGAAGGCAAAACGTTTCGTGTGGTCACGGATCGGCAGAAGACGGGAATGTTCATCAACAACATCATTCCGACTTGGCTGGGCGAAGAACTTCTGAAAGTCAAGAACGGCAATCCCAAATTCTTCTTTTGGAGCGGGACCACAACGGCTGAAGATGCGCCGTCATATTTCCAGAAACTTTATCGCAAGGTCTTCAGAGCAGCGGGCATTGAAGAATCGAGCCATGCGTTCCGCCATACTTACGCCATTGAACTGTTGAAGTCGGGCGTAGATGTCCGAAGCGTTCAGCGGGCATTGGGCCACTCTTCTGTAGCGATCACAGAGCGGTTTTATGGCCGCTGGTGTAGAAATCAACAGAATAATTTGGACGAGACACTGAAGAGCGCGTTAGGAAACGTTCCCTGAAGGCAGACAGGACCGCTTGGACTCGCTGGTAGTAAACACGATTTAAGCCGCCGCTTCGATTTCCAACAATAGTTGCGATGGAAGCCGAATCTTGATTGTGAATTGCTTTTCGAGTGTCTCACGCTTGTTGATGAAATGAGGCTCATCCCGTGTGAGGAAGACATCAAGAGGAAAGCCGCACGATGATTGCGCCTGTTCTTGCGGCATGTGGATATTTCTGGGCGGCTTGAGTCTACAATACTTTTTACGTGTTTGTCCGTCTCAGCTTGGCGACGGTCTATTGCGGGAAAGGCACCCTGGCCAAACTAACAAGGAACATTCTGCTGAATTCTCTGATCTTTCCAATCAACAGACGAAGGCCCTGACCGATGCGATTTTCGTCGGCATGACCGCAAGGAATGGTCCGAATACGACAATCGACACGCCCGCATTTTGGAGGTTTTGCGAGGAGATGGGCAGGGTTGAAAGTTCCTTAACCTAGGCCCCGGCTAAGTTAGGGCAGATAGAAGCGGAGGGAGGTGTAGACCACGACGTCGCTGCCTTGGGGCGTTCTACCTATACCGCTCCATAGGTTGCGATGTATGTACACGACCTGGTTTCCCTGTTCGATCCTGCCGGACTCGCC
>Ga0207646_10007010_pt1 | contig 11544 bp, 6 predicted proteins | sample KBSK5502metaG_FD_184343 | JGI IMG/M metagenome (GOLD analysis project Ga0207646, IMG submission 184343) | Corn, switchgrass and miscanthus rhizosphere microbial communities from Kellogg Biological Station, Michigan, USA - KBS K5-50-2 metaG... | ecosystem: Host-associated > Plants > Roots >...
ACGTGGGGCGTTGTCCGCGTCCCTCTCGGCACAACAATGGGTTCCTCTTAATGGAAAAGATGTTCGACAGAACTGCTGGACTGCCGCTAACGGTTTTGCCGACTTTCCGGAAGAGGCTGATTCTATTAGCGCGAGACTTACAATGAAAGCTAAAAGAATTTATCAGTCCGATAAACCGATTTTATAGGAACCGTCGCCTGATACTACTACGTGTCGTCCGGGGCCGCTAGCCTTTTCAGGACAATCGATGCCTGGTTCAGATTTTTGGACCAGACGTCTTCGATCGATCGCAGCATCAATTTGAGCCGTCCTTATGAAGACGATAGTCGCTTCCTTGGGCCGTACAAAAAATTGCACAAAAAACCAAAAATCGGGACAAATAACTGTTGACGCGCTGGCTTTTGGTTATATACTCAGCGCCATATTCAGTCGTCATTATTCAGGGCTTCAGTGAGGAAGCTTGGATTGATTCACTCGCCGGATTCTTAGATCACAGGGATTAAATCGTTCCAGTTCGCTGTGTTACCAGGAATGCAGTTCGTTAGGTATTCACCTACCGGACGTCGCAGCTTGGCACCCGTTCCATTTCTCTTAACAGGAGGATCCCAAAATGAAAAGAATGTTGTTCTTCCCTGGGCTGATTCTCTGCGTCGCTCTTTTCGTGGGCGTTTGCGCGAGTCCAGGACACGCACAAAACGCCTCGTCCGGAAGTGTCACCGGCCAGGTGTCTGACCCACAGGGGTCATCGATACCGGGCGCCGCTGTATCACTAGTGGACGTCGCAACAAAAGGTAAACAGGAAGCCATGACCAATGACTCGGGACGGTATAACTTCACCGTCGTTCACCCCGGTCTTTACGAGATCATCGTCAGCAAGGCCGGCTTCAAGGTAGCAAAAATGACGCAACAGAAGGTGAGCATCGGTCTGGTGCTGACGGTTAACGTCACGCTGGAAGTCGGATCACTCTCTGAAACAGTTGTCGTAACTTCGTCGCCGCTGGGCTCTGAACTGCAGACCGCGAACGCGACGGTTGGAAATACTATCGACTTAAAGCAGCTCGAGTTGCTGCCGAACCTCGGTCGTGATGCCACATCGCTACTGGGGCTGGCTCCGGGAGTAACGCCGAGAGGCGACATCGCGGGCAGCTACATGGATCAAAACACTTTCACGATCGATGGTGGGAACAACACCGATGACATGGCCGGGAACACAATCGGGTACATTCAAAACTTCACCGGTCTTGCCGGCGCCCAAACCAGCTCGATGGCTTCCGGCGTCGTGGCCACGCCTATCGAGAGCGTCGAGGAATTCAAGGTCAGCACCTTCGGGCAAACTTCTGACTTTAACAGTTCCAGCGGAGCGCTGGTTCAGATGGTCACGAGGCGGGGCACCGATCAATGGCACGGTGCGGCTTATGGTTATTATTACGCGACCAATCATGGCGCGGCCAACTCATGGTCGAACAATCACACTACGTTTACCAAAGGCATCTCGATTGACCGTCGGCCCTGCGCTGCGGGAACGACCCTGGCCGCCGGCGACAACAATTGCGTGATGCCTTACACCCCGATAATTCCCAACCACCGCAGCCGCTTTGGCTTTAGCATTGGCGGTCCGGTTGTTCCCTGGAAGATTTTGGGTGGGAAGACTTTTCTGTTCTTCAACTACGAGGGCTTTCGTTTTCCTGGTTCTGGGACCTTCGAAAGAGCTTATCCGACGGAAGCTTTTCGCAAGGGCGTGATTCAGGTTCCTGATGCGGCCGGAGTTTACCAACCGTACAACCTCAATCCATTTCCGGTTACTACCGTTGTGGGCAGTGCAGCCACAAACACGGTGCGGACCGTGACGCTGCCGGCGGCAGGCACGGCCTGCTCAGCCGCCACAACCTACGTAGCAGGCACCACCACCGGCTGCGACCCGCGAGCGATCGGGATGAGTCCGACCATAAGTGCGCTTTGGACGAAGTTCCTGCCGCTGCCTAACGATCCCCTGGCCGGCGATCAATACAATACGCAAGGGTATCTCTCGACGATTCGCACGCCACTGACTTCCAATAATTATGTGGGCCGAATCGATCATGACTTTACCTCCAAGCAGCGTTTCTTCACGTCGTTCCGTGCCTTCAAACTCCTCAACGTGACGACGAATCAGGTCGACGTTGGTGGGCTTGTGGGTGGTGGTACTTTTGGACAATACAATCCTACCGCTCCGCGGCCACAGCTTGGCGAACTCTGGGTGATCGGACTTACCAGCAACCTCAGTTCACGGCTGACGAACGACTTGCGTTTGAGCTATCTGTGGAACTGGTGGCAATGGTCAACGCAGGGCGGTCCGCCGCAACTCCCCGGCCTGGGTGGCGCACTTGAGATTACGCCGGCCGGTACCGGTTCCAGCGCCGAAAGCACTGCCGCGCTGATCCCGTATAACGTCAATAATCAGAGCGTGCGCATGCGGGTCTGGGACGGACAGGACAAGATGCTCCGCGACGACCTGACCTACGTCAGCGGCAATCACCTGTTCCAGTTCGGTGGTCAAATCCAGAAGAACTTCAACTACCACACGCGCACCGACAATGGAAGCACAATCAACAATCAGATTGTTTACCAGATTGCGAGTGGCGGAATCAGCTTCCCGACCGGAACCATTCCGGGCTCAGTACCAAGCAGCCAGGCGAGTCTGTACCGAAATCTCGCTTCTTCAGTAATGGGTTTGGTTGGTCTGACTCAGGTTATCTACACGCGCGAGGGTGCCGACCTCAAGATCCAACCAATCGGCACCGAGGCCAAAGAGCAAAGCACCATTTGGTATTACAGCGGGTACTTCAGCGACACCTGGCGCCTGAAGCCATCGCTGACTCTCAACTTCGGCCTGAGCTACATCTTCGAGACGCCGCCGGTTGAGAAGAATGGTGCACAGGTTGCACTCGTGTACGAAGATGGCAGCCTTGTTCATACGGACTCGTTCCTGGCGCGGCGAAAAGCATCGGCGTTGGCAGGTCAGGCCTATGCCCCAATCCTGGGGTTTGAGACCACCGGTAATCTGAAGATCAAGCATCCGTACAGCCCGTTCTATGGCGGGATCAGTCCGCGCGTCGCCGTAGCCTGGAACCCGAGTTTCAAATCGGGGCTCCTCGGCAAAATCTTCGGGGACGGCAAGACTGTATTGAGAGGCGGCTATGGCCGAAACTTCGGCCGACTCAACGGCGTGAATCAGGTTCTGGTTCCGCTGCTTGGGCCCGGACTATTGCAACCGGTTACGTGCTCCCTCGCCCTCAGCAACGGAACGTGTGGGACGAGCGGCACCGTCACGGTTTCCAACGTATTTCGCATTGGTCCTGATGGGTTGGTGGCGCCACTTGCGGCTCCTACGGCAACTCTGCCGCAACCCTTCTTCCCGGGAGTTGCCGGGGCGCCTGTGGCCGGAGACTCGACCGTGCTGGATCCCGACTACCGGCCTTCGAAGAGCGACACTATCGATTTCACCATCCAGCGTCAATTGGGGCGGAACATGTCGCTCGAGATGGGATACATGGGTAAATGGAGCAATAACATCTTCGAGCAAATCGACATCGATGCCGTGCCTTACATGATGACGCTTAGCGGCCAGAGCTTCGCTGATGCCTACAAGAACCTCTACCTGGCGATTTGTGGTCCGAATTTAGGGCCGACTTGCAAGAACAATGCATATACAGGTCCGGCGCAGCCGTTCTTTGAGTCGGCGTTAGGGGGAGCTGGAGGCACCTACTGCACGGGCTTCGCCAACTGCACGGCCGCGGTGGCTTCGAAACAACTTTCTAACTTCCAGAGCACCCAGGTTTCTCAATTATGGGCAGCTCTGAACTCAGCTAGCGGATGGACGCTAGGGCGTACGATGCTCAGCTCTCAGGCTACGTCGATTAATACGACTACCAGCCTGGGCTACTCGAACTACCATGCGATGTTCATGACGTTAAAGATGAATAACTGGCACGGCCTCAGCTCCATCTCGAACTTTACCTGGGGCAAGGCGATGGGCACTGCCGAGATAGCCCAATACAACAGCTCGAACCAATGGCTCGACATTTGGAATCCGAAAGCCAGTTATGGGGTCCAAGTTTTTGATTACAAGTTCCTGTTAAGCAGCGGCTGGACCTATAAGCCGACATTCTTCCGTGGCAAGCACGGTTGGCAGGGTAAGCTGCTCGATGGCTGGTCGGTCTCGCCGTTCTTTACGGCGCAGAGCGGCCTGCCGATTGGAATCGGCTATACCTCAGGAGGAACCTGTTCAGGAGCCTGCCAGGCTTTTGGTCAGGTAGGAAACGTGGCCAGCTCGTCCACCGCCTTCGAAAGCGCGATTCCCATCGTGCCATTCACTGGCGGCAACTCGGCTCATCGCGGCGTTTTCGGTTCCGGCGGCATAGGCACGAACAACGTGGAAGGCATCAACATGTTCGCCGACCCCGCTTCGGTCTACGCCGGATTTCGCCGCTGCGTTCTGGGACTCGATACGAGTTGTGGTGGTGTTGGCAATCTCCGCGGCTTGCCGCGGTGGAACCTGGACGCCACGATTGCGAAAGACATCAAATTCACGGAGCGCGTCGGCGCGACCTTGACTGTGCAATTCACCAACGTTCTGAACCACTACCAACCATCTAACCCAAGCAGTCTGAGTCTAACCAGTCCGACGACGTTTGGCAGGATCACCGGCGCGGTTTTCGCACCGCGTCAGATGGAAATTGGTTTAAGAATACACTTCTAAACAATTAACTCGCGGCACATAGAATTACGTCCGCGAATCAACTTGATCAAACAAGAGGGGCCGAGCAATCGGCCCCTTTCTTTTTGCTGGAATTAAGTCAACACGGCGGGATTCAGAGGCAGGCGGCGGCCGGGCAGGCCGTTACTTCCAACTGCACGTGTACGTCACGCCCTGCGACTTTGCTATCTCAGTAAAACGCTCTTCGTAGGGCTTGGCGTATTCCTCAACCGTCCGTTTGATGCGGTTGAAGAGCTTGCAGTGAAAACGTTCCTTGGCAACTCTGTCCCTGAGAAAAAGCATTGCGTTCGCTTCTCCCCAGTATTCTCGATCTTCCCAAATCTCGACCGGATTGCCGCCCATCTGTCGCGCCAGCTCGACCAGGCGGGGATCGCTCACGTTATATCCGTTGCTCAGAAAAATCTTGTTATAGATGGGCGCTAACCTGATTTGCAGAGCATACAAAGACCTGTCAGTGCTGGCGATCTTCATGACGTGACCGAATTCGTGAGCAATCTTGGTCGCGGCCAACACTTTTCCGCTAAGTACCTTCGACGATTGATACGGCTCGAGAGCATTCATCACCGGGTAATAGATCGAAGTCGGAAAGCCTTCGTCAAGGCGAGTGCCCAGCGTGATGGTGGCGGCCACAAGTTCGCCGGCATCGTTCCATTTGTATTTGCTGGTTCCGGCGCCATGTTCATTGCCCGGCGCAATAGTAATGGTGAGTTCGAACCTTGGATGACGCGTGTACAACTCCCATTGCGCGCGGCCAATCTCAGTAGAAAGAAACTCGTCTTTCCACTCTTTGTATCGCGCCTTATATTTGTTGTCGATTAGCTCTCGAATGCCGTTGCTTTCGGAATTCGCAACGGCGACATACTCCGTGCGCGCAGAAGCGGCCGAAGTGCGAAGGGTAAGATTCTTTACGACTGAATTCGCGATCCCCAGCGAGCCGGACGGCTGCTGCGCAGCGAGCTGTAGCGACGAGCCGAGCACAACCAGCAATGAAAACAAGCAATAGATGCGCAACAGTTTCACGGTCGGGTCCTCCTCAAATCGATTCAGCTTTCTAGGATCGAGTAGCTTTTCGCTTAATCAAAGCCTTGGTGTTTTTCAGCAATTCGCACACGCCTGCGCGAGCGGACGGGCTCTTCCAAACCGTGTCATCAGCATAGAGAACGCATTGAATCACCGCTCTCTCGCGTAGCTTCGGGCTCGAGCTATGAGCGCGCCGCTGCGAGTCCGCCGCTCTGACTACTCGGATGGGTGGCGAGCGCAGCTGGCTCTGGAGCGTAGCGCTCTTATTCACTGCAACTTTTTCGAAGCTTAAGAATTGATGGCGGCCCAACTCAGTATTGCTTTCCGGATCAAGGAAAAGATAGTCCCAGGCCAGTCCTTCGATTGGTTTGGCGCCCACGTTCCTGATCTTCAGGGAATAAACATAAAATACCGGGAGCCGTCCCGGTGTGGCGGGGAAAGTATCATTGGCAGCCGCGGTCGCACTCTGGTTGCGGGTAGCCGCGCGCGTCGCGTCAGACATCACAGTGGCGCCCGCAGGAGCGGCAGTTCTCGATGCTGGATCGCTAAACGCTCCGCCCGTGGGTATCACCGATGGATCAAAGTTTCGCGGCAGCCGTACCTGCTTCTCCCAGTGAAGTTTCAGAATCTCAATACTCGGAGCCGAGAAGCCGCTGCTTTCTTGCCCAACTGAAGTGGCCGCTGAAACGAGAAATATCCCCAATGCCAATCCTAATTTCCCAGCTAAGCGATTCTTCTGGCTCACGTCCATAAACGGACCTCCGAAAGCCGGACATCAACCTGGCCCATCTCAGAAGAATTTTCATGCAGTTGGCCGGGCGGAGATGGGAAGCCTAAGTTAAACTGCGGTTAATATACTCCAAACACGCACCAAAACCCACTGAATTTCTAATGGCCGAGCCAGAGCGAAAAACAGCGCCAACCGGCGAGCCGTGAACGAAGCAAGACAGTTATTATTGGTACAGCAGAACACGCGCGCGGGAGCGGCGAAAACTCTCCAGTGAGTTAGTCCATGAACGAGTGATTTCTTCGGCTGATTCTCCGCGCTTAAGGCGTTCAAGAGTATCTGAATTGACCAGCAAGCGCGCGTAACTGTCAATTTTCCAATCCGCGGGAAACAAACGACGCAGCGCGACGGCAATCTCGATGCCTGTATAGACGGATCGGAATCTCGAGCGGTCAGTAATCACAATATTGAGGCCGCCGCATTCTTCGTTCTTGAAAACGGAGCTTTTTGGAGTGAAGCGCACTGGCACGAATCGCACGCCCGCGATATTGCGGGCATTAAGATCAGCCGCCAGCTTCTGACCATCCAGCCAGGGCGCGCCAATAACCTCGAACGGAGTATCAGTACCACGGCCGACAGAAAGGTTCGTTGTCTCAAGCAAGCCGATGCCCGGATAAAGCGCAGCTTCCGTCAGGCTGCGCATGTTTGGCGACAGGTTGATCCAAATAAGGCCGGTGGCATCGAACCACATTGCGCGGCGCCAGTTCTCCATCTTAATGACCCGCACATCCGACCCGAGCCGGCGCTCCTCATTATAAAGGCGCGCCAGTTCGCCCACTGTCATTCCGTGACGCACCGGTATTGTGTGATACGCAGTGAACGAAGGTTTGTCCTGATCAGCGACCGCGCCTTCGATGTCCAGGCCATTAATCGGATTCGGACGATCCAGCACAAAGACGGGAAGCCTAGCTTTGCCGGCTTCTTCGATTACATAACCCAATGTCGAGATGTAAGTGTAGAAACGCGCGCCCACGTCCTGGATGTCGAATACCAGCGCATCGAGATCTTTTAGCTGTTCAGGTTTTGGCCGGCGTGTCTCGCCATAAAGCGAATAGATTGGCAGACCGGTCTGGTCGTCTTTGGTGTCGGAAACTTTTTCGTCAGCCAGTCCGCGAATGCCATGCTCAGGAGAAAACAGCGCGACCAGCTTCACCCCCGGCGCTTTGAAAAGAACATCGATAGTCGAACGCCCCGCACGGTCGCGGCCGGTTTGATTCGTGACCAAACCCAGACGCATTCCCGCCAATTGCTTGAAGCCATCGCGTTCCAGGACGTCGATTCCAGTCAGAACCGTCGCGTCCGGAACTCCGGTGTTGGTGCTCGCATTTACGCGCGCGGCATTTGAGTTCAAACGACTTAGGCTTGCCAGCAACTCGGCGGCAGCGCCCGCGGATTCGTCCCGAGACTTCGCCAGCGGCGTGTCCATGATTGAGGCGGCGACGATCGAGGCGACGCGTCCGCGCAATGGCCCGACATCACCTTTGCCGTCCGGATGCACACGATTGCTGAGAAAGATTACGAAGGTATCGTTAGCCGGGTCGATCCAAATCGACGTGCCGGTAAACCCCGTGTGACCAAACGAGCCGAGCGGAAACAGATCTCCTTTGTTCGACGAAAAAGTGGTCGCTATGTCCCAGCCGACTCCACGCGCTCCGCCCGTTTCGCTGACCGCTCGCGGACGTGTCATGGCAGCAACCGCAGCAGGACTTAATATTCGCGCGCCGTTCATCAAACCGCCATTCAGGATCATCTGACAAAAGATTGCCAGATCATCGGCGGTAGAAAACAACCCGGCATGACCGGCCACGCCGCCCATGCGAAACGATGTCGGATCGTGAACCTGTCCGCGCAGCCACTGCTCACCCTCGGGTCCGGCATTGGTGCCGCTGTCACCGAGATAATTCATCTGGCCTCGCCGTTTCTCGGTCGGCGCGATGCGCGACGTGAGTTTGACGTCGGGACGAAATCCGGTATCGCGCATCCCCAACGGCGCAAAAATGTTCCGGCGCGCAAACTCGTCCAGGCTCAGTCCACTGGCACGGTGCACCACCTCGCCTAACGCAATATAGTTGATGTCGCTGTAAACAAAACGACTCCCGGGTGGGTTTCGGAGCGGCTCGCGATACAAATGCTTCAGCGCTTCGTCATATCCGGTCCACCTTTGGCGCAGATCAAAGTCCGGCGCAAAGCCGGCCACGTGCGTCAGAAGTTGCTCGATCGTGATCGCGTCGCGGCCCTCGCCTTTCATTTCCGGAATGAACTGAACCACCGGATCGGCAAGACGCACTTTGCCTTGCTCGATCAAGATCATGATGCTGCTTGCGGTAGCGACGACTTTGGTCAAACTCGCCAAATCAAAGATAGTGTTCGCGGTCATCGTTTCGCGCTGCGGCTCTACCGCGCGGGCGCCGTACGACTTACGCCAGACCACGCGTCCATGACGACCAACCAGGACTACCGCACCCGGCAATTCTTTCTTTTCAATTGAAGCCTGAATGGCTGCGTCCATCCGGGCCAGACGCTCGGCGGATATGCCGGCGGACGCGGGCGGCGCTTGTGGAAGTTGCGCGAGAGTACTGTGCGCAACGAGCACAATCGAGATCAGAGCCGGAGCTAACTGGTACAGGAGCCTGCTCGACTTGCACGCCGGGACAATCTGCTTTTGCGAAAGAGTGAACATTAAAGGCTGTTAAGCTCGCGAATGGATTCAAGCGGGCATTGCGGACCAACCCCTCGAACCGGATTTGAATACTTTACTTCGGGCTGGCCTTCAACTGAATTCCGGTGCCGCGAGGATACAGACCGGGAAGTGAAATGGGCAAGCGGCCGGTGACATCGTTTTGACCCATGATTGCTTCGGCTGCGGCCCTTTGAAGGCTGGGCATGTCGCCATACGCAACCAGATAGGTTCGCAATTGCGGAAAGCCGCCGAGCAAATAAGGATTTCCAAAGCTAATCGCAATCACCGGCGCCTTTCGACTGATGAGTGTCTCGAGCGCCTTAGTGCCGGGCGCTGGCAAAGCGACGCTGCGCGATTGGCCAGAGCGGACGCGACCGTACAGCGAGGTGATAACAACATCGGATTTGTTTGCCAGCTCGAGGGCCTTATTCACTTCAGCGTCAGAAGATCGATCGTCGAGGACGATGGTCGTCACCTTTCTTCCAGAGCGGGCCATGACTGAAGCGAAGGGCTGGGCAATTATTAGGCGATCATCCCCGTTAGTGATCGCAAGATTAAAGATAGTGGCTTTTGGCGCCAGGTTCAGCGGCAGAAGCCGGGCGTCATTTCGCACCAGAGTAATAGCGTGTTGCGCAATCTCGTTTCCAAGCTGAATGGTTTCTTTGCTTGATACGACTCGATCAATTTCGTCCAGCGAAGTGATACGTTGTTTGGAGAGACCTAAATCGTACTTGGCAGCAAGCATCTTTCGCGCCGACTGTTCGATTCGCTGCTCGGTCAATCTCCCGCTCTTTACGGCAGCGAGCACTCCGCGAAAAGCTGCATCGGTATCGGCGGGCTTGAGCAGCAGATCGGCGCCAGCCTCGAGCGCGCGCACCGACGCCTCTTCCTGTGTGAAGTAGAGGGTCAGGCCACTCATGCTCATCGCGTCGGTCACAATTAATCCGTCAAACCGTAAATCGTTACGCAGAATTTTGTTCACGACCGGCGACAAGGTCGTCGGCATCGTGCCATTCTCGGTCACAATTTCACCGGTCTCGTCGGTTTCAACTGCTCTCAGCCGGACATCACGGGGCAGCGGCGCGATCGCGGTCGAATCAATTTGTGGCAGGCCGATGTGCCCGTCCATCACCGCCCCGACCCCGGCGTTAACCGCGGCGCGGAAGGGAACTAATTCCACAGAATTCAATCGCTCGCGCGTGACGTCAATCTGTGGCAGGCCGCGATGCGAATCGACGGCGGTGTCACCGTGTCCCGGAAAATGTTTAGCGGTGGCGATCACGCCGCCGCGCTGTGCGCCTTCTACAAAAGCCGCGACCAGCTTGCCTACTTCGGCCGGGTCTTCTCCGTACGAGCGGACATTGATCACCGGGTTGGCTGCATTGTTGTTTACGTCAGCGACTGGCGCGTAAATCTGTTGAATTCCCATCGCGCGCGCTTCGCGGGCGGTAAGCTCACCCTGCCGGCGCGCGTATTCCGGATTACCCGTGGCGCCGACCGCCATATTCCACGGCAGATTTATCGTATCGTCAAAGCGCATCCCTGAGCCGGCTTCGAGATCCGAGGAGATCAGCAACGGATACCTGGCGAGCTGCTGCATGCGATTAACGATCAAGACTGATTCATACACGGGTCCGCGGAAAAGAATGATGCCGCCAATGTGGTTGTCTACAACCTGATGTTGCAACTGCTTGAAAGCTTCGCTCTCCTGGTTTAGAAAGGTCGCATTAAGTCCTACCGCGATCAGTTGGCCGATCTTCTCTTCCAGCGACATTCGCTTTAGCTGTTTGTTGGCCCACTTCAAAGCGTCCGGCGATGCCTTGCTTGAGTAGGGCCTAATCTTTGCGTCTTTTGGTTCAGGGCTTGAAGCGGCCAACCGTGCCGGCTGGCAAAACGCTGACGCAACGACCGCCGCCAATATCAATTTGGCGATGAACTTTCCAAATGACGAGCTGTGAATTGTCATTAGATCTGTTTTCCGCTTTCGCTGTGTCACTCCTGGTTTCCAGCTCCCTCGGGAGCCAGCTCATCTTGCTTTTCAACGGGGGCAGGTGGAAAGGCGAAGCTCGCAAGGCCGGCAACCACCAACGTTATGACGCTGCCGATAAAGACATACCAGGTCCAGGCAATGTTGGTCCCAAACCTGATATAGATCATCGCGGCGCTGGCCACCAACATCCCGATCAACGCCGGCGGTTGGCTCACACGCCTGAGAAATGCGCCCACCAAAAACACTCCCAACACTGGACCATTTATTAAGGAGGCAATCGAAAGCGCCTGATCAAGCGCCGATCGGTTTTG
>Ga0207646_10007012_pt1 | contig 11543 bp, 7 predicted proteins | sample KBSK5502metaG_FD_184343 | JGI IMG/M metagenome (GOLD analysis project Ga0207646, IMG submission 184343) | Corn, switchgrass and miscanthus rhizosphere microbial communities from Kellogg Biological Station, Michigan, USA - KBS K5-50-2 metaG... | ecosystem: Host-associated > Plants > Roots >...
TCGCGGCCGCGCCCAGTATCGTGGCAGTCCTGGCCGGTTTCTTCATGAAAGGCATCCGCCCATGAAAACCGAGCGCGTCCTCTGCTGGCAAGCTCAAGCAGGACTAAAAACGTATTGACAAACGAACAAATGTTCGCTAAACTCATACAAAATTGGGTAATTATCCCCTCACTGTAGAGAATTGTGCTAGAATACGGGTATGGGAGATCGGAAACAGCCGAAGCGGGGTTCAGCCTCAGAATCACGGTATTCCCTCATGGAATTCATGCGGGAGTTCCCAGACGACGACGCCTGCCTGACCTACCTGTGGGAGACCCGGTACGCCAAGGACGGCATCCATGCCACTTGCCCACGCTGCAAGGTCGAGCGGGGCTTCCGGCGCTACGAGACCGGCCAGCAGCGCCAGTCGTGGACGTGTACGGCCTGCGGGCTGCACCTGCACCCCACGGCGGGGACCATCTTTCACAAGTCGTCCACGGCCCTGCACCTGTGGTTCTACGCCATCTACCTGATTACCAGCACTCGCTGCGGAATCTCCGCGAAGCAGTTGGAGCGGGAGCTTGGCGTCGGCTACAAGACCGCGTGGCGCATGTTCAACCTCATCCGCAACAACCTCATGGCGGAGACGCCCGCGCCCCTCTCGGGCAAGGTCGAAATGGACGAGACCTACTTCAGCAGGTCGTACCGGCTCGGAGAGCATCCGGGTAGGTCGGGGAAGTCCACGCATGAGCGCGTGGTCTTCGGCATGGTCGAACGCCAGGGCAAGGTCGTGGCGCGGCACGTCGCGGACGCCACGCTGCCCGCCATCGACCCGCACATCAAGGAACACGTCCTGCCCGGTTCGATGGTCTTCACCGATGACGCGGGTGTGTACCGGGGACTCGGGAAGCGCGGCTACCCGCATCGCCGCATCAACCACGCGGCCCGCATCTATGTCGATGGCGACGTGCATACGCAGACCATCGAGGGCTTCTGGTCGCTGGTCAAGAGCGGCATCGGTGGCGTCTACCATTCGGTGTCCGCCAAGTGGCTCCAGTCGTATCTGGACGAGTACGCATGGCGCTACAACCATCGGGAACACACCCCACGCGGGACCGGGGAGAGGCGGAAGCCGACCGGGGAAGCGAAGTTTCGGCTACTGCTGGCTCGGGCTGCCCTTCGGGTCTGACGGCTTCGCCAGCCGTTTGAGATTGCCCATGAAATCGCGGCGTTTCGGGACGGGAATCTCGAAGCCGGTCTCGGTTTTCTGTGTGGGTTCGCCTTTCCGTAGCTTCGGCTTGCGCGCCATGTTCCCTCCATTCTAGGCATGCCCAGACGCCTTGACTTGTCGGGTTCGTGGGCGAAGCTTGACCGAGCGAAAGAACATGTCGACCGATTGCGCCGGGAGATCGAAGAAGCCGGGGCTCCAGACCCGAACCTGATCCCCCTTCGGCGGAATTTCAACGCGGAAAAGCGGGCCGTGATCTACCGCATTGACCGCGTGATAGAGGTCCGCGAGGATTGGCCACTCATCCTCGGGGACGCCATTCAAAACTTCCGCGCCGCCCTTGACTACCTCATGTATCAGTTCGCCATTGTTTACCTGGGCAGGGTCCCGACCGTCGCTGAGGCCAAGAACATCCAATTCCCGGAGATCAGAAAACTCAAGCAGATCCCCGGCCATCGCTTTCTTCAATACATTCGCCCGGTCGATCTCGACCAGATGAAGCTTTTTCAGCCGTATCGCCGACGGCACCGCAGAAAGAAGTTGGAGTTCCATCCCCTGCCGTGGTTGATTCGAATGTCCAACATAGACAAGCACCGGCGGCTGCATGTCATAGTGGTCGCCCCGTACCAAGCATCGTTCACAAACCGGCCGGATGGGTACCGTGACTGCGTGCCGCTGATTCGCACTGACCCGGCCACCGGCAGACGTCACGGGGTCACGTTCCACAAAGCCCCTAGCCGCCCCTTGCGCGCGAATACCGAAATACTCCGCGTATTCGTCCGACCCACTGGGCCGAATCCCGACGTGGAAGTCGATGCCCGCTTGACCGGCTGGATAACGGTGGGCAAAACGGGACCAATCATCCCCCTGCTGGACGGGTTTGGTGAGTACGTAGCTGCCGTTTTGAACCGGTTCCAGCCACGCCGCTAGGCGCTCCCGCTGGGCGCGAGTCGGCCCCAGCCGGGGCACTCAGCCGCCCTCGACCACCTCACCGGACATTGCCTCCCTGTCACGGACAGAATAGGGCAACTTATCCAGTGAGGGGATAGTTACCCAAAATTGTGGTAGCCGAACAGCCGATTGGCCCGTTGCATCCCGCCGTCGAAGCGGTCCTCCGCGCCATCGACCAGTTGCGCCAGCGCCCACGGACCCATCGCGAGCCCGATGAGCTGACCGCCGAGCTACAAGGACTCCGCCGCGGCCAGGACCTACTTGAACTGGAGTTCGCCGCGACCGCCGCCCAGTTCAGCAGGACGGACGAGTACGAAGAACAGGGGTCCGTAAGCCCGATCGATTGGATCCGCCACCACTGCAAGATGTCCAGCTCAGCCGTGTGGGGCAGCGTGGCTGTCGGCGAGCACCTCGCCGACCTCCCGCGCAGCGTCGAGGCCGTTGAGAGTGGCGAGATCGGCTACGCCCACCTGACGCTAATGGCCCGGACCGCTGACGCCTTGCAGGGATCCTCCACGGCCGCGCCGTTCGAGGAGACCGAGCTGCTCGAGAAAGCCCGCGAGTTCAGCGTTGGCCGTCTCTGGCATTTCTGCCACCACCTTCGGCACGCCCTCGACCCCGAGGGTTTCACCGCCGACCAGAAGCGGGCCAGCGAGGAACGCAGCCTCAAGCTCAGCCCCTGCGAAGACGGCACGCTGTTGCTCGAGGGGTGGCTGGATTCCGTCGGCGGCGCGGCGCTGCGAAGTGCGCTCGAGCCGCTGGCCCTTCCCCACGGTGATCACGACGAGCGCGGCCGCGAACACCGAAACGCCGACGCGCTGGTGGAGATCGTCACCCATGTGCAGGACGCCGGTTCACTGCCGCAACGGCCGCACCTTCAGGTCACAGCCTCGCTGGACACGCTTCGGGGTGTAGCCGGCTCCCCCGCCGGGGACATGGAGTACGCGCTCCCGGTCTCGGCCGAGACCGTGCAGCGCCTGGCGTGCGACGGCACCATCACCCGGGTGGTTCTCAGTCCGGAGTCAGTCGTGATCGACGTCGGCCGCGCGCGGCGCGTGGTGGCGGGCCCGACTCGCCGCGCCCTGGCCGCCCGCGATGGTCACTGCCGATGGCCGCACTGCGATCGGCCGGCATCGTGGAGCGACGCCCACCATGTGATCCATTGGAGCAAGGGCGGCGAGACGGATCTTTCGAACATGGTCCTCCTTTGTCATCGACACCACTGGATGGCGCACGAAGGCGGCTGGCAGCTGGTGCAAACGGCGGAGGGCGAGGTTCTTACCGTGCCACCTCGCCCCCCGGGACTGGCGCGCGCCGCGAACGTCGACGATCCCGTCGAGGCCGCTCGCCGCTTCGCGCAACAGCTCACGCCCGCCCGCGCCCCCTGAGCCGAACAGGGTCGATGTGGCGGTTCACTACGAGCACCGCTGGCTGCGGGAAGGCACCCCCTCGGGCGCGCCGCAGACGGGCCGGGATCGCCGAGTTGCCAACGAACCTGTGTATGAGGGGTGCTGGACGAAAGGTGCGGAGGCGTTTACGCCGGCTGGGCTCGAACTGATTCGAATTTAGCTGACCGGCCCGTCGAGCACGCTCGGGGGGGTGCCGACCTCAGCGCCAGCGGCGATAGTTCCTGGGCCCCGTGACTAGGCTCTCGAGGCGACCGTGCCCTCGTGGGCGTTCTCGATTCGCGCGACGTCGGCCTTCGGGGCAACTCGCCAGAACCGATGCACCGCCGCATGCCAGTCATCAAGGATGGCCCGAGCCGCGGCCGACCCGGTGTAAGTCGCGTGCTCCTCGATCAGCCCATGCAAGCGCAGGACCTGCTCGCCAAGCAGGTGGTGCTCGCCGCTAAGCCGGTGGGCGTCGACCAGCTCGGCATTCACCATCCCCGGTAGTCCGATCCCGGTGTCGTATACAAACACTTCGCCACCCGTCATGCCGGCGCCGAGGTTGTGTCCCACGGGGCCGAGCACCACCAGGGTGCCTCCGGTCATGTACTCGGCGCAATGTTCCCCCACACCCTCGACCACCGCCGAGGCGCCGCTATTGCGCACCGCGAAGCGCTCGCCCGCTCTTCCGGCGCAGAACAGCTCCCCGCCGGTCGCCCCGTAGAGGATGGTGTTGCCGAGCAGGTAGGGATCGCCCGCATCGTCGGCAGGCGGCCGCACGATGATCCGCCCGCCGCCCATCCCCTTTCCGACGTAATCGTTCGCCTCCCCGATCAGGACGAACTCGATCCCCTCGGTTAGGAAGGCGCCGAAGCTCTGGCCCGCGGCGCCCGTGAAGGTAAAGGATGCCGATCCCGCCGGGGCTGACGGCCCATATTCCCTGGCCAGCGCGCCGCCCAACCGCGCCCCGACTGAACGGTCGCTATTTTGGATCGAGTAATTGGCCCGCACATCGGCGCCGGTCAGAACCGCGGTGAGCGCATCAAGGCAAACCCGATCGCCAAGCGCCGACGATGGCCGTTGCAGCGGAATCGAGGCGACGAATCGGCGCGGCTCCGAGCCTTCGTCGCTCAGCAACGGGGAAAGGTCCATCCGGTCGGCTCGCGGATCACCGGTGACGCGCTGCGACAGCAGGTCCGTCCGGCCGATCGCATCGTCGAGTCTTCGCAGGCCGAGCCCTGCCATGATGTGTCGGATCTCCTCGGCGACGTGCGTCAGGTACGCCTCGAGCATCTCCGGCGTCCCGGCGAACTTGGCCCGCAATTCTGGCCGCTGGGTCGCGATCCCTACCGGGCAGGTGTCGAGGTGACAGGTGCGCACCATGATGCAGCCCTCGGCCAGGAGTGCTGCTGTGCCAAAGCTGTACTCGTCGGCGCCGAGCAGCGCGGCGATGACGACGTCGCGACCCGACTTGATGCCGCCGTCGACGCGCAGACGAACCCGATCGCGCAGGTCGTTGATGCGGAGCGTCTGCTGGGTTTCCGCCAGGCCGATTTCCCACGGCATCCCGGCGTTTTTGATCGACGACAGCGGACTGGCACCCGTTCCTCCATCCATCCCGGCGATGTGCACCACGTCGGCGAGCCCCTTGACGACACCGGCCGCGATCGTCCCGACGCCGGCTTCGGCGACCAGCTTGACGGAGACCGCTGCGAGCGGATTGACCTGTTTGAGATCGTAGATCAGCTGCGCGAGGTCCTCGATCGAATAAATGTCGTGGTGGGGCGGCGGCGAGATCAGGGCAATCCCCTGCTGGGTATGCCGGAGCCGCGCGATCTCCTCGGTCGCCTTGTGACCGGGCAACTGACCGCCTTCGCCGGGCTTCGATCCTTGCGCCATCTTGATCTGCAACTCGTCGGCGAACACGCAGTATTCGGGCGTGACACCGAACCGTCCCGACGCCACCTGCTTGATCCGCGAGTTGCGGTCGATCGGCAATCCCCTGGTGCGATACCGGGCCGGGTCCTCACCACCCTCTCCCGTGTTGCTCTTGCCGCCCAGACGGTTCATGGCGATCGCGATCGTCTCGTGCGCCTCCGCGGCGATCGAGCCGTGCGACATGGCGCCGGTTGAGAAGCGCCGCAGGATGGCGACCGCGGGCTCGACCTCATTGAGCGGTACCGGTGGCCCGGCGGGCCGCATCGCCAACAGATCTCTGGGATACGTTGGGGGGCGATCATTGACCAGCCGGGCAAAGCGCTCATAGGACGCGTAGCCAATACCGGCCGGTCCGATGGCCACCGCCCGCTGCAGCGCGTGCGCCGCCGCCAGCTCGCGCACTGCTTCGTGCAGCGCGTCGACGACATCGGGGTTGGTGGCGTGATATTCGCTGCCCTGCTTGTGATGCTTGTAGAAGCCGGGGCTCTTCAGGGCCGGCTCCGCCGCGGCCAGCCCCTCGGCATGCAGCGCCAGCACTTGCTCGCCGAGGTCGGCGAAGGTCGCGCCACCGACCGGCGAAGGCGTTCCGGCAAAGCCGAAGTCGACCACGCCGGCATCGAGCCCGATGATTTCGAAAATCTGCGCCCCCTGGTAGCCGTCGAGCGTCGAGATGCCCATCTTGGCGAGCACCTTGAGGGTGCCGTCTTCGAGCGCCGTAACGTAGTGCTCCTGCGCACCGCGCCCGTCGGCCGCCTCGCCTTTGAGATGGCCCGCCGACGCCAGCGCCTTGATCGATGCCAGGCCGAGCCGGGGACAGATGGCCTGCGCCCCATAGCCGAGCAAGCAGACGACGTGGTGCACCTCGCGGGCTTCGTCCGTCTCGACCACCAGGCTGGTCAGCCCACGCAAGCCGTGGCGCATGAGGTGGTGGTGCACGGTTCCGACGGCAAGCAGCGCCGGGATTGGCGCGCGCTCCGGGCCGGCCTCGCGATCTGACACGATCAGGATCGAGGCGCCGAAGCGGGCGGCGCGCTCCGCGTCCTGTGCCAGCCGCTCGCAGGCGGACCGCAGCCCAGCCGGTCCGTCGCCAACCGGGAACGTGGCGTCGAGGTCGCTGGACGCGAAGGGGGAGCCCGTAGCGCGGACGGCCTCGAGCCCCGACGGATAGAGGATGAACGAGTCCAGCTGGACGAGGCGCGCACCAGCCGGTCCGTTCGAGAGCAGCGGCGCCGGCGGCCCCAGATAGCTGCGCAGCGACATGACAAGCCGCTCGCGCAGATGATCGATCGGCGGGTTGGTCACCTGGGCGAAGCGCTGCTTGAAATAGCTGTAGAGGAGGCGGGGCGGCTGGGCCAGCACCGAGAGCGCAGTGTCGTCGCCCATCGAGAAGATCGGCTCCTTGCCCTGCGTCGCCATCGGTCGCAGCACATAGGTGAACTCTTCCTTGGTGTAGCCGAAAGTGGCCTGGCGCGCCACGAGGTCGGGCATGACCTCCTCGGCGGGTTCCCCAGGATCGAGTAATTTCAGGTTGTCGTCCAACCACCGACCGTACGGCTCCTGCGCCGCCAGCCGACGCTTGATGCTGTCGTTCTCCTCAAGGCCACCGCGCTCCGGGTCGACGCAGATCATCTCGCCCGGCCCGAGCTTTCCCCGCCGGACGCCGCCGTGCCCACTGACGTCAACCGCGCCGGCTTCCGAGGCGCAGGCGATCAGGCCGTCCTCGCACACCGCATAGCGCAGCGGCCGAAGTCCGTTGCGGTCGAGCACGGCGCCGACCCGCTTGCCGTCGGTGAAGACCAGCCCGGCGGGCCCATCCCAGGGCTCCATCAGGCAGGCGTGGTAGCGATAGAAATCGCGCACCGCCGGATCGACGTCGAAGCCCTCCCAGGCTTCCGGCACCAACATCGCCAGCGACTGCCGGATGTCGCGGCCCCCCCGGACCAGCAACTCGAGTGAGTTGTCGAGCATCGCCGAGTCGGAGCCGGTTTCGTCGATGACGGGTACCAGCAGACCCTCGTCAGGTAAATCGCGCGCACCCAGACGGCCCTCGCGGGCGCGCATCCGGTTGACGTTGCCCTGGATGGTGTTGATCTCGCCGTTGTGGCAGAGCATGCGGAACGGCTGAGCTCGCTCCCACGAGGGGGCGGTGTTCGTGCTGTAGCGCTGATGAAAGATGGCGAAGGGAGCGACGAATCGCGGTTCGCGCAGATCGGGATAAAAGGCCGCCAGCTGATCGGCCGCGCACATCGCCTTGTACGTCAGGGTGCGAAACGACATCGACGCGACGTAGGCGCGCAATCCCGCGCCTCGGACGGCACGCTCGACGCGCTTGCGTGCCCGGAAACACCGCGCCTCGGCCTCGGCATCCGACACCGAACCCTCCGCGGCGATGATCGCCTGCTCGATTACCGGCGCAGTGGTTCGGGCCAGGTCGCCGAGTGCGTGGGGCGCGACCGGGACCGGGCGCCAATCGATCAGGTCAAGCAGCTCCGCCCGGCATGCCTCGTCGAACAGGCGGCGGGTAAGCCGCCGCTGCTGGTAGCCATCCGCCGCCGGCGCGTTGGACAGGAAGACGACGGCGACCCCAAGCTTGACGGTCGGCTCGACGTTGATGGCGGCGCGCCGCATCCAGTCGCGTAGGAAGGACTGCGGAATGGACAGAAGCAGACCAGCGCCATCGCCCGAACGGTGGTCCGCGGCCACCGCTCCGCGATGACGGACACGATGCAGCGCTGCGAGGGCGGCGTCGACAATACCTCTACTGGCTCGCCCTCCAGCGTCAGCGACGAAACCGATCCCGCAGGCGTCGTGCTCGTAGCGAGCGTCGTACAAGCCTGCGTGTCGCAAGATGCTGCCGTTGACGGTATCGGTTACCGCCGCTTCAAACCACAGACGATTGCACCAAAAGGATGGCGCACGGTCGTACCCTCCACACAATCGTTAATTACCCGCGTGCGGGGGAGGGCAGATCAGCGAGCCCCGGTGTGGAAAGGCGAGCGTGTCAGGGTGGGCCTGTTTCACCCCCATACATCAGACGCTGCGGGATCCGGTGAAGGCTGGCGACACGATCGTCCGTCACCCGTACGAGCTCGCCGACCTGGACGCCGGCCCTCTGGTCCGGCGTCACGATGTTCGGCTGGATGATCAACGTCATGTTGCGCTCGAACACGAAATCCGGCGCCAGCCCCTGGCTGCTGCCGGGCGTGCGGAGGATCGGCGGGAGGTAACCACCGCCGTAGCCGTGGACGAGGTCGTCGCAGATCGTGAACCCCCGGGTGTCGATCAGCGATGCCGCCTCGACGACAGCCGCGGCGGAAACCCCCGGGGCGATGCTGCGCGCGACCTCGTGAAATGCCTGCCAGGCGACGTCGTGGAGCTGCAGATAGGTCTCGGTCAGCTCGGACTCGACGGTCACCGTCCGGAGAACCTGGCCCGAATACGCGCTGTAGGCCGCGCTCAGCTCGAGGATGATCGCGTCGCCGGGCTGCAGTTGACGATCGGTGAGGTCCTGCTGCGGCACGATGCGATCGGGATTGGTCATCGGCGTCGAGCTCAGGTAGAGGAAGTGCGGTTGGCCGCCGGCGCGGATCGCGGCGGCAACCGCCTCCGCCTGCAGTTCGAGCTCGGTGGCGCCGGGTACGGCCGCGCGAACCAGCGCGGCCAACGCCTGGTCCGTGATCGCCGCGGCGCGCGTCATCCACTCGAGTTCTTCGTCACTCTTGACCAGCCGCAGCCGGAGAAAATCCGCCGTGGCATCGAGAAAGGCCCGGTCAGGCAGGCGATCGCTCAGCCGCTGCTGCTCGACGTACGGCACCCACCCGACCAGCCCCACCCGCAGGGCACGCGGCATACCAGCGAGCTCATCCGCCACCGCGTCGACAGAGCGCGCGCCGCCCCACCGGACGTCGGCACGGGCCACACGCTGGGCATGAGGCAGGTGGTTGAAATATTGGACGAACAGCACCGGGTCGCGGCCGGGCTTCCACACCGCGTAGGCGTCCTGGTATCCGAGGAATCCCGTCAGGAAATGGACCTGCGCCTGCCCCTGCCTCGCGTTGGCCGATGTGCCGAAGACGACGAGGACATCGAGATGCTGATCGGCGCAGAGTTGGTCGACGGCGCGGCGCCGTCGCTCCCATTCGGCGTCGGAGAACTCCCCACCCCGACCTTCCCCCGCAAGTGGGGAGGGAGCATCAGCCAAGCTTCTCTTTCAGCCAATCGGCCATCAGCGGCCGGTACTTGTACGAGATGTTGTTGCAGACATGGGTTCCGTCCGGATACATCACGAGCGTCGCGTTGGGGGCCTCCCGCGCGATCCGTTCGGCGTCGGCCGGCGGAAACAGACCGTCCTTCGCGCCGTGGATGACGAGCAGCGGCTGGGTGACCTTATCGAGGACGCCCTCGAGGTTGAGGGTGTACGCCTTGCGCCTGGCTTCGGCCTCATCGGCAGACTTCGTATAAAAGATGTATCCGCCCCTGGTCAGCGGATTCAGGTTGTCCCAGCAGTCTCCAAGGTTGTACGGCCCGGACAGTCCGACGACGGCTCGCAGTCGCTTTTCGTAGGCGGCCGCGCGCGGGCCGTAAATGGCGCCCATGCTGATCCCCATCAAGCCGATCCGGTTGAGGTCGACGCCGAGATCGCGTCGCTCCAGCTCATCGATTACGGGAGTGATGACCGATTCCCAGTTGACCCGGATTGGGAAGTGCACCGAGTTCTCGGACTGGCCCGGGCCGTCGATCGTCAGCGTCGCCATCCCGCGCCGCAGGAACTCCTCCTCGATGAGAAAGAGCTCCTCCTTGGACGAGTCCAGCCCTGGGACTTGCAGGATGAGCGGGGCGCGTTTGGCGTCGGCGGGCCGACGCAGATGTCCCGGAATGATATGGCCCTCGAAGGGGATGTCGAGGCGCTCCGCGGGTGGATCGAGGTGCGGGAGTGTCGTCCGGTAGACGGCGACCGACCGGTCGCGCAGTTCGGCGTGCTGGCGCGCGTCTTCAAACCAGAGGAACTTGCCGAGGTGATAGCACCAGGCGGCCCGCTGGTAGCCGGCGGTCGCGGAGACGGTGCGCCCGTGTTGCTCCGCCTCGCGCCCCAGCGCCTCGTGGACCTCGCCCACCGCCTGCCAGTTGGGTCCCCAATCCTTCCACTCGGTCGTCTTCCCCACCGTCCGGTCGAAGTCGTTGACGTCGATGCCGTTGGCGACGAAGCGCGCCCGCCAGTGGTGGGCCGCGACCTGGACTTTATTCGCTTCGTTCACAGAACGCCTCAAACGCTCGCATGGCACTAAAGCGCCGCTCGCGTCGGCCGGCGGGCCGGCAGGCTCGAGCCGAGATCCTGGAGCAGGACCGCGGCGCAGTTGCGACCGGGAAGACCCGAGACCGATCCGCCAGGGTGGGTGCAGGCGCCCGTCTGGTAGAGGCCCTCGACCGGCGTCCGATAGGTCGACCAGCCCTCGACCGGACGGAAATAGCCGCTCTGGTCCGGCGTGCTGGCGCCACCGTGACACGATCCGCGCCAGTTCGCCGGGTTGCGGCGCTCCATATCGAGCGGGCTGTTCACATTCCGTCCGAGCACGATGCGCTCCGACAGGTTGGTCGTCAACGGCGCCAGCGCTTCGAACAGCCGGTCAGCCACCTGGTCTTTGACCTGGTCCCAGTGCTCCGGTCCTTCCGCGAGCTGGTAGGGCAGAAAGCTGATCAGCTTGAAGGTGTGCTTGCCGGCGGGCGCTCGGGTCGCGTCGATCACGGTGGGCGTGATTGCCAGGAACACGGGATCCTCGAGGTCGAGGCATCCGGCGCGATAGCCGGTGAGCATTCGGTGCAGCGACCCGAGCGATTCGAGTCCGCCCATGGTCACGCTCTCCATCGGGCCGTCCTCCGTCCGAAAGCGCGGCGCCTCGCTCAGGGCGTAGTGGGAGGCGAACATCGACAGGCTCGGTTTCCAGCGGTCGATGCCGGCGCGGAACTGGGGCGTGAGGTTCTCCTCGCCGACGATGCCGGGCAGCTGCGCGATGTGAATGCTCGAGACGACGGCTTTCGATGCGGCATAGGTCGAGCCGTCG
>Ga0207646_10007013_pt1 | contig 11542 bp, 8 predicted proteins | sample KBSK5502metaG_FD_184343 | JGI IMG/M metagenome (GOLD analysis project Ga0207646, IMG submission 184343) | Corn, switchgrass and miscanthus rhizosphere microbial communities from Kellogg Biological Station, Michigan, USA - KBS K5-50-2 metaG... | ecosystem: Host-associated > Plants > Roots >...
ATCGTCAACTGCATGATTCGGCTTTTGACCTTGTGATAGTGGATGTCGCGCGGGCGACGACAAGCATTGAGTTCATCAAACACCTGCGGGCCACGCCGAAGATGAGCAAGATTCTGATTTTGACGATTGCTGATTGGGGCACCGGTCAGGGCACGCTGGGGCTGACGGAAGGCGCTGATGCATACGAGCCCAAACCGGTAAGCCCGGAGCGTGTGATTGCCGCGCTCGAGAGAATGCTGCGGCAAAGAGTAGCGAAGTCGGCCGCCGCTACAAATGTGGTTGGTGGAATGAAAACAAATGAGTGAACGAGAGCTGATGCAGAACCGGGAGCGGTAGCGACCGGGTCAGCCGGAAAATCTGAGTGTATTGAGAATCCTATGAATGAACGAGACTTTTTCAACGAGAAGCAGGAAGTGAAGACCGCTTCATTTTCGTGTCCGCATTGTCGCCAGCGCGCCGAGTATGAAGTGCGTTGGATCAAACGAACCAAGAAGCCACAGCCCCCACGGGGCGCCGGCGAACAGGATAAACGTCAATTTCAAAACTCACGCGACTATATGGTGCGCGTCGATGACATGCTTGCCTGCCGCAGTTGCCGCAAGCGTTTCGACATTCCCAGCTCACAGTCCGTGGTGTTCATCTGAAATTCATCTTTCATTACTTCACGGATCATTTCGACGGCAAGCTGGGCAACTTCCGCGACAGAGGCCTGCGCAAGTGGGGCTTTTACATGGATCATCTGGTCGACTATGGCTTTCTCTGCTCGATTCTGATCGGCTATTTCGTTCCTGATGCCACAGCGCGCCATCTTTATTATGATGCTGGTGCTCTGTGTGTTTAGCTCTTTCATGTTTCACACGTTCCTGATGCTGGCGGCGACCGAAGAATTCAAGGTCAGTTTTTCCCGCTTTGGTCCCACAGAACTGCGCATCGCGCTGATCATAATCAACGCCTTGCTGGTCAGATTTGGGACTCGGGGGTTGACGGGCGCCTTGCCGTGGGTGGCCGGATGTGGCACTGTAGCACTAGTCCTCCTGGCTTATCGGGCTCCAGAAAAGGCTCTGGCAAAGCGATATGCTGGCCAAGCAGGCTGACTGCAAGTAAACCGCCCCCCTGTATTTCCTACAACCAAACTCGGATTGGCAGCGTCTAATTGTTGCTTTCCCGGGAACAGGTCAAATCAGGAACGGAACTTTCAAGAACGTATTTCGTTAATTCTAATTCAGTGGAATCTGTTTTCCCATAAATGTATGTCTGAGAAAAAAGTAAAAGTTGTGAAGCGCGCTGAGCGCGGGAACCGAAAGCCAGGCAGCACAAAAGCTGCCCGCGAAGCTGCGAGCAAGACCGCTCGCGATATGGTGAACACCGTTACGAATTGGGTAAGTGAATTCGAACAGCGGCAGCGCGTCGAAACCGCGGTAGCCGTCGAAAACCTCATTCGCTCTCGCCAGCAGCCGAACGAAGCCTAAAACTCGCCCGCGAAACCACGCAATCGAGCGCAATCTCTTGGCACCTCGCTTCAGCAGGGTGTTGAGCTGACGGCGAGAAAATGAAAACCATTCTTCAATGATTCTGCGAGTCGTTGAAAAAGGCTCGCATGGTCACTTGTCCGCTCGCCACACCTCGCTAAAGCGAGGTGCTAATGAGAAGGGGCCTTTACCGGAAATTGTTTGACAGTCGCGCGCGGCAGCGCTAGCATCGGCCTGGAAAATCCCGAGACAAAGCGATGAAGTCTTCACGCTCCAAGAGCCGGAAGCGGAAATCGATCATAGATTCAATTCGCCGCCCGCTCGCGCCTCCGGGTCATCCGCTCACGCAGGCCAAGCCGGCCGGCAAGGCACGTCCTGCCGGACGCAAAGCGAAACACAAACAACGGCCAGAAAAGCTGGAACTGGAAGAGGAGTACTAATCATGAAACAAATCCTTACCTCAGGACAGAAAAGCAAAATCGTGCGCAGCCTGCTGTTCGTGGCTATGCTCTCAGCCCTGCTGCTGGTGTCGCTAGGTGGCGGGGCGCCGTCGGTGTCGCCGGCGAGCGTTTCTGCGGCTGCGAGTGAGGCCGTGCCTCAAGCAGCACCCAGACGCCCGTGGACTGCCGTCGGCTCGACCGGAGCGGTGGACGAGGACTCGCTCAATCTCTACGCTTTTGGCAGCGCTGACATAGGATTCAAACCGGGCGCCTCCGGCAGCGTCGTCACCGCCCGATACAACGTGACCAATACTTTTGATAACAACGCCAATCCGAACAGACCGGGCTGGCGAACGCTGGAGATGGGGTCGAAGGCGCCGAATAGCACGATCATCGAAGCCAAGCTGTTTCAGCTAAAAGCCTGTGACACAACTCCCGTGCTGCTGTGCACGGCGCGAAATCGAAGCAATGATCACCCCTGCGCTACGTGTGAATTCAACGCCACAATCGATTTCACCGACCAACTCTATTACGTCGAGGTCACTCTGAATCGCTTTAACTCGAACACCGCGAATCCGCGCATGTTCACGCTGCGCATCTTCTGAGACGAGGTGCGCACAGTCTTCATCGATCGTGAGTGAAATCGGCCAGGCCTTCATCGCGCGCTGTCGGCATCATTTCGCTGAAGACTTTCTGCCTAAGATCGAGCGCTGTCTGGAATTGCTCAGCGACGAGCAGATTTGGTGGCGCGCCAACCCACAGTCAAACAGTATCGGCAATCTGCTGCTTCATCTGAGCGGGAACGTGCGGCAATGGATTGTCAGCGGGATCGGAGGAATGATTGACGCGCGCGATCGCGATGCTGAGTTCGCTGAACGCTCAATCATTCCTCGCGATGAATTACTTGCGAGATTGAAACAGACCTTGAGCGAAGCCGATGACGCGCTGGCGAACTTCGACAGCGACCGCCTGCTCGAACGAATGCAGATTCAGGGGTGCGAGGTGACGGCCCTGGAAGCGATTCTGCATGTAGTCGAACACTTCTCCATGCATGCTGGACAGATGGTTTTGCTTACGAAGCAGCTAACCGCGGTGGATATGCATTTCCATGATTTGTAACGGTTTGTGCATCGTCGCATTTTGTCCCTCATCCGCCCATATCCGTCTTACGCGCCTCGGAAGTGGTCAAAAAGTGGTCAACTGTTTCATTTACAATTTGGGACTAACCGGATCAACGGCTGAACTGAATTGATTATTCCCACGGTTGGATGTTTAATCTCAATCCCACTCCAATCAACACATCTGTTTTCTCGACTCTGCTTTAACGCGCTTCGTCGGAGAGATTGACGAGGTCCTTGTTAATTGCCAGGAGTTCCTTGGGACGATGGCCAAGGCCGCCTCCGGTCGTCTCAAGGCGCTAAACTCCTCGCAACTTTCAAGTAAAGCCTAAAAGCTTGGAATCATCGGTCAATTCAACATTTAAACTTTCGGAAAGGTAGTTCATGAAGGGCCATGTTGTCTGGCACGCGCATGACATTCTGCCCCGCCATTCGCTGAATACCGCGATTCGGATTTTTCGCGCTAGCCACTAATCGCAATCGTGTGCTCGCGGTCTCGCACGCTGTGGCCAACCGTTTTCGGGGAACCCTGCGTCGTCTGTTCATGCGTCGTATGCCAATCGCGGTCATTCACAACGCCGCTGACCTCGAACTGTTTCAACTGGATCGAAACAGCAGGCCGCGACGCGCGCTCGGAGGGTATGGCCGTCGAATATGGAACGTAGCGACGCTCAGCATGAAGGTATTGCAACAACGGGCCGCTTCGGCGATCTAGCCAGGGGCGCATCAGGACGCCCGGCCGCGAACACTCGCCAATTGAAACCCGATTCCTTGATGCCTTTGCTTTTCGAAGCGGCTTCGCGAACGACAAATCTGAACGCCTGGGCTCGAGCTAATCGCAAACTTGTAGAAAGCCGCTTGCTCAAGCACGGTGGGATTCTCTTTCGCGATTTTGAAGTTTCAGTAGCAGAATTCGAAGAGCTAATCAAAACGCTTTTCGGGGGGTTGCTCGATTACTCGTACCGATCGACTCCACGGACTCTGGTGAGCGGAAGGATCTATACCTCGACCGAATATCCGGCGCATCAATCAATTCCGCTGCATAACGAAAACGCTTACGCGCGAGACTGGCCGATGAAGATCGGTTTTCTCAGTTTGCAATGCGCTGACTCCGGGGGCGAGACACCGATTGCTGACAGTCGTCGAGTCTACGAGCGTATCCCGGCGGAGATTCGCGAACGCTTCACACGTCGCGGCCTTATGTACGTTCGGAACTATGGCAGCGGTTTTGACCTTTCGTGGCAAGACGTCTTTCAGACGATCAACAGATCCGACGTCGAGAATTACTGTGGCAACGCCGGCATCGAGTTCGAGTGGTTAGCGGAAAATCGCCTGCGCACGCGGCAGATATGCCAGGCGGTCGCCAAACATCCGCGCACCGGCGAAATGGTTTGGTTCAATCAAGCCCAGCTCTTTCACATATCGCGGCTGCCGGCGGAGGTTCGTGAAGCCCTGCTCTCAATCTTCGCTGAAGACGAATTGCCGCGAAACGTTTTTTATGGAGACGGTACATCAATCGAAGGCAGTGATTTAGACCGTATTTGCGAAGTCTACGAGCGGGAAAAGATCGTATTTCGCTGGAATGAAGGCGATGTGCTGTTGCTCGACAACATGCTTGCGGCGCATGGACGTAACCCATTTACAGGCGCACGCAAGGTGGTTGTGGGAATGGCTGAGCCGTACGGATGACGATTTCAGTAGAACACTTGTGGGGGTATGGAAGAATTGCTGGAAGAAAGTTTAGTGAGAACTAAGGCGATAGTGCGAGACGCATCGTCGCATGACCCATGTACGCAGGCGCCCACCGCGCGGCTCTTCGCGCATCGTCTGTTTGGAACCTGGTCTGACCGCGCGCCGCAACGTATGGCGGTGCGGTGTGGCCACGAACAATTAACTTATGCTGAGCTGAACACTCGGGCAAACCAACTCGCCCGGTACTTGCAGGCTCACGGGGCGGGAAGGGAAACGCTGGTCGGGATCTGTTTGCATCGCTCTGCGCAGATGGCAGTGGCGACTCTCGCAGTCCTGAAAGCTGGCGCCGCATACGTACCTCTGGATCCAACCTACCCGGCCGAGCGTCTATCTTTCATCCTTAATGACGCGCGGCCCATGCTGCTCATCACGCAAAAAGACTCATTTATCCTTCCTTCGAACGCCAGGAAACTTGACCTTGATCACGAATGGCCTTTGATCGCGAAACAGTCTGATGGCGAGCCCGAAGTCTTGATAACGAAGAATGATCTCGCGTACGTCATCTACACCTCCGGTTCAATGGGTCAACCAAAAGGCGTAATGATTACGCACGGCAATCTTGGACATTACGCGCAATCGTTAAGTCAGTCCGTCATCATCAATGAGAGCGACGCCTATCTGCACACTGCTTCGATTTCATTTTCGTCATCGGTGCGTCAGTTGATGTTGCCGCTGTGTGCGGGCGCTACGGTCGAAGTCGCAACCATGGAGCAAATCAAAGATCCGCTGACGTTGTTCCGACTAATTAAAGAGAGCGGCGTAACCGTCATCGACATTGTCCCGTCTTATTTTCGCGCTTGCCTTCAGGCTTTGAGCGAGTTAGCGACCTCCGAACGCGACTACTTACTGACCAACCGACTGCGTTTGATCCTTACCGCCAGCGAACCGCTTCCATCAGACACGGTGCACAAGTGGCTGGCGCTCGGACATGCGGCGCAACTTATCAATATGTTCGGACAAACCGAGACGACTGGAATCGTCGCGACCTATCCAGTTCATAAAGCACCGGAGAGCGCATCAGCAGTCATGCCGCTGGGCCGGCCCATCGACAACACTTCTATTCATGTGCTCGATGAGGAGTTGCAGCCGCTGTCGGCGGGCGCAATTGGCGAAATTTGCGTTGGTGGCGACGGCGTCGGGCGCGGGTACCTGAATCATCCGGAACTGACCACCGAGAAGTTCGTCAACGACTCCTCTGTTGAAAGACTCGGTGCGCGGCTTTACAGGACCGGCGACCTCGGACGCGTCAGGTCGGATGGCAACCTGGAGTTTGTCGGTCGCGCTGACGATCAAATCAAGATTCGTGGCTATCGCGTTGAGCCTGGCGAGATTGAAGCATTACTGCGTCAACATGCGAGCGTGCGTGATGCCGTTGTGATCGCGCGAAAAGATTTGAACGACCAACCCCGTCTGGTCGCGTACGTTGTTGCGGAGCGATCGTCTGCACCGTCCATCGCAGGACGCGAGCGGTATCGCCTGCCAAACGGAATGGCAATCACGCAACAGAATCAGCACGAGACAGACTTTTTCTATCAGCAAATCTTCGTCGATCAGACGAACTTTAGGCACGGCATCACGCTTAGCGATGGCGATTGCGTTTTCGATGTTGGCGCGAACATCGGCATGTTTAGCCTGTTCGCGCAACAGATTGGCAAAAACGTCAAAGTCTTTGCGTTCGAGCCAATTCCTCAGATTTTTGAAGCGCTGGCCATGAACGCGACGCTTTACGGTAATGGGGTCAGGACTTTTTCGTACGGGCTTGCCGAGCGCGAGCAGCGAACAGAATTCGTCTTTTATCCAAACTCGACTAGTCAGTCAGGACGATATGCCGACGCCGATGACGAGCGTCAGGTGTTGCGCTCGATCATCGACAACGTGAATGGCGACAAAAATCGCGCCAGCGCGATGGAAGAAATAATTCAGCAGCGGGTGGACGGCGTCCCCGTCATTTGCAACCTTAAGACAATCTCGCAGGTGATGCGCGAGGAAGGCATTAAGCGAATTGACCTGCTCAAGATTGATGTTGAAAAGAGCGAGCTTGACGTGCTGCGCGGCATTGCTCGCGACGACTGGTCGAAGATTCGCCAGGTTGTGATCGAAGCTCATGATGTCAACGGCCAACTGCAACAGGTCACGCAACTCCTACGCAGCCATGGTTTCAAAGTTCTCGCCGAACAGGACAACTATCTACTTGGGTCGAATCTTTACAATGTTTACGCCGGCCGCGTGCAGTTCAATACCGAGAATGGAAACGATTCTCCACTCTTTGTCATGCCCGTCGTAGCGGAAACGACGCTGACAACAGACAAGCTTCGACGCCATGTGCAGGAAAACTTACCAGAGTATTATTGGCCGGCGGCATTCGTCATCTTAGATGAACTGCCTCGCCTACCCAACGGAAAGATTGATCGACAAGCGCTACCGGAACCTGAGTCAGAGCGCAATGGAGACGAATTCGTTCCGGCCTCCTCGCCTGCTGAGAAGACTCTCGCGCGCATTTGGATGGAAGTGCTCAAGCTCGACCGCGTGAGCGTCCACGATAATTTCTTCGATCTCGGCGGCGACTCATTCGTCAGCGCTCAGATAATCGCTAAGGCCCATAAAGCCGGCTTGAAAATCAGTCCAAAGCAGATCGTCGAGCGGCCGACCGTCGCGGGACTTTCCGAGTTATTCCCGAGCGCAGAAACGCCCGGACAATAACGCAACCTGAGCTCGTGAAGCCGTGAATAAACGTAAATGACTTTGGTTACCGCAGAGGTTGGAAAAGCATTCGATCTCACGCCGATACAAGAGGGCATGCTGTTTCATGCCCTCTATGCAAAACAATCCGGCATGTATGTCGAGCAAATCAGGTCTCGCTTTTGCGGGGCGCTCGATGTGCGCGCATTTGCGCAAGCCTGGCAGTTAATCGTTGCCCGCCACCAAATTCTGCGTGCCAGTTTCGAATGGGAAGGCGTGGAGCGTCCGCGCCAAATCTTCCGGAGCGAAGCGACGGTTGAAATTGAAAACCATGACTGGTGTCAGCTTTCGCCGGACGAACAGCAAAGATCCTTGCTCGAACTTGTTACACACGATCGCGAGCGCGGGTTTGACCTCTCGAAAGCCCCGCTATTCCGATTGATACTGATGAAAATGGCGACGAATGAACACCATTTCATTTTGAGCAGCCATCACATTCTGTTGGACGGCTGGTCACAGGAACTGGTGCTGAACGAAGTTTTCGCCGCGTATCGCGCGCTCTTGTCAGGAGACGATGTAGCGATTCAGCCTAGTCGGGCGTTTTCAGATTACGTCGAATGGTTAAGAAGCCGCGACGGATCGAAGGACGAGACTTTCTGGCGGGAACAACTTCGAGATTTTGACGAACCAACAAGGCTGGGAATTGATCGCGTCGACGCTTTGGGCGACGAGCCGAGATACGAAGAATGCGCCCTTGTGCTTTCCCAGGAGGTAACGGCGACATTGCAATCGTTTGCTCGCAAGCACCGCCTGACGCCCTACACCCTGGTCGCCGGCGCATGGGCGCTGCTGCTCGGTCGTTATAGTGGAACCGATGACATTGTGTTCGGATCGACCGTCTCAACGCGACCGCTGGATCTTGAGGGGATTGAATCCACCGCCGGGCTTTTCATCAACACACTGCCGGCGCGTGTGCGCACGGATGGGGACGCTACGCTGATCGACTGGTTGAAGAAGCTACAACTATCTGCGGCGGAGGCGCGAGAGTTTGAGCATACAGCCCTGGTTGACATTCAGCGTTGGAGCGAACTTCCTCCCGGGCAGGCGCTTTTTGAAAGCCTGATTGTTTTCGAAAACTATCCCGCCGATCACTCGCCGTGGGATTTAGGACCAAAAGTCAGAGCCGTTCCGGAACGTTCGCAGCTTTCGCGCACGAACTATCCTGTAGTGCTGCTGGCGATGCCCGGCAGTGAACTTCGTCTTCAGATCGTCTTCCACGCGAACAGGTTTGAGCGCCAGGCAATCGAGCGCGTGCTCGCTCATCTGGAAATCCTGCTCCTGGGCTTTACTTCCGCTGATGTCGATCGAAGGTTGTCGGACATCTCACTACTCACGTCTATCGAACGCAATCAGATAGTCAACGAGTGGAACAACACAAGTACTGCATACGAGTTCGACGCCACTATTGTGCAACTCTTTGAGCGACAGGCGGCGCAGAACCCAGCGGCGATCGCGGTTCAGTTTGAGGACAATTCAATTAGCTATGGCGAGCTTAACAGGCGTGCAAACAAGTTGGCACATCATCTGCGGACTTGCGGTGCTCGCCCGGAGACGCTGATTGCCGTTTGCCTCAAGAGATCGATCGACATGGTTATCGCGTTGCTGGGAGTTTTGAAATCCGGAGCTGCCTATGTGCCGCTCGATTCAGCTTTTCCGAAAGAGCGTCTGGCTTTCATGCTCGAGGATTCCAATGCGAAGTTATTGCTGACTGAGCAGAATCTGCGAATCGAGCTGCCTGAGATCGAAGCCCGGATTGTTTGCATTGACTCCGACTGGGCGACGATTGATGCGCAGAGCGATGAAAACGCTGCGGCTGCCGCCAAGAGCAGTGACCTCGCGTATGTGATTTACACGTCAGGCTCGACGGGCCAGCCAAAAGGTGTGCAGATCGAACATCGTGCGCTGGTCAATTTTCTCAACTCGATGCGACAAGAGCCGGGTCTAAACAGCTCGGACGTGCTGCTCTCTGTTACGACGCTTTCATTCGACATCGCCGGACTGGAGATTTATCTGCCGCTCATCACCGGCGGTCGGTTGGTTATTGCGAGTCGCGAAATCGCCTCTGACGGATTGCGTCTGAAAGACAAACTGGCCGAATCCGGCGTCACAGTAATGCAGGCAACACCGGCCACGTGGCGAATGCTGATTGACGCTGGTTGGAGCGGCGGCAAGCAGCTAAAGGGCTTGTGCGGCGGCGAAGCACTGTCGCGAGAACTCGCCAACGAACTGCTGCTGCGGTGCGGCGAGTTGTGGAATATGTACGGGCCAACTGAGACGACCATTTGGTCGACGGTAGAGAGGATCGCGTCGTCAACCGAGGCGGTCTCTATTGGACGGCCGATCGCCAACACACAAACGTATTTAATCGACAGAAATCGTCAGCCGGTACCCGTCGGAATCCCTGGAGAGTTATGCATAGGCGGTGACGGATTGGCGCGCGGGTATTTGAATCGCCCCGAGCTTACGACTGGGAAATTCATTCCGAATCCTTTTGTCGCGGGCACCCGCGTTTATCGGACCGGCGACCTGGCGCGGTATCTGCCTGACGGACGCATTGAATGCCTCGGGCGCCTTGACCATCAAGTCAAAATCCGCGGGCATCGGGTGGAACTTGGCGAGATTGAATCGCGGTTATTGCAACACGTGGCCGTGCGCCAAACGGTGGTTGTCGCCGCGGATGATTCAGCAGGCGGAAAGCGCCTGGTGGCATACGTTGTTGGCAAAGATGCGCGACTCTCGACGACTGATTTGCGCGTCTTTCTCAAGGAGAGTCTGCCGGACTACATGGTTCCGTCGGCCCTCGTTGTGCTGGAAGAACTTCCGCTTACGCCGAACGGCAAAATCAATCGACGGGCCCTACCCGGGACTGAAGCGGGCCTAAGCTCATCTGATGATTATGAAGCACCGCGAAATCAGACGGAACGAACGCTGGCAGATATCTGGAGCGAGTTGCTAGGTGCGTCGCACGTTAGCCGGAACGATAATTTTTTCGATCTCGGTGGCCATTCATTGCTCGCTACGCGTCTGGCTTCACGCCTGCTGCAGCGGTTTCAAATTCAGTTGCCTTTGCGAGTGCTCTTCGAATGCCCCACACTTGAAGCCCTTGCGCGGCGAATCGATGATGAGGGTAACGGCAGCTCGCCGTCATTGTCGACGCAAATTCAACCGATCGCGCGTAATGGATTTGCACCGTTGTCTTTCGGCCAGGAAGATTTTTGGTTTCTCAACCAACTAAATCCCAACACGTCTCTTTACAACATCTATCGCGCCATGCGCCTGCAAGGGGCACTCAATCCAGCGGCGCTCCAGAACTCACTCGCTGAGGTGGTGCATCGTCATGAAGCGCTGCGTACGACATTCGTGGCCAAGGATGATTCGGTTGGGCAGCTTATTAACGACGTGTGCGAACTTGAATGGCGGCTGATCGACCTGCGCGAACACTCGCAGTATGGGCGCGAAGCGACAGCCGGCGCGATGTTAACTGAACAGGCGCACATTCCATTCGACCTGGAGCGGGGACCGCTGATGCGCGCAGTCCTCGTTCGTTTGACTGACGACGAGAACATCTTGCTGGTCGTGCTGCATCACATCGTCGTTGATGACTGGTCAATGACGATCTTTTTCAACGAGCTTTGGACAGTCTATAACAGCTTTCTGGCGGAGTCGCGGCCGGCGCTCCCAAACCTGGCAATCCAGTATGCCGACTTTGCCGTTTGGCAGCGCGAGTGGCTGCAGCAGGGTTTGCTCGATCAGCAGTTGGCTTTTTGGAGGCGGCAACTTGCGGACATGCCGCCACCGCTCGAGTTGATCAGCGACAGACCTCGTTCGGTCGTACAAACTTGCAGAGGAAACCGTGAAGAGATTGTTTTGTCTCTCGAGTTGATGGAGAAACTAAATACTATCGGTCGAGCGGAGGGCGCTACGTTATTCATGACTCTGCTCGCGGCCTTCCAATTGCTGCTGGCGCGTTATACCGGCACGGACGACATCGCGGTCGGGTCGCCGATTGCCGGCCGCAATCGCG